>Ga0070761_10001103_pt1 | contig 16933 bp, 17 predicted proteins | sample HubBroMetageREF1_FD_66724 | JGI IMG/M metagenome (GOLD analysis project Ga0070761, IMG submission 66724) | Reference soil microbial communities from the Hubbard Brook experimental Forest, New Hampshire, USA - Hubbard Brook CCASE Soil... | ecosystem: Environmental > Terrestrial > Soil >... | reverse complement strand
TCTTCGGGAACGGCGATATCTAAAGGCGGTGCCCAAAGCTTGACCTTAACCGTAATAGGTAAACGTGGATCGTCAAGACTTCGCCTACGATTTGCCCGACGAGTTGATTGCGCAGGTGCCCCCCGCCGAACGCTCTGGGGGTCGGATGCTGGTAGTGGACGGGGCAACCGGGGCGCGTGCCGATGCCGCAGTCAGGGATCTGCCCGCCCGCCTCAAGCCAGGCGATCTTCTGGTGTTCAACGATTCGCGCGTGATCGCCGCGCGCCTGTCGGGTAGCAAGCCGACCGGCGGGAAAGTGGAGATTCTGTTTGAACGTGCGCTGGGCGGCCATGAGGCCCTGGCGCAGATCTCCGCCGGCAAACCCATTCGCGAGGGAACCGACATTGCGACCGCGGGCGGCGCGGTCCGGGTCGTCGGCCGCCAGGGGGGCTTCTGGCGCATCGAGTTACCGGCGCCGGCGCTTCAGTTCTTCGAGCGCTTCGGCGAGGTGCCGCTGCCGCCCTACATCGAACGGCGCCCGCAGGCGGCCGACCGCGAGCGTTATCAGAGCATCTTTGCGCGCGAACTTGGTGCGGTCGCGGCGCCGACCGCGAGCCTTCATTTCGATAAAGCGCTGATCGATGCGCTCGCCGCACACGGAATCAGCAGCGCGCTCATCACGCTGCACGTGGGCGCCGGTACTTTTCAGCCGGTTCGCGAGCAAGACCTCGCCCGTCACGTCATGCACGCGGAGCGCGCGAGCGTGTCAGCTGCGGCCTGCGAGGCGCTCGCCCGCACGCGCGAGCGGGGCGGGCGCGTGGTGGCGGTCGGCACGACCGTGGTGCGCGCGCTCGAGTCCGCAGCACTCGCCGCCAGCGAGGCGGTGGCGCACGCTGACCAGGCGCACGCTTCGGCGCCTGCGTTGCAGCCCTGGTCGGGTGAGACGCGGCTGTTCATCACGCCGGGCTTTCGTTTCCGGGTCGTGGACGTACTGCTGACCAACTTTCACCTGCCCGAGTCGACGCTCCTGATGCTGGTGTGCGCGTTTGCCGGCCAGCGCAACGTCATGATGGCCTATCGCCATGCGGTGGCGGCGCGCTATCGCTTCTTCAGCTATGGTGACGCGATGTTGCTTACGCGGTATGCCTAGTTGAGGCCCTCCTTCAGCGTGCGGGCCAGCGATGGCGCCGCGCGCCTCGGTGAGCTCGTGACCGCGCACGGGGTGGTCGACACCCCGGCGTTCATGCCAGTGGGCACCTATGGCACGGTCAAGGCCATGACTCCCGAGGAACTCGAAGGGCTCGGTGCCCAGATTATCCTCGGCAACACCTTTCACCTGATGCTGCGCCCGGGGCCCGCGATCATCGCCGCGCACGGTGGCCTGCACCGCTTCACGCACTGGATGCATCCGGTGCTGACCGATTCGGGCGGTTTTCAGGTCTTCAGCTTGAAGAAACTGCGCCGCATCAGCGAGGAGGGCGTGCGCTTTCGCTCGCCTATCGATGGCAGTGAGGTGCGTCTGACGCCCGAGGACTCGATGGAGGTGCAACTCGCCCTGCGTTCTGACATCGCCATGGCGCTCGATGACTGCACCGAGCATCCGGCGACCGAAGCGGATGCGCGCGCTTCGATGGAGCGCTCCATGCGCTGGGCGGCGCGCAGTCACGCGCATTACTACCGCGCCGCTGCCGAGGAGCCGCCGGGCGGACTGTTCGGCATCGTCCAGGGCGGTATGCACACGGCACTGCGCTTGGGCTCGCTCGAGGCGCTGCTGCGCCTGGACTGGTCGGGCCTTGCGATCGGAGGCCTGGCGGTCGGGGAGTCCGAGCCTGTGCGCCTCGCGGTGCTTGAGTCGCTGCTGCCGCACATGCCTGCCGCACTGCCGCGCTACCTCATGGGCGTCGGCAGGCCCGAGGATATCGTGGCGGCCGTCGCGTGCGGCGTCGACATGTTCGACTGCGTCATCCCGACGCGTCACGCCCGTAACGGCCACCTGTTCACCGCCAGCGGTGTCATCAACATCCGCAACAGCGCCTTCGCCACCGACCTTGCGCCCATCGACGCGGCCTGCGGCTGTTACACCTGCCGCAACTTCAGCCGCGCCTACCTGCGCCACCTGGACCGCTGCAACGAAATCCTGGGGTCGCGGCTCAACACCATCCATAACCTGCACTTCTACCTCACCCTGCTGCGCTCGCTGCGCGCGGCAATTTCCGCCGGCAGGCTCAACTCGTGGGCCCAGGAGTTCTTCGCAGCCCGGCGCGGCGCCGCTCCTGTGGCATAATGCCGCCCTTTTCGCTTGCCGGACCCCAAATATGAATGGCTTGATTTCGGATGCCTGGGCACAGGCCACCCCCGGCGCCCCCGGTGGCCAGTTTCAGTTCGCGCTCCTGATGGCAGCGTTCATCGCGCTGTTTTATTTCATGCTGATCCGGCCCCAGCAGCGACGCGCCAAGGAGCATCAGGCGCTGGTGTCGAAGCTCGCGGCGGGGGATGAGGTGGTGACCAGTGGTGGCGTTCTCGGCCGCGTTACCGAGGTGGGCGACCCGTTCGTGACGCTCGAGATCGCCGACGGCGTACGCATCAAGGTGCAGAAGGTTCAGATCACGCAGCTGATGCCCAAGGGCACCCTCAAGAGCGCCTGAAGATGCTCGAATACGCCCGCTGGAAGTACATCCTCGTCGCAGCAGTGCTGCTGCTGGCGCTGCTGTTTGCGCTGCCGAATTTCTTCGGCGAAGACCCGGCGCTGCAGGTGGCGCGCAAGGATCACACTCCGGTCGGCACCGAGGCTTCGGCAGCGGTTCAGGCCTATCTCAGCTCGCGCGGCATTCACCTCGCGAAGAGCTACATCGACAGCGACCGCCTCATGCTGCGCTTCGCCAGCGTGTCCGATCAGCTCGCGGCCCGCGACGCCGTCAATGAGGAATATAAGGGCACCTACATCACGGCACTGTCGTTCGCGCCGCGCACCCCTGAGCTGTTGCGCGCGCTCGGTCTGCGTCCCATGCCGCTCGGGCTCGACCTGCGCGGCGGCCTTTACCTGCTCTATCAGGTGGACGTGAACTCCGCGGTCGGCCAGGCGCTCGATGGCTATGCACAGGATGCGCGCCGCGCGCTCGCCGCCGCCAACATCCCGGTGAAGGACGTGACCAGCATCACCGTGGCCAGCGAGCGGCCGAATGCAGTGCGGATCGTTCTGCCGCCGGAGGCCGACGTCAATGCCGCGCGCGCAGCCCTGAGCCAGCCCCTGCAGGGCCTGACGGTCACCACCGAGAGCCTCGCCAGCGGTTCGGCCATCACCGGGGTTTTGACCACGGCCCAGATCCGCGAGCGCCAGGACTACGCGATCCAGCAGAACATCACGACGCTGCGCAACCGCGTCAACGAGCTGGGCGTCTCAGAGCCCATCGTGCAGCGCCAGGGGATCGACCGCATCAACGTGCAGCTGCCGGGCGTGCAGGACTCGGCCGACGTGAAGGACATCCTCGGGCGCGTGGCAACCCTTGAGTTCCGCCTCGAGGACATGCAGAACAACGCGGTGGAAGCCGAGCAGACCGGACACGTGCCGCTCGGCTCGAAGCTCTATACCCATACCCGCTTCGGCCGCCCGGTGCTGCTCAAGCGCGAGGTGATCGCCACCGGCGATCAGCTGACCAACGCCACCAGCGGCCAGTCGCAGGAGGGGCCTGCGGTCAACATCAAGCTCGATGCACGCGCCGGCGACAACATGCTCAGGACCACACGCCAGAACGTCAACAAGCGCATGGCGGTGGTGCTGATCGAGAAGCGCCGCGAGAGCAGCGATGTTGACGGCAAGAAGGTATCGCGCGAGGTGACCGACGAGGAGGTCATCAACGATGCAACCATCCGCGGGATCTTCAGCAACAATTTCCAGATCACCGGGCTTGGCGCCGGCGAGGCGCGCGAGCTGGCACTGCTGTTGCGCTCCGGCTCGCTCGCAACCGTCATCTACGAGATCGAGGAGCGCGCGGTGGGGCCGAGCCTCGGGCGCGAGAACATCGACAAGGGCGTGACGGCGCTGATCGTCGGCATGGCCGGTGTTTTCGTGTTTATGGCCCTCTACTACAAGACCTTCGGCCTGGTGGCCGACATTGTGCTGCTCGCCAACGTCGTGCTGCTGACCGCTCTTTTGTCGATGATGCGTGCCTCGCTGTCGCTGCCGGGCATTGCCGGGATCATCCTCACCGTCGGCATGGCGGTCGACGCCAACGTGCTGATCTATGAGCGCATCCGCGAGGAGGTCCGCAAGGGCGTGTCGCCGCAGGCGGCCATCCGTGCCGGCTTCGAGAAGGCGTTCTCGGCGATCGCCGATTCCAACGTCACGACGCTGATCGCAGGGGTCGTGCTGTGGGTGCTTGGTACCGGACCCATCCGTGGCTTCGCAATCGTGCTGACGCTTGGCGTGGCGACCTCCATGTTCACCTCGCTGATGGGCAGCCGGGCGCTGCTCACCCTCATGTACGGCGGCCGGCGCAAGATCGCGCGCCTGTCGATCTGAAGCGAAGCGCGCCGCATCGTAAGGATCACCAGTGGAATTCTTCAGTCACCAGACCAGCTACCCGTTCATGGCCACACGCAAGGTGTGGTACACGCTCTCGGCCGTGCTCATGATCGTGGCGCTCGGCTCCTACTTCACGCGCGGCTTGAATCTTGCCATCGACTTCACCGGCGGGGTGAGCGCGGAAGTTAGCTTCCCGCACCCGGTCAACGTCGATGACGTGCGCGCGAGGCTGACCAGCGCGGGCTTCCGCGAACCGCAGGTGCAGAACTTCGGCTCCTCGCGCGACATTTCCATCCGCCTGCCCCCCGATGCGACGCAGAGCGCGACCGCGGTGCGCGCCCGCCTGGAGGGCTCGCTGAAGGAGCTCGATCCGGGCGTACAGGTCGCACAGCTCGATGTCGTGGGTCCGCAGGTGGGCAACGAGCTTCGCAGCAGCGCCATATGGGCGCTGTTCTTCACGCTCTTGGGAATATTTGCCTACATCGCTTTTCGCTTCCACACCTGGCGGCTGTCACTCGGCGCGATCCTAGCGGTGTTGCACGATCCGATACTGGTGCTCGGCTTCTTCTCGCTCACGCAGATGTCGTTCGATCTGGCGGTGGTGGCGGCCATACTCGCGGTGATCGGCTACTCGCTGAACGACACCGTGGTGGTGTTCGATCGCATCCGCGAGCGTTTCGAGACCAACCGCCGCTCACCGGCCGACCAGGTGCTCGACCAGTCGATCAACCAGACGCTCTCGCGCACCATCATGACCAAGGTGGTGACCTCGATCGTGGTGGTCGCGCTTTTGTTCCTCGGCGGTCCGGTGCTCAAGGGCTTCTCGGCGGCGCTGCTGATCGGCATCATCGCCGGCACCTATTCCTCGATCTACATCTCCAGCGCCATCGCACTCGATTGCGGCCTGACGGCGGAGCACGTGTTCCCGTCGGTGAAGAAGACGGCGCTCGATCTGCAGCCGTAGCGCGCAAAACGCGTGCACCTGATCGCCAACCCCGATCTGTGGCTGGCGTTCCTCGCGCTGTCGCTGCTGGAGATCGTCCTCGGCATCGACAACATCATCTTTATCTCGATCCTCGTCGCGCGGCTGCCGCCGACTCAAGCGCCGAGCGCGCGCATCGGCGGCCTGGCGCTGGCGATGCTGACGCGCATTGCGCTTCTGTTCTCGATCGTGTGGCTGACGCGCCTGGTGCAGCCCTGGTTCTACCTGGCCGGCCGCAGTTTCTCCGCGCGCGACCTCGTGCTGCTGGGCGGTGGAGTGTTCCTGCTGGGTAAGAGCGTGCTCGAAATTCACCAGGCGCTGGAAGGGCATCCTGCGGAGGCCGGGCGCGCGCGGCTGCGCGGCGGTTTCATCGCCGTGGTGGCGCAGATCGCGCTCATCGACATCGTGTTCTCGCTCGATTCGGTGTTCACCGCGGTGGGCATGGTGCGCGAGCTGTCCGTCATGGTGGCCGCGATCGTGGTGGCGATCCTCGTCATGATGTGGGTGGCGCGCTCGATCGGCGCGTTCATCACCCGCCATCCCACCATCAAGATGCTGGCCCTGGCGTTTCTGCTGCTGATCGGGCTCGCGCTCGTTGGCGAGGGACTGCACTTTGAGATCCCCAAGGGCTATCTGTACTTCGCCATGGGGTTCGCGGTCGCGGTGGAGCTGATCAATATGCGCCTGCGGCGCCGCCTGCAGGCGCGGCACCCGCCGCCGCCGGGTTCAGGCTGAAGTCCCCCCGGGAAGCCCCCGGGGCTTCAGGCGGTGCGCGTTGCGGCTCGCGGGCCGTCCGCAGCGCGAGCCTTGCGCACGCAGCTGTGCTTGTAGCCGTACGCGGCGTATACGATGACGCCAAGCGCGGTCCACAGCCCCAGCCGCCACCAGGTGGGCGTGCCGAGCGAGTACATCATGTAGCCGCAGACCAGAGCGCCCGCGATGCACACGAACCACGGCCACGGAGTGCGAAACGGACGCGGCAGGTCGGGTCGCGTGCGGCGCAGCACCAGAACGCCCAGGCACACCGTGACGAAGGCCGCGAGCGTGCCGATCGACACCACCTCACCCAGCAGATTCACCGGAAACAGTCCGCCGATGATGGCGGCAGACACGCCGGTAATGACGGTGGCGGTGGAGGGTGTGCGGAAGCGCGGGTGCACGCGGCCGAAGAAGGGCGGAAGCAGTCCATCCCGCGCCATGGCGAAGAAGATGCGTGCCTGGGCGATCGTCATGACCAGCATCACTGAGGTCATCCCGCACACCGCGCCGAGCTTCACCGGGATGCCGAGCCAATGCAGCCCCGTGTACTTGTCGAGGGCCAGAGCCACCGGAGCTGACACGTCGAGTTCCTTGTAGCTCACCATGCCAGTGAGCACGACCGCGACCACCACATACAGGATGGTGCAGACCACCAGGCTCGCAAGAATCCCGATCGGCATGTCACGCTGTGGGTTCTTGGCTTCCTGAGCGGCGGTGGAGATGGCGTCAAAACCGATGTAGGCAAAGAAAATAACGCCCGAGGCCGCCATGATGCCGCTCCAGCCGAACTCTCCGGTCCTGCCGGTATTGGGTGGAATGAAGGGGTGCCAGTTCACTGTGTTGATGTAGCTCACGCCGAACACGATGAAGAGCACGACCACCGTCACCTTGATGGCGACGATGACGGAATTGAAGGCAGCCGATTGCTTGATGCCGATGTAGCAGATGGTGGCGATCGCCGCGACGATCACCATGGCGGGCAGGTTGATAATGGCCCCCGTGCGCACGATGTGCATCTGGTCGGCACCCGGGCCGAGGGGCGCCAGGGACAATGCGCTCGGGATGTGTATGTGCAGCTGCTCGAGCAGGCTCACCGCGTAACCCGACCAGCCGACCGATACGGTCGCCACCGCGAACAGGTATTCGAGGATGAGATTCCAGCCGATGAACCAGGCGATGCCCTCGCCGAGGGTGGCGTACGAGTAGGAATAGGCGCTGCCCGAGACCGGGATCATCGCCGCGAACTCCGCATAGCACAGTCCGGCAAAGGTACAGCCGAGGCCTGCCACGATGAACGACAGGGCGAGCGCCGGACCTGCGTGATTGGCGGCCGCCGTGCCGGTGAGCACGAAAATTCCGGTGCCGATGATGCCGCCGATGCCGAGCAGCGTCAGCTGCGTGGCGGTGAGTGCGCGGCGCAGCTGATTGCCGGTGGATTCCTGCTCGTGCAGCTCGACGATGGACTTGGTCGCAAGCAGTTGTGATGCCATGGAACCCCCATTTTTGCCGAGGGACTCTACACAGTCAGTTTGGGGAAAGCGAGCAAGCCTGCCGCGGCGCGCGCTACCTTCAGGCCGAGCGGAGCTCTTCCGGCACGTGCGGCGCCAGCACCTCGATCAGGGCTGCGTAGACCTTGGGTGTTCCGGCGACGATGTGCCCGCCATTGCGATAATCCCCGCCGGTGAGCGTGCCGATGCGGCCGCCGGCTTCCTGGATGAGGAGTTGCCCCGCTGCCGTGTCCCAGGGACTCAGTCCGATCTCCCAGAACGCATCGACGCGTCCGGCCGCGACATAAGCCAGATCGAGTGCGGCCGCGCCCGGGCGGCGTACGCCGGCGGCAACCAGGGAGACATCGCGCAACATGCCGAGGTAGGCGTCCAGGTAGCGAATGTTGGCGCGGTAGGGGAAGCCGGTGGCGATCAGCGCGCCCTCGAGCAGGCGCGCCTTGCTGACGCGCATGCGATGGTTCTCAAGATGCGCGCCCGCCCCGCGGCTGGCGGTGAACAGCTCCTGGCGCATGGGATCGTAGACCACCGCATGCTCCAGGCGCCCCTTGATCTGCACCGCGATCGACACGGCGAAGACCGGAAAGCCGTGCACGAAATTGGTCGTGCCATCGAGCGGATCGATGATCCAGAGGGTCTCGTGTTCGCCGCTGCGCCCGCTTTCCTCGGCGAGGATCGCATGCTGCGGGTAGTGGCGGCGGATGATGCCGATGATCTCCTGCTCGGCGGCGCGATCCACGTCGGTGACGAAATCGTTGCGCTCCTTGGAGGCGATGGTGAGCGACTCCAGGCGATTCATGCTGCGCACGATGACTTCGCCGGCGCGGCGTGCGGCGCGCACGGCGATATTGAGAAGCGGCGGCATGGTCCTTAAGCTCGTGTGATCTGGAACCGACGGTCTTAGCGTAGCAGATGGACTCTCCCGACATTCGCATCGTGCTGGTGGCGCCATCGCACCCGGGCAACATCGGCGCGGTGGCGCGGGCCATGAAGAACATGGCGCTCGGGCAGCTGGTGCTGGTCAATCCCAAGGAATTCCCGCACCCGGAGGCCACCGCGCGTGCTTCGGGCGCGGATGATGTGCTCGCGGCGGCGCACGTGGCGTCCTCGCTGGCCGAGGCGCTCGCCGGCTGTGGCTACGTCGCCGCGACCACCTCGCGCGATCGCGACCAGTACTTCCGCGTGGTCGATGTGCGCGATGCCGCGCCGCGCATCGTGGCGCAGGCGCAGCTGTCGCCCGCGGCCGTGGTGTTCGGCGCCGAGCGCACCGGACTGACCAATGAGGAGCTGGAGGCGGCGCACGCGCTGATCCGCATCCCGAGCAGCACCGCTTACGCATCGCTCAATCTCGCCATGGCGGTGCAGCTGGTGGCCTACGAGCTGTTCCGGGCGCGTGGCGTCGGCGCAGCGGCGGTGGCGCCACTTACGGCAGCGCTGGCAACCGCTGCGGAAATGGAGCGCCTGTACACGCACTTCGCGCAGGTGCTGGAGGAGATCGAATTTCGTGACCGCACGCAAAGCGGCACTCACCTGATGAGCCGCATCCGGCGCTTTCTGCAGCGCGCCGAGCTCGACCACAACGAGGTCAACATTCTGCGTGGCGTGCTGACCGCGGTGCAGAACAAGCGTCGCCACGCCGGTAGCAGGCGCTGATGAACGCCGCCCTTTATCTTGATTACGCGGCCACGACGCCGGTGGACCCGCTGGTGGCGCAGGCCATGAGCGAATGCCTGACGGTGGGCGGGGACTTCGGCAATCCCTCCTCGGCGCATGCCTACGGAGTCAGCGCCGCGCTGCGCATCGAGCAGGCGCGTGCGCAGGTCGCCGCCCTGGTGGGCGCGCAGCCGCAGGAGATCGTATTTACCTCCGGAGCCACCGAATCCAACAACCTGGCGATACTCGGCTGCGCGCGCGCCAATGCCGATCGCGGTCGACACCTGGTCAGCGCGCGCACCGAGCACAGATCGGTGCTCGATCCCATGCGGCGCCTGGAAAAGGAGGGCTTCAGCATCAGCTGGCTCACCCCCGGACCCGCAGGACGCATCGAGCCGCACCGGGTTGCCGCAGCGTTGCGAGATGACTCCGTGCTCGCGTCGGTCATGTATGCGAATAACGAGACCGGGGTGCTCGAGGATGTGGCCGCCATCGGCGCGCTGTGTCGCGAGCGCGGGGTCGCCTTTCACAGCGACTGTGCGCAGGCGGCCGGCAAGCTGCCACTGCGTCTCGATGAGCTGGCGATCGATTTCGCCTCATTCACGGCCCACAAGCTCTACGGCCCCAAGGGGGTGGGCGCGCTCTACGTGCGCAGCGGTGCGCGCGGACAGCTGCAGGCCCTCATGTACGGGGGTGGCCAGGAGCGCTCGCTGCGCCCCGGCACGCTCGCGACTCACCAGATCGTGGGATTCGGGGTGGCCTGCGAGCTGGCGGCGCGCCTGCTGCCGAGGGAGAGCGTACGCTTGGGCAGCCTCGGCGAGCGGCTGTGGGCGGGGCTCCAAGCTCTGGGCGGTACGCACCTGAACGGGGCCACCGCGCCACGAGTGCCGGGCCTGCTCAACGTGTCCTTCGAGGGGGTACAGGGCGAGAGTCTGGTGGACGGCCTTGATGGGATTGCGCTGTCGACCACGGCGGCGTGCAGCTCGGACTCCCCGGATCCCTCCTACGTGCTGCGCGCACTCGGGCGCGACGTTCAGCTGGCCCAGAGCTCACTGCGCTTCAGCCTGGGCCGCTTTACCGAGGCGTCCGACATCGATCGGGCGCTGCAGGCGGTGCGCCAGGAACTTGCGCGACTGCGGGCGCTCTCGCCCGCGGCGGCAGCACCCGCGTGGCCGGCCGAACGTGCCTCGGGCGCCTCGGTGGTGACGGGCGAGGCCGGTGGCCCGGGGCAGGACACCTGGATCCGCTTTCATCTGCTGATCGCCGGTGACACTGTGAAAGAGGCACGTTTTTTGGCTTTTGCGTGCCCCCATACTATGGACGTGGCCAGCTGGCTGTGCGGTGAGCTGCGCGGCCGATCGCGCAGCGCGCTGATCCCGGGTGCACCGGCCGAGTGGGCCGCCGCGCGCGGGACACCGGCCGAGAAACTGGGCCGCCTGCTGATTGTCGAAGATGCACTGCGCGCGTGTCTGCCGCAGGTGAATTAGGCGCTACAATGCGAGGATCGATGAGCATTTCACTGACCGAATCCGCGGCCAACCGGGTCAAGACCTTCCTGGCCGCACGCGGACACGGTATCGGGCTGCGTCTGGGTGTTCGCAAGACCGGCTGCTCTGGGTTCGCCTACGTGATCAATTACGCCGACGGGCCGGAGCCGGGAGATGCGGTCTTCCAGGACCGCGGGATCCAGGTGTTCGTCGACGCTGCCAGCCTGACCCTGATTGACGGAACCATCGTGGATTTCGTGAAGCAGGGCCTCAACGAGGCCTTTCGCTTCCGGAACCCGAACGTCAAGGGGGAATGCGGCTGCGGGGAGAGTTTCTCCGTCTGAGGCCTTAGGCGGTGCCGCTGTGCGCGCCGCGCCGCGTCACCCTGGCGGGTGCGCGCAAAAACTCCTTGCCAAACGGGCACTTCCACAGCACGCCACATTGGCTAGGGCGGGGCACCCAAGGTAAACTGCGCGGCTTGCCCGGAAAGGCGGGCCCTCCCGCCGCGGGCGCGATATGCCCGCTCCTTTACTTAAGATCTCGAAAGGTCAACGCTAATGGCGCACGAGCGCACCCTGTCCATCGTTAAGCCAGACGGAGTGAGAGGCAATCACATCGGAGAGGTCTGCCGGCGCTTCGAGACAGCCGGCCTGTCGATCGTTGCGGCACGCCTGCTGCACCTCTCGCAGCGTGAAGCGGAGGGCTTCTACGCGGTGCACCGCGAGCGCCCCTTCTTCAAGGATCTGGTGCGTTACATGATCTCGGGCCCCGTCTTCGTACAGGTACTGGAGGGGGAGGGTGCGATCGCGAGGAACCGCGACATTATGGGCGCCACCGATCCGAAGAAGGCCGCACCCGGCACCATCCGGGCCGACCTCGCCACGAGCATCGAACAGAACGTCGTGCACGGCTCGGATGCCGCCGACACCGCGGCCCGCGAGATTGCCTACTTCTTCAGCACGACGGAACTGCACCCGCGCGCCTGAAGGCGCGCGCACCGCCCATGAACGCCGTCGCCCCAGAGCGCACCAATCTGCTCGGCCTGCCGCGCGCAGCGCTGGAGGCGTTCGTGGCGCAGTTCGGCAGCAAGCCGTTCCGCGCGCGTCAGCTGATGAACTGGATCTACAAGCGCCAGGTCGGCTCCTTCGTCGACATGACCGATCTGGCCAAGGACTTTCGCGCGCGCCTGGCCGAGGCGGCCGAGATACGCACGCCGGACATTCTCTCGGTGCAGACTTCCGCGGACGGCACCACCAAGTGGCTGCTTAAGGCCGATGCCAGCCAGGCATTCGAGATGGTGTTCATTCCCGAGCCCGATCGCGGCACGCTGTGCATCTCCTCCCAGGTCGGCTGCGCACTCGACTGCTCGTTCTGCGCCACCGCGCAGCAGGGCTTCAACCGCAACCTGAGCACCGCCGAGATCGTCGGACAGGTGTGGCTCGCGGTGCGCGAGATCGAGCGCTCGCGGCTTGCCGAAGCTGGGGATGCGGTTGCGGGGCGCGAGGAGCGCCACGTCACCAATGTGGTGCTGATGGGCATGGGCGAGCCGCTCGCCAATTTCCGCAACGTCGTGCCGGCGCTTGAGATCCTGCTCGATGATTTCGGCTTTGACCTGTCACGGCGGCGCGTCACGCTCTCCACCTCCGGGCTGGTTCCGCAGATCTACCGGCTCGCCCAGGTCGCCAATGTGGCCCTGGCGGTGTCGCTGCATGCGCCCGACGATGCGCTGCGCAACGAGCTGGTGCCGATCAACCGCAAGCATCCGATTGCCGAGCTGCTGCAGGCGTGCTGGCACTACCTCGATGAGCAGAACGGCCGCAGTGTCACCTTCGAGTACGTGATGCTCGATGGCGTGAACGATTCCCCGGCGCAGGCGCGTGCGCTGGCCCGCCTGCTCAAGGGCCATCCGGCCAAGGTGAATCTCATTCCCTTCAATCCCTTTCCCGGCACCCAATACCGGCGCTCCGCCGCGCCTGCCATTCAACGCTTCCGCGACGAGCTGCTGCAGCGCGCTGTGCTCGCGACCATCCGGCGCACGCGCGGCGAGGACATCGATGCGGCCTGCGGGCAGCTTGCCGGTCGCGTCATCGATCGCACTACGGCCCGTCTCGGCAACAAGGTTTTCGGCGTCGCGGTTCAACCATGAGCAAACAAGTCACCGACCTGTCCCCTTTGACGCTGGCGCGACTCCTCGCCGCCAGCCTGCCGACGCTGCTGCTGGGCGCCTGCGCCAACAACCATCCGATGCACGCCGCCAACCAGAAGGATGCGGCCGCCTACAACGTGCAGCTCGGGCTCGACTACCTGAATCAGGGCGACTTGCAGCGGGCCAAGGACAAGCTCGATAAGGCGCTCACCCAGAACCCCGACAACCCCGACGTTCACAGCGCGCGCGCCACACTATTCGAGGCCATGCACGAGATCCCCAAGGCGGATGATGAGTTCCGCACCGCCCTGCGGCTGGCGCCGAAAGACCCGCGCATACAGAACAACTACGCCGTCTACCTGTGCCAGACCGGCCGTACCGATGAGGGTGTGAAGACCTTCATGCAGGCGGCGAACAACCCGCTGTACGCAACCCCCGAGGCGGCGTACACGAACGCCGGCGTGTGCCTGCGCGCCGCCAAGCGCGACGACGAGGCGCGCGCAGATTTCACCCGCGCGCTGCAGCTGAAGCCCAACTTCGCCGAGGCCGCGTTCCAGCTCGCCACCCTGCAGTTTCAGCATGCGGAGCTGGTCCCGGCGCGCGCCGGGATCGACAACTTTCTCGGCAATTTCGACGCCACACCGGATCTGTTGCTGCTCGGCGTGCAAGTCGCGCGCGCGCAGGGCGATCGCGTCGCCGCGCAACGCTACTCCCGCAAGCTGCAGCTGGATTTCCCCGGCAGCACGCAGACCCGTGCGCTGTCCGGGCTGAACCCGGGCTGACGGGCATGGCGAGCGAAGCTGGCGGCCAGGACGTCCGCGGCATTGGCGCGCGGCTGCGCGCCGCGCGCGAAAAGAAAGGCCTCACCGTCCTGCAGGCGGCGGAAAAGCTGCACGTGGATGCGCGCGTGCTCGAGGCGCTCGAGGCGCAGGATTTCGCAGCGCTCGGGGCCGACGTATACGTGCGCGGGCACCTGCGGCGCTACGCGGATCTGATCGGGGAATCCCCGCTCGAGCTGCAGGAGCTGTACGCCAGCAGTACCCAGGCGGCGCGTCCGGACCTCACGCGCATCGCGCGCAGCCAGGCCGCCCGCCACTCCTCGCCTCTGGTCTTGCCGGCACTGCTGTTGGTGGTCGGGTTCGCGATCGCCGGCCTTTTGTGGTGGGCGCTGACGCTGCCCGGTGAAAAGGCGCACCCGCTGGCGCCGGCCCCGGGCACGGCCGCAGGTCCGCCCGCGCCGGGCGCCGCGCCGGGCGCCGCGCCGGAGCCGGCCGGTTCGGCGAGCGGCACGGCAGCGCATCCGATGTCGCGGGGCGCCGCGCCGCAAGCCAGCGGCGGGCGGGCACAACTGGACCTTAAGTTTTCCTCCGAGAGCTGGGTCGAGATCTCCGATGCCGACGGAGAGCGCCTGCTGCACGGTCTGTTCGAGGCCGGCAGCGCCCGTACGCTCTACGGGACGCCGCCGCTGCGCGTCGTGCTGGGGAATTCCCCGGCGGTCGCGCTGCAGATGAACGAACGGCCGGTGGCCATCGAAGGCCTCGTGCACCGCGACGGCAGCGCGCACCTTCTGATCGATGGCGACGGCCACGCCACGGCGGCGCCGTCGCGCCTTGCGCACGGGGACTGAGGTGGCAGCACAAATCCAGGCGGTCCGCGGGATGAATGACGTGCTGCCTGAGCAGATCGGCGCCTGGCAGCATTTCGAGAGCTGCACCCGCGAGCTGCTCGGTGCGTACGGCTACGAGGAGATCCGCGTCCCGGTGGTGGAGCACACCGAGCTGTTCGAGCGCGCGATCGGCGCGCAGACCGATGTGGTCGGCAAGGAGATGTACAGCTTCGATGACCGCGGCGGGGAGAGTCTGACGCTGCGGCCCGAGGCCACCGCGGGCATCGTGCGCGCGCTGATCTCCAATGGAATGCTGCGCGGACAGCGTCATAAGCTGTGGTGCCTCGGTCCGATGTTCCGCCACGAAACGCCGCAGGCCGGGCGCTACCGGCAGTTCTGGCAGGTGGACGTGGAAGCGGTCGGCTGCCCGGGCCCGGATGTGGACGCGGAGCTGATCGCGCTCAGCGCGCGGCTGTGGCAGCGGCTGGGTATCGGCGGACTCACGCTGCAGATCAATTCCCTGGGCACTCCCGACAGCCGTCGCGCCTACCGCACGCGACTGATCGAGTACCTGCGGGCCCACGAGTCGCAGCTGGATGCCGACAGCCAGCGCCGCCTGACTGGCAATCCGCTGCGGGTACTGGACAGCAAGAACCCGGCCATGCAGCAGATCATTCGCGGCGCGCCGCTGCTCGCCGATCACCTGGATGCGGAGTCGCAGGCACACTTTGCCGCGCTGTGCGACATGTTGAAAGCCGTGGGCGTGCCTTACCAGATCAACCCGTTGCTGGTGCGCGGACTGGACTACTACAACCGCACGGTGTTCGAGTGGATTACCTCCTTCAGCGGCGCACAGAATGCCGTATGCTCCGGCGGCCGCTACGATGGCCTGATCGAGCAGCTCGGGGGCGATGCGACCCCGGCAGTCGGCTTTGCGATGGGGGTGGAACGGCTGGTGGCGCTGCTGGTGGCCGCCGCGGGTGAGCCGGCGAGGCGCCCACCGGATGTGTATCTGGTAGTCAGCGGCCCGGGAGCGACGCTTGAGGCACTGCAGCTGGTGGAACGTCTGCGCAGCGAACGGCCCGCTGTGCGTTTCGAGCTCAACGTCGGCGGTGGCAACTTCAAGGCCCAGTTCCGCCGTGCGGACAAGAGCGGTGCGGCGCTGGCCCTGATCATCGGCGAGGACGAGCTGGCGCGCGGCGTAGTCGGGGTGAAACCTTTACGCGCCGCCTCCGGTCAGAGCGAGTGTCCGATCGAGCAGCTCGCGAGCGGGCTCGACGCGGCGCTGGCCGCGGTGAAGAGCGCCGAGGGCGCAGCGGCGCGATGAATATGGGGAGGGTGAGTGGAAGACTACCTGTCTGAAACAGAGCAATGGGAATGGGTCAAGACCCAGGTGCGCGAGAATGGCCCGGCGGTGGTGCTCGCTATCCTCCTGGCGCTGGCAGCGGTGTTCGGTTGGCGCTGGTGGCAGGCGCACCAGGACGCCGGACGTCTCGCGGCCGGAGCCAAGTACATCCAGATGATCCAGGCCCTGGAGGGCGGGCAGCGCGGCCAGGCGCTGGCGATGCTCGGTGAACTTGAGCGCGATTACGCCCGCTCCCCCTACACGGATCAGGCAAAGCTGCTCGCGGCGCGCGTCTACGTCGATGGCGGTGACCTGGATAAGGCCGCCGCTGAGCTCACCAGCGTCGCGGGCCATTCGAAGGACCCCGATCTTGCGGTGCTGGCGCGGCTGCGACTGGCACGGGTGCAGATCGCACAGGCAAAGCCGGACAATGCGCTCGCTACTCTCGCCGACGTGGCCACCGCGGGGGCCTTCGCCGCGCCTTTCCACGAAGTACGCGGGGATGCCTACTACGCCAAGGCAGACCGGGCGGCGGCGCTGAGCGAGTATCGCAGCGCCCGCACCGGGGGCGAGGGAACCGACAGCTCGCTTTTGGATCTGAAGATCGCCGACCTTTCGGCGGCCGCGCCCGGCACGACGCCCGCGGCCCCCGCAGCTGGCACACCTGGCAAGTAGACCCATGCGACAACACGTTCTGATTGCCTCGAGCCTGGCGGCACTGCTTCTGGTTGCCGCCTGTTCCAAGGACAAGTCCATCGATGAGCCGGCGAAGCTCAGCCCGCTGCCTTCCCCGAGCCTGCAGGTGAAGCAGTTGTGGAGTGCGCAGGTCGACGACAAGAAGGCCGTCGTGCTGCGCCTGGGGCTCGGGATATCGATCGAGGGCGACCGCGTCTACGCGGCCGGCCACAAGGGCGAGGTCGTCGCCCTGGATCTGGCTTCCGGCCGCACC
>Ga0070761_10001102_pt1 | contig 16960 bp, 16 predicted proteins | sample HubBroMetageREF1_FD_66724 | JGI IMG/M metagenome (GOLD analysis project Ga0070761, IMG submission 66724) | Reference soil microbial communities from the Hubbard Brook experimental Forest, New Hampshire, USA - Hubbard Brook CCASE Soil... | ecosystem: Environmental > Terrestrial > Soil >... | reverse complement strand
TGCTTCAGCCAGTAGCGCAGCGCGACGTCCTGGGTGTTACCGAGCGACGGCGTGGCCAGCGTCTTGCCCTTGAGCTGGGCGGCCGACGTGATCCCCTTCGAGACCACCACCGACGCGCCGCCGTCCGCGGCCCCGGAGATGACCTTGATGGCGGTACCGCCGGACTTCTGCCAGGCGTTGATGGCCGGATTCGGTCCGACGTAGGCCGCGTCGAGCTGGCCGGCCAGCAGAGCGGTCGTCTCCTCGGTCCCGGTGCTGAACGCGGTCGGCGACACCGACCCGGCCGAGCCCAAAGCCTTGCTGAAGTAACCCTCCTTCAGCGCGACCAGCGCGGATGCGTGCGTGATGTTCTCGAGAAAGCCCAGCCGGACCGTCACCGGTGCCGCCGCGGCGGTCGCGGTACTCCCGGTGGGATCCGTCGTACTCGACGACGCCGAAGGCGAGGACGAGGACGAGCAGCCCGCCGCCAGCAGCAGGGCGGCGCCGACCATGGCAGCGGCCGTAACACGTCGCATCTGACTCCCCTAAACCGTTAATCTCTACCGTTTACATAGGAAAACACGCTCGGTTTACTATACATACAGTCGGCAAGATGGGAAATCCCGCCCCTCGGGGCCTCAGCACGTTGAGGTGCGCGTGCCCTGGGCCTGGCTAGTTGCCCTCGTCCGAGGAATCCTGCAGGGAGACGCCGACCACCACCGACGGGTACTTGGCCAGGCACTCCTGCAGCAGCGCAATGTCCGCGTCGCTGGCCTGGTTGACCTGGTAGACCAGCTGCTCGAGCACATAGGGCGAGTTCATGTTGCTCGGCAGCGGCTGCGGGGTCACGTTCGGCGGTTTGGCGCAGGCGGTGCGCACGGCCATGCGCTGAGCCAGGGTGGCGTTGTCGGTGAACGTCACGATGGCCTGCCGCTGCCCGAGCGCGGCGTCAAACTGGGCGCAGCCTGCCATGGCCGTCACGGCGGCGACCACGATCCCGGCGGCGAGCAGGCGGCGGGCGCGGCCACCCGGCCTGGTGTCGACTACATCGGGTAGTACCCGCATGATGTCAGCCTACGGGCACCGGGCGCCTAGTACGGTATCGGGCAGGGGAACACCCAGCCAGGAGGAGACACCAAGAACTTCCATGCCCTCCGCTCGTCACATCCTCATCGTCAACTCCCGCAGCGTCCACCAGCCCGTGTTCGTGGTCGGCGCGCCGCATGCCGGAGCGGACCTGATCGGCCGCGCGCTGAAGGCCTCCCCGGGCTTTCACCTCACGATGGGGCAGCCCAGCGTGCTGCGGGTGGTCTATGCCTTCGCCCGCCGCCCGTCCATGTACCAGGGCCGCACGCAGGCGGCCGCCACCGTCATCAGGGACGCCTTCGCGCAGGGCTGGCAGGTCACCTCCCACAGCTGCCTGCAGTGCACCCGCGAGTGCCGGGCCGCCGCGGGGCTCGCGGCCGATGCCGCGGGGGCGTGCGCGGAGGTCCGGGGGCTGGAGCGGTTCGGCGACGCGAGCCCAGACCTTATTTACTGCGCGGAGGCGCTTACCTACGCCTTTCCCGACGCGCGGATCGTCCAGGTCATCAGGGACGGCCGGGACGTGGTGACCAGCATGCTCGCCGACCCCGTGGTCATGTCCTGGTTCCGGCCGAGCTTCGTGAACGTGGACACCGAGTTTCCCAACCCGTTCTTCGGCATCGAAGACGAGGACGACCGTGAGCTCTGGCCCAAGTTGTCACCCGCGGCCCGGTGCGCGCTGCGCTGGCGCTGGTCCGTCCGCCTGGCCGCGCGGCTGCACCAAACCCTGCCGGCCGGCCAGCTGAAGACGATCAGGTACGAGGACCTGCTGAGCAAGCCCGATGAGGCCCTGGCCGAGCTCTCCCGTTTTACCGGCACGACGGTGTCGGCGGCCGAGATCCGGGACGTGGCCCGGACCTCGCGGCAGCGCGGCCGCTCTCGCCGGCCGGCCGGCGCGTCGCTCGGCCAGGAAGACTCCGCCCAGATCGACAAGCTGGCCGGCGAGGAACTCCGCCGCCTGGGCTACTGACCGCCGCACGCGCTCAGGGGCGCAGGCCGCGCAGCACGACGGCCAGGGCCAGCCGGCCGAGCGGCGTCGAGCCGGGTGGCCGACCGATGGTCGTACCGCGGCGCGCTCCGAACAGGACCGCGTACAGGAGGATGACGGCCAGCGACTCGGCCGGCTCATCCGCCCTGACCTCGCCGCGCAACTGACCTTCGGCGAGCACCGCGGCGGTGGCCGGCACCGGCGGCGCGACGTCGTCGCCGAGGAACTCGGTCAGGCGGCCCGGGTGACCGAGCACGTAGAGCATCATCTTGCCGCGCAGCGCGTTGGACGGCGTGACCTCGACGGTCGCGCGGAACAGCGCGCTGAACGCCGCGCCGAATACCGACTCGGTGTCCTGGCCCGCCTCCAGACCCGCCACGGTCGCGGCGGCGTAGGCCCGGCAGACCTCGGCGGCCGCGTCGAGCAGTACGTCCTCCTTGGCCGGGAAGTAGTGGAAGAACGTCCCCCAGCTGACGCCCGCGGCGGCCACGATGTCCTCGACCCGGGCCGCCTCCAGTCCGACCCGGGCGTATTCGGCCATGGCGGCCTCGTAGACCCGCCGCCGGGTGGCCACCGCCCGGCGCTGGCGTGGCGCTGCCCTGGACGCGGAAACCATTTCACCTCCGCCGGGATAGCTGGTTAGGCTTCAGTAAGCACGATCTTAGTACCAATACCGATTCAAATCAGTTTTGGAGCGGATCATGTGCGAGGGCCGGACGGGAGGCGTGGCTGGGACATGCGAGCCTTGACGGGGAAGGGCGCCGTAGCGACGGTGCGGGGAGCTCCGGCGGTTTCGGTGCGGCGGCTGGTCCGCTCGCCGCGGCTGCGGGTGCTGCGGCTGCTGTGGGAGACGAGCCACGGGCTGACGGTCATGCTGGGACTGTTCATCGTGGCCGACGGGTTCTTGCCCATCCTGTCCCTGGTGGCCCTGGGCCGGGCGGTCGGCCACATCCCGGCCGCGGTGCGGTACGGCCTCGGGTCGGCGAGCGGGCACTCCCTGCTGATCGGGCTCGCGCTCGGCACGGCCGCGTACGGCCTGTCGCTGCTGCGCAGCCCGGCCGAGGACCTGCTGTCGGCGCACGCGTCGGCGGTGATGTCGACCGGCATGCAGCGGCGCCTGGCCCGGGCGGTCTGCGCGCCGGTCGGGGTCGAGCACCTGGAGGACTCCGCGGTGCTGGACCAGCTGGCCGCGGCGAGCGGCGAGCTGTCCACGTCGGGACCCGCCGATGCTCCGATGGCGCTGGCCAGCGCGTTCGGAGACCGGCTCACCGGGTTCATCGCCTGCGTGGTGCTGGCCACGTTCCGCTGGTATATCGGGCTGCTCTTCTTCGTCGGCTGGTCGGTGATCCGGCCGCCGCTGCGCCGTCTGCTGGCCGAGCGGGCCCTGCTGGTCCGGCGGGCGACGCCGGAGTTGCGGCATAGCTGGTATTACCTGGGCTGCTCCTACCGGCCCGCGTTCGCCAAGGAGGTCCGGGTCTTCGGGCTCGGCCGCTGGATCCTGGGCCGGCACCGCGACAAGTGGCTGGCCGGCATGGAGCCCCCCTGGCGGCAGATGCGCCATTTCCGGAACCGGGCCCTGCTGTTCGGCCTCGGCGTGGGCGCGATGTACGTCGCCGGGGCAGGCCTGCTCGCGCTCGCGGCGTGGCATCACGACATCTCCCTGGGGACGATCGCGGTCATGCTGCCCATGCTTTCCTCCACCACCCAGGTGGGTGGGGTGAGTTACGCGGACGTCACGCTGGAGCAGATGCTCGCGGCCGTCCCCGACCTCGACGACCTGGTCAGCCGGCTGGGTGATCCGGGAACCGAGACCGGCCGGCCCCGTCTCAGCGCCGAGGGCCGGCCGGACCGGGCCGTCCGGTTCGAGTCGGTGGCCTACCGCTACCCGGGCGGCGGCGCGCCCGTCTACGAGGGCCTGGATCTGGAGCTGACCGCCGGGCGGTCGCTGGCCCTGGTGGGCTCCAACGGGGCCGGCAAGACCACGCTGGTCACCTTGCTGGCCCGGCTGCGCGAGCCGGCCGGCGGGCGGATCACCGTGGACGGCATCGACCTGCGCGACCTGGACCCCCGCTCCTGGCAGCGGCAGGTGGCCGTGGTCAACCAGGACTTCGGCCGCTATCCGCTGACCGCCAGGGAGAACATCGCGTTCCGCGACCTGACCGCCGACGGCCTCAGCCGCGACTTCGACGAGGCCGCATTGGAACGGGCCGCGACCCGGGCCGGGGCGCTGGACTTCGTGCGCGCCCTGCCGCACGGATGGGACACCATCTGCGCGCCCGGATACCACGACGGCATCGACCTGTCCGGCGGCCAGTGGCAGCGGATCGCCCTGGCCCGCGCGCTCTACGCCGCCGCCCGCGGGGCCCGGGTGCTGGTCCTTGACGAACCCACGGCCCAGCTGGACATCCGGGCCGAGGCGGCCTTCTACAACCAGTTCCTCGAGCTCACCGAGGGCCTGACCACGATGGTCATCTCGCACCGGTTCGCGACCGTCCGCCGTGCCGACCGGATCGCCGTGCTCGAGGCGGGCCGCATCACCGAACTGGGCAGTCACGACGAACTGGTCGCGGCGGGCGGCAGCTACGCGGAGATGTTCGCGATGCAGGCCGCCCGTTTCGCCGAAGCGTCCCCGGCTACGGGAGGCGGGTCATGAGGGGCCGCCTGCTGCGGCCGCTGCGGCGGCTGGACCTGCTGTTCGGCACGGCCTGGCGGGCGGCTCCGCTGCTGGCCACCGAGTGCGTGCTGGTCGCGTTCTGCTCGTCGCTGTTCATGCTGGCCTACCCGCTCGGTTTCCGCGCCATCGTGGATGGCGCCGTGGACCATCAGCCCGGCCGCATCGTGACGGGCCTGATCGTCACGGCCGTCGCCTTCCCCGGCGGCTGGGTGCTGCAGCTGATCGGTGCCTCCCTCAACGCCAAGCTGACCGACCTGGCCAACCTGAGCCTCGGCCTGCGGATCGGCAACCTGACCTGCGAGGCTCCGTTCCTGGAGCACTTCGAGCGGCCCGAGTACCTGAGCGAGATCGACTCGCTGCGCGAGCGCCGCCGGACCCTGGCGGGCGCGCCGGCCCAGACGCTGGGCATGCTCCGGTCGGGCATCACGTTCCTGGGCGCGGCCGTGCTGCTCGCCCTGGTCTGGCCGCCGCTGATCGTGGTCCCGCTGCTGGCCATCGCGCCCGCCGTGGCCGACCGGAAGGCAGCCAAGGTAGAAAAGCGCTCCGACGACGACCTAGCCGACCGCAGGCGGCTGCTCGACGACCTGTTCTCGCTGGCCTCGACCGCCGCCCCGGCCCGGGAGCTGCGCACCTTCGGCGTGACCGAAGGGCTGCTGGCCCGGCACGCCAGGCTCGGCGACGAGGTCAACCAGAAGGCGCTGCGGGCCGCGCACGTGGCCGCCGTGTGGGAGGCGGCCGGATGGGTCCTGTACGCGGCCGGGTTCGGCGCCGCGGTCGTGTCCGTGGTCCTGCGGGCCGCGCACGGCCACGCCTCTCCTGGTTCGGTGGTCGAGGTGGTCAGCCTGCTGCGTCGCGCCCAACGGCAGGTGGGCGGGGCCAGCACCAGCGCCGGCTCGTTCGCCGTCGCGGCGACCACCGCCGACCGGCTGCTGTGGCTCGAGGACTACGTGGCCGGTTTCCGGCAGGGGACGGACGGTCTCGCGCCGGCGGAGCTGACCGAAGGGATCCGCCTGGAGCACGTCGGCTTCACCTACCCGGGCCAGGACGCCCCGGTGCTCACCGACATCTGCCTGACGCTGGAAGCCGGCTCCACGGTCGCGGTGGTCGGCGAGAACGGGGCGGGCAAGTCGACCCTGATCAAGCTGCTGACCGGCATGTACCGCCCGGCCGAGGGCCGGATCACGGTCGACGGGCGGGATCTGGCCGGCATCAGCCCCGACCGGTGGCGCGAGGCCACGACCGGCGCGTTCCAGGACTTCGTCCGGTTCGCCATGTCGCTCGGCGACGGGGTGGGCGCCGGTGACCTGCCCCGCATCGATGATCGGGCGGCCGTGCTCAGCGCGGTCGGCCGGGCCGGCGCGGGAGACCTGGTGGAGGCGGAGGGCGGTGGCCAGTCCGGGGCGCTCGGGCTCGACACCCTGCTCGGCGCCTACGTCGGCGGGCGGGCGCTGTCCGGCGGCCAGTGGCAGCGGCTGGCCCTGGCCCGCGGCCTGATGCGGGAGCGGCCGCTGCTCATCGTGCTGGACGAGCCGACCGCCAGCCTGGACGCCCCGAGCGAGACCGCCCTGTTCGCCAGCTACCGCGAGGCGGCGCTGGATTCGACGGGGGGGACGATCACCGTGCTGGTCTCGCACCGGTTCGGCACGGTGCACATGGCCGACCAGATCATCGTGATGGACGGCGGCCGGGTCGCGGAGTCCGGAGACCACCAGGCGCTGATGAACCGGGGCGGGATCTACGCCGAGCTGTTCAACCTGCAGGCCGAGGGCTACCGGACCTAGGCGGCTTGGCCGGCGAACTGGGTGTGGTACAGGTCGGCGTACAGGCCGCCGGCGGACAGCAGTTCGGCGTGCGTGCCGCGCTGGACGATCCGGCCCCCATCCACGACCAGGATCTGGTCGGCGTCCCGGATGGTCGACAGCCGGTGCGCGATCACCAGCGAGGTCCGGCCGTCCAGGGCGCTCTTCAGCGCCCGCTGCACGGCCACCTCCGACTCGGAGTCCAGGTGCGCGGTGGCCTCGTCGAGCACCACTACGGACGGGGCCTTCAGCAGCAGCCGGGCCAGCGCCACCCGCTGCTTCTCCCCGCCCGAGAGGCGGTAGCCCCGGTCGCCGACTACCGTGTCCAGCCCGTCGGGCAGCTCCGAGATCAGGTCCCAGATCTGGGCCGCTTCACAGGCCTGGATGAGCTCGAGCTCGGTGGCGGCAGGCCGGGCGTACAGCAGGTTGGCCCGGATCGTGTCGTGGAACAGGTGCGCGTCCTGGGTCACCACGCCCACCGCGTCGTGCAGCGACTCCAGCGTGACGTCCCGCAGGTCGTACCCGCCGATCCGGACCACGCCCTCGTTCGGGTCGTACAGCCGCGCGGCCAGCGCGGTGATCGTGGTCTTGCCCGCCCCGGACGGACCGACCAGGGCGGTCAGCTGCCCGGACGGGGCCCGGAAGCTTACGTCGTGCAGTACGCCCGCCGCCGACGCCGGGCGCTCGGGGGCGGGCAGCGCGATGGACTCCAGTGAGGCCAGCGACACCTCGGACGCCGACGGATACCGGAACGACACGTGATCGAACTGGATCTCCGGTGCGACCTTCGCTCCCCCGTCGCCGGGCACCTGGGCCGGCAAGGTCTCGGCGTCGGGACGCTCGGAGATCAGCGGCTTGAGGTCGAGCACCTCGAAGACCCGGTCGAAGCTGACCAGGGCGGTCATCACCTGGATCTGCACGTTGGACAGCGATGCGATCGGACCGTAGACCCGGACCAGGAGCGCGGTGAGCGCGACCAGGGTGCCGATCTGGAGCGTGCCGTTGATGACCATGGTCCCGCCGAGCCCGTAGACCAAGGCGGTGATCAGCGCGGTGAGCAACGTAAGCGTAATTATGAAGACCTGGCCGTACATCGACTGAACGATGCCGATGTCCCTGACCCGCAAGGCTCGCCCCGCGAACACGGTGGACTCATCGCGGGGACGGCCGAACAGCTTGACGAGCATCGCGCCCGCCACGTTGAACCGCTCGGTCATGGTCGTACCCATCTCGGCGTTGAGCTGCATCGCCTCGCGGGTGAGCCGCTGCAGCCTGCGGCCCACCAGCCGGGCCGGCAGGATGAACAGCGGGATCATGACCAGCGCGATGAGGCTGATCAGCCAGGACAGCGAGAAGAGGGCCACCAGGAGGGCGATCAGCGACAGGACGTTGGAGACCACGCCGGACAGGGTGCCGACGATGGCTGTCTGCGCGCCGACCACGTCCCCGTCGAGGCGGCTGACCAGCGAGCCGGTCTGCGCCCGGGTGAAGAACGCGATCGGCTGCCGCTGCACGTGATCGAATACCTGGGTGCGCAGGTCGTAAATGAGGCCCTCGCCGATCCTGGCGGAGTACCACCGGATGATAAAGCCCAGCCCTGCGTCGAATATCGCGACGCCCGCGGCTATAACCGCGAGTTCGATCACGATCGCCTCGTGGCGGCCGATGATGCCGCGGTCGATGATCTGCCGCAGCAGCAGCGGGTTGACCACGGTGATCACCGCGTCGATCGAGGTAGTGAGGAGAAACAGCACGAGGGGCAGCCGGTAAGGCCGCGCGTAGCCCGCGATCCTGCGGACCGTGCCCGGCTTGATCTTCTGCTTGGTGACGTTGGGGTCCATCCGGAACCCCCGCACCATCATCATGTTTCCCCGGCCGTACATGCCCTGGAGAACCTTCCGAGGGGCTCAAATCGTTCCCGTGCCGGGGCGGAACGTTATCAGCTAGCAGCGAACTGCGAAAGCAAACGTGCCGGTGGCTGTCCGGGCGGGGTCCCGGCGGCCGTGAGTTCCACGGGTCCGGGCCGGTGCCACCTGGCGTGGCGTGCGGGCTATTCCTTGGCTTTGCCGCTGCGGGTTGCGCCGCCACGTCCGCGCAACGTCACCCCGGTCTCGGTGAGAATCCGGTGGACGAACCCGTAGGACCTTCCTGTCGAGGCCGCGAGTGAACGGATGCTCTCGCCGCCGTCGTACCTCTCGCCGAGAAGCGTCGCCAGCTTGCTGCGATCCACGCCGGTCACCCGCGTGCCTTTCTTAAGGGTGGTGTCGGCCACATGCCCTCCCGTTTGCTCAAGTCTCCAGTAGTTAGAAGATCCTCCTTCGCAATGATCAGGCATGACCCGTGGATTGACTACCCAGATGACCGCAAATGATCGCTTAAATTTTATCCGGTCATGCCGGAATCGTAGCCTTTGGGCGGAGCGCGGCGGGCGGGTAACTATTTACGCAAGTGCGACGAGATCTGCGAAATCCTCACTCCACGCGTCTTCCACGCCGTCAGGCAGGACGATAACGCGTTCTGGCGAAAGCGCTTCAACCGCACCTTCATCATGAGTCACAAGCACTATCGCGCCGCGGAAGCTTCTGAGCGCCGCCAGAACCTCTTCCCGGCTGGCCGGATCGAGGTTGTTGGTGGGCTCGTCAAGAAGAAGCACGTTAGCGCCTGATACGACAAGAAGAGCGAGGGCGAGCCTCGTCTTCTCGCCGCCGGAAAGCACTCCGGCCGGTTTTTCGACGTCATCGCCGGAGAACAGGAATGACCCGAGAACCTTGCGCTGCTGCGATTCGGTAAGGTCCGGCGCGGCCGTGCGCATGTGCGCCAGGACGGTGCGCTCAGTTTCCAGAGTCTCATGCTCCTGGGCGTAATATCCAAGGCTGAGCCCGTGTCCCGGCGTGACTTCTCCGGTATCCGGAGTTTCCAGCCCGGCCAGCAGCCGGAGCAGGGTCGTCTTTCCCGCGCCGTTGAGCCCGAGCACCACCACCCGGCTCCCCCGGTCGACGGCCACGTCCACGCCGGAGAACACCTCGGTCGACCCGTACGACTTGGACAGGCCGGAGGCGGTCAGCGGGGTGCGGCCGCACGGCGCGGGCACCGGGAAGCGGAGCCTGGCCACGCGGTCCGCGGTGCGCTCGGCCTCGACCCCGGCCAGCATCCGCTCGGCCCGCCGCTGCATGTTCTGCGCGGCCCGGGCCTTGGTCGCCTTGGCCCGCATCTTGTCCGCCTGCGCCATCAGCGCGCCGGCCTGCCGGCCCGCGTTGACCCGTTCCCGCCGGCGGCGGCGCTCGTCGGTCTCGCGCTGCTGCAGATAGGCCCGCCAGCCCAGGTTGTACATGTCCAGGCAGGCCCGCTGCGCGTCGAGGTAGAAGACCTTGTTCACCACGTCGGCCAGCAGGTTCACGTCGTGGCTGATCACCACCAGGCCGCCGCGGTAGCTCTTGAGGTGATCGCGGAGCCAGGCCACCGAGTCGGCGTCCAGGTGGTTGGTCGGCTCGTCCAGCAGCATGGTCTCGGAATCGGAGAACAGGATCCGGGCCAGCTCGACCCGGCGCCGCTGGCCGCCGGACAGGGTAATCAGCGGCTGCTGCAGGACCCGGTCGGGCAGGCCCAGGCTGGCGGTGATCGAGGCAGCCTGCGATTCGGCGGCGTACCCGCCGAGCACGGCGAGGCGCTCCTCCAGCCTGGCGTACTGGCGGATGGCTTTCGCCGCGGCGTCCGAGTCGGGGTCGGCCATCTGTGCCTCCGCGGCCCGCAGATCGGCCCGGAGCTGATCGAGCCCGCGGGCCGAGAGCACCCGGTCGATGGCCAGCGTCTCCAGGTCCCCGGTGCGGGGATCCTGCGGCAGGTACCCGACCGCGCCCGACCGGCGGACCGAGCCCGCGGCCGGCTGAGCCTGCCCGGCCAGCACCTTGGCCAGCGTGGTCTTGCCGGCCCCGTTCCGGCCCACCAGGCCGATCCGGTCCCCGGCGGCCACCTGGAACGACGCGCTTTCCAGCAGCAGGCGCGCGCCAGCCCGCAGTTCGATGTCGCTTGCCACAATCATGATTTAGCTGCTCCCGCAGATGGACTGGAAATGGACAGACCTCTCCCCCTGGACGTGTCCCTAGTCCTCGGTGAGCAGCATGACACTCAGTCTACTTATTCAGCCCGGGGCCGGGCCACCGTATTCCGGCTCGGTCAGGCGGATGCGGATGGCCAGGAATGAGTGCGGACTGTCCTTCAGCACGGCAAGCCGCGGGTCGGGCACGGTGAGGAACCGGTCGACGGCCAGCCCGAGGTAGGGCGCCAGCCGCGTATCGCCGCGCAGCCCCGCGATAGACCGCTTGTCCCCGCCCAGGACGAGCGAGTGCAGGCGGTACGGGCCGAAGATCACCGTCGCGGCGTCGCCGGCGGCCCGCAGCGCGGTCGCCGCCTGATTCTCCCGGCGCCGGGCGAAGCGGTGCTGCGACCAGCCGCCCGCCGCGCTGCGGCCGTGCACCGGCCGGCTACCGGTCTTCGACCTCACCAGGCGCGGTGGCGAGCCGGCGAAGACGCCGACCGCGTAGCCGCCCAGCCGGACCAGCAGCACGCCGACCGTCCGGTCCGCGACGGCGTGCGCCACGATCTGCTCCGCGGCCGCCACCGGCCCGCCATCTACCGGCTCGCCGTCCGCCCCGGTCCCCGCCCACCGTAGCGGCGGGAACGGCGGATGGCACTCGGCCACCGCCCCGTCCGCGGCCGTGAACGTCACGGTCACCCCGGCCGGATCCCGCGACACGGACCCGGCGCCGTGACGGTGGGTAAACGTGACGATCCAGGACACCAGCCGTTCTGGCGGAACATCCACCCAGCGACCGCCCCCAGCCGCTGGATTCTTCATTACGCACCGCCCTGATGTGACTACTATCCGTACTAATGATTGCCGACCCCGCCTTAGAGTTAACGACAGGAACACGCCTATGAACCCGACGACTCCGACCAATCCGGGCTCTGCGATGTCTCGTGGGGGCACGTTCATGCGGCCCGGGGCCGTCGGCTGGGGGCAGCCGGGCCAGCCCGGCCCGCCGTACCTCACGCCCGCCGCGACCGAGCATGCCCTGGCCGCGGCGGCCAAGGACCCGGACGGGATCACCGACCTGCTCGACGAGCTTAGCCGAGGACGGCTCTGGCTCCCGCTGCCCGACGACGAGCGCCCGGTCACCGACGGATCGGCCGTCCTGCTCCCGACCGTCACCTATCTGGGCGCCGAGTTCGTCCCGGCGTTCACCTCGGCGCAGCAGCTGGCCGCCTGGCACGATCGCGGCAAGCCCGCCGGGCAGGTATCCGTGCCTGCCCAGCAGCTGCCGGTCCCTGGCCCGTTCGGGGCCCTGCCGCACATCGTGGTCCCGGCCGCCGAACTGGCCCGGCTGCTGCCCGCTGGCCTGGGCATCGCCCTCAATCCGGGGGCCGAGGCCAGCGTGCCCATCTACCCCGAAGGCGTCGGCTACCTGGCCGCGGCGGTGGTGCTGGCCGACGGCGCGCAGGTCCGGGTGGGCCGCCCGCCCGCCGACCCGGTCACGCTGCTGACCGAGATCCGGACCGCGCTGGGGGGTGTTCCCGACGTCCAGCAGGCGTCGCGAGCCTGGCTGTCGGTGCCCGGACAGGGCGAGGGCCTGATCATCTCCGTCACGCTGGCTGACCCGGGCTCGGCGGCCGCGCAGAGCCAGGTGATCAGCGCGATCGAGCAGGCCGCCGGCGCGGCACCCGAGCAGGGCTTCCCGATCGACGTCATGTTCCCCGGCGAGGGCGACCCGGACCAGGTCGACGAGTGGATCTCCGGGAACGCCGAACCCTTCTACATCAGGGCGTGACGGGGACCTAGATGTTGAAGCCGAGGGCGCGCATCTGCTCGCGCCCGTCCTCGGTGATGTTCTCCGGACCCCAGGGCGGCAGCCACACCCAGTTGATGCGGAAGTCGGTGACGAGCCCGTCCAGCGCTTCCCGGGCCTGATCCTCGATGACGTCGGTGAGCGGGCACGCCGCGCTGGTCAGGGTCATATCGATGGTGGCCACCCGCTCGGCGTCGATGTCGACTCCGTAGACCAGGCCAAGGTCTACCACGTTGATGCCCAGTTCGGGGTCGACCACGTCGCGCAGGGCCTCGAGCAGGTCCTCCTGCTCGGGCGTGAGCTCGCCAGTGAAGTTTCCAGCGACTTCGGCCTCAGCTGCCGCTGCCTCAGTGTCCGGCGTCGTCGTTGTGTTCTCTGTCATGGTCCTACCTCCAGGGCTTGGGCGGTCGCGTCTTTCCACGCCATCCAGCCCAGTAGCGCGCACTTGATCCTGGCCGGGTACTTGGACACGCCCGCGAACGCCACCGCGTCCTCGAGCACGCCCTCGTCGGGCGTTCCGCTCCCCTTGGACTGCATAAGTTCAAGGAACGCCTGGCTGATCGTCATCGCCTCGGCGACGGGCTTGCCGATGACCAGGTCGCTCATGACCGACGCGCTGGCCTGGCTGATCGAGCAGCCGAGCGCATCGTATGAGATGTCTTCCACCACCGGCTCGCCGTTGAGGTCCTTGAGCGTGACCCGCAACGTCACCTCGTCGCCGCAGACCGGGTTGACGTGATGTACCTCGGCGTCGAACGGCTCCCGCAGCCCCTTGTGGTGGGGGTTGCGGTAGTGGTCCAGGATTATCTGCTGGTACATCGACTCGAGCTGCATCACGTCACCTCCTAACGCATAGAGCAAGCAGCCTATTGCCGGGCGCCGAAGAAGCGCTGGGCGTAGCGGATGCCGTCGGCCAGCGTGTCGACCTCGGCGTGGGTGTTGTACACGTAGAACGTGGCTCGCGTGCTGGCCTGCACGCCCAGGGCCCGGTGCAGCGGCCAGGCGCAGTGATGGCCGGTCCGCACCGCGACGCCCAGCTCGTCCAGCACCTGGCCCACGTCGTGCGGGTGGACGCCCTCGACCTCGAACGCCACCGCGCCGCCCCGGTCCTTGGTGGTGTCCGGGCCGAGGACGCGCACGCCGTTGATCTCGCGCAGCACGTCCAGGGCGTGCGCGGTCAGCGATTCCTCGTGCGCGGCGACGTTACCCATGCCCAGGCCGCTGAGGTAGTCCACGGCGGCGGCCAGGCCCGCGGCCTCGGCCGCGGCGGGCACGCCCGGCTCGAACCGCTGCGGCGGCGGCAGGAACGTGCTGCCCTCCATCCGCACCACCTCGATCATTGAGCCGCCGGTCAGGAAGGGCGGCATCGCCTCGAGCAGGTCGGCCCGGCCGAACAGCACGCCGATCCCGTACGGGCCGAGCATCTTGTGCCCGGAGAAGGCCAGGAAGTCCACGCCGAGCGCGGCCACGTCGACCGGCTGGTGCGGCACCGACTGCGCGCCGTCGGCCAGGACCAGCGCGCCCTTGTCGTGCGCGGCGCTGGCGATCTCGGCCACCGGCGGGATAGTGCCGGTCACGTTTGACTGGTGGGTCACCGCGACGAGCTTGGTCCGCTCGGTCAGCAAGGTGTCGAGGCGGTCCAGGTCGAGCCGGCCGTCCGGCGTGACGTTCAGCCATCGCAAGGTGGCGCCGGTCCGCTCGCACAGCTGCTGCCACGGGACGAGGTTGGCGTGATGCTCCATCTCGGTGATGAGGATCTCGTCACCGGGCGACGCCTTCATCGTGTAGGCGACCAGGTTGATCGCCTCGGTGGCGTTCTTGGTGAACACCACCTCGCCGGCCTCGGCGCCGATGAACCCGGCCACCTTGGCCCGGGCGCCCTCGTAGATCTCGGTGGCCTCCTCGCTGAGCAGGTGCGCGCCGCGGTGCGCGGCGCCGTTGTGCTGCTCGTAGAAGGTGCGCTCGGCGTCCAGCACACCGGCCGGCTTCTGGGAGGTCGCGCCGGAGTCCAGGTAGACCAGCGGGTTGCCGTTGCGTACCGTCCTGGTCAGGACCGGGAAGTCGGCCCGGATCGCCTCGATGTCTAGGTGCTCCCCGAACTGCATCATGCCGGGACCTTGCCGATTGTCCGCGGGGGTTCCAGGGGGTCGTCCCCCTGGGCGAGAGCAGAGAACTTCTCGTAGCCTTCGTTCTCCAGGCGGTCGGCGAGTTCGGGGCCGCCTTCCTCGACGATCCGGCCGTTCACGAACACGTGCACGTAGTCGGGCTTCACGTACTGCAGGATCCGGGTGTAGTGGGTGATCAGCAGGACCGCGTGGCCGGGCTGGTCCCGGAACCGGTTGACGCCCTCGGCCACGACCTTGAGCGCGTCGATGTCCAGGCCGGAGTCGGTCTCGTCGAGCACCGCGACCTTCGGGTTCAGCAGCTCGAGCTGAAGGATCTCGTGCCGCTTCTTCTCCCCGCCGGAGAACCCCTCGTTCAGGTTGCGCTCGGCGAAGGCCGGGTCGATGGACAGCGCCTTCATGGCGGCGCGTAGCTCCTTGACGAAGTCGCGCAGCTTGGGCGCCTCGCCCCGGACCGCGGTGACCGCGGTGCGCAGGAAGTTGGACACCGACACGCCGGGGACCTCGACCGGGTACTGCATGGCCAGGAACAGCCCGGCCCGGGCGCGCGAGTCCACGGTCATGGCCAGCACGTCCTCGCCGTCCAGCGTGACGCTGCCCTTGGTGATCAGGTACTTGGGGTGCCCGGCGATCGCGTAGGCCAGGGTGGACTTGCCCGAGCCGTTCGGGCCCATGATGGCGTGGGTCTCGCCCTCGGCGACGGTCAGGTTCACGCCGCGCAGGATCTCCCGGTGCACGCCAGGGCTCTCCTCCACGCTGACGTGCAGGTCGCGGATCTCGAGGGTGGCCACTATGACTCCTTAACTATGGCGACGTAGACCTCGTCGCCTTCGATCTTGACGGGGTAAACGGGGACCGGCTCGGTGGCCGGCAGCCCGGTGGGCGCGCCGGTGCGCAGGTCGAAGCAGGATCCGTGCAGCCAGCACTCGACCGTGTGGTCGTAGATCTCGCCCTCCGACAGCGGCACCTCGGCGTGCGAGCACACGTCCCGCAACGCGAAGATCTCGCCGCCGATGCGGGCCACGGCCACCGGTTCGCCCGCCACCTCGACGCCGATCACGCCCTCGACCGGGAGGTCCGACAGGGCGCAGGCCCTGGTGAAGCTGCGCGTCTCGGTCATCGCAGCTCCGCCTCGACCGCCTCGGCGATCCGGTCTCGCAGCTCGGGCACTTCGATGCCGCCGATGAGCTGGCCGAAGAACCCGCGGATGACCAGTTTGCGGGCCTCCTCGAACGGGATGCCGCGGGCCATCAGGTAGAACAGGTGGTGGTCCTCGAGACGGCCGCTGGCGCTGGCGTGGCCGGCCCCGACGATCTCGCCGGTGAGGATCTCCAGGTTCGGCACCGAGTCGACCCGGGTGCCGTCGGTCAGCACGAGGTTCCGGTTGTACTCGTAGGTGTTGGTGCCGGTCGCCTCCGGCCGGATCAGCACGTCGCCGATCCAGACCGCGTGGGCGCCGGTGCCCTGCAGCGCGCCCTTGTAGGTGACGCGGCTGCGGCAGCGCGGCACATCATGGTCCACGAACATCCGATGCTCGAGGTGCTGGCCCGCGTCGGCGAAGTACAGCCCGGTCAGGTCGGCGTCCCCGCCAGGCCCGTCGTAGCGGACCTCGATGCCGATCCGGACCACGGACCCGCCCAGGGTGACCGCGGTGTGCCGCAGCCGGGCGTCCCGGCCGACGGTGGCGTAGTGGTGCGAGACGTGCACGGCGTCGTCGGCCCAGTCCGTCACGCTGATCACCGACAGCGAGGCGCCGTCGCCGACCACGAGCTCAACGTTGTCGGCGTAGGTGGCGCTGCCTTGGTAGTCCAGCACGACCACGGCCCGGGAGAACGGTTCGGCCTGCACCAGCACGTGGCCGTACCCGGCACCGCCGTGGCCCTTAACGGTGACGAACGTGGGCCGCGACGCGTCGGCCTGCGCGGGCACGGTGATCACGGTCGCCTCGTCGGACGACGCGAGGGCCTGGGCGCTGATCCGGTCGGCCGGGACGAAGGTGCGGCCCGCGTGAGCCACCGACCGTTCGGCCGAAAAGGTCTTGATCTCAGGGGCGGGATCGACTTCCACGGTCACCGTCGCGGTCGGCGCCGGCGGAGCATCGGTGTGCAGGCCGCGCAGCCGGCGCAGCGGGGTGAACCGCCACTCCTCCTCGCGGCCGGTGGGCACGCCGAAGTCCGCCGGGTCGTAGGACCGGCGCTCGTGCAGCCTTGTCACGGGAGCGGTCTCGATCGCTCCCTGCAGTCCAGCTGACATCAGCCGACCGCCCCCTCCATCTGGAGCTCGATCAGCCGGTTCAGCTCGAGCGCGTACTCCATGGGCAGTTCGCGAGCGATCGGCTCGACGAACCCGCGGACGATGGTGGCCATCGCCTCGTCCTCGGTCATGCCGCGGCTCATCAGGTAGAACAGCTGATCCTCGGAAATCTTGGACACGGTGGCCTCGTGGGCCATCTCCACGTCGTCCTCGCGGAC
>Ga0070761_10001101_pt1 | contig 16964 bp, 12 predicted proteins | sample HubBroMetageREF1_FD_66724 | JGI IMG/M metagenome (GOLD analysis project Ga0070761, IMG submission 66724) | Reference soil microbial communities from the Hubbard Brook experimental Forest, New Hampshire, USA - Hubbard Brook CCASE Soil... | ecosystem: Environmental > Terrestrial > Soil >... | reverse complement strand
CGGTCGGTTTCCTGCGCGAAGCGACTGCGCAAGACGCCCCGCGCTCGCTCGCCGATTCGACGGCCGATGAGCCGCGTGTGCACACGGCGTTGCTCGTCTCCTTCGGGGGCGAGGACGGTCAGGCCTCGTTCGACCAGCACACGCTCGATGAGGGCGAAGTTTAGTCCCAACGCCACGCTCCCCCCGAACCTCTGGACGCCGACATGGGCCGGAACGTCTTCGGTCTTGACCGGGCCGTAGTCATTGACGAGAACGAAGCCCGATTCGTGGGTCCGCTCGAGGAGAGCGTCAATGCACGCGAGGGCCCCCCCGTTGAGGATTCCACGCTCCCCCTCGGGTCCCGTCATCGCCGAAACGAGCGTCTGCTCCGCGCGGGTGGCCGGCGTCCATGGCCGGTAAGCTGTTTCGAGATCGAGCTGCGAAAGGATCGGCAGAAGTCGGGTCAGATCGGCGAGCGCACCCGAAGCGGCAAGGGCGCGCGCTTCTTCCAGGGACGCAATTCCAGCCGCGTGTAGCGTGGCGACCCCGCCGGCCACGTGCGTCCGAACGCACAGCTGCTCGAGCCCGGTGCGCGCGCGACGCGCGATCGTCGAAGGCAGCACGTCGAGCAAGTAGTTGCAGAACACGACCATGGGCGCGTCGAGAGAGGGCGCGCGTTCACCCCCAAGGAGCGACATCGTCCGGGGCGCGCTCGCGTCACATATCCGGAGCGCCACGTGGTCCTCGTGCCCCGCGAAAAGACCGTCTCGCTGCCAACCCGCGACCGTGCCCTCGAAGCGGTCGGTGACCACGTACGTGAGGCGATCGTAGAGGGCGCTCGCCTCGTTGTGGCATCGGGTGGCGAACGCGTCGAGGAAGTACCGAGCGTGGAGACCCGTTCCAGCACCAAGCTCGAGAAGGGTCACTCGCTCCCCCAACGCCGGGCCAAGCTCGTTCAACGCGGCGAGGACCAGAGCCGCCGAGTTATCCGAGAGTCGCCCCGTGTTGTTGACCAGATAAGGGACGTCGTTACGGACGAATGGAATCACCCCAGCGCGAGCCCAATACGCCTCCGCCAGACGCCATTCGAGCGACTCGCTGAGGGGGCGGAAGCCTTCGATCTCGCTATCCGGCTCGGAGGTGACGTGGCTCAGGGCATCGAGGGCGGAGCGCTCGCTCATGCCGACCAGGCGGCGGAGGGTATCTTTGGGGCTGCTCACAGCGAGATTCGGGTTGGGTAGCGCAAGATGCCCCACGTGGATTCGAAGGAAGCCCGTCTCGGCTACTCCTCCGTATATGGGATGTTCGGGTAGCCTTTCGATCGAAAACCGGACAGGGTGCTCCTTCGGGCGAGAAGAGGGCACGCCAGGAACTCTTGCCTCGCATCCATCCCGAGGCGTTCCGCGATGGCCAGTAGCGAAAGCCCCTCGACGGAGACCCATCGGTTCGGAAAGAAAGTCTCGTCGTTCGCAAGGAAGGATCCCGTTACAGGATCTGCCATTTTGGACGCCGTGCGCTCCGACGACTCGAGCAGACTGGTGAGGGCTCCCTCGAACTCGGTCCCGCTGCGAGCTTGAAGAGCTCTCGCCACGCCAAGGCGCAGATCCTTCCCACCTTCGAGGACGCGATCCCATCGGGCGAGGAGGTCCTCGACGTCAGATGAGGGGGCGGTCACGATCCTGCGAATGAACTCCGCGTAGCAAAAGTCATCCTCGTATTCCTCTCCCACGCTCCATTCGTTCGCCGTGAGCTGCAGCACGGCCGATGCCAGTTGCCACTGCCGCGCGGCGATGGCATCGAAGGCGGGCTCGATGAACGTCGCGCGCCGGAATCGTGCGTCACGGTCGCCCTCACGTATGCCCGCAAGGTAGTGCCTCCGCGTCAGCGCCGACTGTACAAGATACTGGAAGAACTCGTCGACGTTCCCTTCACCGCTCAAGCGGCAAATCCCGAGGGCACGATAGTACGTCGAGAGCTTCTCGAAGACATTCCCGAGGCGCCTGAGATCACCCCCGCGCGCCTCCACCACCTCCGCGAGAAACTCGAGCTCGTCCGATAGGTCCTCAAGGAGCGAGGAAGGGGTGACCGGCTTCTCGGGCATGGAGGGTCCGCAGCTCTAGAACTTCGTGAAACCGTTGAGCTCGAAAAACTCGATTCCGGTCACATTCGCTGCCTTGATCTTGGCGACGATGTCGCGCCGGAAAAACGGTCGTGCCGGGTATTCAGCCGCGCGAAAGATGGCCAGCGCTGGGTCGATCTTCGCGTCGTCGAGCACGAGCTTGGTCAGAATCGCGTATTGGTCCGGGGCGAGCGGCTCCTCTTCCCCTAGGGTCTGACTTCTATCCGCGCACGGAGGAAAGTTTATTTGGTGAATCAAGAAGTACTTTGCTTTCTCCCGACGTCCCTTGTGGTTGAAGACCCCTACCTCGTAGACCTCATTTTGCTTCAGAGCATCCGCCGCGCTCAACAGGTCTTTCAACCGCTCCGAAACGACCAGGAGTCTATCCAGATTCGATAACACATCGGCGAGCTTCACATTTTTGGGGAAATCGGGGTCCATCTTGAAGCAGGCATCATCCGGGAACGTCCCCGCTTGTGCGCGCCCGATATGCAGGTACGCACTGTCTGGCACATTGTCGAGGGGTAGGTTGCAGACTCCCTTGGGGACGACGTCGTCATTGCTTATCATATAGTTCACGTGTACACGTCTCGCCTCAATAGGGACTTTCTACCACGTCTACCATGGTGAAATGATTGTGAGCTACGGGGTCGTCGTCTACCATTTTTCGCCAGTTCTGCACCGTGGCGGTAGGTCTGGTTACGTGTCCCCGCCACTTGGTCTGTCTCAGTGTGATGGATCGAATCACGCTATTGGCGTCAAACGTGTGAGCGGTTATCGTGATCTCGACAAGGGCCCAAACCGCCTTGAGGTCTGTCTTTGGCGACCTGCGTGTTGTAACGCATGTGCGCCCAGCTATGGCATGCGAACGGAAGCACCGGGAGCGCATCCTTTCGGTCGCCACGCTTTCCGAAAGCCCTGAAGAAGGCCCTCTTCGTTGGCAGCCTAATTAGATTCGCGTCGTTGTTGATGTTCCAGTCAGTGAAATATTGCAGCGCGGGCACGAGATTCTCTTTGCCCTTTGCACTTGCCGCCGTCACTATCGAGCCTCCGACGGAGGCCACAGGCAAAAGATGATGGTTCGCCCAGGGCCTCTTCCCGCTCGCGTAGCCCATCTTGGGGTTTTTTCGCTCCCAGAACATGATTCTGGGCTTGCCCTTGAGGCCCTCATGCTTCTTGGCCATCAGCTCTCTCCTCGTGCGGACACCGAGAACGCGCCGCGCGAACTGCTCTCCTCCATCATGCAGACCGTTGCCCTCGAAGCCGGCGCGTAGCCCCGCGCCCAGCCCTGGGCCAAGAGAGCAACCGAAGCCGGGCCGGTCGCCGCTCCGATCTCACCGAAGTAGAGAGGAGGGACCCAGAAGGGCGGCTGGCCGCGGACGCCCTGCAGGGCGCGCCGTATCTGCACACGACCCCACTCGAGCGCACGCGTCGGATCCCCATTGAGATTGACCAATATGAGCCCCGGCTCCTGGCCAGCCTCGACCCTGGACATGGTCCGAACGAGAGCCTCGACCACCTGAGTCTGGTCGCCCCTTTCGTCGATGGCGGCCCCTTCACGCGCAAAGCCGTGAATGAGGGCTCGCGGAGACTGCGACGTGGAGGTGAGGCGACGCGCATCCTCCAGCGCAATGAAGCACGCGAGCTCGCCAGGGATGAGGCCGACTGAATGATCAGGTGTGTGGAGCAGCCTCAACCCCCCCAAAGCCTCGAGAACCGGCGGATCCAAGTAGGAATCGCATCCCCCGATCCAGCACGTCTCGCACGTTCCGTCGGCCAGCCACGCGCTCGCTTGCTCGAGTGCAGTGATGAAGCCCGTTTGGTCGCTCAGGATGGTGCGCGTCGCCCGAGGCTCGACGGCGATTTGGGCGTGGCGAATGAGATTGGGCAGCAACGTGTCGGCCAACGCCTTTTGATCGGCGGCGAGGTCAGTCTCGAGCGCCTCGACGTCGAGCCCGTTTCGCTCGAGCACCGTTGAGCTTCGCACCCGGTCGATCCAAATCTTACGATGCAGCTCGCTTCTCGCGACCACGATGAGCCCGAGCCGTTGGGCGGGCTCCTGGCGGGCGCTGCTTCGCAGATCATCAATCGCCGACAGAGCGAGCTGCAGGAGGCGGGCGGTTCCGAAGAGACCTGCCGAGATGTGCGGCACCATATGAACGACGAGCGGTACCTCGGCGACCGCTTGCTCGTCAAAAACGGGAAAGCCATCGAGCCCGACCATTCCACGAATCCCGGCGCGCGCTGCAGCGCAGCTCGAGGCCACATCAAGCCCGACCGGCGACACCATGCCGATTCCGGTAACGGCAAGCACCGCTGACTCTCCCGCCGACCCCTCAGAGTTCCTCGCCGCACTGCACACAGTTGTCCTTTTCGTCGTCCGGCGACGCCATTGCGATGACCGGACCCTGGATCACGGGCACGGGCGGGGTGTTCTTGTCGTTGTGGAGCATCATGTCCATCGCGCGCGGCACGTTTTTTCCTTCGATCTGAACGTCGAAGGAGAAGTTCACGAACTCCGCTTTACCCTTGATCTTCGCCGAGATCATGCCCATCAGAGATCCGGCCTCGTCCCCCGAGCTCATCATGAAGTTCGAGTCCTTCACGCAGACAGGGTTGCCGTCGCACGTCGTGTTCTGGGCGCCCTTCGAGGTATCGGCCGATTTGGCGATGTTTGGATAAGGGATGGGCACGAAGGGCGCGGGCGGAGCCGGCGTCTTGCACACGTCCGGGAAGGCGATCGAGACCCCGTTACTCCCGGCGTGAACGACGCTCAGATTATTGACGCCGACGGTGACGGGCATCGGGCTTCCCTTTTCCGGTGGCTATCATGGCGGTCCCTCTTAGGAAATAGCAACCGCGCGAAGGTCGTGCGGGCCGGTGCGGAGCGCTGCGTGAGCGCGCCACAAAAGCTGCACGCGCCCTTCGTCGGGCTCGAGGATTACGGTGTCCAGATTCGTCGTCAGGTCGATGTCGGGCTCGTCTTTGCGGACGATCTTGATCCCCGGCGGCGATACGACGGGAAGCATGAAGGCGAGAAGCCCGTCGGGAGAGACGCCTTCGGCAACGACGCGCTCGCCCCCGCGCAAGTACCCCGGCGCAACGAGACCGGGAGAGGCCGCGTTGAGGTGACGTCGGTCGAAGTCGGTCGCAAGGAGGGGCGCTCGGTGGGCTTGCCAATCCGCGTCGTACGTTCCGGCGAGGGCCGCGCGCGGCTGCCAGTGAGGCGAGACGAACCCGACGCCCGCGGGAGGCGGGCGGTCGCCTGGACCCCGAATGAGCGCGCGAGGGTCCTCGACGTTCGGAAGCCGAAGCCCGTCCACGTACGAGCGCGAAAACCCGACCCCCGCGGGGTTGCGGAGCTCGCACGCATGGTGCGCAAGGTCCGGATGGCGCTTGTCCCACCCCCCGAACGCTCGCTCGTAGACGAGCGGCATCGTCGCGAACGGGACGGGCCGCGACATCGCCGCGCCTCCGGCCACGGCAAACCATTCGCGTTCGCCGAAGACCTTCAAAGCCTTGCGGAGCGGGCCCACCACGAGCGTCACGTCCATTTCCGTGGCTCGACCGCCCGGCGCGTAGGCCTGACCGACGAGGACGACGTCGGTGGCGGGCTTGAAGAACGCGACCTCGGGCTCGTACCTGTACGACGAGGTTTCCGGATCCTCGCCCCAGTGCTCGCCGGAGACGTTCACCGGCAGCTGCTTCTCGGCGAGGTGGCACCGCGCGTCGCGGATCTCGAAGGTCCCTTTCATCACCGGCACGACGAGCGGGCGAAACTCTTCGTCGACGAGAAAGAGGACCTCGAAGGCGAAGGGCGTCTGGTTCTCGATGGCCGGATGCCCCATGGGTAAGATGCCGTAGCCTCTCAAACCCGAGGCCGGTTGTCCGATGAATTCCGCCGCCCCTGCGCTCAAGGGCGTACCGAATCAAGTGGAAGCGGCGTCGGGGAGCCGCACGCTAGTCGAGCTTTTCGGTTCGAAAACCTGGGCGGGGGCAATCGTCGACCGAAGCACCAAAACGAACGTTCAGGTCGGCCCCTTCCACCCGGACGGGCCGGTGCACCTCTCGCCCGGTGGCACGCACGTTCTCGTCGAGGAGACCGATGCCGCTGGGGGAAGATCGGCACCGATGACTTGTACGAAGTGGCCACGGGCAAGGTCGTCAGTTGTTTCTCGGACGCTCGCATCAAGAAGCTCGATTTCCGGGGAATCGCACCTACCGGTCGCGTCCTCTACGCGCGCGGGGACGCCACGGCCGGGGACCTGGGGAACGGACCGTGCTTTCCCCTGGACCTCGGGGTGACGTTCCCTCCGAGCCAGGAGACGCACGTCGTCGACGAAGACTTTCCCGCACCGGTCGTCTTCTTCGCGGATCGCTGAGGCGCGCCACCCTTGTCCCGACGACCGAATCCGCGGCATCCTTAGGCCCGAAGCGCATGCCCCACCCCCCTGCGACCGCCCCTCAGCGCAAAGGCCAGCCGGCCGCCGGCCAGCTCCCCGACGCGCCCACGCGCGGTGCCTTGTTGGCGCTCGAGCACGCGAGAGCCATGCTCGCGCAAACGAAGCCTGCTATCTGGTTTGACAGTTGGAACAACGACTTGCGTGACAATAACCTCGACGGGCGAATCGACGACCCCGCCGAGCTTCGGCTGAAGGACTCTGACGGCGGCCACATCAAAGGCACTTACAAGGCCCGTGTGGCACCGATAGGAAAGCTGTCGATCGACCAGGTGCCCGACTCCTGGCTGTCGACGATCGACGTGACGTACAAAGTCTGCATCGACGTTCCGATCGAATCGTACCAAGCCGCGCATGTACCCATATCCAGAGACCGCAGGATTCCTTACTTCTTCGACGAGCTCAAACGAATGCCCGGCTGGCGCATTTGGGACGGCGGGGACAAGCCGCCGTCGCTCATGGATGGAGACATCGTCGCCGCGAACAACCACGAGCACGGACACGCAGGCATCGTCGAAACTGGCGTCATTTACGACAGCGTCATCAACCTGCCCGGGCCGACCTCGTCGCGCCGCTTTTTGGCCTTCAGTCCGAGCGGGAGCAACGACATGGTCTCGGTTCCTCGGGCGGCTTTCGAGGGCTACCTAAGTATCGACGTCTACGCCCGATGGATTCACGGGTGAGCTGGGCTACTAAGCCGCGGCTTCGCCGTCTTCGGATAGCGTCGCACGTCGCGCTGCTTTTGACCGCGCTCCCAGCTTGCCGGCCCAGTCCTAGCGGCGCGGTTCCGGCAAAGTCGGACGGCGCCGGGCGGCCCAAAGCAGGGCAGTGCGACGGACCGCCGGCACTGGCGGTTACGCCCCTGGTCGTCGACGCCATGAACGGTGGAGAGCCCCTCGAGCTCGTGCTCGGTCAAGACGGGACGGTGCGCTTCAAAGACAAGATTGTGGCGCGCATTTCCGGCGCGTGCCTGCTCGACCCCGGTGGGGGTGTGCTTCGGTCCGTCGACGGGCACGCAGTCGTCAGCGGACGTCAGGGGGAGCTGGCCGGCGCTTTCCAGCGCCGCGCGACCTGGATCGATATGTACGGCAAGCCCGTTCCCGCGGGCGAGGTTCTCGTGCAAATTGGCGGGACCACCTTGGGCGTGATCCCGGACGGAAGCCTGTACATGTCTCAACCCAGAGAGCCGGCCGTGCAGATCACGACATCCATCCATGGCGATGTCGCACGCGCGAGGCGCACGGCCTTGGTCCTCCTCGACGCGCTCTGGTTGCTCGACGTGCCGTGATCGCAGAGAAGTACCGATCGCAACAGGGCCTCCGGAAGGTGATCTTGCGGCTCGAGTTTGTGGCATTCTCTTCTCCCGGGTGGAGCCTCAAAATCATGGACACGGGTAACTTTGCCAGCTTGACCGGGAGCGCGTCGGATTCCCTTCTTTTCATGCGGATGAGGGGGCGCGAGTCGCTCGGCCGTCCGTTCGAATACGAGCTCGACCTATTGAGCGAGGACCCGGCGCTCGACTTGTCGTCATTTCTCGGTCAACCGATGACCGTCCGGCTCGAGCTTCCAGCAGGCGATAGCCGGTACTTCAACGGGATCGTGACCCGCTTCAAGCTTCAGGGCGGCATCGGGAAATATGCGCGCTACCACGCCGTCTTGCACCCGTGGCTGTCGCTTTTGCAGCGGACGGCCGACTCGCGCATCTTTCAATCGCTCAGCGTTCCCGACATCGTCAAGCAGATCTTCAACGACCTCGGTTTCAGCGATTTCGAGCTCAGGCTCGAAGGGAACTACAAGCCGTGGGACTATCTCGTTCAATTTCGAGAGACGGACTTCAACTTCGTCAGTCGCCTCCTCGAGCACGAAGGGATCTACTATTACTTTCACCACGAAGACGGAAAGCACACGCTGGTCCTCGCGGACGGCAACGGCAGCCACAACGCCTTCCCCGGCCACGACACCGTCACGTACTACCCCGTCGGGGCTCAGGTGCGGGAGGACGAGCACATCGACACGTGGAGCGTCTCGAAGCAGATCGTGTCGGGCGCGTACGCGGCCACCGACTTCAATTTCGAGACCCCGAAAGCGAATCTCCTCGAGACGCGGACCAATCCGATGGGCAACGCCTCGGACAACTTGGAGGTCTACGACTATCCCGGAATTTATCTGAACCGGGGGGATGGGACGCAGCAAGTTCGCGTCCGGCTCGAGGAGCAGCAAGCCGCCTGGGAGGAGGCCGAGGGGGCGGGCACTGCGCGCGTTCTTGCAAGCGGGTTTCTCTCCACGCTGGAGGGTCACCCGCGCGAGGATCAGAACCGAGAATATCTGGTGGTCTCGGCGCGGTATGACTTCCAGACCAATTCGTACGAGTCGGGGTCAGGAGCGAGCGCTCGCTTCCGGTGCGCGTTCTCGAGCATGGACAGCAAGATCCAATTTCGTACCCCCGCGAACACCCGAAAGCCTCGCGTGGAGGGCCCGCAAACGGCGACCGTGGTCGGGCCGCACGGGGAGGAGATCTGGACCGACAGGTACGGGCGCGTGAAGCTGCAGTTTCACTGGGACCGCTACGGCAAGTCGGACGAGAAAAGCTCTTGCTGGGTGCGCGTCTCGCAGCTTTGGGCAGGCTCGAACTGGGGAGCGATTCACATCCCGCGCATCGGGCAAGAAGTCATCGTCGACTTTCTCGAGGGCGATCCCGACCGCCCGATCATCACCGGGCGCGTCTACAACGCGGTCAACATGCCTCCCTACTCCCTTCCCGCCCACGCAACCCAAAGCGGCATCAAGAGCCGGAGCAGCAAGGGAGGCGTCGCGCCGAACGCGAACGAACTTCGCTTCGAGGACATGAAGGGCAGCGAGGAGGTCTACCTTCAGGCCGAAAAGGACATGAACTCGCTGGTCAAGAATAACGAAACAGCGAAGGTGGGCGTGGACCGAACCCGGAAGGTCGGCCACGACGAGACCATTTCGGTCGACCACGATCGCCAGGTCACGGTCAGCAACAACGAAACCATCGAGATCGGCGCCAATGAGACGCGGTCCGTTGGAAAGAACGAATCGATCGCCGTGACGGGGAACGAATCCATGACCGTCGGCGGCGATCAGGACGTCACCGTGAGCGGCAACGACTCGATGTCCGTGGGCGGGAGCCAGAGCCTCTCCGTGGGCGGAGCCCGCAGCGAAAGCGTAGGCGCCGCCGAGTCCATCGCCGTCGGCGGCGCCCGGTCGGTCACCGTAGGGGCCGCACAGGCCCTCAACGTCGGCGGCAACCTCAGTGAGAGTATTGGGGGTTCGGTCAGCACGGACATCGGGGGCAAGCGGAGCGAAACGGTCGCCAGCGACGAGACCATCAGCATCTCGGGTGGACAGACGATCAGCGTCGGCAAGAAAGGCCAGCTCACCGTCAAGCAGCAATTGATCATCGATGCGGGCGACGAGGTCGTGATCAAGGCGGGCGATGCCAGCATCACGCTCAAGAAAAACGGCGACATCGTGCTCAAGGGCAAGAACCTCACGACGGACGCGAGCGGCAAGGTGAGCGTGAAGGCCGCCTCGGACCTGGTCCTCAAGGGGAGCAAGATCAGCCAGAATTGACGGCTGCGCCGCCCCGGCGATGCCGTAGGGCCGTCCGCTACCTACCCCGAGCCTGCCACGACCACGAGCCCCTCCACCGGCTCGCCGCGCTCTCTCCGCAGCGCTCCGCGCTCCAGCCATCGGACGGACAACCCGGCGGCCGCAAGCTGCGAGCGAACGTACTCCTCGGAGTGACTGTAGCGACCATGGGGGTGCAGCCGAAACCCTTCCGGTCCGGGCGTCGCATGCTCCACCGTGAAGGCCACCCTGCCCCCTGGGCGTAAGGCCGTCGAGATTGCCGCCCCGACTTGCCCAAGGTCGCCGAAGTAACAGAGGGCGTCGGCCGAGACAACGAGGTCGTATGAAAGAGCGTGCTGGCTCAGAAATGCGGTCAGCTCCGCGCCCACAAGATCGTCGTACACGCCCAAGGTCCTGGCCTTGGCGAGCATGCCGTCCGAGAGGTCCACGCCGACCAGGCGGCGCGCGTAAGAACGCAGAAAAGCGCCGCAGAGCCCTGTGCCACACCCAGCGTCCAGCACGTCGAGCGCGGCGTGGGCCGCACCGAGATCGCTCCGGATCGCAGCGGCCACCAGGTCGGGCGCGCGATATTCGAGATCCCGCAAATGGTCGTCGAAGGTCTCCGCGAGCGCGTCGAACGCCGCGCGGACGAAGCCGTCGGAGGCGCGGTCCGGCACCTCGGTCTGCGAGCACGCGGCCAGAAGGTGGGCCGCGGTGGGGTTGCTCGGCTCGAGCCGGGCCCACTCTCGCAGCACCTCGATCGCTTCGTGCATGCGTTCCTCGTGGCGAAGGGTTTGCGCCAGGCTATAGCGCGCAGCCGAGAGCTTGGGCGCTCGCGCGATGGCCTTTTGAAAATGCGCGACAGCAAGTGCGGGCTTTCGCGCACGAACGAGCGTGTTACCGAGATTGTGATGCGCTCCGGCGTGGTCGGGATCGAGCGCGAGCGCCCGTTCGAACGCGGCGATCGCGTCGTCGATTTGGCCGGCCGCCTTGAGGGTCGCGCCAAGATTGCTCTCCGCATCCGCGCCCGCCGCCCCGAGATCGATGGCGGTACGGTAGGCCGCCGAAGCCTCCAGAGCTCGCCCCTGCTCCTTCAGGACGTTGCCCAGGTTGTTGTACATCTCGGAGCTGTTGGGTCGCGCGACGATGGCCCGGCGAATGAGATCGATCGAGCGCTCCGATTTGCCGAGCTGATGCATCAAGACGCCGAGATAGTGAAGCGCGTCGGGTTGCTCGGGCGCCCCTTGGAGGATCCGCTCGTAGACTGCGCGCGCGCGCTCGAGCTTCGCGTCCGAGCGCGCGAGAAAGGCCTCCCGATGCATTCCGATGGCGAGAGACACTGCGTCCTCGACCTTCCGCACTGCCGACGCCGTGCGTCGGGCCCGGTCACTCGAACGCAAACCCAAATTCTCCCCCCTTGGCCGTGACCTCCGCCTTGGTCGCGGGTCTGCCATCGAGGTTACGCCGCAGAAGCTCGCGGCTCATCTGGGGCAAGAGCGCATTGGTCAGAACCGCGTCGATCATGCGACCGCCGCTCTCGACTTCGGTGCAGCGGCTGGTGATGAGATCGACGACAGCCTGGTCGTAGAGAAACGGGATCGCGTACTGCTCGTCGATGCGTTTGCCGATGCGATTGAGCTGGAGGCGCACGATGGCCCCGAGCATCTCGTCGCTCAGCGGGTAGTAGGGGATCGTCACCATGCGCCCAAGGAGCGCGGCAGGAAAGACGTCGAGAAGCGCGGGGCGAATCGCCTTTTGCAAATCCGTATCCACGGGACGCTCACGACCTGAGGCGCAAAGCTGCATCAAGACGTCGCTCCCTGCGTTGGACGTGAGGAGGATAATCGTGTTCTTGAAATCGACCCGCGTCCCCTGCCCATCCTCCATCCAGCCCTTGTCGAAGACCTGGAAGAAGAGCTCGTGCACGTCGGGGTGCGCCTTCTCGACTTCGTCGAGGAGCACGACGCTGTACGGGCGGCGCCGCACGGCCTCGGTGAGAACGCCGCCCTCGCCGTAGCCGACGTAGCCCGGCGGAGCACCTTTGAGCGTCGAGACCGTGTGCGCTTCCTGGAACTCGCTCATGTTGATAGTGATGACGTTCTGCTCGCCGCCGTAGAGGGACTCGGCGAGCGTGAGCGCCGTCTCGGTTTTGCCGACCCCGGAGGGCCCGACCAAGAGAAAGACGCCGATGGGCTTGTTGGGATTCTCCAGCCCCGCGCGCGCCGTCTGAATCCGTTTGGCGATGAGCTCGAGCGCGTGCGATTGCCCGATGACGCGTTTGCCCATGAGATCCGCCAAGCCGAGCACGGTCTCGATTTCGTTTCGCACCATCCGGCCGACGGGGATGCCCGTCCAGTCCGACACGACGGCGGCCACGGCTTGCTCGTCCACGCCTGGAATGACCAGCGGGGCCTCGCCTTGCATCTGCTTGAGCTCCGCTTCGAGGCCGGCCAGTTGCGAGAGACGCTCCTGCCGAGAAAGGGCGGGCTCTTTCGACGCTTCCCCTGGCTTCTTCTCGGCCTCCACGGGCTTTTTTCGAAGCTCTGCGCGCGACGACAGAATACGCTCGACAAGAGCCTTTTCGGCCTTCCAACGATGCTCGAGTCGCTCGAGCTCGGAGCGAACCTCACCGAGGGTCCGCTCGGCCACGGGCTTTCGCTCCTCGGTATCGATGCCCACGGCTTGCTCGCGATCGATGATTCCGAGCTCGACCTCGAGCGCCTCGATGGTGCGTCGCGCGTCCTCCACCTCCGGTGGAACCGCGTGCTGGCTGATGGCGACCCGCGCGCATGCCGTGTCGAGAAGGCTCACCGCTTTGTCCGGGAGCTGGCGGTCGGGGATGTAGCGATGCGACAGGCTGACGGCGGCCCGGGTGGCCTCGTCGAGAAGCTGGACGCGGTGGTGCTGCTCGAGGGCGGCCGAGATCCCGCGCATCATGAGCGTGGCCTTTTCTTCCGAAGGCTCGTCCACGACGACGACTTGAAATCGACGCGTCAGCGCGGGGTCTTTCTCGATGTGCTTCTTGTACTCGGCCCACGTGGTAGCCGCGATCGTTCGGAGCGTGCCCCTCGCAAGCGCAGGCTTGAGCAAGTTGGCCGCGTCTCCCGTGCCCGCAGCCCCGCCAGCGCCGATGAGTGTGTGGGCTTCGTCGATGAACAGAATGATCGGCTTGGGCGATGCTTGCACTTCCTCGATCACTTGGCGCAGGCGATTCTCGAACTCGCCCTTCATGCTCGCTCCGGCCTGGAGCAGGCCAATGTCGAGCGTCCGAAGCGAAACGTCTTTGAGCGCCGGAGGTACATCTCCGCTCGCGATGCGAAGGGCGAACCCCTCGACGACCGCGGTCTTGCCCACCCCCGCCTCGCCGGTCAGGATGGGATTGTTCTGCCGGCGCCGCATAAGCACATGGACGATTTGACGAATCTCTTCGTCGCGCCCCACGATGGAGTCGATCTCCTTTTTGCGCGCGCGCTCTGTGAGGTCGACGGAGTACTTGGCGAGCGCTTCCTGCTTGCCCATCGCCGCAGGGGCCGGCGCGTCGCCGCTGGGCTGGCCTTCGGGAGTCGCCGCTTGCACCGGTGCCATGCGCTCTTCGGGCGAGCCCGCCGTGATCGCGGGCATGCGCTCGAGGAGATCGTCGGGCGAGATCTTCGTGAACTCGCGGGAGATGGCGGTGAGCGCGTTTCGGAGACCTGCGGTCTTGGTAACGCCGATCATCAAGTGCCCGACCCGAACGCGCGGCTGGTTGTATTTCAGGCTCGCGTATAGCCACCCGCGCTCGACCGCCTCTTCGACGTGAATCGACAGGTCGCTGACCGAGGTGGCTCCGCGCGGCAATCGGTCGAGCGCTTCGAGAAGGTCGCGCGCGACGCGACTCGCATCGAGCTCGTAGTGGCGCACTATGCGATGCAAATCCGAGTCTGGTTGTTGCAAGAGCTGATGCAGCCAGTGCGAGAGCTCGACGTACGGATTGCCTCGCATTTTGCAGAACACGGTGGCGCTCTCGATGGCTCGGTAGGCAAGCTCGTCGAGCTTGCCGAAGAGGGCGACGCGGCTGATGTCGGCCATGGTCCTTGGGTCCTTTTTCTTGATCGCAGGCTAACCCGTCAAAGAGGACTTCTGCAGGCGGTACGTTCGTTTGAGCACGGGGTCGACGATCAGATCTTCTCGAGCGCCGCCTGCCCCGCCGATGCGAGTGGTCCAACCGAGGCGGCCGCCCCGACCGAGCTGCACGCGCTCGGTGGCTTCGGCAGAAAGCACTAGGCGCACATCCCAGGCCCACTCGTCGTTCGTGTACTGGCGAACCAGAGATACGAGGGTGTCGAGCGCGTCCGACGCCGGCAGCGTGCGTTCGAAGTCGAATCGCGACAACGGGCCGAGCGTGATGCGAAACTTGTGAGCTCGAGTGAAAACGCGCCGACCCAAGACCGCGGTCCGTCCAAGGGTCCCCGTGGCGGGGCTGACGCTCAACTGCCAGCGACTTTCTTCCGGGAGCTCCGCCCACATCCCGACGAACTGCTCGATAGCCGTCGGTACTTGAAAGTAATCCGCGACGATTTCGCCTAGCCCCTCGGCATTGCGCGCGGAGGCGCCAAAGCGCCCAGCGTAGAATAGCTTGGCGTGGTCCGGGAAGCTGTCGCGATGGCGGGTCGCCTGCAGGCCAAGACCGAGAAAGGCCCCCAGGTAGAGGCTGAACGCATCGGCCCGGACGCGATCCATCGCCGCGGTGGGCTGGGCTTTGGCCCACGCCCGATGGAAAAGCAGCAGGATGCGGTGGTGAAAGATATCGACGAAGCTCGCCAGCGTCTTGTCCCCCGCGTTTCGCATGCGCTGGCGCGCATATTCCGTGAGGTGCGTGGGGAGCGGCCCGTTGGGCCCCCACATACCCATAAAGGCAACGCCCAGGCGCGCGGGACTTTGCTCGTTCTCCGGCGCGAAGCCTGCGATGGCACTCGGCTCGAAGGCGAGCGACGGTTCCTGGCCTATCCGGAGAGGCTCGTCGCTCGGGCGCACAGCTTCGCCGAGCCTCGGTTTGTCGGCGAACAATACCTCGAACCTCCGGAGCGCGACGTGGAAGTCGAAGCTTCCGGCGTCCCGCTCCAGCCGCTCGATCCAGCTCAGATCGTCGGCCTGTGACCGATCTGCAGAGGCCATCGAGCGATCTCCCCGCGCTGCGCGCTACGCAACACGGTTTCGGTGAAAGAATTGATGGAAACGTACCTCGAAAAGAAGCGGTCGAGCACCGACCCGAGTAGCGCCACGCTCGTACCCTCGAACGCTGCTTCGTCGCACTCGAGAGTCACTTCGACTCCGCGCGCGAAGCTTGCCGGGCCATCGAGAGGCAGGCGGCGCACGACCGGTCGCCCTACTGCAGAGCGGACGCCCTCGATTTGGCGGCGCACCGTGGCGTCGCCGAGCTCTCCATAGAGTGCGAGCATCTCGCGAAGCGCCGTGGCGCCCTTCCCGTCGGGCGCATCGAGGAGCGAGAGATAGTTCAGCGTCAAGTGGCTTATAAGACGCCAGCTCGTGTCTCCCCATGCGTGCGAGGGGCGCGGGGCCGAAGGCCCTGCGAGGCACCGAACCGACTCCACGGGAGCTCCCGATTCGACCGAGAAATCCGTACGCCCTTCGCCCACGGGCATGCGCAATGGTAGATCACGATTGGTGCACCAGGTGGAGATGCCGAGCTGTCGCAGATCGGGGCCGTAAGGCCCTTCATGCCCATCGACGAGCGACACGAACAATTCGCTCCCGAGATAGCTCGATCGCGGCCCCTGCGTCTTTTGCCGCGACGAGGCCAAGCGGGGCCTTCGCTGCGACGTGTAAAATGCCGAGGCTTCGGAGCTCGGGGCGTCGGCCCGCCGCTGGTACAAGGGCGCGAAGCCGCGTCGAGCGTCCCCCCTCGTGCCATATCCGGTCACTTCGGCTACCGAGAAAACCTCGAAATCCATCGGGCGCGCGCGATCCACCACCACGTGGTACTCGTTGACGCCGTCGTTCAAGTGAATGCGGTCTGCCTTCTTCGGAAATAGGTTGATTGCGGGGGTGCAAAAGAGCGCGACGTTCGAGGCGTTGACCGCGGTTTCGAGCGTGGGCTCGTGCCGATCGAGAGCCACGACGATCTCGAGCTCATGTCCTCGGCATCGGCGCGCCCCTTCTGCCAGATCCGACAACTCGACGAAGAGGTAACGGCTCGGGAAGGAGAAATACTCGTGCAGGAGGCGGTAGCCGTGAAACGTCCGGGGACCGCAGGGCAAGAGGGCCTCGCGATCGTCAAGGCCCAGGGCACGTACCGGTGAGCCCATCGCTATCTCGCTGCCCGGTGCCCCGGGATCGCGCAAGACGAGCCCCAAGCTCGAACACAACAGGAGCTCGAACAGACGCAGCGATACCGCGTCGGTGCCACGAACGAAGAGCGAAATTCGCTCGAGCGCCAGCGCCGAAAATGGAAGACCGTTGGTGGTACGTAGCCGAAGCCGGAGCGTGCCCTTGACGGGCCGCCGACGCGCCAGGGGCAGCTCGTCGAACCCCCGCTCGTAACCCGTATGGGTCACGCCCACGAGCTCGATGGGCCAGAGCGCGACGTCGTGCGCCGTCCGGTATTCGCATGCCGTAGTGTCGCTGCGAGCGACGTTGCTGGTCAGCGCGGTTCCGCGGGGGACGGAGAAGCCGTCGTTGAGCGTGCCCTGAGCGGGATCCGGACGCAGCTGGACGACGACCATCGACGGCGTCGGACTCAGGTAGTGGGGGCAAAGCATCTCGAGCAGGTGCTCGGTGAAGCGCGGGAACTCCGAATCGATCTTGAGCTGGACCCG
>Ga0070761_10001097_pt1 | contig 16993 bp, 11 predicted proteins | sample HubBroMetageREF1_FD_66724 | JGI IMG/M metagenome (GOLD analysis project Ga0070761, IMG submission 66724) | Reference soil microbial communities from the Hubbard Brook experimental Forest, New Hampshire, USA - Hubbard Brook CCASE Soil... | ecosystem: Environmental > Terrestrial > Soil >... | reverse complement strand
CTTTGCGGCTGCCTGCGCTCCTGGCGGGGACTGCCAGTGTCTGGCTTTTCTTCCTGCTGCTGCGCCGCATGGCGGGCGCGCGCGCGGCGTTAATAGGCTGCAGCTTGCTGGCGGTGGATTCCACCTATCTTCTCACGGCGTGCTTCGACTGGGGACCGGTGGCGCTGCAGCATCTGCTCACGGTGGGGGGCCTACTCCTCCTGGTGAGATTCTACCAGCAGCGCGGCAGCCGGGCGCTGGCCGGCGGCTTCTTCCTGCTGGGACTGGCTTTGTGGGACAAGGCCCTGGCCGTGTGGATGTTATCCGGAATCGGTGTGGCCGCCATGGTGTTTTTTCCGCGCCAGATTCTGGCTGCGATCACGAAACGCCGTTTAGCCATTTCCGTGCTGGCGATCAGCCTCGGCGCACTGCCGCTCATCGTTTACAACGCCGAAACCGGATGGCCCACGTTTAGCGGTAACTTCCAGCGGGATACCAGTGAAATCGCCGGCAAATTCCGGTTCCTCACTTACACCGCGCGCGGCCAGGCGCTGCTTGGCGGGATGTTCTACGAAGACTCGCAGACGCCCACGCCGCACCCGCCGCAAGGGCTATTGGAGAGCGCTTCCGCCAGGGTCTCGGCGCTGGCCGGACATCCCAGGCAAAACCTATTCCTCTGGGCTTTCCTGCTGGCCGTGCTGCTCGCGCCACTGGCTCGCGGCCCCGCGTTGCGGACCATTTTGTTCGCCGTCGTCGCGATGGCGGTGGCGTGGAGCCAGATGGCCATTACCGCGCATGCCGGCGGCGGCGCGCACCACACGATTCTGCTGTGGCCTTTCCCGCAACTGGTGGTCGCGGTATCGTTCGCCGCTGCGTCGCGCCGCCTGGGCCGCGCCGCAATTCCGGCAATCGCCATAGTCATGTCGGCATTGCTGATCTCCGGTGCGCTAGCCACCAATGAACACTATTACCGCATGGTCCGGAATGGCGGAACTTCCATGTGGACCGACGCCATATTCAAACTGTCCGGATACTTGAAGGGCGTGCCGCCGCAGCACCTATACTGTGTCGATTGGGGTATTCTCGACAGCCTGCGCGTGCTTAACCGCGGCACGCTGGACCTTTTCGTGGGCACCGATCCGATCGCCAAGCCCGATCCGACTCCGGAAGAACGCGAGCAGGTCAAGCTGATGATTTCCGATCCGCGCGGCCTGTTTCTTGCGCACACCCCGGCATTCGAGTTCTTCCATCTCAACCAGAAGCTGCTGGATTTTGCCGGGCAATCGGGTTACGAGCGTCAAATGAGCGCGATCATTCCCGACAACTGGGGCCGCCCGGTTTACGAGGTGTACCATTTTGTTCCCAGCAAGAACTCAAAGCCCAAGATTCTGCAGGACCGTTAGGGCATATCGTCCGCATTGGACAAGTCGACGTCATCCCTGAGGACGGGTTTGACACTGGCGCGTGCCTGTATCTGGGCCTCGTCGGCGCGGGCGCCAACCCACCCATCGCCGGCCCACCGCCGAGTTGGCCCTGTGTCGGGGGCGGCGGCGACGCGCAGTGTTCCAGCATCGCGGCGGGCGGCTTTGTTATCCCGTATCCGTCTCAAATCGTCTCGGTGAACGCCACCGGCGAGATCTTCTGGACGTTTACAACTACCACCGCTACGGGAACCGCCGACCTGAAGGTGACGGTTACGCAGAGCAAAAAGACCATTTTCACCGACAGCTTCACCTTTGCCGTTACCCCGAATGGAACCTATTATGCCTACGTGTTCGACGCGAAACTCAGCTGCGCCCACACGGGGACGGCCCTGGTCACAGTGACCACTACGGTTGGCGCAGTGGCTATCACGGGAAAGACGACCCTCCAAATCCAGTAATTGTCCCTTCCGCCGACAGATTCCCGCAGCGCGACTTCAGCCGACGGATAGTTGCGCCCTTAGTTTATCCGCGTTCATCCGCGTTCATCTGCGGCCAAATATGCTTTCGCCCGGCACAACGCCAGACGCAAAGACCGATATTGGCCGCAGATGAACGCGGATGAACGCGGATAAAACGAGCCATAAGGAAGCTGACATGCGAGCAGAAACATCGAATAGTCTACAGCAGCTTGCACGATGGCGAGCGGGGCGATATCATAAATGAACCTTAAATCGAGATCGCGAGGAGGGATCGCATGAAAGTCCGCGTCCGGTGGAACACGGCTTCACCTTTCATCTTGTTCTCTCTGGTAACGGTGACAGCCGCAAGCGCCCAGACATTCATTACGCTTGTGAGTTTTGACGGAACCAACGGTGCGCTCCCCACGTACGGTACTCTCGTACAAGGTAGTGATGGAAACTTCTACGGGACGACGTCGGCCGGCGGATCTGAGTTCTTCGGCACTGTTTTCGTTATAACTCCGCAGGGCCATTGCACCAACCTGCATACGTTTCATGGTCACGACGGCGGCGTCCCGGAGGCTGGGCTGATCGTAGCCCCCGATGGGACGTTCTACGGAACAACGCATTCGGGCGGGGCCAACGGCGACGGCACGATCTTCCAAATCACGCCCCACGGAACACTGACGACGCTGCACAGCTTTTCCGGCGCCGATGGCGATTCTCCGGATGCGGGTCTGGTACTGGCCTTCAATGGGATGCTCTACGGAACAACGGGTAGAGGCGGAGCCAACGACCAGGGTACGATCTTCCGAACTACCCTCAGCGGGACAGTAACGGTGCTGGACAACATGGGCAGCGGCTTCGTGCCGCTGGTCCAAGCCACAAATGGGATGCTTTACGGAACGACGAGGGAAGGCGGCGGAACGATCTACACGGTCACTCTGGACGGCGCGCGCACGACCCTATACTCTTTCTGCGGCCAGGGAAATTGTCCCGACGGCTCTCACCCGTCCGGAGCGTTGGTCCAGGGCACCGATGGTAACTTCTATGGGACAACGGAAGGGGGCGGGGCCAACGACGGACGAGGCGGCCGTCATAGCGAGGCTGGGACGGTGTTTCGGATTACCCCTGCCGGCGAACTGACCGTCCTGCACAGTTTCGACTCTGCTGACGGCTCTAGGCCGTTCGGCGCGCTCGTTCAAGGCACCGACGGGAATTTCTATGGGACGACATCGCGAGGCGGAGCCAATTGCCTACCCGATGGCTGCGGTACGATCTTCCAAATCACGCCCAGCGGAACGCTGGCGACGCTACACAGCTTCGACAATACAAGCACCGACGGCGTTTACCCGTACGGCGGATTAGTGCAAGGCACCGATGGTGACTTTTATGGGACAACATTTTATGGCGGGTCCAACGGCGACGGAGTGGTTTTCCGCCTTTCAATGGGTCTTGGGCCTTTCGTGAAGACCCTTCCAGCCTTCGGCAGAGCGGGGAGGGACGTCGTGATCCTGGGATCGGATCTGACAGGCACAACCAGCGTCACCTTTAACGGCATAGCCGCCGCGTTCAGCCTCCTTTCGCCCACCGCAATCAAGGCCACGGTACCTTCCGGTGCGACCACGGGCACGGTGCAGGTAGTGATGCCTGGCGCAACACTGTCGAGCAACGTGCCCTTCCAAGCGCTGCCGTAGAGTTCGCGCTTCTCGCCTCTAACGCGCGCCGCCTGAGACTTTGCGCTAATACTCGGCGACCGAGTCACGATAGCCGGCGGGAACCTTGGCCGGGTCCGTGTTGTGTAATTGCCTTTAGCACGCGTCTTGTGCCCGCTATTCCCAGCGAGACACCATACCCCGCCCTTCCCGATCCCGGGAACTCCGGGATCGCATGGGATACTGCTGGATGAGGGGCTACCGCGAAGCAGGTTAGTTCACTGAATTGTTAGTCAATATCGTAACGCTATTCGAGTTGCTGTCGGCCACCGCTAGATCCAGCTTGCCATCTCCGTTGAAGTCCCCTGCCGCCGCTCCGCAGATGTTAGAGCAGCCTCCTACGATGAACTGCTTCCGATCCTGGAAGGCGCCGTCGCCATTACCGAGTACGATGGCCACGGCATTGTAGCCGTAGGTAGCCATGTCCAGGTTGCCATCTCCGTTGAAGTCCCCGACAGCAATCACTTCCCCTACGTTGGAGATGGTCGTTGCCGGCCCAAATGTGCCGTCGCCTTTGCCGAGCGCGATCCAGAAGCCGCCCGTGAGATCCTGGTTACCGTCGCCATTGAAGTCCCCCACGGCCACCGGACTGGTCCAACCGCCAACAGTGACTCCAAAGGTGAAGCCGTTGCCATCGTTCAGGAAGATCTGGGTGTATGAGGGCTCGTAGTAACCGATCAATTGGGTGGGAACCGCCAGGTCCGGTTTGCCATCTCCATTGAAATCGCCCACGGTCACGGAAAAACAGGTCAGACCGTCAAGATCCCACTGGCTAAAAGTGCCGTCGCCGTTTCCCAGCAGGATCACGACAGCGCCATAGTCGGTCGTGGCCAGATCCAGCTTGCCATCCCCATTGAAGTCTGCGGCGGCCAGGGAATAAGCCTGCGGAACCGCGGTGACCAACGGCGGTTGGAATGTGCCATCGCCGTTGCCGAGGAGAACCATGATGCCGGAATCGCCGGCGGTGGCCACGTCTAACTTGCCATCGCCATTGAAGTCGCCGACTACCACGGCGTTGCCGCCGCCGGTGTAAGTGACTTGCGGCTGAAACGTCCCATCGCCCCGCCCCAACAGGATCGAGACTCCTGAACTGCCTGCCACCGCCAAATCCAGGTTTCCATCGCCATTGAAGTCGCCCACGGCGACAGCGGACGGCGCGGTGCCGGCGGCCTGACGCACCGGCTGCTCGAATCCGCCCTTGCCGTTGTTCAGCAGAATCGAGAGGCTGTGGCCAACGCTGGCGAGATCCAGTTTGCCATCGCCATTGAAATCCCCGAAGACAACGGCTTGCGCGCCCGCTACATAGTTAACGGTTGGAGGCTGGAAAGTGCCGTCGCCATTGCCCTTCAGGATGGAAACGGTATACCCTCCCACGTTAGCGACGGCCAGATCCAGCTTGCCGTCTTGATTCACGTCCGCGACAACTATACCGCCTGGATTGGTACCGGCCTCGACAAAGACAGGCGGGAGAAACGTACCGCCGCCGTTTGCCAGCAGGATGGCGATTGAGCCTTCAAACTGGGTTATCGCCAGATCGGGTTTGCCGTCCCCGTTGAAATCGCCCACGGCTATGCTCTGGGGGTGCTGACCTGTGGGATAGTTTACGGGCGGGCCGAAAGCCCCGTCTTCCGCGCCGAATAGGATCGAGACGGTACCTTGGGTAGCAATGTTATAGTTAGTCACCGCCAGGTCCGGCTGGCCGTCTCCGTTGAAGTCTCCTACGGCGACGTATTCGGGGTAGCGTCCGACGGCGTAGTTCACCGCGGGCAGGAACGTGCCGTCGCCTTTGCCTATCAGGATCGAGACATTGTTGGAATTCGGATTGGCGGTTACCAAGTCCGGAACTCCATCTCCATTGAAATCTCCGCCGGCGACGGAATTCGCACCTGGCGCGGCGGTGTACGCCACCGGCCGGGCAAATGTTCCGTCGCCCTTGCCCAGCAGGATCCAGACTCCCGATCCGTTTGCCACCGCGAGGTCCAGGATGCCGTCGTTATTGAAGTCCGCGGTAATCAGGGCATTGGAGCTTTGGCTTACCGTAGTCAGACTGTAGCTCGCCGAGTGACGGAAGCTTCCATCGGCTTGGCCTAGGAAAACTTCGATTCCGTCAATGACGCCGTCGGCCTCGCCGAGGGCCACGACCGCGAGATCGGGCGCGCCATCGCCGTTGAAATCTCCCTGAGCTACGCTGAAACCGCCATAGATGGCGCCCAGCGTGTAGGCTCTGGGCGCATTGAAGCTGATGGGAAAAAGCGGGCTTGGCACAGCCGATAAACAGATTGCCGCTATGGAGAGTGTCTTGAAACCCGTCATGTTGGTCTAGTGGCCGCCGCCTGAAAGTTTGCGGTAATATTCGGCGACCGAATCCCGATACCCGTCCGGGACCTTGGCCGGGTCCGTGTTGCGGATCGTGCCGCCGTGGTTCTCGTCGAGTTGGCGGCGCAGTTGCAATTCGAGCGCGTCCACGCCACTGACGAGTTGCTGGTGCATCTGCTCGACCAACGCGGGATTCCCGGGGAAACGGCTGGGATCCAGATTGCGCATTTGATCGATCAGCGACTGCAACTGTTGGCGCGCCTCGGGGCTATCCTGCACCGCGGCACGCACGCGGTTGAGAAGATTCAATCCCTGGTCGATCTCGCGCTGGGTATCGCCCGGATTGGGACCTTGTTGGGGCGCCACTGCTTTGCCCGAGATGTGGGTATTTCCAGTGTCATAAGCGCCCAGCATGCGACTGCGATCGGTCGCGCCACCGGCCGGATTGCCGGTCGGACCGGCCAGGCGGTTGCCCACCGGACCCGTTTGCCCACGCTGCCCGGCACGTCCCTGCGGACTGCCGAGGCCTGCCAATTGGTCGCGCAGGCGGGATAGATCGTCCATGGCTCCGTTGAGCACCCCGTCTTTGGAATTGTGCTGTGCGCTGCCCAAGGCGCGCGCCGCGTCGCCGACCTGTTGGCCCAGCTTTTGCAGATCGCTGGTGAGGCTGGCTTCGAACGGATCGGAGAAGCTCCCGCTGCGCAGCCGATCCGCACTTCGTTGCATGCGCGTGCCGAGGTCGTTTTCGTCCATGCCATCGAGCGCGCTGCGCAACCTGTTGGAAGCCGCCGGTTGCGTGGGCGCGAGTTCCCGCGCCGCGCCGCGCATTTGCTGCGTGAGGCGCGCCAGGTCATCGCTCAACCGTTGGCGATCATTGACCATTTTGTCGATTTCCTGGGCGGAAGGGTAGGTCGGCGGCTGGCCATTTGCGCGAGCGGTACTCTGCTGAGCCAGCAAGTCGCGCACGTGATCCGCTTGCTGTTTCTGCTGGGCCGTCAGTTGATCGGCCGTTTTGGCCATCGAGTCGATACGGCCGGCGGCGTCCTGCTGCTGCATGCCGCCAAGCAGGTCGGTGGCTTGGCGCAAGCGGTCGGCGGCGCGGCGGGAATCGGCCGCGCTGGCATGCTGGGAGACGGCGCGCTGCATGTCGTCGTTAGCTTGGCGCAAGCGGTCGAGTGCCTGTTGGGCCGCCTGTGGGCGGCTATCGGATGAACCGCGCGCCTGTCCGCTGGATTGCCCGGAAGCTGAAGCGCTCTGGCTTTGTTGGCCCTGTTGACCCTGTTGGCCATCTTGAGCCTGCTGGCCACTTTGAGCCTGCCGGCTATTTTGATTCAGTTGTTGTTCCATCTGTTGCTGGAGTTGTTGCGCCTCGCGTTGCAACATCTCCTGTTGCCATTTTTGCTCGGCGGTCTGGGCGCCATTGCGTTGCCGCTGGGCTAGATCCTCCTCGCGCTTGGCCAGTTCATCGAGCTTTTTCAGCGCGTCGGCGATTTCCTGCGCCTTTTGTTCCGCTGTAGTAGCCGCGGTTTGCCGCGTCTCGTATTGATTTTTCTCGGTATCCAGTTCCAGATCGAAGAGGCTGGCCAAATCGCGCGCCGCGCCGCCTCCGCTGCCTCCGCCTCCGCGCGCTCCAAACGCAACCTCAATTTGGCGGAAGGTAGCTTCGGCGCGCAGCAGAAATTGCAGAGCCTTCTGCTCGTTGGGGATGGCATCCTTCCACTTTTCCTGCCGCAATTGTTGCGCGGCCGGCGCCATGGCTTCGGCGGCAGCCACCATATCCTTCTGGAACTCGCCGATGGCATGCACTTCATCGGTCAACTCGCGGGCCTGCAAGCGGCCGGAAAGCGAGACGGCCTGATCGCGCAAGGTGGCTTGCGATTGCGACAACAGCTTGGCGATGTCGATGGCCTGCTGCTGCGTCGAGCTCTTGTCTCGCTGTTGTTTAAAGGTGGCGGATATGATCTCCTTCTCGCGCAGCGAGATCTGATCGGATTGATTGCCTTGGCCACCGCCGCCACCGCCGCCCGACTGCTGCGATTGCGAAAATTCCCGCTCAAACGGCTCCGCCTGAATGAACACCATATCGGTGTGGGCTTCGGCGTTGGCGTCCTTGGCGGTGGCGTAGACGCTAACCAGATCGCCTGGAACGAGCTTGAAATTCTCCAGTGAGAGCGTGGTCGAGCCGTCGGCTTGTTTTTCGCCCTTTCGCGGGAGCAGATCCACCGTAGTCTCGGGGCCGCCGTTGATCGAATAATGCAGCGCCACGCCGTTGAGGGCGTAATCGCCGGTGGCCTTGGCGGCCACGGTTACCTCTTCGATGGGGCTGGCGTGATAATCGCCCCGGCCGGGACGCACCAACGCAATCTGCGGCGGGTTGGCTTTGCGGGCCTCGATGAAAAAATCTTCGCTGACGCGAACGGCCTGGCCCTGCTCCACGCCAGCGACGTGGTAGACGCCGTCCCGATCCATCTTGACGGTACCGCGATAAACGTTATTCTGGCCGCCGCTGAGCTGGATCTGCTGTCCGTTGTCTAGCTGGATCTGGCCTCCCTCCAAGGGGCGGTCGGTTGAAACCTCGAGTTCGGCCTCGGTGCCGGTGACGGCGCGCAGATCGCCGCCGCGCTCCTCCACCTCGGACGGCATGCCGGTCCAGGCGGGGTAATGGTAGGTGACGCGAATCTGCTTCACCGCGGGCAAATCCGAGACCCGAATGTTAAAGTGCTTCGACGCCATCGGTCCGGCGGTGACATAGTATTCGACGTTCTCGGGCAAACCGGCGAATAGAAATTCATAGCCGCCGGCGAAACTGCCGGCCGCCGTGGGCTGCATCGCAATCTCTTCCCACTTGGAGGAGCTCTGAAACCGGGCATACAACTTGACGCTGGGCGAGTGCAGGCCAGTGGGCAGCGCCGAAACCAGTTGGTCGGCATGACGGCGCACCACGGCGTCGCCGGGAGTCACGCGCAGATCGTAAAGTGCGGGCTTGCCGCGATGCGGACCGGTCCACAGCAGCGACGCGCCATAGCCCAGAAAACCGGGGCCGGCGGCGATCATCCAGACCAGGATGGCGAAGGCCCCGGCGCCGGCGCCCAACGAGATCCACAGGCGGCGGTCGGTGACCATTTGCTTGGGCTCGGCGGATCGCGCGACTTCGAGGGTATCCCCCGCCAAAAGTTCAATGAAAGGGTCCTGGCCGTCGCGCTCGGCGAAGGTGGTGAGGCGCTGCTGGAATTGCGGGAAGGCGGCTTCGGCGGTTCCGATGGCGCGGCGGCGGGTCAGGCGGCGCAAGGGCAGCGCCAACCCGGCGGCCGCGGCAATGGCTAGCACGAGGATCAGTGCGAAGCGCGCGGCGGTCACGCTGCCATGCGAAAAGGCCAGTGCGTTGGCGATCGTGACCAGCACCAGCGTGGCCACCAGAGCGCCGCTGGTGAGAATGGCAACGCCGCGAAGCCATGTGCTCCAACGCAGACGTTGTTCCAGTTGCGCAATGTATGCGTGAAGTTGTTCGCGGACACTCATGGAACCCTCCAACGGCGCGGCCAACGCTTATACCTGAAGGATATCGCAATGGAGAAGAAGCGGGGCGGCGCGGTCAAGGATTGCAGGAGATTCGCTGCGCTGTGCCAGTCAGCCGGGTCGTGTTCACAATATTGGTTCCGCGGAGCACCGTCTCTCGCCGAGTGAAGCCGAGGGAACTCCCCTTGAACTTGCCCTCCCAGAGCACCCGTATGGTGTACTGGCTGTCGATCCCTTCGGCGCCGAAACGAAAGCCGCCGTCGTCATCTACACCGCCCTGAAATGCGGAAGTGCCATTCAGGACTTTGAGGGCGCCATCCGTCTGTGACACTTTCAGCGGACCCCATGCCCCGCCAACTGCGCCGCCGCCGCGCGAGAATTGCCCCTTGAACTGGTAACAGCCGGCCCAGGCGGAGCCCCGTGCATTACCGGCAGAAATGTTCGTCACCGCCTGGCGAGATACCCCGGGAACGGGAAGTCTGTCGGCGGCCAGCGGCAAGTAGAGGCGATAATCAACGGCCGCTAGCGGCAGCACGAGGAGACCGCCAACCAAAACGCTCCGGCTCAGGGTTAATCGGCCCCGTCGCGCCCGTAGGGCTAAGACTCTCCCGGATGTCAAGCCGGCAGCGATTCCGCCGCAGATGGCAGCCAGGAGAAAAACCGCCACCGTCAAGCGGTCAGTCACAATGTCGGAGCGGGAAAACACCGGAGGAAACCCCAACAAACCGAGGATGCCGCCTGAAACCGAGCCTAGCCTACGAAGGCCACGGAAATCCGACTCCGGCGGCCACCCAGCCAGGTATAGCCAAAGGCCCTGCACGGCGCCCAGTACGGCCGCGGTCGCCGCCATATCCGGAACGGACAGAATCACCCATATCCATATGCGGCAGGCTGCAATCAGCGCCGCGATGGACACCCCCACGATAACCCATACGACGGATGCCGTTGCGATGCTCAGGAAAGGCCTGAGGAAAGAGGGCAGGCGGTACTGCATGGAAGTCGTCCTATGATAACTGGCTTTGCCAGTTCTTCGGCCGGGAGCATCGTCAATGACCGACTTTTCAGCCGGCTGGGACGCGTTCCCTTACGGTTACCCTTCAAGGGGTGCAATCGAAACGTCGGCTGGCGCATGTCCTGCACCTCGCCGGCCTGATCTAGGGCCGAAAGGATTACTCTTTTTCCACACCCCTAATAGAACAAGAGCGCCCACCGCGAGCAGCATTACAAAGCAGCCAAGAACATCCTTGGGCACGTCGGGCCATGAGAGAACTCACCCCGCCTTAAGCTTACTCAAAACGCAACCAAGAAGGGGCAGAACGACCCGGCCGCCATCGTTTCGCGCAGATGCACAATGGGCCCTTTGTGAAAAGGGACGGGGATCGCCCGCGGGCAACCGTTTATCAAAGCGGCTGCGGACCGCGCCGATACGCCTCGGGAACGTGGCGCACCAGATCTCGGGCGTCATGGAACACGCGTCCCACTTCGATCACACGTTCCTCGCGGCGGCGATAGAGAAGAAAGTGCCGCGGCGCCTTTACGCTCTAGCCTTCACCCTACCCCGGCTGAATTCCAGATGGTAGGTGCGAGATCCTTCGATCAGGATCTCCGGGCGTTTCATCGATCCGGGCCGCTCGGGTCGGCGCCAATGTCTCGCAGGGCCTGCTTGATCAGCGCCTGATAGCGCTCCGCGGCGGCTTCCCCAAATTCCTTTCGGCTCCAGTTCAGGATGGCTTTGATGTCACGCTACGCCGTCCGACTAAGCCGGACTTCAAGGCACCGGGGGCGGCGCTCAGGCACGTTTCTGCCCGGCTGCGAATTCTGCTGAAGCCTCTTCTCCAAGTCGATCGATAATGTCGTCGATCTCCTTCCCGGACCTTAGGGTCACATAGTTGCCCCGCTCGATATCGTCGAATCCTTCTTTGGCGGCGGCGCGGAGCCATTCGGTCTTGGCCTGGTCTTCCCGCTCGCTCTGTTCCAGCAGGCGGAGGCCCTCGCGGACCACCTCGCTTGCGTTGCTGAAGCGACCGGAGGAGATGCCGTCCTGAATGAAGTGGTCAAAATATTCGGTGAGATTGACGTTGCGGGTTGGCATGAGGATCTCCTTCTAAACACTAGCCTAGCCCTAGCAACCTAGCAGAACTGGCAACTATTGCCAACTAGAATTTGGGGCGCTACAACGCCTGCTATTCCTCGCGCTGGGTACCGAGATACCGGCTGGCCAGGGCCGATTCGGCGAAAGCGAAAGCCAGCACCAACAGCATGCAGTACCACCATAGGGTTTGCGCCGTCTTGTGGGGCATGGCCGGTCCGGGCGCCGAAGCTCCTACTACGGTTTGGCCGCCGTTGCCGCGCCACAACGCCAACACATCGTCGGGAATGACATCGAGATTCGATTCCTTGGGGTCGGGGTTGACGCCGATTTCATCCTGGCGGCCATTAGCGAGGCGGATCTGGTAATAGCCGGCCTCGGTGAGCTGGAACGATTGGGCGCTGGCGGCCTCACCCAGCGTGAGTGGGCGCTTGCCCTCGGGATCCGTGACCTCGACGCCTTGGCCTTGTTCCCTAGCGTTGCGCAGCTCCAGGTAGGCGTCCACCGTTCGCGCGCCGCCCTGGCGTTCACTGCCCCCCAGATAGCGCGCGGTCTGCTCGATGAACGGGACGAAGGCGGGTTGCAACGGGAAATCGTTGGTGAGGTTGTCGAGCCCCGATGTGAACAGCACGACGCGGCCCTCGCCGATGCGCTTCTCCAGGAAGAGCGGCGTCTGGTCGCCTAGGCGCACGATCACGCGCGCTTCGCCGGGATCCACATCCAGCGCGTAGAAGAACTTCACGCCTTGCCAGCCGCCGGCTTGGGCCACCGCGGGGTAGGAGGAGTCGCTGGAGCCGACCGCCATGTAACGGCCGGGAACGCGGCTGTAGTCGCGGGTCTCGACGATGTGCGCGCCGAAGATGGGAATCTGCGAGCGTCCACCCGCGGAGGTGCCCGCGGCGATCAGCAGACTGCCTCCGGAACGCACATACCCGGTAAGCGAATTCACCAGCAGCGGCGGTAGCGTATTCAGATCGGAGAGAACCACGAAAGCGTAGTTGGACGGCTGACGGTCGGCAGCCTCGTTGACGTTGATCGATTCGAGCACAAAGGCGGATTGCGCGGCCGCCGAGAGCGCGGCGCCGACGTAGAGCGGCGAACGGTTGTCGCCGTAATTATGGATCAGCAAGGCTTTCTGGGGGTCCGAACGCTCGACGGCAAAGCGGCGGAGGTCGTCGGCCTCAAAGGCATCGGCGGCGTCGATCCGGACCTCGCAGCGGCTGAAGCCGTAGGGCACTTCCAGCGCGGGGAAGTCGACGGTAGCCCGTCCGTTGGCGGGGACCGCTACGGTCTTGGTGGCCGTAGTCTTGCCGTTCACCACCAGCGACACGGTGCGCTGGGCCGCGGGCGTACCGTAGCCCGCAATCACGGCTTGCACGTGAACCGGCTTGGCGGCCTGGCCCCAGACTTGTCCGGGAGCATCCACCGATTCCACCGTCCAGTTGGGTTGGGCCTTCGAGACTACCGCATGCGTCTCCAGTTTGACGTTGGCGGGTAGCGCCATGTCGGAGAAGGTGGCGGCCAAATCGCCGCGTTGCATATCGCTAAACAGATGCAGCTCGATGGGGGTATGCACCGACTCAGACATGGCACGCACGGCGCGCGCCAGTTCGCCGAAGTTGCCATGGCCATCGCCGGGCTGAATGGCCTGCACCGCGGCACGCAACGCCGATTGGTCCTCGATAGCTTGCGTCATCAGCCGGAACTGCGAGCCAAACGCCGCCACTTGCGCGTGTGCGGCGCTCTTACCGGCCAGCACGCTCATAGCCGCTTCCTTGGCCTCGGCCAGGCGGGTTCCGGCGCGCATGCTGAAGGAGTTGTCAACCACCAGCAGCACCAGCCGGCTGCTCGAAAGGCCGGCCGCGTTGCGGTCGACAAAAGGATTGGCGAAGGCCAGAATCAACAGCAGCAGCACCAGCAGCCGGAGTGACAGCAGCAGGAAATAGCGGAGCCGGCGATGCCGGGTCGAGCTTTGGGTGCGCGATTCGAACAGCATCAACGAGCTGACGGGCTTGGGCTTGGTAGTTTGCCGCTTCAACAGATGCAGGTAGAAGGGAAAAGCGAGCCCCGCCAGGCCGGCCAGGAACCAGGGTGCGAATAGCCCCATTTACTTGCGCCCTCCGCGCAAGGTGAGGTATTCGCGCAGGGCGTCGTCGAGCGGCCGGTCGGTCATCAGCAGGCAGTAGCCCATGCCCGCGGCCTGTGTGCGATCGCGCAGATCGGCTAGGTGCGCCCCGATTTTTTCACGATATTCCTTCTTGGTGTAATCGGGCGTGACCTCGAGCCGCATTTCGGTTTCCATGTCAACCAGGATGGACGGGCCGTTCAACTTGGGACGCACGTCCTCAGGGTCGAGGACGTGGAACAAGACAACTTCGTTGCCGTGGAAGCGCAGCGGCTCGATGGTGCGGATGATGCTTTCGGGCGGCTCCCAGAAATCGGAGACGATCAGCACCATGCCGCGGCGCTTCACCAGCTCCTGGAAATAGCGCATGGGCTTGGCGAAATCGGTGCGGGCGCGCGCTTCGGCCTGTTCCAGACCGGCCAGCAAACGTTGCAACTGACCCTGCCGGGTAGAGGGGCGGATGTAGTTGCGGATCTCGTCGTCGAAAGTAATCAGCCCGGCAGCGTCGCGCTGGCCGTGCAGGGCCAGATAGAAGAGCGACGCGGCGAGGTAGCGCGCGTACTCCATCTTGTTGACGCCATGCGAGCCAAACTGCATCGAGTTGCTAGCGTCCAGCAATACCGTCAACGGGCTGTTGGTTTCGCCGCGATAGCGCTTCAGATACATGCGCTCGCTACGCGCGAAGACGTTCCAATCGATGTGGCGCAGATCGTCGCCGGGTGTGTAGGCGCGATATTCGGCGAACTCCTGGCTGAAACCAAAGTCCGGAGAGCGGTGCAGGCCGGCGACGAAGCCATCGACCACGGTCTTGGCGACCAGATCGAGGCCGGAGATGCCGGCCAGGATGGAGGGATCCAGGAAGCGTTGTTGCATGGAGAGCTAGTGGGGCGGGCGTCCACGCCTGTCAACCTTGGGCCTACGGCCCACCAATAGGGATGAAAACCAGGTGAAGGGCGGGCAATTCTGGTCCGCGCGGGTCCCCCCGGACCCGCTGTTCGCTTGTGGAACCAGCCCCTTGACGGCCGCGACAGGCCGACGAGGGCGTCGGCTGCGGACCAGGGGGTCCGCCCAGGGGTCCGCCCCACAATGTCTGCAGGTGTTCAGTCATGGGAAAACTCTGTGGCTTGGGCAATTCTGCCTAACCTTCCTGCGCAGACTGGTCGTGCGCAGCATTTTCTTTGCTTATGCTTCAATATAACATCTTGCCGGAGGGACCGACCGTTCAGGGCGATCCCCTACGGCGCGCATAACTCCAGCACCTAAAACGTGCGGCGCTGATGGAGTCAGCACGTAACCGGAACATTGAACGTGGTTACAGTTCCACTAGCTGAGCGTACGAATCCAACGCTGCCGTTGGCGCTCAGCTAGTAACTGCACCCCGCATGTTCAGACCACGCGCAGGACTGCTACGGTCGCATCATCTGTCTGGCAGCCCCTGGAGAAGTCATCCATGGAGTTGAAGATCAACTGGACCAAGTCTTCAGCACCATTAGAGCATTGTGGCTCCCAGGCGGCTACCGCTTTCAGGAGGCCCTGCACTCCCCACTCCTCGCCCCAGCGATTCGCCGCTTCAGTGACTCCATCCGTGTAAGCGATGACCAGATCGCCGGGATCAAGCTGTACGATACCCTCCGCATAGTTCGAATCGGGGAACATTCCAACAGGTGCGCCACCCGTTTCAAGCCAATCGATTGAGCCGTTACGTCGAAGAACAACCGGCGGATTGTGTCCGGCATTCACGTACCGTAGCGTCCGCGCCGCCTTGTCGAAAACACCATAAAACACCGTCGCATAACGGTCCGCAAGCGATGAAGCGTATGCCTGGCGATTTACTATCTTGAGCAATGCAGCCAAGTCGTTTCCCGTGAATAAAGCCGCTGTCCGCAGTGAGGATTGGACATTCGCTATCGTGAGTGCCGCGGCGAGACCTTTGCCGGAGGCGTCTCCAACGACCAACGCCAGGCGGTTGTCGGTGAGCTGCATGAAATCGTAACAATCGCCGCCGAGGGCCCGAACTTGGCGGCACCGCGCGCTGTAGTCCACGGACTCGCTGGTCCGAGGACCCTGCATAAACCGCTGCTGGACCTCGCAGGCAAGCAACCAGTCCTGGCTAACGTCAACCACCAGTTCGTCACTCGTCATGTTCTAGCCTCCACCCGTATGTCGGTTCTGGGCGGGCGGAATCGACAGGCGGGAGCCGATTTTTCCATGGAAAATTCTTTTCGGGGGATGTAGAGAACGCCGCGACGGTTCCGACTATTCGACGGAAGCGCAGATGGCAAATTCTGTTGCCAGGGGCTTCCAGACAAGGAGATGAAATGACAACGTTGACGCCCTACCTTCTGTTCGACGGCAATTGCCATGAGGCAATGGAGTTTTATAAATCCTGCTTCGGCGGAGAGCTGACTCTCACGAAAGTGAAGGATTCTCCGGTAAAGGATCAGATGCCGCCGGTCAATCTGAACAAGACCCTCAATGCACGCCTCAAGAGCGGGAATCTGGAGATTTCGGCATCGGACTGGCTGCGGCTTGACCAGGCACCCATTCGCGGCAACACGGTTTGCCTTTTCCTGAGCGGAGGAACGTTCCAGGAGTTGAAGGCTCTTTTCGAGAAACTCTCCGAAGAAGCTGAAGTCACCGACCCGCTGAAAGAGATGTTCTTTGGCGTTTACGGTGCGCTGAACGACAAATTTGGTGTCCGGTGGATGTTTACAGCAGCTAAGAACGGCTAGAGTAGAGTGGGCTAAGGAGCCAGGAAGATGAAATACATTCTGATGATGCACATCCCGAAGGCAGGTTATGGGGCTTTTGGCGCGTGGTCCCAAAGGGACATCGAAGCGAACATCGCGTTTGTGAAGGGCATCAATAAGGCGCTCGGAGAATCCGGAGAGTTTGTAGCGGCGGAAGGCCTGGCAATGCCGGATCAGGCCAAGGTCGTGAGGGCGGGCAAAGACGGGGCGCCGATCACCGACGGCGTGTTCCCGGAATCGAAAGAATTTCTGGCCGGCTATTTGATGGTGGACATCGAAAGCGCGAAACGGGCCTATGAGATCGCCGCAATCTGGTCGGCGGCCCCGGGTCCGGGCGGGTTGCCCTTGAACATGCCGATCGAAGTGCGGCAAGTAATGAGTGCAGGGGCCGGCGAGCTACTCTGAAAGAGACTTTGCCGGAGTTAGCGGCGTTCACGCAATGGCCGAGGAGGTGTTCGCAAAAATCCACGCGGCTGGTTGATTCAGGTCGCATCCCGCCGCCTGGCCGACCCAGTGCGCAACGAATTGCCCGTCGTCAGAGGGAAACCGCGGTCGCGAGGGATGTGGAGACCAGGGCGGTTCGAGGCAGAAAAAGACGCGCCACTTGCCGACGCGCAGGCG
>Ga0070761_10001096_pt1 | contig 16998 bp, 17 predicted proteins | sample HubBroMetageREF1_FD_66724 | JGI IMG/M metagenome (GOLD analysis project Ga0070761, IMG submission 66724) | Reference soil microbial communities from the Hubbard Brook experimental Forest, New Hampshire, USA - Hubbard Brook CCASE Soil... | ecosystem: Environmental > Terrestrial > Soil >... | reverse complement strand
GTCAGCACATTCAGCACATTACAGCTCCACCAGAGCGAACTCGATCAGAGTGAGGTGCTGTTAGACGTGATGACAATTGCGGACGAAGCGGATAGGCAACTCACAGAAACCGTGCGCAGCTTTATGACGGCGCGGGCCGCAGCCTAGCAGCTTTCCTACAACTGACTCCACGGACGCCGAATATCGCCGCAGTCGTGCGTGACCGAGCGCGGAGAGTCATGCGCAAACTGGTATTGTGAATGTTTCTTTTGCCCGGCAACACTTCAAACAGCACCTCACGTCGCCGGCGAGGAGCATCCATGGCTGGACGCGATTTTACATTCAGAGATTCGAGCACTGACCGGGTAGTTGGTGTAATTGACGCGATATTACGTCAATTGGGAAGCGACAGGCAGGGTCAGGGCTTCGGCGGAATCACGAGCCGCACCTTTCCTCCATCAGGAACTTCTGAAATCTGTCGGTGCAGATCGCCCAGAAAGGAAACGTGTTCGTACAGATCAACAACGTAGGGCGTGTTACTTGGAGAGCCGCCTTGAGCGAACACGAGCGGCACGCTAAACCCGATGCACTGAGTAGCGTTCGGGTTCAGTCGCCGCGCAGCAGCGGCCTGCTCATCGACTTCGGCAAGCCATTCATTCCTCTTCTCAGGGGTAGCTGCCAGTTCACGAAACTGGACTTCGGAATCCGCTACTTTTGCCAGTTTTCCGACTGCTGCATCGAGGTGATATATCTCTCCCGACTCGTCTCTCAGAAACAGGTCTGCAAATGCGTTTCTGGCGATCAACGCCATCGGCTTGGGACAGAGCCAACGCCACTCAGCCAGCAGGCGTTCAACATCCAAGTGATCGACACCAAACCAGTTCTCTATGCAGTCCACCGAGTCACGCGAAACGACCTAGCTTTGCGCAGCGATCTTAGCACGTGGCAGGGCCTGTCTGAGGCCAAACTGTCGTTGACAGATGGGATGAGGGAGGGGGCCGGTCTCCGGCGGGATGCTGTACGGGGGCTGGCCCAACTTTGAACTTCCACAATGACGACTGCCCCAACCTTTTCTGGTTTTCCAAAGGTGGGCACCACGGACCTCGACCGCCTGGTTCGTCGCGTATCCACTCTGGTCACAGGGAAAGTTGGCGGGATCGGCGGCGGAAGGCATCACCTCGGGGTTCTTGCGGGTGATATTGCCTATCATTGCTGTACCGTGGGGGGTATGTGTTTGTGAATTACGTTTACCAAAGAAAGAAGTACAAGATGTTCTTTGAGCGGGGCGTTAGGGCGCGGCTTTAAAGTGGTCCACTCGGCGCTCTAGGCCCTTGGTCACAGCGGCACGGTGCAGACCGCGTGACCTCAGGCGCTAAAGCGCGGCATCTTTTTGGATGTTTGCGCCACGACTAAAGTCGTGCCCTTTCAAATCGAACCCCGCTAGCAGCACGACTGAAGTCGTGCCCCTTTCAAATCAAACCGTCTGAGATTATTTTTCGATCGTCTTCATGTCCAGGCTCTTCCACAGATACCAGCAGGCGATCGAGCGATAGGGCGACCATGGTTTTGCGATCTTCTCCATTACGGCGGGCTTGGGCCACTTGCGTTTCTTGTAGTGCTTCTTGATGGCGGCTTGCACGCCGTAATCGCCGGTGGGGAGAACATCGGGGCGGCGCAGGGTGAACATCAGGAACATGTGCGCCGTCCACACGCCGATGCCTTTGACCTGTGTGAGATGCGCGATCACCTCTTCTTCGGGCAATTCCTGGAGGCGTTCGAATTCCAGCAGGCCAGCCTTGGTCTTCTCGGAGAGATCGCGCAGATACGCGGTCTTCTGGCGCGACAGTCCTACGCCGCGCATTTCGGAATCGGTCAGTTTGAGAATGCCCTGCGGCGTCAGCGGATCTCCGGCCAGGGCGGTGAAGCGATCAAAGATGGTCGCGGCGGCTTTACCGTTCAACTGCTGATAGAGGATCGACTCGGCCAGGGCGTGAAACGTGGGCTCGCCGAACTGCATGTGGCACGGCCCGATGCGCTCGATGATTGCGGCCATGACGGGGTCGGAATTTCTCAGGTGTTTGGTCGCCAATTCATGGCTCACCTTGTGTATTCGCGCCTTGTGCATCGTCACCGCTCCCGACGGGGAGACAGTTTAGCACGGGGGCGAACAAGTGGCGAATTTCGAGTGAGTAAGGAGGTGGAGCGACGGACGTCTCGTCCGTCTAGCACGGTAGCGGCCGGGCGGGGGCGCCCGGCTCTCCATGGGCGAGATTCGATGCCGCTGCTTGAGTCGACTTACGAAGGGAAATGGAAGTGCACGTCGTGGCGGGAGGCTACTGGCGTGCCGTCGAGTGTGGCGGGCTGGTAGTGCCAGCGGCGGAGAGTAGCCTCAATCTTTTCGTCGATGCCGTGGCCGATCGACTGCACAATTTTGGTTTCGACGACGGTGCCCTGGGAGTCGATCGTCACTTCAATCACAACATCGCCCACCAGGTCGCGGGGAAGCTCGGCTCGGTCCACGGGAGGATCGGGATACACGACTGGATATGCTACGTGGACTTCATGGCCGGTGATCGGTCCGTCAATCATGGTGCCCAGCGGAGACCCGGCGCGGGAGTTGTGATCGCCGATTTCCTCATTGGCCAGCACCTGTTGAGGCTTGGTCGCGGGCTTGGACGGCTGGGATTTCGTCTTCTGGCGCGCGTGCATCTTGCTTGTCCGCGGGAATAGCAGCTTGGCTGGGTCTGCGTGCTTGTCATCGGTTGCGCCCGATGGGAAGTAAATCAGTTTGTAGGCGTGGGCGCCGTCTCCATAGGCTAGCCAGGTGGGGCTTAGGTTGATCACCTGGGGGTTGTGGAATACGATCGCGGCCAAGAGGGCCAAGTGCGCGGCTACAGACACTTGTACGGCATGATGGCGGTCGAACCTTGAACTCGTGGGCTGGAGGCCGGTGAACATGTTACCCCAGTTTACTGGATTGACGTGCAACGGGAGAAAAGGTTTCGGGGGGCGGACGTTACGAGCAACCAGCGATGGGCGGCCGGAGGCGCCGTCAGGGGCCAAAGCCCGGATTTCTTTGGGCTCTGATTGGCACGGCTAAAGCCGTTCCCTTCCCGTTCTTGCTCGAACATAGTCCGGGTATGGGCCCAAGACGGGGCAAGCCCCGTCTCTACACGGCATTTTGCTTAAGCTCTGAGGCCGGGCCTACTTGCCGGCCTGCTGTTCGGCGATGTCGCCGATCACGGGGAGCTTGAACATTTGTCCCTGATAGGCCTTGAGCGCCAGGATCAGCAAGGTCACAAACACGGCTAGACGCACGATGGCCCAGAGCCAGGGAATGAAGCCGATGAATGACAGGCCAATCCCGACGATCATCCAGGCGACGAAAACGAAGATGCTTTGGAAGGCATGGAAGCGGATGAATCGCCTCTTATTGTAAGGCTCCAGCACCAGGAACAGAATCGCCGGAATGATGGTTACGTAGGCGAGCGCGCCAGCCAGGTTGTCGGTTAGTCCGCCGGCGGCGGGGGCGGACGTAGCTACGGCGCCGCCAGCACACTTCGAACAGGTCGCTCCATCGGCAATCTGCGCTCCACAGGTTGGACAAAAAGCCACGGGTGCCTCCTTTGAGATGACAGGCAAGTTATCAGAACACTCGCCGGGGCGCAATGGCGGGGTGGCAGGGAAAACAATTCATCAGCCGTGTTACGGCAACTGTGTCCGACCGCCCTCGGGTTTCGTCCCCCTCAATTGGCGTCCACTCGAAAAACGATCGGACACTTCGCCGCGCTCGGCGCCAGCAACGGAGATCCAAACATGGCGCCGGGCAAACTTGATTCCTCTGATCGTGCGCGATCTGCTGATGCGCGATCAGGAGCTTTCGGGCGTGGGATCACACCGGTCGATCGCCTCCAAAACGGCGGCAATCGCGTACCGCGCCTCCGTTCCCTCCGAAAAACCGCACGCCCTGATGGCGTTGGAGACGAGATCAATGAGTTCGTCTTGCGGCAACTGTTCCAATCCCGCTACGTATTGGTCGAGTTCATGTAGCACGAGAAGCAGCCGGGCGATTCTTTTGTCGGCGATGTGAACTTTTGAGTCGTAACCGGTCGTGGCGAACTCGGTGGCCTGCAAAATGTGTTTGGTGAATAGATCATCCTGCCTTTTCATTTTGTCCATCGGAGCCTTCTTTTCTGCGCTCGCACGAGTGCGGAGCCGATCGCGTCTGACGAGGTTGCGTTCATCGCCCAGCGTTCAAAGCCAACCATGGAATCGATTTCCGTCATCGATTGGCCGATTTGCCGGGGGACCAGTTGCTGCGTCCGGGATGCGGCGCGCGCGACGCCGAAGCGTCATCGCGCCGCAAAACCAATGTCATGGTTCCAGGCGAAGTTGTCAGTTGGAGTTCAGACTCAGATCAGCAACGTGCAGAGGAGGTCCTGAAGAGAATGCAGATCACGCTGAACAGGTGTGCAGTCCGCCCTATGGGCGTGTGCTTGACCGCCGACGCCGCGCAATGCTTCACAAACTTGCCGGGGCAGAATTACCGGGGCAACGATGGGGCGGACAAACCTCATCCCCTGGACTATGGGAGGGGCCTGATTTACGGGAGTGTCGACTTCGTTATAAGAAGTCTCGGGGAGGTCGGTTTGCGGGATCGCGGAGACGCATACCACCGCGCCTGCCAGGACAAGAACGAACGTCCAGATTCCTCGCCTCACCGGGGCCACCTCCGCGGATGTAACAATAGCTCCGTCACCACGTGTTGTCAAAGATTGCGTACACTATTCGCGGCGGTCGTTGTCCGTACGGTTGTTTGAAAGGGCTTGATGATCTCTATTGTTTCGGGGCTGCCGCGTTCGGGCACCTCGCTGATGATGCAGATGCTGGATGCGGGCGGGCTGCCCGTTCTCTCCGACGGCAAACGCAAGGCCGACACCGACAACCCCAAGGGCTACCTCGAGTGGGAGCGCATCAAGCAGCTTCCGAAAGATCCCAGTCTGATTGCCGAGGCCGAAGGCAAAGTGGTGAAGGTTATTTCGCAACTGATTTTGTCGCTGCCGGCGGGCTACGATTACCGAATCGTGTTCATGCAGCGTCCGCTGCCCGAGGTGCTTACCTCACAGGATGAAATGCTGAGGCGGCGCGGCAACGCGGACGCGAAGACCGACACATCGGTGATCGAGGAGGCCTTTCAGCGCCATTTGATCGAAGTGAACAAGTGGCTTGCGGGCAAGGCGAATATGCAGGTTGCGCGGGTGCATTATCATCGCGTGCTGCGCGAACCGAAGGCAGTGGCCGAGGAAGTAGCCGCGTTCTTGCAGGTACCGCTCGACGTCGAGGCCATGACTCGGCAAGTGGATGGGAGCTTGTATCGCAATCGCATGAAGTAGGGGCGGGGGCTTCCCGTACTCAAAAAAACAGGGCACGGTTTGAAGCCGTGCCCTGCGCAAAACGATTTATGAGATCAGCTCTTACTTCGCCGTTACCAGCGAATGAGTGATGGCGTGGACGGAGAGCGCGATGCGGTTTTGCACTCCGACTTTGCGCATCAGTTTCGCGACGTGAGCCTTAACGGTGCGCTCTTCGATGCCGAGGGCGGAGCCGATCTCTTTGTTAGAGCGGCCGGCCACCAGCATTTCGAGAACTTCCTTTTCGCGGTCGGTAAAGGAAATCCGGCCGGCGGGGAAGATGCGACCCGGGGAAGCGCTGACGCGTTCGATGAAAGTCGAGAGCACACGGCGCGGAGCCCACACCGAACCCTGATTGACGACACGGAGAGCCTGAATAAACTCGGCTGGTGAAGCCGCTTCGTCGACGTAGCCTTTGGCGCCGGCGGCGATGGCTTTGAGGACGCTTTCATCGTCCATGCCGGAGCCGGTCACGATGATGCGGAGGTCAGGCCGCACGGCTTTCATGCTGGCCATAATGTCATACAGGTTTTGGCCACCGCGATTGCCCAGCAGGACCAGATCAATGGCCTGTAACTGGCCCAGGTCGGCGAGCGAGGCGGAGACCAGCTCGAGATCAAGTTCGGTATCAAAGAGGGCTCGGAATCCCACAAATCGCAGTGGATCGCTCTCCACGACGGCGACACGTATCAACGGCTTTCTGGCGACGGCAGCTTTCATCAAGGTTTCCCTGTTAGGATTGCATCCTGTTTAAGCTTGCCTGAACTGGCAAAGAATTGGAACGGTTGGTGATCGAGACAAATTACGGGGGTAACCCCCAAAGTTAGGCACCCGAGGAGGGTCTGGCAGTGAAAAGAAGGCAGATGCGGTATTGGGCAGGGATTCTGGCGCTGGGCATGATAGGAGCGGGGCTGCTGCCGGCGCAGGTGTGGACGCAGGGGGCAGCGCAGACGTCAGGGCAGACGACCACGCAGTCGTCACCGCAGTCGTCCACAGAGTCGTCAAACCAATCGTCAGCTCAAACGACAGCGCAGACGGCGCCACCTTCAGCAACGTATCAGCCGAAGTATCCGGGCGATCCGGCGCGCTCGGAATCGGAAGCGCTGGCGCTCGGCTACATGCGGGTGGTGCTCCGGGCGCAACGCGAATATAAGAAGCGCCATGACAAATACGCGGATTCGCTGGCCGCTCTGGCGGGCACGGCATCGTTCACCAAGCGCATGTCGCAAACCACCGACCGCGGGGATTACACGGCCAGCTTTAGTCCGCGAAAAGATAAGGGCAAAGAGGGCAAGGATGGTTTCGTGCTCACAATGACGCCGAACCACATGGACGCCGAACACCGCTCGTTCTACGCGGAAGAGGATGGCGTGATTCATGCCGACGATCAGAAGGCCGCGGATCAGGATTCGCCGAAAGTGAAGTGAGCGGGTAGTGAGCTACGAGCTTCGGGCAAACCGCTCGCCCGGCAGTTTGCAACTTCGGTCGCGGGTCGTTACGGGTAGTGGCTCAGTTTGGAAAATGCCTTCCCCCAGCGGCTTGAAGTCGTGCCCTTTCAAAACAAATCGAAACTGAGCCACTAGCCGGTCGCGGGATCGCTTTACATTCAGCGCTTGACGCGATACTTTTCTCCGCATGAAAGCCACCAACTGGGAGTTCACGAACCGAGCGCTGGTGTTTGGGCTGATCTTTGGCTTCACCTTTCCGTTCTACGCGGTGGACCACGAGAATTCCACCGCCGTGCTCGCGGACTGGCTCGCACCAAGACTCCAGATCGATGCCAGCCGGCTAGCCCAAATCCTTTTTGCCGCCGCCGCTTTGTTGCTGGTTGTAGCTGCTCTCATTCGTAGCTGGGCATCGGCGTATCTGCAGGCGGAGGTCGTGTACGCGGCTGAAGTGAAAACGAAAACCCTGGTGGCCGATGGACCTTACCGGTACGTGCGCAATCCACTGTATGCGGGTAACGTGCTCATGGCCGTTGGCATGGGTGCGATGATGAGCCGGACTGGGTTCTTAGCGGCGGTGTTGGGGATGCTGGTGTTCTGTTACCGGCTGATCAATCGCGAAGAAGCGGAATTGCAAGCGAGCCAGGGCGAACAATACGAGCTTTATCGCAGAGCGGTCCCGCGCTGGCTGCCGTCGCTTTGGCCGCGCGTTGCGTCATCTGGCCGACAAGCCAGGTGGGGCGCGGGATTCAAGGCCGAGTCCTGGTTCTGGGGATTTCCCGCGGCAGTGATGGTCTTTGCCATAACCCTGAAGCTCAAGCTATTTTTCTTGATACTGGCAGCCAGCATCGGCTTGTTGTGGGGGTCTTCCATGGTTCTTGAAAGGAAGTCGGCCGCTCCATAGTGCGCCTGAGTCTGGTGCGCTGCGGCAGACTATTCGGAACCGGTGGTCTTGATTCCAGACGCGGTTCCAGATGCGGGGCCTGATGGGCCAGCGTCACGATGTGCATCGTCGCGGTCGGTGCGAGCCGGTCCGGGCTGGACGGTGTCGACCTGATCGGCGATGCGACGGACGGGGATGGGGAGGTCATCGGCGCTGTGGCGGCGCAATTCCTTGACGATGTCTTCGTGTTCGCGCGCGCCATAGTCGCGGGCGAAGCGGGTAAGGGCCTCGGTCAGGATGTCGTGGTGGTGTACGTTTTCCAAGCCTGGTTCGCGGGTGATATTCAGCCACAGGCGATGCAGCAGGACGACGTCCTCGTTCTTCATGGTGGGCGTGTGCGGACCGATGCGGAAGGTATCGACGATGCCGTCGGGTTGAACGATCTGCAGTAAAAACTGCCGTTTGGGTTCGGGGATAGCTTCCCAGGCACTGCCCAGGGCGAATGCCTGCTCCGCGGTTGTCATTTTGCTGGAGAGGCCGCTGACGACGCCAGAGGACTCGAGGTTGTGGGCGGTCTGCGCAATGGCGGACCAGGGGTCGCGCGCGGGCACTACCAGCAGAGAGATCCTCTTGCCAAAACTTTCGGCGACGGAAACCGCGCGCGTGAACAGGGTCTGTTCGTAATCGCTGAAGATCTGCTCGGTGGAAAGACCGTAAGCGGCGCTCCCGAACTGGCTGATGCGGGCGGTCATGACGACCACGTCCTGCTCCTTCGTGTCGGTGCGCTCGAGCACCCAGCGCAGGTGGTTGAGCGTGTTGTAGTCCCGGACGGGGACGAGCACGTTGCCGGCGCGGATGCCGACGGTTTCACGCTCGACGCTTTCCGCTTGCTGTAACTGGAACTGTTCCTTCATCTGCGCCGCGTTGTGGGCGTGTTTGCGGCGGTTGATCTTTTCAGAGAATGAGAAGATCGCGAAAAAGACGACAGAAAAAATTATCCCGCTCACCGTGGCTACTGATTTGGTGAAGAGATTCACGATCGCGGTGGAGAGCAGAACCATGCCGACCGAGGCCAAGCCGATTGGAATCTCGACACCAAAGATGTGGAGATTGGGCGGCACTTTCCAGTTGCGCTCTCCCTTATAGCGGTAGCGCAGAACCAGCATGGAGACGGTTTTGAAGACGAAGCTCCAGACCACGCCAAAGGCGTAGGCTTCACCGAGGGTGTAAATGTTGCCCCAACTGACGATGATGGTGAAGAGTTGAAGGCCGACGATGAGGTTGATGATGCGGTAGGTGGTTCCGTACTTTTTGTGCGGACGACGGAACCAATCGGCGAGCACCCCGTCCTCGGAGACGCGGTTGAGAACGCCATTGGAACCGACGATGGCGGTGTTTACGGCGCCTGACAGAATCAGGAATCCGACGACCACGACGAAGGCGCGGAAGGCGAGGCGCACAACTTGCGGACCGACCATGTTCATGGCGAGTCCGGCAATCAGGTTGTCGCTGTAAACCTTCATGCGGACGCCGTCGGGGATCAGCATGACCGCCAGCAACGAGACCAGGCCGGTGAAGACGAAGCTGTAAACGCCGATGACGATGGCGGTGCGCTTCAGGTTCTTCAGCTTGGGGTGCGCGAGTTCACGATAGACCTGCGCGAGGGATTCTTCGCCGCTCATGGCCAGCACGGAGTGGCCGAAGCCGATGATCAGTCCGAGAATGCCGAACATGTGCGGCAGTTTGCTGTGCTTCCAGAATCCGAGCGATTCGTCGCTGTAGTGGATGTTGGCGAGGGTGGGAAAGGGCGGCAGGTGGCCACCGACCTTGAGCAGGGTGAACAGAGACCAGCCCAGCAGCATCACCACCATGACGGTCGTGATCTGCATGACCCAGAGGGCCTTTTCGCTGGACTCCTCGATGCCCTTGATGTTCGCCCGCCAGAAATAGACGGTGACCGCTACGCCAAACACGACCGCGGTACCGTTGACGCCCACCTGCGGAGTGCCATTGAACAGGTGATGAATGGCGGAGGGAATCAAGCCGTGCGCGTCCGCGATGCTGATGGTGTCGTTAATCAGGCCCGCGATGTATTGTCCGGCGGAGACGCCGGAGACGGGCCCGGTCAGTATGTAATCGAACATCAGGGCGGAGACGCTGAGCTTGGCGAGGGTGCCGCCGAGAGCTTCTTTGACGACGCGATAGACGCCGCCGCGCACGAACATCGAGCAGCTTTCCACGTAGACAGCGCGGACCGCGAATGCGAACAGCATGACGCCCAGAACAAACCAGGGGGCGCTCTTGCCAATCGCCTGTTCGGCGATGCCGCCGGCGTAGAAGGCGGACGAGCCGAGATCGTTGAGAATGACGGCGGCAGCTCGCCAGTAGGAAATGAAAGTGAGCATCACCGACGTCGCGACCACAATGCGAACCCGGTTGTTGCCGGTTGGTGAATTTGAGGTTGACGACATGCAGCGGGGGCCCTAGTGGCTGTTTTCGTCCTTCCTATCCAATAAGGTTCCGACGTCTTCGAAGCCGGTCAGCAGCAGCACAATCGCGGACCCGGCCCATCCGGCGACAAACATGTATTCCAGAATTTTTACCAGCACAACGCTGACACTCATGATCAGGCTATGTTATCTGATTGGCGCGATATTGGGCGCGAGATTTATTGAGATGGTTTGCGACGGTTCAAATTCTGTTTGCTATTCTGATGAGTGCTTAAAATCCACCGAAGTGCGTGGGCGCTGACGCTGCTCTCGGCGGTCCTGCAGGTTGTGATCTTTCCGTTGCCGGGGATGTATGGGCTGGCGTGGGTTGCGGTAGCGCCACTGCTGGTGGCCATTCTGCGAGCACGTTCTCCGGAAACTCTGCAATTAGATGATCAGACTCGGTTGTTGCCGGCCACGCCGCTGCAGGGGTTTGTGCTGGGCTACAAGTGCGGCATGCTCTGGTTTGCGGGGACCTGCTATTGGATTTTCGACACCATGCACCGCTACGGCGGGCTGCCGGTTCCGGTGGCGGTGCTGGCGCTGATCTTGTTCTGCATGTATGTCGGGCTGTATCACGGGATGTTCGGGCTTCTGCTGGCCTTGGTTGCGGGATCGAGGGTCGCCGGGTCGAAGACTGCCGGCTCGGGAGCGTCCATCCGGCGCGCTCTTGCGGCCGCTCCGTTTCTCTGGGTGGCGGTGGAACTCGCGCGCACGCGGATTACGGCGTTTCCATGGGAGCTTCTGGGATATTCGCAGACCGGAAACTTTGGGCTCACGCGAATTACGACGCTCACCGGCGTCTACGGGCTCTCGTTTGAAATCGCGCTGGTGAACAGTGTCCTTGCGGCAGCGTTCCTGGCTCCGCGCGAAGGAGGAAAGCAGCGGCGGAAATTGTTGCTGGGGGCGGCGTGTGCGGCGGCGGTGATCCTGCAGGCGGGGCAGATGATAACGCCTCCTCCGTTTTTGACGGATCGCGCCGCGCTATTGGTGCAGCCGAATATTCCGATCCTCGAAGGCTCGATGTGGACGAGAACTTATTTTCAGGACACCTTGCGGGACTTGACCGCGGTGAGCTTGCATCCGGCCGGCGAAAAAGAATCTCGACGTTACGACTTGATTGTGTGGCCGGAGTCGCCTGCGCCGTTCTACACGAACGATCCTTTTTTTCGGGATGCGGTGAGTGCGCTGGCGAGGCAGTCGGGAACATGGGTGGTGACGGGCTCGATTGGAATCACGCCGGCAATGCACGGTGGCGGAGGCGGCTCCGAGATATTCAACTCCGCTGCGTTGGTCAATCCGCAGGGTGAGTGGGTGGGACGCTACGACAAAGTGCATCTGGTGCCCTTCGGCGAGTATTTGCCGTTTCCGCAGGTGTTTGGCTTTGCCGGGGGGCTGACCAAGGAAGTGGGAGAGTTTCAGCGCGGCGCGGCACGAACGCCACTCGACGCCGGAGGCGAGCGGGTTGGGACATTTATCTGCTATGAGTCGATTTTTCCCGACGAAGTACGGCGGGGCCCGCTGCAGGGCGCGCAGGTGTTGCTGAACATCTCAAATGACGGCTGGTACGGTGACAGCGGCGCCTGGGCGCAGCACCTGCAGCAGACACAAATGCGCGCGATCGAAAATGACCGCTGGCTGCTGGCTGGGACGAATACGGGGATGACGGCATCGGTCGATCCTTACGGGCGAATCGTGGCTGCGACTCCACGCAAGATTCGAACCGCGCTGGCGGCCCCGTACACGCTAATTTCGGGAACCACGTTTTACACGCGGCATGGCGATTGGTTCGCATATCTGTGTGCGATAATTTCAGCAGGGGCGCTGGTGGCGCGGTTTGTATTTCCTGAGGGGCTAAAGCCCCAGTCTGAATGATTCTTGCGGTGCGGCTGAAGCCGCACTCTTTCAAAGCGCTTCAGTGAATAGAGCCGAGTGATAAACAATGTTGGATGAACTCGAACAGCAATACACTTCCTTAAAGACCAAGGTTCACGACCTGCGGGAGTATCTTTGACGCGGGGAAACTGCGCCAGCAGTTTGCCGAAATCGAAAAGCAGGCATCGGATCCGAATTTGTGGTCGAATCCTGAAAAATCTCAACAGGTAATGCGCGAACGGAAGCGCCTGGAAAGTTTGTTGTCGCTCGAAGGCGACCTGGCGCGCCGGACCGACGACATCGCCACCTATTTCGATCTGGCCGGTGAAGGTGAGAACGTTGCCGCCGACTTGCAGCGCGATTTGGATTCTCTGCGCGAACTGGTGGATCGAGTCGAAACCGAGACGCTGCTTTCGGGCGCGAACGACGGCCTGAATGCGATTATGACGATTCATCCCGGGGCGGGCGGGACTGAGTCGCAGGACTGGGCGGAGATGCTGCTGCGCATGTATCTGCGCTGGGCGGAGCGGCAGGGATTTAAGACGGAGATGTACGACTACCAGCCGGGAGAAGAAGCTGGGATCAAGTCTGCGACGTTTTCGGTGATTGGGCAGTATGCGTTTGGTTATTTGACCAGCGAGATTGGCGTCCACCGACTGGTGCGGATTTCGCCCTTCGATCAGGCCAAGCGGCGGCACACGTCGTTTGCCAGCGTGTATGTTTCTCCCGAGATTGACGACAGCATCGAGGTCAACATCAAGCCGGATGACATTCGGATTGACACTTACCGGTCGAGCGGCAAGGGTGGACAGCACGTGAATACGACGGATTCGGCGGTGCGGATCACGCACATCCCGACGGGGCTGGTGGCCAATTGCCAGAATGAGCGCTCGCAGCACAAGAATAAGGAGAAAGCAATGAGCATGCTGCGCTCGAAACTTTATGAATTCGAACTGGAGAAAAAACGCGAGGTCACGAAGAAGATTGAAGATTCGAAACTGGATATTGATTTTGGTTCGCAGATCCGGTCGTATGTGCTGCAACCTTACCGCATGATTAAAGATCACCGCACGAAACTGGAAATCGGCGACGTGGATCGCGTGCTGGATGGCGATCTGGGGCCGCTGATGCGGGCTTATCTGAGGATGCGGAGGGGGGAGAAGAAAAGTTAAACACGCAGCGGATTGTCGCGCTGGACGCGGCGGAAGTCTTTACCACAGGGGACACAGAGGGTCACAGGGGAAAACCGCGAAATGTTGAGAGTTGCGGCTTTATGAATCTCCGGAAGAAGATTGCGCCTCAACCGCCAATGCTTGGACCCCGCCTGCAGCGGGCTTTTCGTTATGCCGCGGAGAAACACTCTGGACAGACGCGGAAGCAGACGGCGGTGCCTTATCTTTCGCATCTGATGGCGGTTGCGTCGCTGGTGCTGGAAGCCGGCGGGGACGAAGACCTGGCGATCGCGGCGCTGCTGCATGATGTGGTCGAAGATTGCGGCGGCATGCCTAGGCTGCGCGAAATCCGCAAGCAGTTTGGTTCGCGGGTGGCGAAGATTGTGGAGGGGTGCACGGATTCGTTCGGCGAGCCAAAGGCGGAGTGGGTGAAGCGTAAGAAAGATTATCTGCGGGAAGTGAAGCACGCAGACGCCGAGACGCGTCTGGTTTCAGCGTCTGACAAGCTGCACAATGTCCGTACGATTCTGGCGGATTACCGGAAGGATGGCGAAGCCATCTGGGCGCGGTTCTCGGGGAAAAAAGAGGGGACGCTCTGGTACTATCGCGCGTTGAGCGACGAATACCGGCGGCGGAACCCGAACCGAATTACGCGCGAACTCGGGATTGCAGTCGCGGAATTGGAGCGGGCGGTGGGGAAGAAACCGCGGTCGTTGAAAAGGTCATCGAAAAAGTTCGCGACAAAGTTTACGAAAGAGTTCATGCAGACGCTGGCGAAGAATCTCGCGCAAAAGTAAGCCGCGGCGAGTTCTGGGAGATCAATGATGCCCCGAATGCTTGATATGATCCGCAATTCGCAGGTGCCATCGAATCTGATGCAATCGGCGGCGCGCGGCGCGCTTTCGGTGCCGCCCGAGGAGACGATTGAGATCCTCGTCTATCTGGCGCTGCATCACAAACTGTTTGGTGAGCGGGCGCGCCTGACGCTGGCCGGTTGGGATGAGAAAGCCAGCGTGGCGGCGGCTGCCGATCCAAAGACCAGCGCCGAGGTGCTGGGATATTTCGTTTCGCTGGAGCATCTGAGGACTTCTCTGCTGCCGGCTCTGGCGGAGAATCCGTCGGTAAGCGATGAGGCGCTCGACAAACTTGCCGCGATGGGGTCGCGTTCGATCGTAGAAGGTTTGTTGGCGAGTCCGCGAGTGATGAGCGCTCCGCGGCTGTTGCAGGCGTTGCAAACCAATGCCAATTTGCGTCCCAATGAGCTTTCGGCGCTGGGAAAGAAGCTGGCTGATATGGAACCGAGTGCGGCGACAGAGGCGGCCACCACCGAAGCCGATGCGCCCGACGAAGTGGTCGAAGGCGCAGTCACAAAGTATCTGGAAGAGAATGCGACGGAGTTGGCCGCGGAAAAAGACAAACCGTTCCAGCCCATTGGTATGGCGCCCAATGAGGTGGACGGTGCGGCCGCGGCTGAAGTTGAGCCAGCACCCGCTGCTGCCTCGGCCAGTGAAACTGCGGAGGCCGCCAAAGTGGAAGCGGGGAGACTGGCGACAGCCGCGGCGGGAAAGACACCGGCAACCTTAGCCGCTGCTCATGCCAAGAAGCACCCAACTCCCGCTCATGAGGAACGGCGCGACAGCACGCTGCAGAAAATTTCCAAGCTCGACATCAGAGGCCGTATCACGCTGGCGATGCGCGGCAACAAGGAGGAGCGGTCGATCCTGATCCGCGATTCCACGAAGCTGGTGGCGTTGGCGGTGTTGGACTCACCGAAAATCTCGGACGGCGAAGTGGAAAAAATTGCGCTGCAGAAAAATGTGCTGGAGGCGGTGCTGCGCGCGATTCCGATGAAGCGGAAGTATGCGAAGAATTACAGCGTCATGCGGAATCTGGTGCAAAACCCGCGCACACCGCTCGATCTCTCGCTGGGGTTGATGAAGAACCTGCTTATTCATGACCTCAAGAATCTGTCCGGGAACAAGGAAGTTTCGGACACGATTCGCAAACTGGCACTGCGCATGTTCAAACAGAAGCTGGAAAAGAAGGGCTGAGGGAACGGCTGCGATTGAAACCATCCGATCCGATTTACGAACTCTTGGCGCGGGCGAAGACGATCGCCGTGGTGGGACTGTCAGAGAGTCCGATGCGGCCGAGCCACGGCGTTTCTGCGTACATGCAGGCGGCCGGTTACAGAATTATCCCGGTGAATCCTCGGATTGCGGAGGCGCTGGGGGAAAAATCGTACCCGTCATTGCTTGAAGTACCGGCCGAGATAGCGCGGAAGATTGATGTGGTGGATGTATTCCGGCGGCCGGAGTATGTGGATGAGATCGTGGAGCAGGCGATTCAGTCGAAGATTCCGGCGATCTGGCTGCAGGAAGATGTGATCAACGAACGCGCGGCGGAGAAGGCGCGCAAAGCGGGAATCTTTGTGGTGATGGACCTGTGCATTTTGAAAGAGCATCGGGCGCGATTCGGGTAGGGGCAGACCCCGCCCCTAAAGGGGCAATTGATTTCCAGGGAGTTTGCGGTATCGCTAAAGCGATACCTTGATACGAAGCCTGAGTTTTTCCGACGCCGTGTTCAAGAACCATCACTCCCGAAGCCGGCTCTGGCCAAGATTCAAGCGCGCGCCCTGACCAGAATCACCGTGGCATCGTCGCGCAGGCCAGTTCCGTTCGAAAATTTTCTGACATCCGCGAGCAGGGCTTCGGGGGTAGCGTCTGGTGACTGCATCTGGGCGAGAAGGCGTTCTGCACCGTACTCTTCGCCGGAAGCGACGTCTGCTTCGGTGATTCCGTCGGAATAAAATGCAATGCGCGAATGCTCGCCGAGGGTTACTTCCGTCTCCGAGAATTTGCTGGCTGAAATTCCCAGCGGCATGCCGTGCTCGTGATTGATCCAGCGGTAGCCGGAAGGCTCGACCAGCAGGGGCGAAAGATGTCCGGCGTTCGCGATGCGCAAAACGCGGCTGGATGGGTCGAGTTCGGCATAGACCATGGTGACGAAGCGGCCGCTGGGAAAATCCTCGATCATCATGTTGTTCAGACGCAGGAGCACTTCGGCGGGTCCAGAGCCGGTTTGGGCCAGCGAGCGCAACATGCCGCGCGTGGCGGACATGAGCAGCGCGGCCGCCGTGCCCTTGCCGGAGACATCGGCCAGAACCAGTCCCCAGCGCCCGTTGCTGAGCGGGATGAAGTCATACCAGTCGCCGCCGACCGAGCCTGCCGGAATCGAAAGCCCGGACACTGAGAACCCTGGGATCAGAGGAGAGCTGCGCGGCAGCAGCGCCTGTTGAATGGCGCGAGCCTCTTCGGCTTCGCGGCTCATGCGCTCGCGCTGTTCGCGCTCATCGCCAAAGCGCCGGGCGTTGTGCACCGCGACGGCCACGTGCCCGCACAGCGCTTGCAGCAGCCGAAGTTGATCGGAACAGAAAGCATTTACCTCGCAATGGGAAGCGGTGAAAACTCCGACCAGGTGGCCGCCTTCGCGTTGCAGAGGGATGGCGACTTCGGAGCGCGTATCGGGCTCGCAGGCCATGTAGTACGGGTCGTTGGTGACGTCGGGTGCGTAGTGCATTTTGCCAGTGGCGGCGACGTGTCCGACCATTCCGTCGCCTAGCTTGAGGCGATGGCCTTTGCCGTGAAGGGTGCAGCCGCGAACTCCGGCCAGTACGAATTCCGATTGTTCGGGGTCGTGCAGATAGAGGTTGATTTCGACGCAGCCGAGCGACGCGGCAACTTC
>Ga0070761_10001093_pt1 | contig 17011 bp, 17 predicted proteins | sample HubBroMetageREF1_FD_66724 | JGI IMG/M metagenome (GOLD analysis project Ga0070761, IMG submission 66724) | Reference soil microbial communities from the Hubbard Brook experimental Forest, New Hampshire, USA - Hubbard Brook CCASE Soil... | ecosystem: Environmental > Terrestrial > Soil >... | reverse complement strand
ATCCACGTGAGACGATTGGGCGCCGTACTCATCCTCCTGGCAATGAGTGCATTCATGGTTTCGCGGGCTGCGATTTCCCATGCGGCTCCGGCCGACGAGTCCGCAATACCCTCTCGGAGTTTCGATTTCAAGTATGTGATCCACGTCCCCACTTTGCCGGACGGCAGCCGTGAACTCCGGTTGTGGGTTCCTCTGCCTTATCAAGATTCGTACCAATTGGTTTCGCAGGTTCAAATCCAGAGCCCCGTGGTGTACACGGTTCACCGAGAGCCTCAATACAACAATCGCTACGCGTATCTGGCCGTAGATGCGGCCCATGCAAAAGTGCCGTTTGACGTGACGCTCACGTTTCACGCGAAACGGCTGGAACATCGCGTATCGCTTACGTCGGTGAGTGATCTTCCTGGTCAGCCGATGGTCGCCACCGCTCGCTTCTTGCAGCCGGATCGCCTGGTTCCGATCGATGGGGTGATCGCTGAGCTCTCTCACCAACAGACCAAGGACGTGATGCTGCCGATCGAGAAGGCACGCAACATATACGAATACGTCGTCGCCACGATGCACTACGATCACGACGGGACGGGCTGGGGTCGCGGCGACGCGGTCTGGGCTTGCGACGCCAAGCACGGCAATTGCACGGATTTTCATTCGCTCTTCATCGGAATGGCCCGCGCGGCGGGAATTCCCGCGCGATTCGAGATTGGTTTTCCGTTGCCTGCAAGCGCGCACGAAGGCGCGATTTCTGGCTACCACTGCTGGGCCGAGTTCTACATCGAGGGCATCGGCTGGATTCCCATAGACGCTTCGGAAGCCTGGAAGGACAAATCGCGTCACGACTATTTCTTCGGCGCAACCGATCCGAACCGCGTGATGTTCTCGCTTGGCCGAGATATCCGCCTGAACCCGCCCCAAACCGGCGATCCATTGAACTATTTTGTCTATCCGTATGCCGAGCTGGACGGTAAGCCGTTTACGGGATTGAAGAACGAATTCTCTTTCCGCGACGCCGTCGCCACGGCTTCTGCGGCTGCGGGCGGAGCAAGGTGAGCGGATCTCGGCCGTGAACTAGTCGAGGCCTTTCGACCGCAGGAATTCGCGCGCAACTTCGGCGGCGTCACGCCGCTCGCCATCCACCGCATAGTTCATTTTCCGCATCTCCGCATTGGAAATCTTCCCAGCCAGGTCGGCAATCGCGGCGCGAACTTCGGGGTGCCTCACGAGGGTGTCGTCGCGCACCACCGGGACGGCATCGTAAGGCGGAAAATAATGTTTGTCGTCTTCAAGTATCACCAGGTCGCGCGCGGCAAGGAGCCCATCCGTCGAGTTTCCCGCCACCAAATCCACTTGGCGGTCGAGCAACGCGCGGTAAAGCAAGCCAAGGTCGAGAATTCGCGGCGGCCCCGCGAACCGCAATCCGTACACACGTGCAAGCCCTGCGTAACCGTCAGGGCGTTCTGTGAACTCGTATCCAAAGCCCGCGCGCCACTGCGTCGCATCCGGAACGGCGTCGCTGATGGTTTTCAGATTCAGCCGCCGCGCGTCCTGGCCTCGGATTACCAGCGCAAAGGTATCGTTGAATCCGAGCGGTGCCATCACGTCCAGCCCGAATCGGCTCTTGTATTCACTTTGAACTCGGCTAAAGACGGCGGAAGAATCTCCCTCGATGGGATCGTGCAAGATTGCCGTCAGCGCCGTCCCGGTGTATTCGACGTACGTGTCGATGCGGCCGGAGAGAAGCGCCTGCTGGCAGATATACGAGCCCGCAAGGTAGAAGCGGCGAACGACAGGCAAGTGCGTGCGAGCTTCGATATGCTGCGCGAGAATCTCGCCGAGGAGCGCCTGCTCCGAGAAATTCTTCGAGCCAATGATGATCGTGTCGGTGCGCTGCGGCCCGCAGCCGCACAGCAAAGCAAGAGCGCAGATTGGCAGCCAGGCGCGGCTCATGTCGCCATCAGTGTGCAGCGAATCCCGCGGGCCGCAACCGCCGCTCCAGGACGCCGAGCATGAAGTCGGCCGCAAGGGCCAGCAGCGCCGCCGGCACCGCGCCGGCCAGAATCAGCTGATTGTTGACCATCGCCAGCCCGCGGAAGATGAATTCGCCCAGGCCTCCCGCGCCCACAGCAGCCGCGATCGTTGCGATTCCGATGGTCAAAACGGTGGCGATGCGCACTCCCGCAATCACCGTCGGAATCGACAACGGCAGCTCCACCTTCCACAGAATTTGCCGATCCGTCATTCCCATGCCGCGCGCGGCTTCGCGCACCGCCGCGTCGACTCCCGTGATGCCGGCCGAGGTATTGCGAATAATTGGCAGCAGTGCGTACAGCGTCAGCGCGACGATGGCGAGCCGGTCGGCGCGATCGCCCAGCCACGGCACCGGCAGCAGGAATCCGAACAGCGCCAGGCTTGGAATCGTCTCGGCAACATTGGCGGTCCCGAGGATGGGCTTCGAAAGCCACGGACGCCTCGCAACCACAATCCCCAGCGGCACGCCGATAATGATCGCGAGCAGCATCGCCGCGCCCACCAGCCAGACGTGCTCTCCCGTCGATTGCAGGATCTCGTTGCGATGCCGAATGAAAAACTCAAAAAGATTCATTTGTGCCTCCGGCACGTTCGAGTTCACGAAGCTGCGCGATGTAGGGTGCAGCACTCGGTTCTTTCGACCGCATGAATTCTTCAGGGGAAAAGGTTCCGATGAGCTTGCCCGCATCCACGAGGCCGATGCGCGTGCAGAGCAGCAGCGCTTCGCTGATGTCGTGCGTCACAATCACGATCGTCTTTCCGAGGTTCAGCTTCAGCGCTTGAAATTCGTGACGTATTTCTCCGCGCGTGAGCGGATCGAGGGCGCCAAACGGCTCGTCCATCAGCAGGATTGCCGGATCGGCTGCCAGCGCGCGCGCCACTCCCACTCGCTGGCGCTGCCCTCCTGAAAGCTGATGCGGGTATCGTTGGCGGAATTGTTCTGGATCAAGCCCGACCAGCGCGAGCAGCTCAATCACTCGCTTCTCGGTGCGATCTTCGGGCCATCGCTCGAGCTGCGGAATCAACGCGACATTCTTTGCGACTGTGTAATGGGGAAACAAGCCAGTTTCCTGAATCACGTAACCGATGTGGCGTCGCAAGGCGATCGGGTCCCACTCGCGCGTTGATTTCCCTTCGACGCGCACATCCCCCTCGGTCGAATCCAGGAGCCGATTGATCAGTTTGAGCGCGGTCGTCTTGCCGGCGCCACTGCGCCCGAGCAGCACGAGCGTCTCGCCGCGAAACACGGTGAAACTGACGCCATCAAGGAGCTTGGCGATTTGGCCCTTGGCGTCGCGAATCTGGTAGCCGGCATTGCGAAACTCGATGATCGGGTCGCCGTCTGGTTGAGGGCTCATGTGAGGGAGAGCGCGAGGATGGCCGCGAATCCCGAGGCTAACAAGCACGCTTGCAGCATGTCAAATCTCCCGCGGCTCTTGCGCTTCGCCGCTCTCGAGAAACCGGCTGATATTTCGCAGGACGCCAACGAGCATCGCCTTAGTCAGCTTGCCCGTGAACGTGTTTTGCTGGCTTGGATGATAGGAAGCGAAGAGACGCGGCAAGCCGCCCGTGAATTTGTAGCTTGCGCCGTGGGCAAAGCGGAATCGCGCGAGAGTTTCAATCTTGCCGCTTCGCTTCAGCGTGCCAAGGTACGCAAGCATGGCAATGCTGCCGAGCGCGAGGATCGCTCGGGGCCGTAGAATCTCGAGTTCCCGCTCAAAATAGGGACGGCAGTTTGCCAGCTCTGAGGGCAGCGGCTTGTTTGCCGGGGGCGCGCAGCGAACCACGGCGGCGATATAAGCATTCTCCAATTCGAGGCCGTCGTCGCGGCTGGTCGATGTAGGCTGGTTTGCAAATCCGGCGCGATAAAGCGCGTCATACAAGAAATCACCGGAGCGGTCGCCGGTGAACACGCGCCCTGTGCGGTTGCCGCCGTGCGCTGCCGGAGCCAAACCCAAAATCAGCAGCTTGGCGCGGGAATCGCCAAATCCCGGGACAGGCTTGCCCCAGTAGCGGCAGTTCATGAACGCGCGCCGCTTCTCACGGGCCACTTGCTCGCGATACAACACAAGCCGCGGACACCTCGTGCATTCCACGATCTGGGCATTCAGTTGTTCGAGCGATTCCACTCGCCGCGATTCCACCATTGAAAAGTAGCACGAGTCCAGACGATGTTGGCGTGCATCAAACGCTTGAGCTGACGAGGGCGACAGAACCGTCTTTGCAGCCTATCGATTTCCCTTTAGGATAGGCACCCAGATAGGTGCCCCGAAGATGCTAAGGCAGGCGCGTCCGCCAATACCATGAACCAGCCTCGCGACAGAATCGTCATTCTCGAAAGTGACCCGGCCGCACGCGAGAGCCTCCGGGAGTCGCTCCAAGCGACAGGCTACGACGTCGTCGCGTTCGCGGAACCTGCAGAAGCGCTCGAAGCAATACGCCAATCCGGCACCGCGGTGGCTCTCCTCGCAGCAAACATGAACGATCCCGCGTCCCGAGAAGTGCTCGCGACGATCCACGGAGCAGCCACAATCGAAGGCGTGCGGGTGATTCTGCTCGCTGGTCCATCGGCGGCTGACCGCGCGGAAGGTCTCGACCTCGGCGCAGATGACGCCATTTCACGGCCCTGGGATTCCGCCGAAATTCTGTCTCGCGTCCGCGCCCAATTGCGGGCGCAAAAAGCCGAGAAAGACCTTCGCGACAAAACGCGCATCGCCGAAGAGGGCCAGCATATCGCCCACACTGCGTTCGAGGCTCTGGCCGTCACGGAGAAAATGACGAGCGACGCCTTCTCCCTCAGCCGCGAACTCAAAATCGGCGTCGGAGCCGCCTTTGCAGCGGTCGTTGTGATGGTCGCCGTCTATTTCCTGTTCGCGCGCAGCGCGCAACATGAAACCAAGAACATGAACGCGATCATCGCGAGATTGGACGGCAACCTCATCGGCCCGCAGAACCTCGTGGCCAGGGCTCGCCAGTTGCGCGAGCAGCAAGCCGCATCCGGCGTGGCGGCCACAGGCAAGGACCAACTGCAAAAACAGGCTCAGGACCTGAAGGCCAAGATGGCGAACGCCAGTTCCGATGACGTCGCGACCCTGCAAAAGGAGCTCGCGGACACGAATACGCGGCTCAAGCAACTGGAGCGCGAAGGAGACTCCGCGGAAAATCTCATCGCCACCGATGTTCAGAGCGTTTGCCTGCTGCACGTGGCGGTGGCGTTTCGCGAGAAGGAAAGCGGGCGCCGACTGCGCTACGCCGGCCTGAATCCCCAGGGCGAGCCGCTTCGCGATAGCGACGGCAATCCGATCCTTACGACGGACGGACGGGGACCCGAAGTGAAAGCCGACATTTTTGGCACGGGCTTTCTCGCAGGCCCCGACGGACGCGTGGTCACCAATCATCACGTGGCCGAGCCGTGGTGGAAAGACGAGCAGATTGGCAACCTCACCCTGCAAGGCTTTCAGCCGGAGATTTCGACCATCCGCGCTTACTTCCCCGGCGATGCTCGCTCGTTTCATGGCGAGATTCAGGAGATTTCGCCGGACATCGATCTCGCCACCATGCGCTTCGATTTGCAGGACCTGAAACGTCCCCTGCTGGCGCTCGATTCAACGAAAACCGCTGCCGTGCCCGGCGAGCCGATCGTGCTGATGGGCTACGCCACCGGCCTGGACGCGATTCTGGCGCGCGCCGACGAAGATACCGTGCAGAAAATCACAGAGGGCAATGGCGGCGACGTCTCGCAGATTCTTCAGGAATTGGCGAAGCGCAATCTGATTCGGCCGCTCATCACGCAGGGCCACATCGGCGACATCCTGCCTGATAAAATCGTCTTCGACGCGCAGACCACTTCCGGCGGTTCCGGCGGACCTCTCTTCAATCAGCAAGGCAAAGTGATTGGCGTCACGTACGCGGTGCTGCGAGGCTTCGGCGGCTCGAATTTCGGCATCCCCATCCGATTCTCGCAACCACTGCTGGCCCACTAGGCGGATTCAGGCCTGATTTCCCTCACGAAATTGACATCCCCTGACGGCGCGGCTAGCATAGTCGCAGCGATTTTCTTCTTCAGGCCGCCTGAGGGCGCACCTGCAGGCTCGGATTGCCGGCACTTCCGCCATGGAAATTGGCTCACGCGAGAAGACTATCCTCGACCGCATTGTCGACGCGCGCCGCGCCTCGATCGCGCATCGCAAGCGCGTTCTGCCGGAAGTCGCGCTCAAAATTGCGGTCGAAAAAAAGGCGCCTCCAGTGCGCGATTTTGCCGCGGCGCTTTCTCGCGACGGCTGCAACGTGATCGCGGAGCTGAAGAAGGCTTCGCCTTCTCTGGGCGTGATTCGCGAAGAATATGCGCCGGCTGTGCTCGCGGCCAGTCTCGAGCGGGCCGGGGCCGTTGCGCTGTCCGTGCTGACGGAGGAAGATTTCTTTTCGGGGTCGCTCGCGGATTTGAAGGAGGCGTGCCGCGTGGTCCAGCTTCCGATTCTTCGCAAGGATTTCATCGTCGATCCGTGGCAGGTGTGGGAGACGCGCGCGGCCGGCGCCGATTCATTTTTGTTGATAGCGGCGGTGCTCGGTGATTCGGCGGTGCGCGAGCTGCTCGATCTGGGCCGCTCGCTGGGAATGGAGCCGCTGGTGGAGGTTCACTCGCGGGAGGAGCTCGATCGCGTGGTTGCCGCGGAGGCTCGCATCATCGGCGTGAACAATCGCGACTTGCACAACTTTAAGGTCCGCCTCGAAACGTCGCTCGAACTCATCGAGCGGATTCCCGATGACTGCGTAGCCGTCAGCGAGTCCGGCCTGCGCACTCACGAAGACCTGGTTCGCCTGCGGCGTGCCGGGTTCGATGCCTTTCTGATCGGCGAGCATCTGATGAAGAGCGCCGATCCGGCCGAACCGTTGCGGCAATTTCTCGGAGCGGAAGGTGCGGGACACACGGCCGCATGAATTGCCGATGAGAAAAGTGAAAGTGAAAATCTGCGGAATCACGAATTGGCCCGATGCGCGCCGCGCCTGCGACGCGGGAGCTGATTTTCTGGGCTTCAATTTTTATCCGCGCAGTCCCCGGTACATCGCTCCGGGGAAGGCGCGTGGGATCGTGCGGCGGTTGCCGGAGCGCGTGGCTGCCGTCGGCGTCTTCGTGAATGAGAACGAGGCAAGCGTGCTCCAAACCGCTCGCGAAGTCGGGCTCGGCTACATCCAACTGCACGGCGACGAATCGCCGGCAGCCGTTGCTCGCCTCGGACGTTCGTTGCCAGTAGTGAAAGCCGTGCGCGTGGGGAAATCGTTCGGCGGCGCACAACTTCGCCGTTTCAAGAACGCGTCGGCAATTCTGTTGGACGGCTTTGATGGCAAACTTCGCGGAGGCACCGGAAAGACGTTCAATTGGTCCCGCGTTCGCGGCGCGAAGAATCGTCCTCGGATTTTTCTCGCCGGCGGCATTACGCCGGAAAACGTCCGGGATGCCATCTCGATTGTGCGGCCATACGCGATTGACGTCTGCAGCGGGACGGAGAAGTCTCCGGGCAAGAAGGACGCCGCCAAAATCAAAGCGCTGATGCGCGCCGTGAATGGCGCGCACTGCCCGACGGAGAAATCATGAGTTCGATCGCAGCAATCGTTCCGGATTCGCGGGGCCGCTTCGGCGCGTACGGCGGCCGATACGTTCCGGAAACGCTGATGGCGCCGCTGGAAGAACTCGAGGACGCCTACGTTGCGGCGCGCGCGGACAGCGCTTTCCAAGCAGAACTCGCCGACCTCCTCACGAATTTCGCCGGGCGCCCCACGCCTCTGCAATTTGCTTCGCGTCTCACCGATCAACTCGGCGGCCCGCGTATTTACATCAAGCGCGAGGACCTGCTGCACACCGGCGCGCACAAAATCAACAACTGCATCGGCCAGGGTTTGCTCGCGAAGCGCATGGGCAAGCAGCGCGTGATTGCGGAGACGGGCGCGGGCCAGCATGGAGTAGCCACGGCGACGGTGGCCGCGCGCCTGGGTCTTACGTGCACCGTCTACATGGGCACGGAAGATATGGAGCGCCAGCGCCTGAACGTCTTTCGCATGAAGCTGCTCGACGCCGAAGTAATCGGCGTCGATTCAGGCAGCCGCACGCTGAAAGATGCGATCAACGAAGCGATGCGCGACTGGGTGACGAACGTCCGCACGTCGCACTACCTTCTTGGCTCAGTTCTTGGAGCGCATCCGTACCCGCAAATGGTGCGCGATTTTCACAAAATTATCGGCGAAGAGGCGCGCGCGCAAATTCTGCGCGCCGAAAATCGCCTGCCCGACTATCTCTTTGCGTGCGTCGGTGGCGGCTCGAACTCGATTGGACTGTTCCACGCTTTCCTCGGCGATCGTCAAGTGAAGATGATCGGCGTGGAAGCGGGCGGACGCGGCAAATCGCTTGGCGAACACGCGGCGCGGCTTGCCGCAGCCGAAGGTTTTGCGGGCGCGCGCCCCGGCGTTCTGCAGGGCACGTACACGTACGTCTTGCAAACGCCCGACGGCCAGATTTCCACCACGCATTCCGTTTCAGCCGGTCTCGATTATCCTGCGATTGGACCCGAACACGCGTGGCTGGCCGATCTGGGCCGCTCCGAATATACCGCCGTCACCGACGATGAAGCGATCGACGCGGCACGCACTCTTGCGCGCATTGAGGGCATCATTCCCGCGCTCGAATCGGCGCATGCGGTGGCCGAAATCGTGCGCCGCGCGCCTCAAATGAAGAAAAGTGACCTCGTAATCCTGAATCTGTCCGGTCGCGGCGACAAGGACATGGAAACCCTCTCGCGCTATGTCTGAGGCCGCCATTCCGAGTGCTCCGCCGGTCACCGAGCCATCCGGGAGAATCGCAAAACGATTTCGCGAGCTTTCGGAAACCGGCGAACTCGGGCTTGTCGCCTACATCACGGCCGGCGATCCCTCACTCGACGCTAGCGAGAAGATTGTGCTCGCCGCGGCCGAGGCTGGAGCGGACATCATCGAGCTCGGCGTTCCTTTTAGCGACCCTCTTGCCGACGGCCCCACGATTCAACGCGCCAGCGAACGCGCCTTACGCAGCGGAACGACGCTGGCCGGAGTCATCGATCTTGTTCACCGCTTGCGCAAGCACACGGAAGTCCCGCTGGTGCTGTTCAGCTATTTCAACCCGATCCTGCAAATGGGAATCGAGAAGTTTGCCGATGCGGCGTCCGCCGCGGGAGCTGATGGCGTCCTCGCCACCGATTTGACGCCCGAGGAATCGGCCGATTATCGCAAGGCCCTGCGGTCGCGCGGGCTCGACACGATTTTTCTCGCTGCCCCTACTTCCACGGACGCGCGCCTCGCGACAATTGCCGGCGTATCGAGCGGCTTTTTGTACCTGATCTCACGCACTGGTGTGACCGGCGCGCGCGAAGCGTTGCCGGAGGAACTGCCCGGGCTCGTCCGGCGCATTCGCAAATTCACGGCTCTGCCCGTTGCAGTGGGATTCGGCATCTCGCTGCCGACCCACGTCACCGCGCTAGGCGGAATCGCCGACGCGGCGGTGGTAGGCTCTGCAATCGTTGCGGAGATCGAGAAGGCTACGTCAGCGCAATCCGCCGCCAAGGCAGTGGGCGATCTTGTCGGCAGTTTGAAGCGTGCGGCGCGCCAGGGCGTCAGCCGCCGGACCACAGAACTGGGCTAGCGGTAGCGGATTACAAAGTACGAATCCAGTGAACGCTGCGAAATACCCAACGAATTGAAGTAAACTTCCACGTCGGTTCCAACGCATCATTCAGGGAGAAGGAATGGACAAGCGCGTCGGAGACGCGGACGCCGCAATCTTGCGCATCGAAGATGGCGCGACGATCTTGCTCGGCGGCTTCGGCCTGTGCGGCATCCCCGAGAATTTAATTGCCGCCCTGCGCCGCAGGGGCACGAAGGATTTGACGCTGGTGTCCAACAATGCAGGCGTGGATGATTTCGGCATCGGCCTGCTGCTGCAAACCAAACAAGTGAAAAAAATGATTGCGAGTTACGTCGGCGAAAACAAGACGTTCGAGCAGCTCGCTTTGAGCAAGCAACTCGACGTGGAGCTGAATCCGCAGGGTACCCTTGCCGAGCGAATTCGGGCTGGCGGAGCGGGCATTCCCGCGTTCTACACGCCGACGGGCTACGGCACGATGGCAGCGGAGGGGAAGGAGGCTCGCGAGTTTGGCGGCAGGCCGTATGTGCTGGTTCCTGCGCTGCGCGGCGATTTTGCGTTCATCAAGGCGTGGAAGGGCGACCGGTGGGGCAATCTCGTCTACCGCAAGACGGCGCAAAACTACAATTCCGTGATGGCGACCGCCGCGGACTACGTGATCGCGGAAGTGGAAGAGATCGTCGAGCTTGGCGCGCTGAGTCCCGACTGCATTCACACACCGGGCGTCTTCGTCGACGCCATTTTCCAGGGCACGGATTACGTGAAACGCATCGAACGCCGTACTGTGCGGAAGCGCTAGGAGAAAGCATGTCACCGGAAATCGACAAACGGGAGCTGATTGCGCGACGCGTGGCCCGGGAACTTCGCGACGGCGACTACGTCAATCTCGGAATCGGCTTGCCGACGCTGATTCCCAATTATCTGCCGCCCGGAATGGAAGTTGTCCTGCAATCGGAAAACGGGATGCTTGGCATCGGACCCTATCCCTATGAGGGCGAGGAAGATCCCGACCTCATCAATGCGGGCAAGGAAACCGTCACCGAGCTTCCCGGCAGCTCCTATTTTTCGAGCGCGGATTCGTTCGGCATGATTCGCGGAGGGCACATCGACTTGACCGTGCTCGGCGCCCTTCAGGTAGACGAAAAAGGCAATCTTGCAAACTGGGCAATCCCCGGCAAAATGTTGAAGGGCATGGGCGGCGCGATGGATTTGGTGGCCGGGGCTAAACGCGTAATCGTCGCGATGGAGCACACCACCAAAGACGGCGAGCCGAAGATCGTGAAGAAGTGTGACTTGCCTCTCACGGGAGTGGGTGTGGTCGACCTGATCGTCACCGAACTCGGCGTAATCGAAGTCACGCCGCAGGGCCTCGTCTTGCGCGAACTCGCGCCCGGCGTCACCGCGGAGGACGTACAAAAGGCGACGGAGCCCACATTAAGGAAGGCGCCGGACCTGAAACCGATGGCGACGTAGGCGAGAGCGAAGAGAACGAACATGTAACTCTTCTGACTGTTGCACTTCGGTGTGATGCACGCCCGCGCCAAGCTGCGATAGGATGGATGCAGCGAGTTTTCGAGGGGCCGCAAGTTCTCAAGTTCTGAAGGAGCTTCGATGGAGCCGCACGCGATTGTCGTGGTGAGTCTGCACACCCCGAAGGAGAAGGTCTGGGGCGAGTTGCTCGACATGTCCAATGCCGGGGTCACGCTGCGGGGTATCGACCTCGGCGCGTTCGACGATTTCGTCAGCCAAGTGCTGCATCCGGAAGGCGACCGCATGGGCCTGCCGACTCTGTTCTTCCCCATGGTGCGCATTGAGCGAATCGCGCTCGACGAAGCGCGCGGCTCAATTCCCTCTTTGGCGGAAGTCTTCGAAAGAAAAGTGGGCCGCTCGCTCGTCGATTATCTCGGGCAGTTCGCGTAATCGAGCGCCGCCTGCCAGCCGGACGGACGACCACATACCAATGGCCACGCGCATCCTCACCGTTCCCAACCAGCTCACGTTCCTTCGGCTGGCCTTTCTGCCGTTCTTCATTATCGCCATCGAATACGAACACTGGGTCGCCGCGCTCGGAATTCTTACCGCCGCGGGAATCAGCGACGGGCTCGATGGGCTGCTCGCGCGCGGATTGAATCAAAAAACTCCGCTAGGCGCATACCTCGACCCGATTGCGGATAAGTTGCTGCTTTCGTCCTCTTATTTCGTGCTCGCGCTGAAGGCAAGAATACCGTGGTGGCTCACGATTTTGGTGCTGGGCCGTGACGTCCTGCTTCTGGTGGCGTGCGCCGTGATTCTCATAACGGTGGGCTACCGTGCTTTTCCGCCGAGCATCTGGGGAAAGACCACGACGTTCTTCGAAATCCTGCTGATTGTGCTGGTTCTGGTGGCGGCTATTTGGAATGACCCGCCGTTGCTGGTCGCGCAGGAGTTTTGCGGCTACTTGGTTGCGGCGTTTGTGATGATCTCAGGGATTCACTACAGCGTCGTAGTTTCGCGGCAGCTTCACGCCGGCCACTAGGAACCAGATCCCGCGTGCAGATTCAGAAAAACCATAATCGCAAAACTAGCCACCACGGCGATCGCGCTCGCCCAGCCCAGCAGTTGCGCGCTCTTGCGTTCTTCGGGGGAAACCGGTGCTCGATCGACCATGACCTTGCCAAGCAGGAATCCGGCTGCGAGTCCGCCCGCATGCGCGAAGTTATCGATTCCTGGAAACAAAAAACCAAAGACCGCGATATAGATAAGCCAGCGGATGATCTGGCCGCGCAACATCTGCATGCCGGCGCTTCGCCGTCCCGTTGTAATCGCAAGCAGCACGCCGATCAAGCCCAGCAGCGCGCCCGACCCGCCCACGCTGAATTTCCCGAACGTACTGCTGACCACGTATCCACCGATCCCAGTAAGAACGTAAATGAAAAGATAGCGAGCCGAACCGTAAAGCTCTTCAATCTGCGGCCCAATATCCATCAGGACCCACATATTGAAGACGATGTGCATCACGCTGCCGTGGAGAAAAACCGCCGTCACGAAGCGCCACGGCTGAAACAGGTTAATCGCCAACGGCAGCGACGCTCCGAGTCGTATCAGAACGTTGCCAGCGATTGCCCCGAAGCCCATCAGCGCACCCAAACCCCCGCCGGCGGGCGCCTGCATCCCATTCAACCGTATGGTCCACAGCAGACTCAAACCGTACATCACGCAGCTTAAGGTCAAGATCGCGTAGGTCGCCGGCGAGGTCGTCGGCATGAGCTTGCTCAGCGATTTGCTCGCCGCCGCGAGCGAAAACGTCATGCTCGCGCCGCACTGATGGCATCGCGTCGCGCTGGCGCCTACCAGGGTCCCGCACGCCGGACACAGCTTCGGCCGTGCATCTTCCGGCTTGCCGCCGAATGCACCGCTGATTTGTTCCTTGAATCGGTCGAGTTTCCAGCGCAGACGCGGCGAAAGGGCCAATCGGTTTCCTTGCGAGAGCGCGATTTAATCGCGCAGCCGTAGCACTCGCGTTCTATAATACCGAAAATATGCCTAAAGAAGTGAATCGGGACACCGCGTGAAGCCTTCCGCCCCGCGTGGCGAATTTTCCAATCGACCAGACGCGTTTCCATGCGAGCCAAACCGATTCGCACCGTTGTTTCTTTTCGCTACCATCGCACTCCTCGCGATGGCAGGCTGTGGCCACCGCACAGTTTCAGGTCAGCCACCCGGCCAGACTCCGATTCCAGAACCTGAGCAGCCCGCAGGCCAGCCTCCGTCGCGGCCTTCGGGGGCGCCGCCCGCCGTCGAACGCCAACCCGCAATTCCCGGGCAGTATGTCGAGGAAGGCGTAGCATCCTGGTACGGCATTCCATTCGACGGCCATCGAACCTCGAATGGTGAGATCTACGACATGCACCAGTTCACGGCGGCGCACCGCACGCTGCCGTTCAACGCGGTGGTCCGAGTCACAAATCTGCAGAATGGCAAGCAGACCGAGGTCCGCATCAACGATCGCGGCCCGTTCGTCGCGAACCGCGTGATTGACCTTTCGCTGTCGGCGGCACAGGCCATCGGCATGCTCGGCCCGGGCACGGCGCAGGTTCGACTCGAAATCCTTGCTGGCCCGAATCCCGCGGTCGGTTTCTTCGGCGTTCAAGTGGGAGCGTTTCTGCAACACGAGAATGCGGAGCGGCTGAAGACGCAGCTTCAGGGCGCTTACTCGCCCGTGAGCATCGTAGCGTACGACTCGCCGAACGGCCTTTTCTACCGCGTGCGCGTGGGCCACTTTGGGACGCAGGACGCCGCCCGTCAGCTCGCCGGGCAGCTTCACGCGAACGATCAGTTCACGACCTTCGTCGTTCGATTGGACGAATGATCCGCAAACTAACCTTTGAATTCCGCTCGCGTTTCGCGCTAGCGTGTCGCCACATGCTCTACGCGCCGGCATCGAGTCGTCGCTCGAAAATCATTCCGTTCGGAGTGTGCGCCGCGGTCTCGCTCCTCTCGAGCGCAGCGGCTGACCGCGCGTATGCGCAAGCGCAAACGGGGTCGTCCACCGCATGGGCGGTGACGCTTGTGCTCCCTCCGAAACTCGTTGCGGGAAGCCCGGCAACGCTGGCGACGCTTGGCGTCGACGGCAAGCTGGCCGCTCACGTTCCGGTCGAGTTCGGCAACGGCCAACACGTGGAAAGCGACGCGACGGGCCGCGCGTTTTTCACCGTGCCCGCGTCTGGCGGAGTCCTGGTCGCGCGCGCGTCGGGAACCTCGGTTGCCGCGCTCGTCGACTCGCACGCGGCGGCAAGTGTGCCACCGACAACGACCGTTGCTCCCGTCGTATCCTTGCGCGATCATTTTTCGATTTGCGGCGGTGGATTCCGTGGCGAGGCGGAAGCGGACCGCGTTCAAATCAATGGCGAGCTGGCTCTGGTCATTGCCGCCTCGCCCGAATGTCTCGTCGTCGTCCCCGGTCCGAAGGCGACGCCAGGCGCCGCGACCATTTCGGCAAAAGCTTCAAGCGGCCGAACGGAAGCCACTACATCGCTCGTGTCGCTCGATTTCGAACCGCCGAATCCGCCGCTAACGCCCGGCAACAAAGGATGGCTGATTCTTCGAGTACGCGGGTCCGATCAGAGGCTCAGCGTCATCGCGGAAAACGAGAGTCCCGGAGTGATCCACTTCGAAAAGGGCGACGCGCAGGAACTCACGACAAGCGGAGGCGAGAACAACACGGCCGAAATCAGAGTCGAGGCGGTCCATTCCGGAGACTTCTCTTTTCGCGCTCGGCTGGCGCCGACCCCTGATCCCGAAACCGCTCGCCGATTCCTGGAAGCCGCCGCGCCGCTCGCGCCTCAGAATTTACAGGGCAGCTTGCGAAAGATGGCGGGCAGTCTTACGCGTCACCCGCATGACGCGGCAAAGGTTCAGGCTCAACTGCGACAAATTCTATCGGTGACCATGGCAGGCGATTTCCGCACGCTTCTAGATGCCGCGCAATCCGCACTCTAGTTTGGGCGAGATTCTATTCACTCGATGCAGCGAGAACTTTGGTCTCGGGCGCTTCCGGAAGGATTCCCTGCGACATCTGCTCGAGCGAATTGCGCGCCCGCCCGAGCTTGCTGTCGGCATCGTCGTAATTCTGCTGCGCGTACCGAAGGTGATTCCCGAGTTTCTCGTATACTTCCGCGAACAATTCAAGCTGCTTCTTCAGGCCTTCGAGGTTCGCGCGGAGATGCCGGGCATTTTCTTCCAGTTTTTGGCCCTGCAAATTCACAGCAACGGCGCTCAAGTACGCGTAAAGACTGTTGGGCGAAACTGGGAAGACCCGCTTCGACCGGCAATATTCATCGAGCATCCCGTGCTTCGGATCTTCACTCACCAGCAACTCGTAGTAGATGCCTTCCGACGGGATGAACATCAGCGCGTAGTCGAACGTATGTTCGTGCGGAAGAATATATTTGTCCGCAATCGAATCGGCGTGCTTACGCACTACTCCGCAGAATTCGCGCCGCGCGTCTTCCCCAGTGTCCATAAGCCTGCGGTAAGCGTCCAGCGGAAATTTCGAGTCGACCGAAAGCAGGCGTTCGCCGCTGCGCACGATGGCGTCGACGATCGCGCCCGTCGAATCGAACCGGTATTGCGTGGCATAAGCCGACTGCGGCAGCGCGTCCGCAAGCAGACGTTCGAGAGTCACTTCGCCCAGCGTTCCGCGGGTTTTCGCGCTCCCCAAAACGGCTTGCAGCGTTTGCGCTGCCTTCGAAAGGTCCTGGCTGGTCTGATGCACTTCGCCGATCCGCTGGCTCATCTGGACCAGCGCATCCGTGGATGATTGCAAGCGCGTGGCCACTTCGCGTTGCGCGTCCGTTGCAAGCTGCCCCGACGATGCGACTCCGGTTTGCAGGTCCTGGCGCACTTGACCCAGTTGCTGCGTCACGCCTTGCATCAGGTGATTGAGCTGCGAGGCGAAACCCTGGCTTTGAGTCGCGAGCGAGGCTTGCATCTCTTGCCGCGCAGCGGTGAGTTGCTGCTCCGCCCGCTGGCCAGACGAACGCACGATCGCCGCTACAATCACGATGGTGGCCAGCGCCACGACTCCGGCGACGACGACCCACACAACTGGATCCATTCAGCTCCTCAAAGAAATATTCCGCGTTTCAAAACCCGGAAATACTGTAACGCTAAGTAGGAACGGCGGGAAGATTTTTCGAGAATGGAATTTCGAGCCGCGGTAAGGGCCGCGATCGGACTAGCGATAGGCGCGGAGACAGAAAAGGGAGTTCCTGCCTGTACGGCACAGGAACTCCCCGAGGAGGAACACCCGGCAAAATCCCGAAAAAGCTAGAAATTCACCTTTAGCGCGAACTGGAACGTCCGCGGATCGAAAACGGAGGTCGGCTGGCCGGCCGCGCAGGTGGTGAGCCCGGCAGTCGGATCGCAAACGGGGTTGACGTCGCTCACGTTGAAGCGGTTGAGAAGGTTGAAGCCATCGGCGATGATCTGGAGATTCACGCGCTCATTGATCGGGATCGTGCGCTGAATGCGCAGGTCAATGTTGAAATAGTAGGGTTTTGTGAAGGCGTTGCGGCCTAGATTTCCCACGCAACCAGTGGGTGGTGTCGGAACGGCCGGATATGGGCCAAAGGGTTGGAGAGAGCTGTCGACGCAATTGGTCGGGAGTATGAACTCGGCGTTCTTGATGTAAGGCGAAGTGGTAGCTGCAGGGAAACCGGCGGGCACCGCAGCTCCCGCGGGAAGGACGGACGGGCGATTCGTGGCGGTGCCGAAGTCGAGGTTCGTGTCATAGCCTATCAGAACGTTGTAGGGACGCCCGGACGAGACTTCCACGATCGG
>Ga0070761_10001092_pt1 | contig 17014 bp, 15 predicted proteins | sample HubBroMetageREF1_FD_66724 | JGI IMG/M metagenome (GOLD analysis project Ga0070761, IMG submission 66724) | Reference soil microbial communities from the Hubbard Brook experimental Forest, New Hampshire, USA - Hubbard Brook CCASE Soil... | ecosystem: Environmental > Terrestrial > Soil >... | reverse complement strand
CGTCGCAAAGTCATCGTTTCGGGTGGTCGTGCTCGAGGCCTGCACGGAAGCGGACTTTTGCTTTGACGCGTTTTCCGGTCTCAAGGCCGAACGGGATCTGGCCGTTGTGATGCTCCCGTGCCTAAATGGAACTCGACGGCGGGGCCTCATAGAACGGCTATACTCGGGCCTCGTCAATGGCAGATCTGGCGCTGAGTTAGCACAGAAGCTGGCCGCCGTGACCGGCCGGGCGGCGAGAGTTATCGCCAGCGACCCGAATAAGCCGCTCATTGCTCGGGAGACGCAAGCTGAGGTCGCGATGATTCCAGGCCCCATCATGGCGGACGCTTCACTTCCCCACGTCCGCTCCGACGTACTGGACGCTAAACGGAGCCAGGGCGCCTTCGATGTCTTCGTCTGCTACCACTCGGCGGACCGGCTGGCCGTGAAAGGCATCGCCGAGCGGTTAAAGGTAGCTGGCGTACTGCCGTGGCTGGATGCTTGGGAATTGCCGCCGGGGCGGAACTGGCAAGACCTTGTAGAGGACCAGATCTCAAAGGCACGCTCAGCGATCGTCTTCTTCGGCGCATCTGGCCAGGGACCCTGGCAAGAAAGGGAGATGCGGGCTTTGCTTGAGCAGTTCGTCGAAAAGAGGACGCCCGTCATCCCCGTATTGCTCGCAGATGCGCCTCTCAAACCAGATCTTCCGCTCTTTATGCGGTCGCTATTGTGGGTGGATTTCCGGGCCGCCGACCCAGACCCATTCGTCCAATTGCTTTGGGGTATCACGGGCGAACGTCCCAAGGATTGAATCAGCTACCGCGCATCCGATAGGGGTCCTGGGTGGTCGCCGGCCAGCACAATCGCGCGAAACCCGGAGCCGCCGAAATTGCGATTCCGCGTAATGAATCGCCCGTGTTCGTCACTATACAGAGAGGGAAATCGGGATTGGCAGCCAAGAGGCCAAAACAGAAAACCCGGTTAAGGAGGCAGCGATGGCAAGTCTGTGGTGGAGATAGAGTGAATACACGCTCAGTGTCGCGGCTGATGACATTGGCGACGTATATGAAGCAATTACCCAGGGTCTTCCCAATTTGGGCTACACCGGGGTTCAGCACGCCGAGGACGTGCATGGGTTCAAAGGGGACTTCATCCTGGCCGTGGTGTACCTTCCTATCAGCGGGCGGAATTTCTGGCAAGTGATGGCCTGTGGCGGGAGCGGAAGCGAGGCTGAGGCCCAGGCCGAACTCAACGAGGTTCAAAACATGATCAGCTTCGAGTTCTTATAGCCCGGCCGCAGCGCTCAGAGCGATTGCCGGAAGTAGTCGAGCGTGAGGCGCAGGCCCTCTTCGAGCGGTACGCGCGGCTCCCAGCCGAGCAGGCGGCGCGCCTTGGAGATGTCCGGTTGGCGCTGCCGTGGGTCGTCTTCGGGCAACGCGCGATGCACAATCGGCGACGAACTGCCAGTCACTCGCAAGATTTGTTCCGCGAACTCGCGTATGGTCATTTCATTCGGATTACCCAGATTCACCGGATAGCGCTCATCGCATTGCATCAGCCGGTAGATGCCTTCCACCAGGTCGCCGACGTAGCAGAAACTGCGCGTTTGCGATCCGTCCCCGAAGATCGTGATGGCATCGCCGCGCAGGGCTTGGTCCAGAAACGAAGGCACCACGCGCCCGTCATCCAGCTTCATGCGCGGCCCGTAGGTGTTGAAGATGCGCGCAATGTTGGTGGGCAAGCCATGCGCGCGATGGTAAGCCATGGTCAGCGCCTCGGCGAAGCGCTTGCTTTCGTCGTAGCAGGAGCGCGGCCCCACAGGATTCACGTTGCCCCAATAGGTTTCGGTCTGCGGGTGCTCCAGCGGGTCGCCGTAGCACTCCGAAGTGGAGGTCAGCAGCAACCGTGCGCCTTTAGCGCGTGCCAGTTCCAGCATATTGCGTGTGCCGGCGCTGCCCACATCCAACGTGGCGATGGGGTACCGCAAATAGTCTTTGGGGCTGGCGGGCGACGCCATGTTCAGCACGGCGTCCAGTTGGCCCGCCACGACGAACGGTTGCGTAATGTCGTGGCGGATGAACTCGAATTGCGCGTGACCGTTGAGATGCGCCACATTCTGTTCGCAGCCGGTGAGGAAATTGTCTACGGCCACCACCGCGTGGCCCTCGGCAAGCAGGCGATCGCACATGTGCGAGCCGATGAACCCGGCAGCCCCAGTAACCAGAATTCGCAAGCAGTACACTCCATCTGAATTTGCAGCGGACTCCGCGGACCGCTGTGCTACATTCAAAGGTTACCGCATGGTCCACCCATCCTGGCCGGAAATTGCTATTCTGGCGATACTGCTGTGCGCCTCCGGATCGCTTTTCTGGTTCCGCTTCCGCAAGCCGGTGGATGCCATTCGCCGCGCGCGCGACAATCCGGATTTCAAGTTGCGGCCACTGTCGCCGCGCATCCGGCAATTCGTCTGGGAAGTGATGCTGCAAGGGAAAGTGATCCGGGAGCGTCCACTGCCCGGCTTGGCGCACGCATTCGTCTTCTGGGGCTTCTGCGCGTTTGCGCTGATCACTCTCAACCATCTGGCCGCCGGCTTCGGCTTCCCGTTCCTGAGGCGCGAAAGCGGATTCGGCACGGCCTATTTCGATTTCGTGGCCGTGTGGGCCGTGCTGGTGGCGGTTTCGATCGCGGGCCTCGCGATCCGGCGCTTCGTTGCGCGCCCGCGCTGGCTGGGCACGGTATCGCCGGAATCCGGGATCATCGCGCTATTCATTTTCATCCTGATGGTTACCTACCTGGCTGGCCTCACGATGGATGAAACGTCCGCGCCGGCGCGCGTGAACTGGTGGTTGCATACCGCCACGCTGCTGGCGTTTCTGCCGCTGATTCCGCACACCAAGCACCTGCACTTGATCATCAGCCCCGCGACCGTGTTCCTGCGGCGGGACGGATTCAGCAAGATTCCGCCGCTGGTGGGCGATGAGGACTTCGGCCTGGACACGGGCAAGGACATCACCAAACTCGACGCCCTGCAAGCTTACTCATGCGTGGAGTGCGGGCGCTGCACCGAGCATTGTCCCGCTTACAATACGGGAAAGACGCTCAACCCGAAAGAGATCGTCCTGGGGTTGCGGCATTACCTGAACGAAGAGGGGCCGGACAACGAGGAGCCGCTGCTGGGCAAACATATTTCTATGGAAGCGGCCTTCCAGTGCACCACTTGCGGAGCCTGCGAATTCCAATGCCCGGTGGGCATCCAGCATCTGCCGATCATTATCGGGTTGCGCCGCGGCGCGGTGAACACGGGCAAGTGGGAGGACGATTACGGCGGCAAGATGTTCCTGGCCATGGAACGCAACGGCAATTCGTTGGGATTCTCTTCCAGCGAACGGCTGAAATTCATCGAGAAAAACGAACTGCCGATTTACGATGGCACGCAGGAGTATTGCCTGTGGCTGGGCTGCATGGGGTCGTACGACCCGCAAGGCCGGGAGATCGTGCTGTCGCTGGCCGCGGTCTTGCGCCACCTGGGAGTGACGTTCGGCGTGCTGCGCAAAGAGAAGTGCACGGGCGACCCTGTGCGGCGGTTGGGCAACGATCTGCTGTTTCAGCAAATGGCTGAGGCGAACATCGAGCAACTGAAGTCGGCGAAGGCAGCTAAGCTGCTATCCATTTGTCCACATTGCGTGCGCACCATCGGCGAGGACTGGAAGGAATTCGGCGGGGCTTTCCCCATCGAGCATCACAGCGAATTGCTGGCCAGAATGCAAGATAAGCTGCCGCAACGGGCGGACGGGCGCGAGCGCGTGGTCTTCCACGATCCATGTTATTTGGGGCGCTACCGCGGGGTTTACGATCAGCCGCGGGAGGTGATCGCGCGCTGGGGCGAGGTGGCGGATCCGCCGCGCGCGCGGGAGCGATCGTTCTGTTGTGGCGCTGGCGGCGGGCAGATGTTCCTGGGCGAGGAGAAAGGCAAGCGCATGAATGTGGAACGCGCCACCGAACTGGCGGCTACTGGAGCGGCAGTGGTGGGCACGGCCTGCCCGTTCTGCCAGACGATGTTCCGCGATGCGCTGGGGACGTTGAGCCAGACGCCGCCGAAGCTGCTGGACATCGCGCAGATTGCGGCGGCTTCTATCGAGTCCGCGGCAGGGCGCGGGACGATATACTCCTGAATTGGCGGGCCGCACGGCTTCGATGCGAACGGGGCAGCCAAGTGCCAGAAACCTCAAGCGGGCGCGCAGCTCAATTGGCGGAGTAAGTGACTCTTACTCACTAGGTTGTCGGTTCGATTCCTACCGCGCTCACCAGATACTTTCGAACAGTTTGACCCCGAGTCATTGTCTGTGGGCGAGCGGTTGAATCCCGTCGGCGATGGCGAGGCGGTTGTAAAGCGGACCCAGCGCCTTCTATCAGCGGCACCCCCAGAGCCACCGCCGTTGCGCTCACAATCCTGTCCGGAAGGTCCGGCACCTCGCGGCGGCTCACGAGCTCGAGCGCGTCGGCAACCGCTCGGTCGAGCGGGGCTAACAGACATGGAGTCGCCGGGTCATCCAGCGCCCAAATCAACAGGTCGCGGGCTGCGGCCGGCAAGCGGCCCTTCTCTACCAGATAGGTCAGTTCCACGAGACAGATCGACGGGACATGAATGAATTCCCCGGCCTCTGTCGCAGAATCGAGAGCGCCAGCCGCCCTAGCCGACAATTGCGGGTCCGACGAAAGATACCAGACAATGGCGTGAGTATCAACGGCGACGGCAGGCATCAAATGTCTTGCCTTGGAAAGCTGCTCCACATGTCGCGCTGATTCTCCTCGATCTCGCTCGCCGACAGCGAAACGCCCAGACCTGCCCAGAGGCCCTTCACGCTTTTGAATGGCATCTTCTTGGCGGGTTGGGCGCGGAGGCGGGCAGCGTGGCTCAGGACCTCTTGCTGCTTCTCGGCCGGTAGCGCTCGGACCACGTCCAGAATTGCTTGTTCGAGGGACATTGGGAACCTCACCTTCATTATGCGCCTCCTTGCGCTTCAGCGCGACTCGAATTTTCTTCCGGTCGATCAGCCAACTCGGGCGACGAAATACGGAGCGAGGACCGCATGAGGAATGCCAAGATGCTTCTGGCGATGGAGCGCAACCAATTTGGGATCCGCCGCGCGCGGGAGCGGTCGTTCTGTTGCGGCCCTGGCGGTGGGCTGATGTTCCTGGCGAGGAGAAAGGCAAGCGCGTGAACGTGGAACGCGCCACCGAACTGGCGGGTACCGGAGCGGCCGTGGTGGGCACGGCCTGTCCATTCTGCCAGACGATGTTCCGCGATGCTTTCGGGACGGTAAGCCAAAGCCGCCCAAGCTGCTGGACATCGCGCAGAGTGCCGCGGCTTCTATCGAGTCCGCAGCGGGGCGCGGGATGGTATAATCCTGAATTGGCGCGCCGCGCGGGTTTGATGTGGGCGCTGCCAAGCCGCAGGAAGACCTTAAGCGGGCGCGTAGCTCAATTGGCAGAGCAAGTGACTCTTAATCACTAGGTTGTAGGTTCGATTCCTACCGCGCTCACCAGCATAATCACCGGCGAATTCGGACAGGTTGTACGATGCGCACCTCGCACAACTGCGAGGGGCGCGGGATGCTGGCCAGCCTTGAACGCGCCCGAATCAATGGCTTGCTGCAACCGGTCGGGCAATGCCGCCACGTCACGGCCCGCAAGCAATCGGTTGAACTTATGTAAACCTATTCTTAATGGATCACCCGTCCGCCTATCGCGCCTGGCCCAAGGCAGAGTTGCATCTGCACCTGGAAGGGTCCGTCGAACCCGAGACCATGCAGCAACTGGATCCCGCCCTCACCGCCGAAGCGGTGCGCGCCATGTATCGCTTTCACGGTTTTCAGGGATTCATTCAGGCATACAAATCGGTAGTCGAACGCCTGCGCACGCCGGAGGATTACGCGCATATCACACGGGCCTTGTTGGCGCGCCTCGCTGGCGAAACCGTGCATTATGCCGAAATCACGCTTTCCGCCGGCGTAGTGCTCTGGAAGGAACAGCAGTTCGCGCCCATTTACACCGCTGTAAGAGATGCGGCGGCAGAGTTTCCTATCGAGGTGCATTGGATTCTGGACGCGGTCCGCCACTTTGGCGTCGAGCATGCCATGCAGGTGGCGGAACTGGCGGCTGAACGGGTGAACGATGGCGTGGTGGCGTTCGGAATCGGCGGCGACGAAGAGCGCGGGCCGGCCGCATGGTTCGGCGAGGTGTTCCGCTTTGCGAAGGCCGCGGGACTGCGGCTGACGGCGCATGCGGGCGAGACGGCCGGCCCGGAATCTGTGTGGGCGGGACTGGAGATTGGCGCGGAGCGCATCGGGCACGGTATCCGGTCGGTAGAAGACCCGGCGCTGGTGCGGCACTTGCGCGATCGCGGGATTCCGCTGGAGGTGTGTATCGCCAGCAACGTGGCGACCGGAGCCGTGGAATCGCTCGCGGCGCATCCAGTGCGGCGGCTATACGATGCAGGCGTGCCGATCACACTGAACACGGACGATCCAGCCATTTTCGCGACCACCCTGTCGGCCGAATACTGTCTTGCTGCGCGGCAATTCGGGTTTTCCGAGGTCGAGCTGCGCGGGATCGCGGAGAACGGGTTCCGGTACGGGTTTCGAAGGCTGCGAAGGCGGCCCGCATGCCCCTCCGTCCAGCCTACCGTGCGCCCACCAGCGGCAATACCAAACGATCCAACTCCTCGTCGGTAAAGTTGCGCAGGCGCACATTCTTATGCAGCGTCCAATGCTCGACGTGCTGTAGCGAGGCGCCGGGCTTCAGACGCTGCAGCGGACCCAGTGTCTCCAGTTCCAGGAAATCGGCGTTAGTGAAGGTTTCGAACGAGCATCCGAAATCGGGGTAGTTCTTCGGCGAATCCTCGGCGTCGTAGCGCTTGATGAACAGCCCGTCGCCAAGCGCATACGCGGCCCAGGTATTCTTGTTGAAACTGCCCAGCTTGGTCGGCTCGGCGTTGTTGGGGTCCTGGTGCAGCATCAGGTACTTGCGGGTGAAGCGCCAGCGGTGATCGGCAAGGTTGCTGAAGGCCCACATCACCAGCGGGTTGGTGGGATAAAGCACCTCGGGATGCTTGCCGCGCGGCGGGAATCCGTGGATGCCCACGCCGCCCTGCGCCATCATCGTCAGGGCCCAGGGCGCCAGTTCCAGCGGTTGTTTGCCGGCATTCTTGATGCGGTGCAGCACTTCCACGCCCGTGCCCTGTGGCGACAATTTCACTACAATCTGTTTTTCGAGGCCCGTGAGCGGCTCGACGGGCTCGGTGGCTTCCAGTACGTCACCCTTGATTTCGATATGTATCGGCCCATTGTCCGTCGCGTACGTGCGCACGGCGTCCTCGGGAGCGGCCCAAATGCGATGTCCGCCGCGCGCGACCCAGGCGCCCTCGCCGGATTTACCTAGAGCCTCGGTGAATTCCTTAAAGAAATTCTGTCCGCCCACGAACGCGTAGCGCATGATGCGCGGGCCGACATCGCCGGTCACGATCAGCTCCACTTCTCCGTTCGTGATGCGGTAGCAGTTCGGCCAGCCCTTGTAGTTGGTCCTCTCGATTTTGACGGCGGCAGTGGCGCTCATGGTCAGCAGCAACAGGGATGCGGCAAATCTCAGCATAGCCCGTATTATCGCGCGCTTCGGCGCTCCCACGGGGATTCGGCTTTCCTATTCCATTTTGGGTAGTGAACGCGGCAACGCCCGGCGCCTGTACCGGCGTGCACGCGCCATCCAGTCAGTTTGAATTTACGGCCTTCGTGGGATCGGGATCAGCCTGCGGCCACCAATAGTGATGAAAACCGGTGCCAGGCAAGCTCGCCTATGGCGAGCGAAAGGCGAGCTGCGCCCGCCGACATCGACAAAAGGCGTCAATGCTAGAGGGGGCGACACGGCGATCCGTCTTCTCGGGACCGCTTTTGCTCGCGGGGCAGGCGGAGCCGCCGGACTCACGGGAACCGCCACTCGCATGTGCCAGCGCGTCACACCTGTGCCGACTCCGCCTCGTTGTACGCGCGCTCCGCATTGGTTAGAATGGACTTTTGCTAATCTGCGAACTGGCATTGTCCTAGTGAAACTGTTTCCCGGAAATCTACGTCTCCGTAACAGCGCAGAGTGGAAAGGTATGCTTTCATGATTTGTTACAGGCGCGCTTGCCTGTCTAAGGTACTTCTTTGCTTCTGCGCCGCCATGGCTGCCACAGCACTGGCTCAGAATCCCCCGGCTCCCCAACAGCCGGCTCCCCAACAGCCGCCTCCCACGCAGGAGAAGAAGCCGCAGAATCCGTTCGAAACCGTGCCCGAACAGGCGCCACCCGAACAGACTAAACCGGCGCCACCAGCGCCTCAGCAGCCCGTCCTCGAAGCTCCCAAGCCCGCGGAACAGCCCAAAGCGCAGCCCGGCGGACAGGTGATCGAAGCGATCGATTTCCGTGGCGCGCGCCGCGTGCAACAGGATACCCTGCGCGCGCTGATCAGCACCAAGAAGGGCGATATCTACAACGAGGACGACCTGCACCGCGACTTTATGTCGCTGTGGAACAGCGGCCGTTTCGACGACATCCGCATGGAAACCGAGCCGGGACCCGGCGGCGGCTTGATCGTGCGCTTCGTCATTACGGAACGCCGCGTGGTGCGCTCCATTAGGTACGACAACATCAAATCCCTGACCGTCTCGGAAATCCTGGATCGCTTCAAAGAGCGCAAGGTGGGCCTCTCGGTCGAGTCGCAGTACGATCCCAACAAAGTCCAACGCGCCGCCGTGGTAATTAAGGAATATCTGGCCGAGCGCGGCAGGCAGTTCGCCACCGTCGAGCCGGAAGTGCACCAGATCCCGCCCTCCTCCCTCGAAATCGTTTTTAACGTCAACGAAGGTCCCAAGGTCAAGGTCGGCAAGATTACTATAGAGGGCAACCAAGCCTTCAGTCAGCGGGACGTGATCCGGGCCATGTCGAACACCCACGACTACGGCATCCCGCACTCCATCCTTTTTGAAAATATCTTTGCGCGCACCTACGATTCGTCGAAGCTCGAGGAAGACAAGGAGCGCATCCGCGACGCTTATCAGTCGAAGGGCTACTTCATGGCCAGGGTTCTCGACCAAAAGACGGAAATGGTGGATACCGGCGGTCACGGCTTCCGCATTCCCCTGATTCACGAGAACAACCCGGGCAAGGCCGTCAACATCCTCTTGCCCGTCGAGGAAGGCCGCTTGTACCGGCTGAACAAAATCACGTTCGTCGGCGTCAAGCTCTTCCGCACGCCGGAGACGCTGATGCGCCCGTTATTCAGCATGGGCGAGGGCGATCCCTTTTCCACCACCAAGCTGCGCAAAGGGCTGGAAAATCTGCGCAAGCTCTACGGCGAGTTCGGCTACATCGATTTCGTGCCCGAACCGAATTTCGATATCATTCCCAACACGGACAAGATCGACCTCACGCTGACCGCCGACGAGGGCAAGCAGTTCTTCGTCCGCCGCATCGATTTCTCGGGCAATGTCACCACGCGCGACAAAGTCATCCGCCGCGAGATCATGCTGGACGAAGGAGACATTTTCAACAACCGTCTCTGGGAGTTGAGCATCCTGCGCTTGAATCAACTCGGCTACTTCGAGCAGTTGAAAGCCGACGACGCCGCCGATATCAAGCGGAACACGCAGACCAGCACGGTGGATATCACCCTGAAGGTTAAGGAGCGCGGCAAGAACACCATCGGCCTCAATGGCGGCGTCTCGGGAATCGCCGGCAGCTTCGTGGGGTTGAACTATGCCACGAACAACTTCCTGGGATTGGGCGAGACGCTTTCGGTCAACTCGCAGTTGGGCACGCGCATGCGCAGCGTTTCGACCGGTTTCACGGAGCCTTATTTCCTGGACCGTCCGTTGCAGATAGGAGTGGAAGCCCACCTGACCCGGTTCGATTACAATCAGGGTCGCGAGGCGTCCATCCTCGCCGGCGAAAACCTGATCCCGCTGTTCAACGCGCTGGGTTCCCAGAATCTGTTGAATTACATCCAGACCGGGCATGGCTTCTCGGTGTCCTTGAGCTATCCGTTGCGGCGCAGCTTCTCCCGCGTGGGCATCACCTACGGCTACGATATCTCCGACGTTAAGACCGAAACCACCGCCGCGACATCTTACTTCGATTACATCAATTTCAACGGAATCGTAGGACCCAACGCCTTGAGCGGCATCCGCACCAGCCGCATCGTGCCCTCGTTTACGTACAACACCGTGAACCATCCCATCACGCCGACGGGTGGCAAGAGCCTATTTATCTCCACCACCTTCGCCGGCAGCATCCTGGGTGGCAACGTGAATACCATCCAACCGGTGATCGAGGGCAAATACTTCAAACAGGCGCCCTGGCATAGGTCGCACATCCTGGCTTTTCATCTCCTGGGCTCCATGATCACCGGTTACGGCGGCAAAGAGATCCCCCCCTTCTCCCGTACCTACATCGGCGGCGAGCAGGATATTCGCGGCTTCCAGATTTGGGGCATCAGTCCCATTGCCTTCATTCCCAGCGAAGCAACCATTAACGTGCTGAACAACGACGGCTCGCAGCGTACCGAGCTGGTCAAGAACAGCGCGGGAGTTCTGGTTCCCACCAATGTGACCCAGAACATACCGATCTACCAACTCGCGTTCCCCGGCGGCGACTCGCACGTAGTGGGCAATTTCGAATACCGCATCCCAATCTTCGGGCCAGTAGTGCTGGCGATTTTCGCGGATGCCGGCATCGATAGAATCCTGCGTCCGGGCCAACTGAACATGGATCCGGCGCGCATCGATTATTTGAACGAGCAATACCCCACCGCCGGCTTCGAGGGCAAGGCGCTGGTGTACCCGGGCACACAGGCCCCGCGCATGTCCACCGGCTTGGAGTTGCAGGTGCTGCTGCCGGTAGTGCAGGCGCCTTTCCGCGTCTACTGGGCGTACAACCCGCTGCTGGTGCGGGAGTATTTGCAGCCGCCCATCGTGGCGGACCGCTCCATCTTCCCGAACCAAGCGACGTTCCTCAACGCCGTCGCCTCCTTCGGCAACGCCTATCCGTTCCTCGAACAGCACGACCTGTTCCGCTTCACCATCGGCCGGACTTTCTAAAGGCGCGGCCCTTTCCGGCCCGGTGCAATATGTTAGTATCGAAACACATTCAAGGAGTTACAGCTTGACAAAGAATTGTATTTTCCTTCCCGCCATCGCGCTAGGAGCAGCCCTGCTGTCCCAAGCCCAGACCGGCGCCCCGCCGCAGACCGCGGCGCCCACCGCGGCTCAGACCAAGGTTGGGATCATCCATATTCAGAACGCCATCATCAGCACCAAGGATGGTCAGAAGGCGGCCGCGGATCTGACCACCAGATTTCTGCCCAGGAGGGCAGAACTGGAGAAGAAACAGAGCACCATTACGCAACTGCAGGACCAACTGCGCAAGGGCAGCAACACCATGAGCGAGGAAGCCAAGCAGAAGCTCATGCGCGAGATCGATCAGAACACCAAGTCCTTTAATCGCGATACCGAGGATGCCCAGGCGGAGCTCGATCAGGAGCAGAACAAGATCATGCAGGAGCTAGGGCAGCGCATCATGGCCGTGATCGACAAATACGCCAAGGACAACGGCTACGCGTTAATCTTGGACGTGAGTTCGCAGCAGACGCCGGTGTTGTACGCCACCAACAGCATCGATATCACGCAGGACATCATCGCCTTGTACGACAAGAATGCGCCGGCGCCCGCGGCTCCCGCCAAGCCGGCGGCGGCCACGACGCCGGATGCCGCCAAACCGGCCGCGGCGCCGCCCAAGCAGTAGGAAGGCCTCCTGGCCCAATGCCACTTAGTTTTCTCAAGACTCAGAATACCGCCAAAAATTGTAGGGACCGCTCGGTCCGCTTGGGTCCCCCCGGACCCGCTCTTCGCTTCTGGAGTCGGCCCTTGACGGCCGCGACAGGCCGACGAGGGCGTCGGTCGCGGACCAGGGGGTCCGCCGCACTGTTTTTGCAGGTGTTCGGTCATGGGAAAAGTAAGCGGCATCGGGCCTGCTGGGCTGTCTCCCCGCGGCCTGTGCCAACCAGTGGTAAGCTTTATCAGAGGGTGCCATGAAACTTTTCGGCGCAGTCTTCGTCGCGTTTCTAGCCGTTGGACCGCTCTCCGCGCAATACTGGTCCGTCGGTGGCTTCGGCAATGTCGCTTTTCCAGGCTTGGGGCACGCTCCGGCCGGCAATCCGTGGGGCAACGTGGTTTCTCCAGCCGTCCCCCAAGGCTCCGCCGCGCTGGCTAGCAGCCGGTACGGCAGCCTGGTCCCCGGCTTCCGATCCTCAGGCGGCTCGGGTCGCCACAGCCGCACCAGCGGCATTTATGCTTACCCGGTCTACATCGGCGGGTATGGTTACGGCTATGGTTCCGCGCCCGCACAACCGGACCAGCAGCCGGCCAACGATAATGGAGGCAATCCGCCGGCGCAACCGCCCGTGGTGATCAACCAGTATTTCGGTCCTGCCCCAGCGGGACAGGAACCGCCACCCGACACCGCCGCTTCGAACTTCCATTATTATCAGGCGCCCTCGAATGACGATACCGCCCCCAGCGATCCGTCTTACTACCTGATCGCGTTCAAGGACCACACCGTCTATTCGGCCGTTGCGTATTACACTGAAGGCGACACGCTGCACTATTTCACTTCGGGCAACACTCATAATCAAGTGTCCCTGTCGCTGGTGGACCGTTCGCTGACCGAGCAGTTGAATCGCGACCGGAACGTGGACGTGCGATTGCCGCAGTAACAAAGAAAAAGAATCAATCATATCTGCGGTTAATTCTCTTTTGCCAGGCGTTTGACGAACTCGATGTCTCCCTCCAGAAAATCGAACCGCGGCAGGTCCTTGGCTGCGACCCAGCGGATTTCCGCGAAGACGCAATTGCGCGGCTCACCGGAGAAATCGGTCACCCCGTAGAAGATCAGCAGAATGGGATTCTTGCCGGGGTAACAGAACTCGTAACGCTCCACTTCGTCCGCGAACGACACGTGCATGGCCAGTTCTTCCTGCAACTCGCGGCACAGGGCTTGCGGCGGCGTTTCGCCGGGCTCGACTTTGCCGCCAGGAAACTCCCATTTCAAAGGATGCGGCTGGTCAGCGGTTCGGCGGCAAATCAGAATGCGGCCGCCGCGCCGCACGATAGCCGCGGCCACGGTAGTCAAGTCAGTTCAACTCCAGACTCGCGAAATGGCGCGAGAAATTCGTTGGTCGGCAGATTGTTAAGCCTGTCAAAATAGAAACAGGTGCGGCAAAGCGAACTGCAGCGCGAGGTGAACGGGAAATTTCGGAAGTACTGCCGCATTAGAGTTATTGGAGCATAAATGTACTCCGAGCGCCTGCTCGATCACTTCCAAAATCCGCGCAACGTGGGCGAACTGCCGCCGCCGGCGGTGATGGTGGAAGTGTCGAATCCGGTGTGCGGCGACATTCTGCGGCTATCGGTGGAATTCCGGGACGGCCGCGTGGCGGAGGCTCGCTACAAAACTCGCGGCTGCACGGCCTCCATCGCGGCGGGTTCCGCGCTGACCGGATTGCTGATCGGCAAGTCGGCGCCGGAGCTCGCCACGCTTCGTCTTGTCGATGTCGAGAACGCGGTGGGCGGATTGAGCGCCGAATCCAAGCATGCCGCGCAGCTCGCGCTGGATGCCGTGCGTGCTGTGCTGCGCTTGCGGGGCGGACTCTAGTCCGCGCGGGGCTTTAGTCCCGCACCGAGACGCCATTACTTCACGGCGTGGTATTGGTCAAAACGGTAATATTCCCGGAGTTATTATTCGCCACCACCAGATCCGTTTTTCCGTCGCCGTTAAAATCGCCCACGGCCACCGATACGGCCTCGCCGGCCACGGTAAAATCGGACGGCGACAACTGAAACGTTCCGTCGCCGTAACCCAGCAGGATGGATGCGCAACCGGCGGCTACCGCCAAGTCCGGTATGCCATCTCCGTTAAAGTCCGCCACCGCGATGGACACAGCGCCGGTGGGCACCGGATACGAACTGGCCGTTTGAAAAACGCCGTTGCCGTCGCCTAGCAGCACCGACACAGTGGAGATCGGCCGGTCGCCACAGCAACCGAGGCTCGCCACGGCCAGGTCTGGTTTGCCATCGTTGTTGAGGTCTGCGATTGTCACCGACTCAGGGCTGGCTCCCACGGCATAGTTCACCGGCGGCTGAAACGTTCCATTGCCATTGCCGAACAAGATCGAGGCGACGTTGGCGACCGAGTCAACCACCACCAGGTCCAGCTTCCCGTCTCCGTTGAAATCGTACGCGGCGAGGCCGGCCGGATGCCCCAGTGAGGTGTAGATCGGCGTCCTGAAAGTACCGTTCCCTTTGCCCGGAAAGATCGCTAAATTACCATAAGGCACATTAAAGATGACGGCCAGGCCGGTTGTTCCGTGTCCTGTGAAGTCGCCTGTCGCCAAAGCGATCGGCTGGTTCGGAAGAGGGGAAGTAATCGGCGCCTGGAACGTGCCATCGCCATTCCCGAACAGCACTGATACGGTGTTAGGGAAAGCGTTAGTCCAAACTAAGTCCGGCCTTCCATCCCCATTCATGTCGGCGATAACCAGGGAGACGGGTGACCCGTCGCCGGCATAACTGACCCAGGTGTGAAACGTACCGTCTCCATTGCCTATTAGGATGGTAACGCCCGACGCAGTCAGCACAGCGAGATCCGGCGTGCCATCTCCGTCGAAATCGGCCACCACCACCGAGACCGAGTCAGCGCCAACGGCATAGTTGACCGGTTGCCGGAACCCACCCTTGCCGGTACCCGCAAGCACAGAGACTGTGGAACCGTCAGCCACCACCAGGTCCAGCTTCCCGTTTCCGCTAAAATCGCCGGCCACAACGTTAGATGCGATTACGCCAAGGACTGTTGGCGGGGCCAAACCGCCGCTGCCTTGACTTAGCAGAATGGAGAGGCCGGATGAATCGGCGACCGCGAGGTCGGCCTTTCCATCGCCATTGAAATCGCCCACCGTTAACGAATAGGCCTCCGTGCTGGAGAGATAACCGACCGGCGATCCGAAAGTGCCATCGCCGTTGCCTGGATAGACTGTTAGGCCGAAATTGCCGGCGACCGCCAAATCCGGCTTTCCATCGCCATTGAAATCGCCCACAGCTACGAACTCGGGCTGGGAGACCCCATACTTGCCGGCGTGCTTGAAAGTGCCATCGCCCTTGCCTAAGAGTATCGAGATATTGTTAGAGAACGAATTGGCTACCACCAGGTCGAGCTTGCCATCGCCATTGAAATCGCCCACGGCCACTGAGATCGGAGCAGCCCCCACGAGATAACTCACGGGGTACTGGAAGGTGCCATCTCCGTTACCCAGCAGGATCGAGACAGTCTCGCCGCCACCATCGTTACCTTGATAGATGGCCGCCGCCAAGTCCAGCTTCCCATCGCCGTTGAAATCACCCACGGCCACGGAAGAAACGGTGTCGCCCGACAGCAAAAAAGATATTGGCGGCTGAAAGCTCCCGTCGCCATTGCCCAGCAAGATCGCGACTCCACTCTCGCCGGCGACCGCCAGGTCCGGCTTTCCGTCGCCATTGAAATCGCCGACGGCGACGGAAAGGCCATATTTGCCGGGATACTGAGCGGTAAACTGCAATCCTCCGTTTCCGTTACCCAGCAGGATCGAAAGTCCGGCGGTACCGTCCGTCACGGCGAGATCCGGATGGCCGTCGCCATTGAAGTCCGCCACCGCCATCGCGCCGGCCGCGATGGGGACTGCATACGCCGTCGGGGCATTGAACGATACCGCCATCGCGCCGGTGGGCGCCAGCAGTGCGTATAATACGGCGAGTCTGATGTGCATAGGAACCTCGATATGTCACCTCAGTATGCCGGTTATGGGAGGGAAGTTGTGTAAATGTTCGTAAAAGTGCGTAAACGCCATTTACACGACTACGATTTCGCGTTTGTCGCGAGCGGCCATCGCGCGCTATCGAACAACTCGGGAGACTCTTACGGCACCAACTTGAACACCGTGTCCTGCGTAGTGCCGTAGAGGCCCCCGCGGTTACCGATCACTACACCTGCATACGGCCGGGACCCGTCGGTGCCATCGGTGAACCGGTAGAGGACGGTTTCAGTCCACGCGCCTCCGGGCGCCGCCGGCGGGGCCAAGGAGTACACGGTGCCAGAGCCATAGTTCCCACCACTTCCTCCGTAGACGGTAGTGCCGTACAGCACCCCGTTGCCGCCGACAGCCACGCCTGCCAATGGCTCGTATCCGTCGTAACCGCCCGTGAATCTATATAGCTCTGTTTCCATCCACGGGCCATCCGGAGACGCAGGCGGGGTCAAAGAATACACCTTGCCGCACTTGACCAGACTGGGACCGCAGGTAACGTCGGCAATTCCAGGGTACGAAGTCGTGCCATAGAGCACCCCGTCGTTACCAATAGCTACACCTGATTGGGGATCGGTCATATCGTTGCCCGGGAAGCTATAGAGCACTCTCTCGGTCCACGCGCCGCCCGGAGACACCGGCGGCTTCAACTCGAACACCGTGCCATAGTCCGACCTTCCGCCATAGGTAGTGGTCCCATAGAGCGTTCCGCCCTTGCCGATAGTCACGCCAGCCAAGGGATCCCACCCGTCACTGCCGCCCGCAAAGCTGTGGATCACGGTTTCTGTCCAGGCGCCTCCAGGGGATGCCGGGGGTGTCAACGAGAAAACCGTGCCGCTGGTATCGCACCCACAGGCCCCGCCGGCTAGGGTCGTGCCATATAGCACGCCGCCGCTGCCGATCGCCACTGCTCCAAAGGGCTGGAATCCGTCAACGCCCGCGAAGCTGTGAAGCACGGCTTCCGTCCATGCGCCTCCCGGAGATACCGGGGGTGTCAAAGAGAAAACCGTGCCGCAACCTCCTACGCAGGCGCCAGTTCCGCCGGCTTCGGTCGTGCCGTAGAGCACTCCGCCGCTACCGATGGCCACACCCGCATAGGGCTGGTCCCCGTCGGT
>Ga0070761_10001087_pt1 | contig 17082 bp, 12 predicted proteins | sample HubBroMetageREF1_FD_66724 | JGI IMG/M metagenome (GOLD analysis project Ga0070761, IMG submission 66724) | Reference soil microbial communities from the Hubbard Brook experimental Forest, New Hampshire, USA - Hubbard Brook CCASE Soil... | ecosystem: Environmental > Terrestrial > Soil >... | reverse complement strand
TCGCCAGCGTAGATCTCGAGCTTGGAGCACGTCTGAATGTCGTCTACGGGGAAAACGGACAGGGCAAAACGAATTTGCTCGAAAGCATCTATGTCCTAGGGACGTCACGCAGCTTTCGAACGGGTCGCCAAGCCGAGCAGATCGCGCTCGGGTCCACGCTCGCAAGCATTCGCGCACGGGTCCGAGAGGGAGCCGAGCTACGCGAGCAAAGTATCGGCCTACAGGGGGGTGCGCGGACGGTCCGCGTTGACGGCAAAAGGCCCGCTACGTTGGCGGCATACGCCGTTTGGACGCCGATGGTGGTGTTTCATCCGGGAGCTCTTTCTCTCTCGAGTGGCTCCGGAGTCGAAAGAAGACGCCTGCTCGATCGCACAGCGCTGTACATGATGCCGAGCTCCCAGGGCGAACGCGAAGGCTACGCGAAAGCGTCTCGTGCACGACAGCGAGTTCTGGAGACCCGTGGAGACCGAGCGTCGGACTTGGACTCTTGGGAGGCGCTCATGGTGCAGCATGGCTTGGCTCTGAGCACGAGCCGGCGGCTCGCGGCGGAGGCTCTTTCGGGGCCCGTCGAGAGCGCGTTTGCCGTGATCGGTGGAGGGGCTCATTCGCTCCATGTGCGATACGAACGCGGCGCCCCCGAAGAGCCCGAGACGTTTCGATTGGAGCTCGCACGCCATCGCTCTCGGGATCGCGCGCGTCGTTCGGCGACTGCGGGCCCGCATCACGACGATCTGGCCCTCGAGCTGGACGGAGTACGGGTCCGTGGAATGGCATCGCAGGGGCAGCAGCGCGCCGTGGTGATTGCGCTCGAGCTTGCGGAAATCGACGTCATCGAGCGCGCACGCGGCGTGCGGCCAGTGCTCTTGCTCGATGATGTGTCGAGCGAGTTGGATGAGATGCGGACCCGTGCGCTGTTCACGGCTCTTCGGCAGGAGAACGGGCAGGTCCTCCTGACCACCACGCGGCCCGAGCTTATCGACACCGAGGGACTGGGGGGAGCCGACGAAAGGCGCGACTTCCGAGCCGTGAGCGGCCAGATCCTTCCCGGCTGAAAGGCCGTCGCGGAAGCGCGGTCGAAGGCGCGCAATCCGCCGGCGACAGCGCGGGAGTAACAATCGATAGTGGGTATGGAACCAACTGATATTACAGCGAAATATCACCAGGTTTCGCTTGCGCCGATTCGCTCCGCGACCTATACTTTGACGCCGCGCGCGCCTTCGCCATCGTCCAGTCAAAAGAGCAAGTCTGACGAACGTGGGCGCGGTTGTCTTTTCCACAAACTACGGGCCGACGCGCCGTGAAGCCCGTCGTGCCTCCGGAAAGATTTGAACGCACCGATGTCGACCGCGCCCACACCGCAATCGGCCATGCCGCCCTCGAATTACGACAGTACGAGCATCACCGTCCTCGAGGGCCTGGAAGCAGTCCGGAAGCGACCGGGGATGTACATCGGCGACGTTCACGATGGCTCGGGGCTTCATCATCTCGTTTGGGAAGTCGTCGACAACGCCGTCGACGAGCACCTCGGCGGCTTCTGTACGCGCATGGACGTAGCGATTCACTTCGATGGGTCGGTTACGGTCGAAGATGACGGTCGGGGTATTCCCGTCGGCATCATGGCCGATCGTGGCGTCAGCGCGGCCGAGGTCGTGATGACCGTACTTCACGCGGGGGGGAAGTTTGATCACTCGAGTTACAAAGTCAGCGCAGGCCTCCACGGGGTCGGCGTGAGCGCGGTCAACGCCGTGAGCGAATGGCTCAAGATGGAGATCAAGCGCGAGGGTCACGTGCATTTTCAGGAGTACCGCCGCGGGGCGCCCGTAGCGCCTCTTGCCGTCATCGGGGACACGGACAAGACCGGCACGAAGATGTCGTTCAAACCCGATCCGACAATCTTTTCGGCGATCGACTTTCAATACGACATCCTCGCGAGCCGTCTGCGCGAGCTTTCGTTTCTTAACGCGGGGTTCCTGATAACGCTCGCGGACGAACGAGACGGAGGCCGGCGGGAGACGTTTCAGTACAAGGGCGGGATTCGCGAATTCGTCGAGCACCTGAACAAGGCCAAGGAGCCGGTCAACGACAGGGTCATCTCGATCGTCACCGAGCACCCGCTCGAGGGCGGCGGCGCCCCGCTGGGCATCGAGCTCGCGATGCAATGGAACTCCAGCTACCAAGAGCAGATCTTCTGCTTCACCAACAACGTGCCGAACAAGGATGGCGGCACGCATCTGACGGGTTTGCGAGCTGCACTCACCAAAGTCTTCAATAGCTACGGCACGTCACAGAACCTCTTCAAAGACGTCAAAAACGGGCTTCAGGGCGAGGACATCCGTGAGGGACTCACGGCCGTCATCAGCATCAAGCACCCCGACCCGAGTTTCGACTCTCAGACGAAGAGCAAGCTCGTATCGAGCGAAGTGAAGACGATCGTCGAGACGACGGTCTACGAGAAGCTCGGCCAGTTTTTCGAGGAGAACCCGCAAACTGCCCGGAAGATCATCGAGAAGACGATCATGGCGGCCAAGGCCCGCGAGGCCGCGCGAAAGGCGCGCGAGGTCGTGCGCAAGGGCCAGCTCGACTATTCGACGCTCTCCGGCAAGCTCGCCGACTGTCAGACTCGAGACCCGAGCGAGGCCGAGCTCTACATCGTCGAAGGCGACAGCGCCGGCGGCTCGGCCAAACAGGGACGCGATCGCAAATTTCAGGCGATCCTCCCCCTTCGCGGAAAGATCCTGAACGTCGAGCGAGCCCGGCTCGACAAGATGCTGTCGAGCGCCGAAATAGGAACGCTCATCGCCGCCCTCGGTTGTGGCATCGGAGAGGGCAGCTTCGATATCGAGAAACTCCGGTATCACCAGGTCATCCTGATGACGGACGCCGACGTCGATGGGAGCCACATTCGAACGCTTCTGCTTACGTTTTTCTACAGACAAATGCCCGAGCTGATCGAACGTGGTTATCTTTACATTGCGCAACCACCGCTCTTCCGGGCCCGACGTGGCAAAAAGGACGTCTACCTCAAAGACCAAGGTTCACTCGACCGATTCTTTCTCGAGCACGGGGTCGAGGGGCTGGCGGTGCGGGCGAGCCGCGGACCGACGCTCTCGGGCGACCCGCTGTTTCGGCTCGCAGAGCGTCTGCGAGTCTTTCGACGTGCGCTCGCCAAGTTGGATCGGCGTGGGGATGCTTTCATGATCGCCGAAGCGCTGCATGCAGCGCAGCTCGGCAAGGCCGAGTTGCGCGATCGCGCGAAAGTCGACGCGGCGGTTCCCCTTATCCGCGCTCGCATCGAGCGCAAGAAGCCCGACATTGTGCCGCTCCGTGTCGACGTCGACTGGGAAGTCGAGCACGGCGCGGCTCTGATTCGGCTCACGCCCCGGCCCGGCGCCGCCGCACGCCCGACGGTGATCGACTGGAACTTGGTGGACTCCGCGGAGTACGAGGAGCTTTATGCGATCGAGCAGGATGTTCGCTCGATCGGGCCCGCGCCCTATTTCGTTCGGGAGGGCGGGGACAAGGGCAAGGCGGAGACCGAGCTCGAGGACGCCGACGCCCTGTGGGACTACATCGACTCCAGAGGGCGAAAGAGCACGCAGATTCAGCGGTACAAGGGCCTCGGCGAGATGAACCCCGTCCAGCTGTGGGAAACCACGCTCGACCCGAATACGCGCGTGATGCTTCAAGTCCGGCTGGATGATGCCGTCCAGACCGACCTGGTGTTTTCGATTCTCATGGGCGACCAGGTCGAGCCGCGCCGGCAGTTCATCGAGGACAATGCCCTCAGCGTGAAGAATCTCGACATCTGAGATCCACGGCTTGCGCAGGGCCTTGGGCGCCTTAGTTTCGGGAGAATGCGTCCCGAGCGGATGACCACGAAGAGCAGAGAAGCATTTCAGGGTGCGATCGACCGCGCCTCGCGACTGGGAAACCCACAAGTTCAGCCTGAGCATTTGCTGGCGGCCATGCTGGAGCAGGAGGGCGGCATCGCGGGCCCCGTGCTCCAGAAGGCTGGCGTTGACCTCGACACATTGAAAGCTGCGCTAGCCGCGAAGATAGAGGGCCTGCCGCGCGTCAGCGGAGGGGCCGAGCCGGGGCTGGCCAGACAGACGCTCGAGCTCATTCGACGAGCGGACGACGAAGCCAAGCAGCTCAAGGACGAGTATGTGTCCGTGGAGCACTACCTGCTTGCCGCCGTGAAGCACGACCGGGACCTCGGGTCGCTCCTTCTGCAGAACGGCGGCGTCACTCACGAAAACCTATTGGCGGCGGTCGCGGGCGTGCGCGGGTCGCAGCGGATCACGGATCCGGAACCGGAAGCGAAGTTTCAGGCCCTGGAGAAGTATTGCCGGGACCTGACGGACGCTGCCAGGCGCGGCAAAACCGACCCAGTCGTGGGTCGCGACGAAGAGATCCGCCGCGTCATGCAGGTGCTCTCCCGGCGGACCAAGAACAATCCGGTTCTTATCGGCGAGCCGGGCGTGGGCAAGACGGCAATCGTCGAAGGCATCGCTCAGCGTATCGTTCGCGGGGACGTGCCGGAGTCCCTCAAGAACAAGCGAGTTTGCGCGCTCGACATGGGCGCGCTTGTCGCTGGGGCGAAGTACCGCGGTGAGTTCGAAGATCGCCTGAAGGCCGTGCTCAAGGAGGTCGAGGGCTCTCAGAGCCAGATCGTGCTGTTCATCGACGAGCTACACACCATCGTGGGCGCGGGTGCTGCGGAAGGAGCCATGGACGCAGCCAACCTGTTGAAGCCTGCCCTCGCGCGAGGGGAGCTTCGATGCATTGGGGCGACGACGCTCGACGAGTACCGCAAGCGCATCGAAAAGGACGCGGCGCTGGAGCGACGCTTCCAACCCGTTTTCGTCTCGCAGCCGAACGTGGAGGACACGATTGCCATTCTTCGCGGTCTCAAGGAGCGCTACGAGGTCCACCACGGCATCCGAATACAGGACGCCGCGCTCGTTGCGGCGGCGACGCTGAGTGATCGCTACGTGCCCGACCGATTCCTGCCGGACAAGGCCATCGATCTCGTCGACGAAGCGGCCGCTAAGATCAAGATGGAAGTCGACAGCATGCCCTCGGAGATCGACGCCATTCAGCGCAAGCTCATGCAGTTGCAAATCGAGGAACAGGCTCTCAAAAAGGAACGGGACGCGGCGAGTCGAACGCGAGTCGAAGACGTGAAGCGACAAATCGCAGAGCTCGAGGAAAGCGCCAGCGGCATGCGGGCGCAGTGGCAGCGAGAGAAAGAGGTCATCGACCAAATTCGCAAGGCCCAACCCGAAATCGAGAGTTTACGGCGCGAAGCGGAACAGGCGCAGCGCAAGGGCGATCTCGGAAGGGTGGCGGAGATCTCCTATGGGCGGATTCCGGAGCTCGAGCGCAAGATAGAAGACGCTCGCAAGCTTCTCTCGAAGGTGCAAGAGAAGACGAGTTACCTGCGAGAAGAGGTGACAGAACAAGATATCGCGGCCATCGTCTCCAAGTGGACCGGCATTCCGATCGCCCGGATGATGCAGGGTGAGACGGTCAAGCTCCTCCACATGGAGGAGCAACTCAAGACCCGGGTGGTCGGCCAAGATGCCGCGGTGGAGGTCGTCGCGAATGCGGTGCGGCGGTCTCGCGCGGGCCTCGGTGATCCGAACCGTCCGATCGGGAGCTTTTTCTTCCTCGGGCCTACGGGCGTCGGCAAGACGGAGCTCGCGCGGGCCCTGGCTGAGTTTCTCTTCGATGACGAGCGCGCGATGATTCGTCTCGACATGAGCGAGTACATGGAGAAGCACTCGGTCGCTCGACTCATCGGGGCACCCCCCGGCTACGTGGGATATGAGGAGGGCGGCCAACTGACCGAGCCGGTCCGACGGAGGCCCTATTCGGTCGTCTTGTTCGACGAGATCGAGAAGGCGCACGGGGACGTATGGAACGTGCTGCTTCAAGTCTTGGATGACGGAAGGCTTACCGATGGCCAAGGGCGAACGATTGACTTTAAGAACACGGTCCTGATTCTCACGAGCAACGTTGGGTCGGCCCACATTCAGGCCATCGACGAGAAGCCGGGGCTGGACGCGACGACCAGACGGGAGCAAATTCGGCGTGCCGTGCTCGATGAAGTGCGGTCTGTTTTTCGACCCGAGTTCGTGAACCGGTTGGATGATCTCGTGGTTTTCGATCGCCTGGATCGCGCTCAGCTTCGAGAGATCGTGGGCATTCAATTGAAGCGGTTCGAGAGCCGGCTGGAGCGTCGTGAGCTCCGCCTAGAAGTTACCGACCGCGCGAAGGACCTTCTCGCGGAAGAGGGATACGATCCGACGTACGGCGCGCGTCCACTCAAGCGCGCGATCATGCGCAAGCTCGAAGACCCGCTCGCGAAGAAGGTTCTTGCGGGCGAGTTTCCCCCCGGCACGCTCGTGGTCGTGGATCGCGGGGCGGCGGGTGACCTCTCCATCAAGGCGCGCATGCAGAACTGACGTTGGGTCGAGCGGGCTTGCTAGATCGGCTGTGCGCGACCTCGACGAGCGAGGCCGAGCTCACGCACGCGACGCGCAAAGTCATGTCGCGTGGCCTCCGTGAGCTCCTTGCCGCCGAATCGTGTTTCCAGGTAGACGTGGGTCAGCGAGAGGACCTCGGGAGCGAGGGGATGGCCGTGCACCTGCAGCTCTTCGGCGTGCCGAAGGGGGGGAAGCGAGCGCGGACGTGTGACCCCGAGCTTCTGAAGAGTCGTCTCGAGCTTGCCGAATAGCGCAACGATGGCTTCTCGTGCGGGATCGGCTCGGCGATCGTCCCGCCGATCTGGATCCGGCGCCTCTCCCGAGCGACGTCGACGTTTCCAGAGGCCGTAGGCGACCGTCGACAATAGTAGGAACGCGAGCCCCGTGATGGGGCCCCGCGTGAGCGTCCCGAGAAGTCCGTTCTGCAGTCCGGCCTTGCCCCGAAGTCGATCGTAGCGACGCGTCACGTCCTCGAAAAGACGCACCTGCTTGTGCAGATCGTAGCCAATCACGTACGTGTTCCAGCGCTGTGAGAGCGCCTCCACGAAGTCGCGGGCGTAGTAATAGGCGCCCGTCGGCGGCTCCATGGGTTGAGCGCCGCTCGTGGGGGTCGGGTCGAACGTTTGCCAGCTTGCGGGCCGGCCGGGATCGTCGATGTAGCCCTCCACCCAAGAATGCGCGTCGCCCTCGCGCACGGCATAATATTGCCCAAAGCGGTTCCATGTGCCGCCGACGAAGCCCGTGACGTTTCGCGAGGGAACGCCGAGGGTTCGCAGCATCACCGCCATGGCGGTCGAGAAAAACTCGCAATGGCCCCGACGCGAGACGAACAAGAAATCATCGAGCGGTTGCGGTCTACCCCCCGACGGGGAGTGAAGGTCGTACGTGAAGTCGTGGCTGAGGTGGCGTTCGAGTTCGACGGCCTTTTCGCGCGCTGTAGGGAACGCGTCGGTCCAAGAGTGCGCGAGGTCGGCTATCCGGGGCGGAAGGTCTGGCGGAAGGGCGAGGTATCGACCGCGATCTTCCACCGCGAGCACATCTCCCTCGTCGGTTCGGCCCATGTACGCGTCGTACGTCAGTCCCCGCGCCTCCGATCCCGCGTAGCGAAACTCCCCGTCCGCCCCGCGTTGAATCGTCACCGGTTCTCCGATGAGCGCTGCGTTCGACAGTCGAAGACGGAGCGCTACCGCTCGCGGCGGCAAGAACACCACGGGGGGATCGATGGGTTCGAGGAAGATGGAGATGACATGATCGCCCGGAGCCTTCTGACGGAAGAGGCGATAGTTGTCCTCGGTGTCCCTTGCCAGCGGACGAAGAGTCTCGTGTTGCGTACGCAGCCAGGCATGTCCATCGTACCGGTCGAGTGCCGTTCCTCGCAGCCGTAGCGTCTTGCGAGCAGGGGGCGGGTCAGGAAGGTCGGGGATCTCGAAGCGCAGAGCGATGGTGGGGTCGTCGCGCAGAGTGCCGACATCGCCAAGATCGACGTGCTCGGAAAAGCCCACCATGCGACCCGCGTGCGGATGGCTGAGCAAAAGGAGCGAGAGGCCGATGCGGGGGAAGATCAGAAACAGCGTCGTCGTAAACAGAAGGATGGGGACGGCGAGCAGGCAGGTAGCGCCTAGAAAGCCCCGCCCGACGACGCGTCGGCTGCGTAAGATGCGTGGGACGTCGACTGGGAGCCCGGTGCGATCGCGCGCACCCTGACGGTAGTTGCCTTCGACCTCGCGGCGGAGGTGACTCAGCACCAGGGCGCCCGGTGCGACTACGAGAAAGCCGAAGAAGCAGAGCCCGTACGTGAGGCCTCCCCCGAGCACGGTTCCCGCGATGAAGTGCAGCAAGGCCAAGACGATGATTTGTTGGTCATGGGCTGCACCTCGTCGCGTCGCGAGGCGAACGATTTGCAGCAGGGCGGCGAACTCGACGGCCACATCCAACGGGGAGCGACCCGCGACGAGGCGCGCGCCTTGCAAGATGAGAAGCGCCAGCGGGGCCAGGGTCGCAAAGTGGCGGAGTGCCGGGCGAGTTTGCCAACTGTCCGGGATCACGAGTGCCGCGGCGAGTCCCACGAGGAGCACGAGGTTGGTCCAATGGCTGAGCGATGCCGTGCTCACGACTGCCAGCACGCCGAGCGCAGCAAGCGCGTCCGTCATGATCCGGTGAACGAGCCCGAACCTCATGATGTCGGGGCCGCCACCGCCGCGACGTTTTGGCTTTGGGGCTCTACCAGAGCGAGATAGCGAAGGAGGGGATCGGCTCCGATCATTCGGTTTGCGCGCGTGAGCGCGCCGGAGCTGGTGCGGATCGCGACGCTGTCGCCGCGCTTGAGGTGCGCGATGGCTCGCGAGGCGATCTCGCGGATGCGGCGCTCGAAGCCGGCGCTCCAATCATCGGGCGGTTCGGCAGGACGAACGGTATCGAGGTTGAGCAGGACGTCTGGCTGCGTTTCTCGGGCACGCTCGCGCATGACCGGCTGACCGACCGCCGCGCTCTTTCGCCAATGAATGTCCCGAGGGTCGTCTCCCGCACGCATCAGCTTCAGTCCAAGGAAGTCCTCTCCGTGACCCCGCCCGACGACATGCGCGGTGCCCGGTGCGCGGCCCATCTGGGGCGGGGGTAGCTGCACGGGGTCGACGGCCGGGTAGATGACGAGCTCCCCGGTCGCGGTCACTTCGCGTGACTTTTCGAAAAGCCCGAACGGAAATCGCGTCGCGATTCGAAACCCCACGTGAACGTCCCGCCCGCGGCGAAGCGGGGTTCGCCGATAGGCGGCGACTTGAGCGGAGTTCGGGCTGATCTTGAGGAAGAAACAACGCTTATCGGCGGGCTGTCGCGCTCGCAGGTCCTCGACCTCGATGGCGTACGAGGGAACTCGACGCTTGTGATTGAAGACCTCAATCTCGACGAGGTGAGGACGTCCGACCTGCGAACGGGAGGGAAGGCGGCGGACCACAGTCAGGCCTTGCAGCGACAGCTCACTCATGATGCCGCTCACCACAATGAGCGAGAGCAGAAGACCCAGGAGCAAGTAGAGAAGGTTGTTCGCCGTATTGATCGCGGCAAAGCCCACTCCCAACGTGATGCCCACGAAAAACTTCCCCTCACGCGTAAACTTCAGACGTCTCGGCGGCCGCATCCAGAGCCGCCACCGCGAGAACCAGGTACGGAGAATCCGAACGAACGACGCCGAGGTCGGCATGCTCGACTCGTGACTAGAGGGGGACCGGGACGCGACCGATGACGTCGCGCACCGCAGCCTCGGCTTCGTCCCGTGTGGGAACGAACCCGTCGGCCTGAGTCGCGAGTCGCAGCCGATGAGAAAGCACGGGCACGGCCAAATCGTGAATGTCATCGGCGATGCAATAGTGACGCCCGCGAAGGAGCGCGCGCGCACGCGCTGCGTGACCGAGCGCCATGGCTGCGCGAGTCGAAGCTCCAAGCGTCAGCAGGGGCGATGTCCGCGTCGCGACAATCACTGCGTGCAGATAGCTGCCGAGTGAAGCGTCGATTGTGACGCGCTCCACCTCGCGTTGCAGGGCCACCAGACGAGCGGGGTCGAGCACCGTGGGCACGTTGCGTGCGGTGTCCGTGCGCCCGTCCAAAACCAAACGCATCTCGACCTGAGAGGGGGGATAGCCGATGCGCACGCGCAGCAAGAAGCGATCGAGCTGAGACTCGGGAAGGGGAAAGGTTCCGGCGAAGTCCTGAGGGTTTTGGGTAGCGATGACGAAAAACGGATCGGGGAGAGGCAAGGTCTGCCCATCGAGGGAGACTTGCCCTTCGTTCATGGCCTCGAGAAGCGCCGATTGCGTCCGCGGGCTGGCGCGATTGATCTCATCGGCCAGGAGAATGTTCGTAAAAATCGGCCCCTGGCGAAGAACGAACTCGGCACGCCGCTGGTCGTAGACGCTGACGCCGAGCACGTCGGTCGGCAGAAGATCGCTGGTGAATTGAACCCTCCGCAGCTCCCCACCGACGGCCTTGGCCAGCGCACGCGCGAGGGTCGTCTTGCCGACGCCGGGCACGTCCTCGATGAGCAGATGCCCTCGTGCGAGCAGGGAGACGAGAGCGAGCTCGACCGCATCGTGCTTCCCTTCGAGGGCGCCCCCAACGGCCTCACGCAGCGCTTGGAGCGCCGGTAGCTCCTCGGCGATGCGGGCGGCAACAGCCAACATACGAGAGAGATTAGCACGGTAGACGTGGTCAGGCGCTCGTCCGGACGCGAGCCGCAGGGGCCGCGCACCGCGGGCTCGGTTGCCGGCGGAGGCACCACGCGCGAAGATGCTGCGGCGAGCCCGTGATTAGCCTGGAGAACGTGCGGAAGACCTATGGCCCCGTGCGGGCTTTAGCGGGGATAACGCTTCAATTCGATAGCGCGCGGGTTTCCGTGATCCACGGCTCCAACGGGTCCGGGAAGTCGACGGTCCTTGCCGTCGTCGGGACTCTCGCGAGGGCAACCTCGGGTCGGGTCGATCACGGGGATTTAGGACGAACGCGAGCGGAGGTTCGGAGCACGCTCGGATGGGTGGGACACGATTCGCTTTGCTATCCAGACTTGACGGGCCTCGAGAACATCGAGCTCGCCGCACGCCTGCATGCGTGCACGGATCCGATGGGCGCTGCCGCCATCGTGCGGGAACGATTCGAGTTGGGGACGTTTGCGATGCGCCCGGTGCGCACGTTTTCTCGCGGCCAAAAGCAACGCGTCGCCCTTGCGCGGGCGCTCGTCCATCGCCCGAAGCTCCTCCTTCTCGATGAGCCCACGAGCGGCCTGGATGCATCGGCCATCGATCGCCTCGCAAGTGTTGTCCGCGCGGAGGCGGCGAACGGGGCGACGGTCGTCGTCGTGACCCACGACCTGCGTTTTTCGGACGCGGTCGGGGGTTCGGTGACCACGCTCGAGCGCGGCCAAATCGCACGGTCTCCCGCCCCGTCCCCTTAGACGGGCAATATCTCCCTCGCGAGCGCGAGGAGCGCCGGGTGAGTGACCAAGTCGCTCACGGCCGCGCGCGGTAGCTCGTGGATGCTTGCATTCGACAAAAACATATGTAATTCAAGCATGTTACGAGATGTAGAGGAGTCCGCGACCTCCGGTGCTACGAGGGCGATGGCACTGAACGTGACGCCGCTCGAGGCAGCCGCCGAGGTTGCCACCAAAACGTCGTGCAACACCCCCAGGCGGTCCGGCGCGACGAGGAGAACGAAATCCGCATGGAGGCTGCGGACGACGTCCACGTTCAACATGCATGGCGAGAGGGGCGTGAACAGGCCTCCCGCGAGCTCGACGAGGGTGAGATCCGCTTGCTCGCGTACACGATCCACCGTCGATTGAAGGACGCCGGCCTCGATGGTTTGGGCACTCTCACGCGCAGCCAGATGGGGGGAAACTGGCTGCGCAAACAAATAGCCGGACTGTTTCACGTGAAACGATGAGGCCGATTCCAGCCTTTCGCGGTCCGAGCGCTCGCTTCCCCCGACCCCGGTCTCAACGGGCTTAAGACCGGTAACTCGACGAAAGGAGTCGCTGAGCGCTCGGAGGAGCGCCTCCGAAACGTGAGTCTTGCCGATGCCCGTCCCCGTTCCCGTGACGATTACGAGACGCCCGGCCACGCGAGCTCTCCTCTTCGGCCCTTTAACCCCTGGACCGCACCCTGGATGGCCGCGATCGCGCGTTCGATATCGGGCTCCTCGTGCGCTGCGGTCACGGTAAGCCGGATACGAGCCGTTCCCTCCGGGACCGAGGGCGGTCGAATGGCAAGGACGTCGATTCCCTGCGCTCGAACCAAATCGGCGACTCGCAGCGCGGTGCGCGCGTCGCCTATGACCCACGGAATGACGTGCCCGAAGCCTCTCGGCTCAATCCCCAGGTCACCCAGGCGCGTGCGACACAGCGACGCCGCTTTCAGGACCTTCCCTCGTAGCTCCGGTCGCGCTCTCGAAGCGCGAATTCCGGCCGCTGCCGCGGAGGCCACCGCGGGGCTAAGCCCCGTCGAAAAGACAAAGCTGCGGGCTCGATTCCATAGCCAGGCAACCAATGATGGGCAGCCCGCGACGAATGCGCCCCCGGCTCCGAACGCCTTTCCGAAGGTCCCGACCAGAACGTCCGGCCGAATCCCTTGCTCGGCACAGAGGCCCCTGCCCTCGGGTCCGAGGACTCCCAGCGCGTGGGCCTCATCGACGAGTAGCGCGGCGCCGTTGGCGTCGCAGATTTGCCGGAGCGTGGCCAGATTGGGGCCGTCCGCGTCCATGCTGAAGTATGACTCGGTGACCACGAACGCGCGGCCCGCGCGCGGTTGCTGCAGAGCGCGCCTCACCGCTTCCAGGTCCAAATGGGGAACGATCTCGACGCGTGCCCGGGACAAGCGAGCGCCATCGATGATCGATGCATGGTTATAGGCGTCGCTCACAATGAGGTCCCCGGACGACGCCAGGGCCGCGAGCGTCCCTACGTTTGCGGCGTATCCGCTTGTGAAGGCGAGAGCTTCGGGCGCTCCGACGAGGTCGGCCGCGCACCGCTCGACTTCGCTGTGCTCGGCCCGCTCGCCAGAAACAAGCCGCGAGGCACCCGCTCCCACGGCGTGCCCGGTAGCCAGGCGTGATGCGAGGGCGAGGTAATCATTCGAGCAAAATGACGCAGGCCCAGCGGCACTCGCCGTGGGCCGCTTCCGCAGGAGGTCCCGTGCGAGGAGGTCGTTCAGGGCGACATCCAAGAACCGTAGGGCCGGTGGCGACCCTTGTTTCACGTGAAACATCACTCGCTGCCGGCGGAATCAGGCTCGAGCGGCTCCAGGGCTGCGTCGACTCGAGCCAACATTCTCCGCAGAAGGTCTCGGGTGCGCCGCTCCAACCGAAGTCGGCCGTCGCGCTGGGATTCGAGCTCGTGCGCAAGCGCGATCGCCGCCAGCAGCATCGCTTGGGGTGGCGCTCCGCGGCCCTTGCCGGCGACCTCCACGAGCTTGGTGCTGACCACTTCGGCAAGACGACGCAAATCGTCCTCGGACACCGAGCTCACGACTCGATAGTTCTGCCCGGCGACGCGTAACTCGACTGTGCGGCGCATCGCGCGCAACGCTACCACGCTCTTCGGTCGTTGCGTTCGTGGCCGGTGGTGGTGAGCACCCCAAGTTGCCGCTCGGGTTTCGAGAGTCTTGGGGACGCTCGGCGATCACCGAACGTCGCCCGCCGGAGCCGCTCCGCTCCCCCCGCTCACGCGGAGGAGATCAACCTCCGCCGGCGCCGGCGTCGAGCGTTGGGGTGGCGACGGTGGGGACCGGGATGCATATGGGATTGCAGGGGCTTCCGGGCGGGCCCTTGCAGGCCGAGCAGTCGATGGCGAAGTCCTCGCCGTTGCACGGTACGGTCACCGTCGACGCACTAGCCATCGCCGACAGATTTCCGAGGCAATTCAGGTTCTCACAAGCCGGGCTAATGTCGGCGGCTGAGAACGTAATTAAGCAACCATTACATACATCTATAGGAAACTGAAAGTTGTCCGACTCGACGTATTGCCCCCCGAGCGTCTCGCCGAAGAACTTGGTGAACACCAAAAGGTGGGTCTCGCCGTTGATCAAGGTTCCCAGACTTGTGACCGTCGCTTGGTCGACGAGGGTGATGTTTGGAACGGCTTCGTAGCCCGGCGTGCTCCCTTGCGCGGGGCTTATGACGACGGACGCGTTACTCGTGAAGGCCGGACGCAGCAGCGCGCCGCTCCCGGCATCGGTAATGGTCACCACCGCACCCTTGATGTTGACGTAGGAGGTTTCGGTCTGCGGAGCGCTGGGATCGCCCCGCGGGACCAGCTGGTTGGCGAGGAGAAATGCTGCCGAGTACGAGTTCCGGATCGCGATATCGAGCAGTCCTTCGTCGAGCGCCGGCTGCGTCGGATCGTTCGTGTAAGCGCACGCGGTTCCCGGTGTCACGAGCTGAGGGGCGAGCACGCTCTGGACAAAGATTGTCGAGTCGTCGTGCGCACATGCGGGCAACAATACAGCGCCGATGCAAGTCGAGACGACTCCGCCCAAGACGAATCCCCAGATGCCCTTCATCGCCATTCTCCCTGCGTGCTCGTGTTTTTCCGCGTCCGGAAGCGTGAACGGAGTACTGCTGCAGGATACCCGCCCGGGAAGCAAAGTGCCAAATAGGCGCCTCTTTTGCTGCCTACCCCGGCGCCCGGGGGCAGCCTTCCTCTAGACCTCGAGCAGCGCTCTTCTCAGCTCCACGGCGGGTACGCGTTTTACCTCGGCGCGTCCAGGCGCCATCACCACGGGGAGTCGAAGGGAGACGCCTCCCCGCTTCTTGTCCGAGGCGACGAACGGCCAGGCCGCTTCGATCTCTGCGCGCTCGAGCGTGTCCGGCAGGCCAAGCGCCCGCTGGAGGTCGGCGACGCGGTCGGCGAGGGCGGGAGGCGTCCAGCCCAAGGCGGTCGTCGCCTGCATTTCGGCGACCGTCCCCAGGGCAACGGCCTCGCCGTGCAACCATCGATCGTAGCCCCCGTGCGCTTCGATCGCGTGTCCCACAGTGTGGCCCAAGTTCAAGAGCGCTCGGGACCCCGCCTCGCGCTCGTCGTCGCGCACCACGACAATCTTGGCATGGACGGCCCGCCGCACGACCTCCGTCAGTGCCGCCGCGTCGCCTCGAACGAGGTCGGGAGCGAGCGCCTCCAGGCGCTCCAGGAGCGACACGTCGGTTGCGACCGCGATCTTCACGGCCTCCGCCAGCCCTGAGGCGACTTGTCGGCGATCGAGCGTCGTCAAATGGGCGATATCGGCGACGACCGCGACAGGCTGGTGGAATGCGCCGATAAGGTTCTTTCCGCGGGGATGATCGCAGCCCGTCTTGCCGCCCACCGACGAGTCGACCATCGAGAGCAACGTAGTCGGCACCTGAATCAGCCGAACTCCGCGAAGGAGGCAGGCTGCCGCGAACCCGGCCAGGTCCCCGACGACTCCGCCCCCTATCGCCAAGACGATGGCATCGCGATCGACGCTTGCCGCAAGGGCGGCGTCCCAGATCGACGTGACCGCCTCAATCGTTTTGTGGACCTCGCCCGGCGTCAAGATGACGCGAGCGACCGCGCCGCGGAACGGTTGGAGCGCGTCGGTCACAGCGCTCCCTCGAGCCGCGACCACGTGCGCGTCCGTCACCAGCACGACCGACGAGGGCGCGCACCGCATGAGCGCGTCCGTCAGGCGCGAGGGCTCGTCGGAACACACGTCGACCGTGTAGCTCCGTGACCCGAGCGGAACGAGGAGCGGATCGCGTCGCACGACATCGAGTATTTCTCGCGCGACCGTCTGGACATCGAGCGTCTCGGTCGAGACGGTGAGGTGACACTCGCCGTAGGCCGACGAACGCTGCGCCAGGAGGTCGCGTGCCCGCGTCACCGGGTCGCTCCCGACGGCGAGATTTGGGCGGGTGGCCAGGTCACGAGCCCTCGCGACCACGGTCTCCGCGGGCGCGGTGAGCGTGACGACGATGCCGCGGTCGACCGCAAGGCGGCGAGTCCGCTCGGACGTGACGGTACCGCCACCGAAAGAGATCACGCGCGGCGTGTCATCGACAAGAAGCCCGTCGACAATCGCGGCCTCGCGAGCTCTAAATGCGGCTTCGCCGTCCCTTTTCCACAATTCGACGACGCTCAAGCCCGATGCGCGCTCGATCTCGGAGTCCGTGTCGACGAACGGCACGCCCAGACGGGCTGCGAGCACTCGGCCCACCGTGCTCTTGCCGGTGCCCATGAAGCCGCTCAAGATGATCGGACGCATCCGCGACTCAATAGTCCGTGAGCTGGGAACGATACCCCTCGACATTTCTGACGAGCTCACGCATCGAGTCGGCCCCAAACTTCTCGAGAAGCGCGTCGGCGAGGACGATACACACCATCGCCTCTCCGACCACGCTCGCGGCCGCGACGGCGCATACGTCGCTCCGCTCGAAGGCAGCTTCGTAAGCTTCCTTGGTTCGAACGTCGACGCTCGCGAGGGCCTTCTTTAGGGTCGCGATGGGCTTCATGGCGACGCGGCAAACGACCGGCTCGCCGTTGGTGATGCCTCCCTCGAGGCCCCCAGCCCGATTGGTCGGCCGAAAAAAACGATGCTGGACCGCGTCGTAGTGAATCGGGTCGTGCACCTCGGAGCCTCGCGTCCGCGCTGCGCCAAACCCCGCCCCAATCTCGACGCCCTTCATGGCTTGAATGCTCATGAGCGCCTGGGCGAGCCGGCCGTCGAGCTTGCGGTCCCACTGCACATGGCTGCCGAGCCCGGGCATGACGCCCAAGGCGACGACCTCGAAGATCCCCCCGAGCGTGTCGCCCGCGTGAGCGGTCTCGCGAATGGCGTCCTTCATCAAAGGCTCGGCGACGGATCTGCGCAGGAGAGGTCGCTGGCGCGCGCGCGCCCGCGGATGTCCGCCGCGTCGCCCTCGACCTTCGCCTCGACCGGGCCGATCGCAACGACATGCGCAAACACCTCGATTCCCACCGCGCCGAGTAGCTTTCGACAGACCGAACCGACGGCCGTGCGTGCCGCGGTTTCGCGGGCGCTTGCGCGTTCGAGGACATCGCGCAAATCGTGGCGGTCGAACTTGAGGCCCCCCG
>Ga0070761_10001085_pt1 | contig 17109 bp, 14 predicted proteins | sample HubBroMetageREF1_FD_66724 | JGI IMG/M metagenome (GOLD analysis project Ga0070761, IMG submission 66724) | Reference soil microbial communities from the Hubbard Brook experimental Forest, New Hampshire, USA - Hubbard Brook CCASE Soil... | ecosystem: Environmental > Terrestrial > Soil >... | reverse complement strand
CGGGTGAGGATGTCGGGGTCGAGCATGCCGTGGACGGGGATATTGTCCGTCGTGGTTTCGATGCCTGTCACGCGGCGGACGGCATCGACGAGAGCCTGGCGGTGGTGCGTGCCGGCGCGGCGGACGAGCGTGCCGTCGATGTCGAAGAGTATCAGGGCGGGCGCGGGATGGCTCAAGCCGCTGAAGACTCCTGCTGCTCCTTACTCGCCACTACGCTTCGCAAGTTGCTCAGATTCTTGAGGGCGTTGTACCAGAAGGGCGCGCCCAAGCTCAGAAACAACGCTGTTAAGAGGATTCCCAGCATGTTTCGCCAGCCGTCAAACTTAAACCAAGGATATGGGGTCGGGATCAGTTGCAGGCCGGCATTGGTAAGGCCCTCATCAATCGTAACGGCGTGCCGGCGCAGCACGCCGATCACGATCTGCTGGTAGTTCGCAACCACATCCGCCGGCACGCCCGCCTTGGTCAACGCCGCCGCCACATCTTGTGCGCTGGTGGTATCGGCGGAAATCGCAAGGTCGATCGCCACCTTCGGATTGTCCTTCTTCAACTCCGCCAGGGCTTCGTTCAGAATCTTGGGGGAGATGGGCACCCCCGGGGCTGCCGCCACCGCTGTCGCCGGCGCCAGAAGGGTATCGGCCTGACCCAGCATATCGTTCCGCATATTGACCAGCGCCTTGCGTGTGTCGGGATTGATCGAGAGCTGATTCAGTAGAGACAAGCTATCGAGGTGCGCGCCGAAGGCTACGAGAAAGGCGAACACCACCGTCCAGATTCGCGCTTGCACGACGAATCGCTGGGCCACGCGATCCATGCTGCTGCTGAACCAAGTCTCCAGCTTGCCCACCGACTGCTGCGCGGTATCGGTAACATCCTGGAGAATCTTGTCCACTTGCACAGCATAGTTAGGGGTAGAGGCTGCCAGGCTGAATGCTGCCGGCGGAGACGCCAGTGCAGGCACAGGCGCCAGTGGCGGTGGCGTAATCGCGCGAAGGGCGTCATTCAGCATATCCAGCCTTCGCTTGGCCTCGGGATTGGCGGCTGCCAGCAGCTTTTCCAATTCTTTTCTCACGTTACTGTTGGGGTCCAGTTTATCGATCTTTCCTTGCAGCACCCTTACAAGTTCTTCCAGGCGGATCGCAGTAGCGTACCGCCAGCGCTCGATAATCCAGCTCGTCGGCCGCCTTTCGCTCAGATACTTGACGAATGGTCCTACCAGCCACATCTCGCCCAACTGGGAAAACGAAGAATCCGAAACCAACTCATGCTGGAGAATCTGTTTTGACAGCGTGCGCGCGCTGCCCTTTGGATTGTCCAGGTCCGGGGCCAGCTGCTTAAACAAGGTCTCGATCCCCCACAACAGGTTGCTTCCGCGAAGCCCCAGGAAGGTGGATATGATCTGAGTCAGGATCGTGATGATCAGGCTCACCCCCAGCATCACGACTGCAAATGCAATCAACGTATCCAGCTTTTCCAGCATGGCGGGATCTCCTCACGGCGATTGAGATTGTAATGGTCAGGGTCGATTATACATCTAAAGTTGCGGGGAAATGCTCAGGCCGGGAGGTCTGTCCTACAAGTCAATGAAAATGAATGGGATAATTTGGTGGACGACGGGGGGATCGAACCCCCGACCTCTGCATTGCGAACGCAGCGCTCTCCCAGCTGAGCTAGTCGCCCACGCGGACCGATTCGACTACTACAATATACCATGATGGCGGAACGGGATCTCAGCGGGCAACTGGAGAAAATGCAGAGGGAGTGGGACGAGCGGGCCCGCGAGAACGCGCGTTTTTACGTGAACACCGAACGGCAGAATTGGACCGACGTGGAGTTCTTCCGGTCTGGCGAGGGGACCGTTTCGGAAGAGATCCTCACCGACATGATCAACATTTGCCAGGGGAAAGATCCCAAGCGGATGCGGGTGCTCGAAATCGGTTGCGGAGCGGGGCGCGTGACGCGGGCGCTGGCGCAGATCTTCGGCGAAGTATATGGCGTGGATATCAGCGGCGAAATGGTGCGGCAGGCGCGGTCGGCGCTGGCAGATCTGCCACACGTGCATATCTCTCAGAACAGCGGGAAAGACCTAGACGTACTAGGAAATATAAAGTTTGATTTTGCATTTTCGTCGATCGTATTCCAGCACATTCCGAGCCGCGAAGTTATCGAAAGTTACATGCACGCAGTTCGCCGCCGGCTGCGGCGCGGCCGATTATTCAAGTTCCAGTTACAAGGGGGCGAGGCGCTGGACAATCCCCCGGACGATACCTGGCTGGGAGTTACTTTTTCCGAGCAGGAAGCGCGGGACATGGCGCTGCGCTGCGACTTTGAAATGCGATATAGCTATGGCGCGGGGACGCAGTACTTCTGGCTATGGTACTTTAATTCCAAGTTCTTCTCGCCTGCCTGGCGCCGGCATCGGGACTATAAGTTGCGGATGGCTTACCGGCAATGGCGGGCAAAGATTGCCAGAGTGTTGAAAAAGCGATAACTTCAGCCTCCGGAGCCGTTGGTTCCCCGCTGGCCGGCCCAGTATTTCTTCATACGCTCGGAGACGCGTTTGCGCTCCTTTTCATCCATCGATTTGCGGCCGCGGCGCGGGGGCGCAGGAAGAGTACCGGTACTCTGGAACTGCTCCAGTGATGCGATTACCTGGTTCAGTTTATCCAGTTCCTCGTGCAGATCCCGAATTGCCCTGTTAAGATCCATTGCGGCTGCGTGTGTACCATTGTTACACCGCTTACGGTCGCGGCTCAACTGGTCGCGGTTCAGTTAGCGCACCAGGAAAGGCCAGTGCGGCACTGCATGCAGCTTATAGTGTACCGCCGCAAGATAGAATAGCGCACCTAGTAGCAGCAAAACAATTCCACCAAGTGTTAGTACCTTGCGCCACGGGAAACGGCGGCCTTCGCGCTTTAGGACTAACAAGTAACCGGCGAAGACGCCGACATAAAACAGCAGGCACATGGGCAAGGCAAACAGCAGCATGTTAAATGCGTCCGGCGTGGGGGTGACGATGGCCGCGATGATGAAGATCCCCAGGATCGCATAGCGGCTGTGCTTCACCAGGAAGGCAGGACTGGCCAGGCGCAACAAGGTCAGGAAGAAGATCAGGATCGGCATTTCAAAGACCAGCGCCACGCCGAGCGTCACGTTGACGAACAGGTCGAAGTATTCGCTGATAGAAACCATCGGATCGACGTAGTTGCCCATGCCGATGCCTAACAGGAATGTAAGGGCGAAACGAAATGCCACAAAATATGCGAAGGCGCCGCCCATGATGAACAAGCCGGCGGAGCAGATTACGAAAGGCGCGGCATAGCGGCGCTCGCGCTTGTAGAGGCCGGGGGCAATGAAGGCCCACACCTGATAGAGAATCCAGGGGGAGGCAAGAAAGATGGCGCAGAGGATCGGCAACTTCACCCAGATGACGTTGAATTGTTCCATGGGGGTGATGGCCTTCAGCGTGGCCGGTTTGACGCCCAGCTTGGTGAGGGCGTCTACGGCGGGGCCGGCTATGATCCGCCAGAGCCTCTCGCAGTAGGCCAGGCTCACGAAATAGGCTACGGCCACACCCGCGATCATTTTGACGATGCGCGAGCGCAGTTCGGTGAGATGTTCAAAGAAGGACATGCGGAGCATGCCTTCTTCGCCATCGTCGGCGGGATCCGGGGGATCGGGCGGAGGTGGCGTGCGTCCGCCTGCGCCGCGGGTAACGGTCACGGCGGTGACCGCCCCGGGCGGAGGCGTTACTTTCCCTGTTGGAGTCTTCGCTCCATTGTCGTCGTCGCGTGAAGCCATTTATTGAGAGCTATGCGTTATGCTCGGGCACCGCCGAACCGTTGGCCGTTTGGGCGTCGGCGATTTCGGTGGCGTTGTCCATACGGTGGGCGATAGCGCCCTCCGGCGTAACGGTTGATAAAGACTCAGCGCCCTCAGTTGCGGATGCACTGATAGTAGAAGTGTTGGTTACGGTAGAATCCTGCGGCTCCGTGTTGGACGAACCGTACGGTTCGCCGTAGGTTCCGGCATCGCCTGAAGAATAATCGTAGTTGTAGTTATCGTACTGATAGCCACCGCCGATTTCCTTGGGCGACTCGGTTTCCCGTTCCAGGTTTCGCAATTCACGGTCGAAGGTGGCTTTCAATTCGCTCTGGGCGCGGCGGAACTCGCTGATCGCCTTCCCCAAGGTTCTGCCCAACTCCGGCAGCTTTTTGGGGCCGAACAGCACCAGGGCGAGGAGAAAGATGAAGACCATCTCCTGTAAACCTACGGGACCCATCTGGCGGCTTCCTCCATTCGAACTTCATCATCATGATATCACGCGGGGTGGTCGGAGCGGCGGGGGCAAAGCTCGACACGCTCGGGCGCAGAAAACAATTGGCCGCCGATGAACGCCGATAAAACAGAAGGAATTCTGAGCAATCGTGCTCTCGGCGTGTTGAACCGAGCCAGCGAAATCGGGAACGAGATCGATTTCTGTTGCGAGGGTGCCTGGTAGTAGGGAGAAACATCGGCTGGTTGCAACGCTAAATCCGCCCGGAATTCGGTATGCTGGTTAAGAGACGATGCCTGACCACTCCGTACACAGGGCGAGCGAGTTGGCCCACGACGAGCGGCTGGAGATCTTGACTCAAGCCCGGGAAATCGGCGCGCGCGCTCAAGATGCCAAAGAAGACGCCCTGATCGATGAGGCATTCGCCGCTGTCCGCGGTGGGCGCGGTTGAGATTTACGCTCGACTCCAACATTCTCGTTCGAGCATTGGCAAGCCCTCAGGGATCGGCATTGCGTCTGCTGGAGATCATCCTCGACTCTCACACCTTGGTTCTTTTCGCGGTTTATTCTTGACGAGGTCGAACGCGTAACCCTCTATCCTCCGCTACAGGCGCGCTAATGTATCAGGGCTAGCGACGCGGCAAGCTTCACGGGGAACCTGGCCAACGTGGCCCACATGGTTGAGCCGATAATCGTGCGGCCGCTGGTCCTGTCCGATCCGGGCCGACGACCCCGTTCTGTACACTGCCGCAGACGGAAAAGCCGATGTCCTGTGCACGCGGAATATCCGCCACTTCGCGGCGGATGAGGTGCAGAGGTTTTGTACGGCGCACGGCATCCGCGTCATGACGGATTTGGATATCTTGCGCGACCTTTTGAAGTAGCATGCCCGACTGAGTGCCACGGGGCGTTACGGGTCCAAAATGCAGATGTCGCGCAGGTTGCGGTAGCGCTCCGCATAATCCAGACCGTAGCCCACCACGAATTCGTCTGGAATGCGGAAGCCGACATAGGAGACCTGCACGGGCCGCTGCCGGCGGTCGGGCTTGTCGAGCAGCGCGGCGATGCGAATCGAGCGCGGCTTGCGCTGCTCCAGGAGATGGATCAGGTAGGTCAGGGTGACACCGCTATCCACGATGTCTTCGACGATCAGCAGATCGGCGCCCTCGACGGAGAAGTCCAGATCCTTAGTGACCTTGACCTCGCCCGACGTGGATTTGCCCTTGCCGTAGCTGGAGATGCCCATGAAGTCGACGAAAGCGTCGATGTGCAAGGAACGGGCCAGGTCGGACATGAAGAAGCATGCGCCCTTCAGAATGCAGATCAGGTGCAAGTTGCCGTTGGGGTAGTCGCGGTCGATCTCTGCGCCCATTTCGCGCACGCGGGCCTGGATCTGTTCTTCGGAGAGGAGTACGCGCAGGGAACGCAATAGGGCCTCTAGTCGGCGACTACGCCGAGGCGGGTGCTCTCGGGGCCAATGTGGATGTGCGCGCCGGTAGCTTTGCCGGGCGCCGCCTGCCAGAAGGCGAAGTAGGGGATACGTCGCGCCTCGAGGTACCGGCGCAACCAGACACCCTCAGGCTGATCGGGGTTCAGCGCCACGTCGACGCGGCCGCGGTGATCGAAGCCCAAGGCGCGGTGGACGGCGGTCTCGCCCATGGCGCTGACGGGCAGCGGTTTCGAGAAGCGATGCTCGAAAGCGGCGGAAATTTGCTGAAATTGAGCCGGCGTGAAGACGCCCGCGCCATCGTAGCGGACGGCGGCCGGGGCGCTGCCGCCGGGGCTTTGCTCTCGCGACTGGCGGTTCTGCTCGGCGAGGGCCATCTCGACAAGCTCATGATTCAGATCGGCGCGCGACACGGCGAGGTCGTATTCCTTGCGCGCGTAGCCGACCTGCTCGATCAAAGGCGCCAGGTCGTTCTTCGCCGCGATGCCGGACTCGATGAGGCCGCGCACTCTGTCGAGCTGCTTCTGACGGCGGTCGAGGCGGCGCTGGGCGGCTGCCACCATCTCATTGGCTTGCTGCTCGGTGATGTCCTGGCCGTACATAGTGCGGCGCAGGACGGCCATATCCTGCGCATCGCCCAAAGCGTCCTCAGCCTGCTCGAGTTGGACGCGGGGGAGGGCGCCGGCTTCCACCAGAGCGCGCAGGCGTTGTATGTTCAGCCGGGCGCGGAGTACGTCGGGGTCTTCGGACTGGGGGGCGGGATTGGCAGGCGGAAGCGCCTGCCCCGCCAACAGTACTGAACCGACCGTTAATAAGAGGAGAAAACGCATGGGCGGGTACCTATATTGTAGTACGATACGGTCAGGGAGCGTGTTCTGACAAAGGTTGATCTGAAGCACCCCGACCCGATCGAAACTCAATCATGGTTGGTGGCTGTCCGCGCCGCCGAATCCAAGAAAGCCACAGACATCCGCGTGCTGGACCTGACGGGCATTACCGCTTTCGCGGATTATTTCGTAATCTGCACGGGCGGCAACGCGCGCAATGTGCAGGCCATCGCCGACGAGGTAGGATTGCGCCTGAAGCAGACGGGAGAACTGCCATTCAGCGTAGAAGGCTATAACCAGGCGGAGTGGATTCTGGCCGATTACGGCGATTTCCTGGTGCATATTTTTTCCCCGAAATCGCGCGAGTATTACGATCTGGAGCGTCTGTGGCGGAATGCCAAGACCGTCGAGATTCCGCCGGAGTGAAGATTTTCCTGTACTACATCGGCAAGCCGCGGGATGCGCACGCCAACGCCATAGCCGCCGATTTCGTGAGCCGGGCCAGCCGCTATGCGGCCTGCGAGATGCGCGAGATCCGGCTGGAACGCACCGACTTATGGGCCAAACACCCAGCCGCGCGGCGCATATTGCTGGATCCCGCGGGCAAGCCCCTGGATACGGCGGGGTTTGTGACATTGATTGCGCAAGCCGAAATGGAGGGGCGCGACCTGGTCTTCGTGGTGGGCGGCGCGGATGGCCTGCCGGCGGATTGGCGGGCGCGCGCGGACGTGCTGCTTTCGCTTTCACGCATGACTTTTCCGCACGAGTTGGCGCGCGTCATGCTCGCCGAGCAGATTTATCGGGCGTTTGCCACGTTGCGGGGGCATCCTTACCCGCGGTAAAGCCACAAAACCAGCCGCGGGATCACTCGCCGGCATCGCGATCTACCCAGGCGAATTCTGCAATCGGAGGAGTACCGTCGCAAGCCGCGCCACTTACCCGGTAACCCGCTGATCGGCGGAACATCTCCACGTCGGCGGTCCAATCGTGCCCAGTCCTCGTTCAACAGCAGCAGACGCAACGCTACGGGCTCCCGCTTCACTCCAGCGCCTCCCGGACTGGCGAAAGCGCGCACGCACGACCTGTTTATGGGCGCTCTCCACGGCGCCGCTGCCGATCCCATAGCCCAGTCGCAGATACTCGTCATAGCGCAGTCAAGAGTATTTAATGAGGAGCCGCAACAACCGCGATGAATCGGCCCTTCTACCCGAAGTATTCGGTTTTATCTGCGTGCATCTGCGGCTGATTTCTTACCGCGACATACCTTGACGGTCCTAAAACCCCTCCAACAAATGCCCCATCTTCTCCTTCTTCGTCCGCAAATACGCCTCCGTGGACACCATCGCCGGCACGATGCAGGGCACCCGCTCCTCCACCCGCACGCCCGCGGCTTCCACGGCGGCAACCTTCTCCGGATTGTTCGATAACAGCCGGATACACGTCAATCCGAAATAGCGCAGAATCTCGCCGGGCAGCTCGTAATTGCGCAAATCGGATTCGAAGCCCAAGCGCTCGTTGGCCTCCACGGTATCCGCGCCTTCATCTTGCAATTCGTAAGCGCGCAGCTTGTTCAGCAGGCCGATGCCGCGCCCCTCCTGATGCTCGTAGATCAGCAACCCGCGGCCCTCTTCGGCGATCGTGTGCAGGGCCAGTTCAAGCTGCGCACGGCAATCGCAACGCAGGCTGTGGAAGACGTCGCCAGTCAGGCATTGCGAGTGAATGCGCACCAGTGGCGCCATCGGGCCGCGCGCCACATCGCCCATTTCCAGGACCACAGCTTCCTCCACGCGGTCGTCGAGCCGGCCCTCAAATCCGTAGATTCGAAAGTGTCCAAACCGGGTTGGAAAATCCGCTTCGGCAATCTTGTACAGCCGGAGCGCGGAAGGAGTATGCATAAGATATCTGCCGGCTGTCCCGATGCTTTTATTATAATGATCTGCGAGCTTACATGGCGGATTCCTCTCTGGTCACGCTGCTGGTGAAGCTGGGCGTGGTGGCCTCGCTGGCCAGCATCCTGGTTCGCTGGAGCGCCGTCAAGCGCATGCTGATGCGCGAAAACCGGACCATGGGCCAGCGCGTGAAATTGTCGCTCTGGTTCTCCGGCGTGTTCGGCGCGAGTGTCGCCACGCGCGTGGTGAGCGCCGCCTACCAGGCTGGCAGCTATCAGGCGGTGGACCTCGGCCTGGAGGGCAGCCTCCTCGCGGGCCTGCTGGGCGGTTACGTGACAGGTCTGGTGTCGGGAATTCTGATCTCGATTCCGGCTATGCTCAACCGCGAGTATCTGACCATGCCGCTGCTGGCGGGCCTCGGCGTGTTGGGCGGTCTGTTGCGCGATTGCGCCGCCGATCCGGAGGATATCTGGCGCTTCAGCCCGTTCTTCGACCTGAACCTCTGGCGCTTCTTCAAGCAGCGCCGCTTCGACCGGCGCAACGCATTCAACCTGCTCTTCTTCGTAGTGATTCTGTTCGCCGAATTCCTGCGGCAGGCGCTGGGTCAAGCCTTCGGTGCGACCGGCCGGATCTTCTACCTGCATCCGGAGCAACCCAACTTCTTGATGTACGCCGCGATTTATGCGACCACGCTGTTCTCCGTCACGCTGCCGATCAAGATCTGGAATAACACCCGCAACGAAGGCAAGCTCGAGGAGCAGAAGCGGCACTTGATTCAGGCCCGCCTGGAGGCCCTCACCAGCCAGATCAATCCCCACTTCCTCTTCAACACGCTGAATTCGGTTTCATCGCTGATCCGCACGGACCCCAACCAGGCCCGCGTGATGGTGCTGAAGCTCTCGAACATCCTGCGGCGGCTGCTGCGTAAGCACGACAATTTCAGCGCGCTGCGCGAGGAGATCGGCTTCATCGACGATTACCTGGCCATCGAAGTGGTGCGCTTCGGCGACAAGCTGCGATTCGAAAAAGACGTGGCCGCCGATACATTGGACATGCTGGTGCCAAGCATGCTCCTGCAGCCCCTGATCGAGAATTGCGTGAAACACGGGTTGAGCAGCAAAGTGGAAGGCGGCATCATCCGGCTGCGCAGCCGGCGGGTGGATTCGCGGCTGCTGCTGCGCGTGGAGGACGATGGCGTCGGCATACCCGAATCCAGGCTGGCGACGCTGCGGGAACAGGGCATCGGCGTGAGCAACGTAAGCGAGCGGCTGAACGTCCTGTTCGGCAACGATCACAAGATGGCCATCGAGAGCCAGCCTGGACAAGGCACGCGTATCGAGATAGAGATCCCGGAGTTACAGACCAGCCTGGTGGCCGCTTCTTAAACCATGGCTTGTGGGGCGGGCAATTCTGCCTCAACGCTACTTACTTTCCCAAGAGGCTCGATTCTGCATAAATCGTGGGGCGGACCCCCTGGTCCGCGGCCGACGCCCTCGTCGGCCTGTCGGACACGATGCAGTATCCCGAGTCTTGGGAAACTAGTGTCATTGGGCAATTCTGCCCGCAGCCGCCCTCCAAAGCCAAACCGACCACCACCGGGTTTCGCCTGCCTCTCCCATCGAGACCATCGCATAATAGGAGGGATGACTTCGACTTGCGTACGGCGTGTTCTCTGCCTCTGTGCCGCTTTGGCCGGCGCCGCCATGATACAGCTGGCCGGCGCGCCACAGCTCCCCCCCGAGCTTTTCAACGATCTGCGCTGGCGCAACATCGGTCCCTTCCGGGGAGGCCGCACCCGCGCCGCAGCCGGCGTACCCAGCCAGCCCAATGTGTTCTACATGGGCCAGGTCAACGGCGGCGTCTGGAAATCCGACGACTACGGCCGCACGTGGACGCCGATCTTCGATAGCCAGCCCACCGGTTCCATCGGCGCCATCGCGGTAGCGCCCTCCGATCCCAACGTGATCTATGTCGCGAGCGGCGAGGGACTGCAACGCCCCGATCTATCCGTCGGCAACGGCATCTACAAATCTACCGACGCGGGTCAGACCTGGACGCACCTGGGCTTGCGCGAGGGCCAACAAATCCCGGCGCTGGCCGTGGACCCGCGCGACCCGAATCGCCTGTTCGCCGCCGTGCTCGGGCATCCTTACGGGCCGAACGAACAACGCGGCGTCTTTGCCTCCACCGATGGCGGCCAAAACTGGCAGAAGATTTTGTACGTCGACGAAAATACCGGCGCTTCCGACATCGCCATGGACCCTTCGAACCCGGATGTCCTGTACGCATCGCTGTGGGAAGCCCGCGAAGGCCCGTGGGAATTCGGAAATACCTATGCCGGCAAGCACGGCGGCATTTTCAAATCCACCGACGGAGGCAAAACATGGCATAAGCTCACCCAGGGTCTTCCGGAAGTGGATCAGGCCTACGTAGCGATAGCCCCCAGCGACCCGCATCGCCTCTACGCGACCGTCGCCGCCGGCCGCGAGGTGGGTATCTACCGTTCGGATGATGCCGGGGAAAACTGGCATCGCGCCACCACAGACCCGCGGCCCGCGAATCGCATCGGCGGCGGCGACCTGCCCGTGCCGCGCGTCGATCCGAAGGACGCCGACACGCTCTACAGCGCGAGCATCGTCACCTGGCGATCGACCGACGGCGGCCAGACCTGGACCGGTATAAAGGGCGCGCCGGGCGGCGACGACTATCAGAACATCTGGATCAATCCCAATAACCCGGACATCATCCTGCTCGTGGGCGACCAGGGCGCGCTCGTCAGCGTGAACCGCGGACGCACTTGGAGTTCCTGGTACAACCAGGCGACCGCGCAGCTCTATCATGCCGTGGCCGACAATGCGTTCCCCTACCGGGTTTGCGCCGGGCAGCAGGAAAGCGGCTCGGTATGCGTCTCCAGCCGCGGCAACGATGGCGTCATCACCTTTCGCGAATGGCATCCTGTGGGCGTCATCGAATACGGCTACGTCGCGCCCGACCCGCTCGATCCGGATATCGTGTATGGCGCGGGCCGCGGCCAGGTGTCGAAATGGCGCCGCAGCACGGGCGAGGTCGAAATCGTCTCACCAAAGCCGCCATCGGGCGAAACGTATCGCGCCGATCGCACCCAGCCAATCGTTTTCTCTCCCCTCGACCCGCGTGTGCTCTTTTACGCGGCCAACGTCGTCCTCAAGACCACGGATGGCGGGCATTCCTGGCAGACCATCAGCTCCGACCTGACGCGCCCGCATCCCGGTATTCCCGCAAGTCTGGGCAGCATGGCCGCCAAAGATCCTGGCGCGGATAAGCAGCGCGGCGTGGTCTACTCGCTCGCGCCGTCCTTCCACAATATCGATACCATCTGGGCCGGCACCGACGAAGGGTTGATCTGGATCACCGCCGATGGCGGCAAGAAATGGAAAGACATCACCCCACCCGCGCTGACGCCGTGGGCCAAAGTCACCCAACTCGAAGCGTCGCATTTCGACGACAAGTCGGCCTATACCTCCGTAAGCCGCTTCCGCGTGGATGATCTGACTCCGTATATCTACCGCACCCACGACAGCGGCAAGACCTGGCAGCTTATTACGGCCGGGCTGCCAAACGACGCCCCCATCGACACGGTGCGTGAAGACCCCGTGCGCAAGGGCCTGCTGTTTGCCGGCAGCGAAACCAGCGTGTGGATGTCATTTGACGACGGTGACCATTGGCAATCGCTGCAATTGAACCTTCCGCACACTTCCATGCGCGACCTATGGATCCATGAAAGCGACCTGATCGTGGCCACCCACGGCCGCTCGTTCTGGATTCTCGACGACATCAGCCCTTTGCGGCAGATCGACGAAAAGGTGCTGCAGTCGCCCGCCTGGCTCGGGCGCCCCGCAGTAGCCTACCGCGTGCGCCGCGATACCAACACCGATACACCCCTGCCGCCGGATGAGCCGCTGGCCGATAATCCGCCGGATGGCGCTGTTATCGACTACTACCTTGCCCAGCCGGCAGCCGGTCCGGTGACGCTCGAAATCCTCGACGCGGGTGGCAAGGTGGTGCGGCATTATTCGAGCGCGGACGCGCCCGACTTCACCGCGGCCGATTTGAAGACGTTGAGCATTCCGGCTTTGTGGCTGCGCCCGTCGCGCATCCTGCCGGCGGGCGCCGGTCTGCATCGCTGGGTCTGGGATCTGCATGGCGTCCCGCCGGAGTCTCTGCGGCACGAGTACCCTATCGCAGCGGTTCCACATGACACGCCGCGCCTCCCGCTGGGTCCCGTTGCATTGCCAGGCGCTTACACCGTGAAGCTCACCGTCGATGGCCATCCGTACACCGCGCCCCTCACCGTGAAGATGGATCCGCGCGTGAAGACTCCGCAGGCGGGTTTAGAGCAGCAGGTCCAGGCCGAGACGCAACTGGCCCGCATGATGACGCATACGGCAGTTGCCGTTCGGGAAGCTCGTTCGGCGCAGGAACAGATCGACAAGCTCGCGCACGATGCCACCGGGCCGGTAGCGGACCATCTTGCCGCGCTGGGGAAGAAGATCAAGGCGGCGCTCGGAGCCGGAGGAGGGTTCGGCCCAGCGCCGGCCGAGCCGGGACTGCTGTCGGTGAGTGGCGCGGCGTCCACGTTGTACGGCGAAATCGATAGCGCGGATGCCGCGCCCACCGCCGCGCAATCGGCCGCCCTGGCAAAACTGGTGCGCGACGATGCCGCCGTGATGGAACGCTGGAAAAAACTAAAATCTGAGGACCTGAAAGGGATTCAGCTCAGCACGAAGCCGGCTCCCGAGGAAGACGATGACGATTCCGACGATGACGTCGGATAGGTCTGCCAGATCATGGGGGGGCGGGCTTGATCTCGCGCGGCGCTTTAGCGCCGCTCCCCGGCCATACGGTATCGAGTAGCATTGTATCGTGCCATTGCGAAACCATGTCGCCTCAGCGCTGTTCCTCGCTTGCGCCCTGGCAGCCCAGACCAGGCCTGGAATCTTCCGCATCCAGCCCGTCCGTCCCGTAGCCGAACTGCGCGTCGAAGCGTTAGCCGCCAAGCCGCCCGCGGAAATAGGGCATTTCCGAGCCCCAGACCTAACCGACCTCACCACGCTCGATCCCCGTATCAAGCTGGACATCCGCTACGCCACTTCGGACAACTTCCTGAGCACGCCGGTCTACTCGTCGGCGCGCGCTTTCCTGCAGCGTCCCGCGGCGGAGGCGCTGCTGCGTGCACAGCGCGAACTGCTGCAGCAAGGCTACGGACTGCTGATCTTCGATGCCTACCGGCCCTGGTATGTCACCAAAATATTCTGGGATGCCACGCCGCCGGGCAAGCATGAGTTTGTCGCCAACCCTGCGGAAGGGTCGCGCCACAATCGCGGATGCGCGGTCGATCTGTCGCTATACGATCTCAAGACCGGTCGCGAAATCGAGATGACCGGCGTCTACGACGAGATGTCCGAACGGTCCTATCCGGATTACCCTGGTGGCACCCCGGAGCAGCGCGCGCACAGGCAAATGCTGCGCGGCGCGATGGAGAAGCAGGGTTTCACCGTGTATCCATCCGAGTGGTGGCACTTCGATTACCATGACTGGAAAGAGTACGCAATTCAGAACGTCCCCTTCGAAGAGATCGACCACCGGTGACCTCATCGCGACCATGCGATCCCCCGGCCCAGCACGAAGATAAACAGCAGGCTCCCGGCGGCGCCCGCAGCCAGCCACGCCGCGCTGCGCCGAATTGACCCAACTTGCCCTTCTTCGTTGGGGATGCCTCCACGCATCATCGAAGGCAGGCTCAGCAGGCCGGCGTTTGCGCCCAAAGTGGATGGCAGCGCGGATGCTATGACATAGAACAATCCCATTGGATTGAACAAACCGCCCATGCCGGCCAGAATCCCGTCCGTGAAGTAAGGCGTCCAGCACAGCACACGAAGTCTTCTCGAAGTTTCGCCCTTGCCGTGAAACGATCGCAGCTTGGCGGCTACTATCAGCATGGATGCATAATACGAAACCACACCAAGCAACACCAACCCAAGCCGCCACATCCAGTGCGGTTGCAAGCCCCGGATCACGGCCGCCCAGTCGCCAAAGTTGAAAACGCCGGAGAACAAGAAGTAGCCGGTACCGGTAAAGAGGTTTCCTGCCATCGCCAGCACCAGGAAGTAGCGGGTAGCCGGCCTGTAGCGCCGCGGCCTGCGCAGCAGGACCCAGAAGATCGCGGAGAAAAGAAGATTGACGAGGGTGCCATTCGCGGAGATCCATCGCGTCTCAATATCGCTCTGCAGTGCGACCGTGCTGATGGTCACGCGATGCGCTCCGCTTAGCCACGCTGTCACACCGTGGCCCAGGCCTTCGTGCAAAACATCCTGTAGAATACAAGCCAGCGCTGAGATGGCGATCGTCGTGAGCTTATCGTCTTTGGCCGGAACCACGCTCGCAAGCATATCATCTCCCAAGGTGGTGCGCGGTATCGGCGGGTCAGCGGCTTTTCCTGCTCCTCACCGCCACCCAAAGCATCATCGCCATCGGCAGGATCGTGCCCGCCAGGTATAGAGTCCACAGAACCATCAAGACCGGCTGGGACACCGCCGCGGGCTTATTCACTGCCAGCCGCTCAAATACCGCGCCGAAGCCCATGGTGCGATACGCGTCGCTATGCAACGTGGCGAGCGTACCGTTAGCCTGGTGTCCGATAAGGCCCGCATAGTACGGAATCGCTACCCAGTGCATGCCGTAAAGGTCCAACAAACCGAACAAGGTTGTGCCCACCGCCGCTATAAACACCCGCCAACGGCCGAAAGCCACGGTGCACAGCACCACTTCGCAGGCTACGGCTGCGTACAGGTACCAACCCATGGATCCTGCGAGTCCTTTGGCCAGAGCCTGAAGAAATACATTGTAGACTTGCCCGAGCCACAGGAAACCGTAGACCGTCACCAGCCACATGACCGGCGGCCGGCGCAATTGCACAGTCAGACCAACTGCCGCTAGCATCGCGATGGCGAAAAAGACGTGGTACATCCAGCTTCGCACGCCTAGAGCGCTCCATCCGCAATAATATAGATGCGAAACCAGAATCACGTCGACGGCCCGGAGCCACGGAATGTGAAAGATAGCGGGCAACAGAGCCATCACACCCCTGTCCCGCAAGATGACGGACTCGGGTTGCGCTGAGATGGTTCCCGTGGTCGCAACGTTGCGGACGTACCACCAACCCGCGGCCGACAGGGTAACTACACACGTTGTCAACGCCGGCGCCCACGCTTTCCGGTATTTGTAACATAACAGCAAAAACACGGCGGGTACGGCTGTCAGGAAGTAAGCTTTGGTCAATAACCCAAGGCCGAGAACCGCGCCAAGCATAACTGAGCTACCGATGTCCGGCGCGCGATTGAGAATCCGGAGACCCGACCAGATCAACAGCGTGAAGAGCAGTATCGAGAGTGGTTCGTTGCTAATACGCGCAACATCGATTGCGAATCCTGGCATGACTGCTACAACCGCCGAACATCCCAGTGCCGCAGACTCGTGCCGCATGACCGCGAAAGCAATCCCAAAGGTGAGCGGCACGGCCAACGAGGCTATCGCTACGCCAATCCACCTCAACCACATCACCTGCGTCAGCAAGCCACAGCCCTTCAGCGCATAAAGCGCTGGAGCCATGAGCCAGTAGTAGAGCGGCGGTTGAACCGCTTCGTAGGCCGATATCCCGCCGGTCGATTCCTCCTTGGCCCAGCGCGGCGGCATGTCGCGCAAACGGCCTTCCCGCTGGCGTCTCTCTTCGGGCGGGAGTGCCCAATACGCCTCCTCCGTAAGCGAAGACCGGAAGACATCCCAGCCGCGCCATTGCCATGGCACCGGTACGAATTTGAAGGATTCCTCGACATCCCGCTGCCCCGGTTGGTCGCGGGGTAGCAATAGGGTTCCTTTCGTGGCGATCGCGCGGACCACTCCGAAATGCGCGAATTCGTCATAGCCCTCCCAAAGTGGAAACATCGAAGCGTAGAACCAGCCGCGAAACAGAAAGCAGATCCAAATTGATGTCAGCCACCAGCGGGTTCGCATGCTGCCCTGGCCCTTTGTGCGTGCAAGGTCTTGCGTCTTTACCGATCAGTATCGCCAACTTGTCAGGTCAGCTCCGGGCGGCGCCGTTTTCAGAATGCGGTCCATAATCTGCGGCACGTACATTTGGTTGTAGTGCAGCCGGGAGTACCAATTCGGTTTCGTTGGATCGCCGTTCCAGCAGTGCTCGGCGCGCGGCCCATAGCGTACTTCACCTTCGTAGGGCACGCCGTGTCCGGGGGATCCGGTCTGCTTCAGGAAGTCTTCCATCAGGTAAACCGCATCGTTCAGGAAATAAGTGTCCTCCGAGCCGACGTAGATGTGGAGCTTGCCCTGCAGCTTCGGCCCGAGTGTGGCCCAATCGCGTTGCAGTATAGCGTCCAGGTCGTAGTGCGCGCGCCAGTACTCGGCCGTGCGATGGTCGATCGCGCCGGTCCGCTTGTCGAAGATCGGCTGCGGATAGCCGTTCTCCGCGGTTGGCGAATACACCGCCTGCCAGATATCGAACTGCTCGCCCGACCGGCCGCGGTCGCCCAGCGCGGCTTCATAGGCGATATTGTCGCGCATGGAGATCAGCGTATGGCCCTGATAATCGCGCATGGCCGGCTGCTCGACCTGCTTGTT
>Ga0070761_10001084_pt1 | contig 17115 bp, 19 predicted proteins | sample HubBroMetageREF1_FD_66724 | JGI IMG/M metagenome (GOLD analysis project Ga0070761, IMG submission 66724) | Reference soil microbial communities from the Hubbard Brook experimental Forest, New Hampshire, USA - Hubbard Brook CCASE Soil... | ecosystem: Environmental > Terrestrial > Soil >... | reverse complement strand
CCCGCTCCCGCAGCCGGCGCCGGGCCGGCGGCCGGAGTGTGCGGGTTGATGACATGAAACTGAGCGCCACGGCACTGCGGCAGATGAAGTCGCACGCGCCGATCGCCATGCTGACGGCCTACACGGCGCCGGTGGCGCGCTGTCTCGAGCGCGCCGGCATTCCGGTTATTTTGGTCGGCGACACCGTCGGCATGGTGGAGATGGGCCTTGCCAGCACGCGGCCCGTGACCCTCGAGCACATGCAGTATCACGTGAGCGCCGTGCGCCGTGGCGCGCCGGCGACGCATGTGATCGGCGATCTGCCCCACAACAGCTACCCTGACCCGGCGAGCGCGCTGATGAGTGCGCAGCGGCTCGTGGCGGCGGGGGCTGACAGCGTGAAGCTCGAGGGGCCGCAGTATGCGGTGATCGCGCACCTGAAGGTGCACGGTATCGAGGTCGTCGGTCACACCGGGCTCACGCCGCAGACTGCGGCCGACTTCCGTCAGGTGGGCAAGAAAGAAGAGGACGCCGAGCGCATCGCCCGCGAGGCGCAGGCACTCGCCGCGGCCGGCGCGTTCCTGGTGGTGCTGGAGCACATTCCCGCCGCGCTCGCCGAGCGCATCACCCGCGCGCTGCCGGTGCCCACCATCGGTATCGGCGCCGGCGCTGCCTGTGATGGCCAGGTGCTGGTCATCAACGATGCGATCGGACTGGGGGACTACTGGCCGCCGTTCTCGCGCCAGTACGCCTATGTCGGGCGTACCATTGTCGAGGTGGCCGCGGCGTTCAGGCGCGAGGTCGAGGACGGCACCTTCGTCAACCAGGTCGTCAAGATGCAGCGCGGCGCCGGCGACTGAGCCGGCCCTGCGGCGCTGGTGCGCGGCGGCGCAATGTCGTTACAGTGGCACCCGGGTCGGCAAACGGAGCGCAGGTGGAGGCCAGGGTGGCGCCGGCGGGTGCGGAAGAATTGCGGCGGCGGCGCTTCGCGCGCATCGCCAGCATCCTGTTCTGGTTGTTCGCTGTATGCTTCGGCGTTGCAGCGCTGCAGGTGTCGGTGGCGCTGCGTTCCAATCTGGTGTGGGTCGACTACCGCGGGCAGGCAGTCCCGCTCACCTCGATGCGCCACGAGCTCGTGTTCCTGATTCTGGCGGCGCTGCTGAGCGCGCTGTCGGCGTGGCACTGGCACCGCGCGCTCGCGCCCCGGGCGCCGGCCGGCAGCGATTCGTGAGCGATGCGTCGCCCGGCTACCAGCTGACGCTGCGGCAGACGCCGAGATTTCTGCACGCGGTGGTGACCGGTGCCAACAGCCGCGAGAACGTCGCCGGCTACTTCGAGCAGCTGCTGAATGAGTGCCGCGGGCGCGGCTGCCGGCGCGTGCTGCTCGAGGAGCGCCTCGAGGGACCGCGCCTGTCGGCGAGTGAGGCGTTCACGCTCGCGGCCCAAGGGGCGCTGCGTTTCAGTGGCCTGGTCGAGGCCATGGCCTACGTCGATGTTTACGCTGAGGGCGACACCATGCATTTCGCCGAGCGCGTGGCGGTGCAGCGCGCCTTCCCGGTGCGCGTGTTCGGCAGCGTCGCAGCGGCCGAGAGGTGGCTAACCACGGATGCGAGGACAGACTGACTATGGATAGCGAGGACCAGAGGCTCACCCGCATCAGCACGCTGTGCGGGGCGCTGCCACAGACCGAGCGCACGCTGCGCGGCACGCATGCGGACTTTCGCGTGCGCGGCAGGGTGTTCGCCTACTTCCTCAACAATCACCATGAGGATGGCATCGTCTCGGTGTGCTGCCGCTCGGAGCTCGGTCAGAACGTCGACCGTACCGCCAGTGATCCGGCGCGTTACTACCTGCCCGCTTATATCGGCGCGCGCGGCTGGTTCGGACTGCGGCTCGACCGCGGCGCGATCGACTGGCGCGAGGTCGAGAACATTCTCACGCTGAGTTATTGCCTCGCGGCGCCGCGCCGGCTTGCCGAGGGGGTGCGCGGCGCCACCGCAGCGCCGCCCGGGACGGCACGCCGGTGATCGCACGGCAGTGGCGCGCGCTCGCCCGCGCCGAGCGCGCCTCGGAGTACGTGCGCCATCTGCAGCGCGAGACCTTCCCGCGGCTGGCGGGCATCGCCGGGTTCGTCGATGCGACGATCCTGCAGCGCGCACTGCCGGCGGGCGTGGAATTTGTCATCGTGACGCGCTGGGACTCACTCGCGGCGATCGCCGCCTTTGCCGGCGATGACGCGGAGGCCGCGGTGGTGCCGGCGGCGGTGGCGGCGCTGATGCTCGAGTACGATGCGCGCGCGCGCCACTACGAGGTGATCGGCTGAGAGTGCGCGCCAACGGCTCGCGTTGGCGCCAGGCGAAGCTGCGGCATGCAGCCGCTGTTGCGGCTTTGCTCGGGGGGGCTTGCGCCCTGGGGAGGGCGCGCGCCGCTCCCGACGGAGCGGATACTCCGCGGGAGCGTGCGCCAGTGCGCGGCGGTTAGCTGCGCTCCTCGTGGTCGGGATGCTCCGGGTTCTTCTTGGGCGGCGGCGGGTTGCCCTTGGCCGCAGCCTTCGGCGGCTGCGCCTGCTTCTGCTTGGCCTGCGTCCCGGGCTGACCCGGATGGCCGGCGTTGTTGGTGGCGTACGGGCGCGCGCCATTCGCTCCCGGCGGGTGCGCCGCATTCGCGGGCGGCGTGTGCGCCGGGCTGTTGAGGTTATGTGCCACCGCATTCGCCGCCGGCGTGCTCGGATGCCAGGGCGTACCCACCGGCTTCGCCGCCGTCACGCCCGCGCCCGTGAAGGCGCCGGCATGCGTCGTCGCCGCGATCGGCGGCCGGCCCTGATTGTGGCTCGCCACCAGCTCCGGATTGGCGCGCGCGGCGGCCTCGTGCTGCACCTGCATCGGGGTCGGCTGCGTATGCGGCTCGTTCGCCACCGCCGCTTCCTGCGGCGTCGGCTGCGTGCGCGTGCCCGGGGCACCGGCGTAGCTCGCCTGGGTGATGTTGGTGTTGTTGACGATGGTGACGTTGTTGACCACCGTCTGGTTGTAGGTGTTGTGAATCACCGTGGTGTTCACGTTGGTGATGGCGGTGTTGTACTGGAAGCTGTTGCCCGCCCAGCGGCCGCCGGCGAAGCCGGTGCCTACGTAACCGCCGCCATAGTTGATGCCGCCGTAGAAGCCAACGTGCGCACCCCAGTAACCGGCATGAAACGCATACACGCCACCGACGATGCCCCAGTAGCCGGGCGTCCACAGCACTCCCACGCTCGGTGGCGCGACCCAGGTGCCCGGCACCCAGAAGTAGCCAGACGGACCCCAGCGCCACAACCCGGGCGTCCAGATGTAACCCACCGTCGGGCACGGCGGCTGCTCGTAGACCGGCAGCGGCGGCGGCGCCTCGGTGATCTGCGCATCGAATTCGGCGCCCGCGGGAGTCACCGCGACGGCGACCGCGGGGGCGGGTGGTGGTGGCGGCGGCGGCGGCGCCGGGCGATACGCCGGCGTTACGACGCAACCCGTCAGTGCGGCCGCGACGAACGCAGCCACGAAACCTACACTCTTGCGCATAGCCACTCCTTCGAAAGACCTTGAACAGACGCCGGACAGAGCTGTCAGCAACCGCTGGCGCATTCTCTCCGGGGTCGACTTAATCCCGTCGAGACACCCGTCACAACCAGCGTACCCGGCCGCAGCTGAACCAACTCTGTACCGCAGCCGCAGCGCCCGCTGTTTGTCGCCGCACGCCGACAGCGCCGACCGTTGCCGGCGGGCGTGGTGACGTGTTGGAGTTAAAACGCGCGCGCGGTGCGGGCGTTTACCAAAGCGCAGGATGTTGAGGTCAAATCAGCGCCGCGCGCTGGCTGCGCCTTAATCGCTCTCGGCGCGCAGCGGCCGGCTCATCAGTGCCTGCACTGCATCACGCGCTGGCAGGTTCTCATAGAGCACGCGGTACACCATGTCACACAGCGGCATCTCGACGCCGGCGCGCGCGGCCACCGCACGGATGGCGCGCGCCGCCGCGTAACCCTCCACCGCCTGCGCGATCTCCTGCAGCGCCGCTTGCGGAGTGCGCCCGGCAGCGAGCAGCAGTCCGAAACGGCGATTGCGCGACTGGTCGTCGGTGCAGGTGAGCACCAGATCGCCGAGGCCTGCGAGCCCCATGAAAGTCTGCGGCTGCGCGCCGAGCGCGACCCCCAGGCGGGTCATCTCGCGCAGCCCGCGGGTGATGAGTGCCACGCGCGTGTTGGCGCCGAAGCCGAGCCCGTCGCCGAGCCCGGCGCCCACTGCCAGCGCATTCTTCACCGCCCCGCCGATCTCAACCCCAATGATGTCAGTGGAGCTGTAGGCGCGGAAGTTGGCCGACGACAGCTCGCGCGAGAGCGTCTGGGCGTAGTGCGCATCGGGCGAGGCGACCGTCATCGCGGTCGGCAGGCCGGCGCCGACCTCGCGCGCGAACGTCGGTCCGGAGAGCACCGCCACACGCCGCTCGGCGCCGAGCACGGCGCGCGCCACCTGGTGCGGCAACAACAGACTGTCCTGCTCGAAGCCCTTGGTGGCCCAGGCCACGTGCGTGCCGGTGGTGAGGCGCGGCTGCAGCTCAGCCAGCAGCGCGCGTAGCGCCTGGCTCGGGACCGCTACCAGCGCATCGCGCGTGCCGCTGAGTGCGCGCGCGATATCGGGCTGCACCTCGAGCGAAGGCGGGAAGGGCACGCTCGGCAGATAGCGGCTGTTGCAGCGCGCGCGCGCCATCTCCGCCAGGCGCGCGCCGTCGCGTCCCCATAGCCGCACGCTGCGCCCGCCGCGCGCAAACTGGACGGCGAGCGCCGTACCCCAGGAGCCCGCGCCCAGGACCGCGACCGGCAACTCGCCGCCCGCGTTCATCGGCTCAGTTGGTGACGGCCGGCGGGCTCTGGTTGGCGGCGTACAGTGCCTCGAAGTTGACCGGCGGCAGCAGGAACTGCGGGAAGCCGCCCTGGGTGACGAGTGTGGAGACCGCCGCCCGCGCATACGGAAACAGCACGCTCGGGCAGATGGTGCTGACCGCGCGCTTGAGATCGGCCTCGGCGAGATTGCGCATGACGAACAGGCCGGCCTGTTTCACCTCCACCAGGAAGATGGTGACCTCGCCGAGCTTGGCCGACACGGTCACGGTCAGCACCACCTCGCGCACGTCGGGTCCGAGCGCGTTGGAGGCGGTCTGCAGGTCGAGGCTGATCTGCGGGTTCCAGCTGCCGTCGATGCGCGGCCCGTTGGGTGACTCGTACGAGCAGTCCTTGAGGTACACGTTCTGCAGCGCGAGCACCGCGCTGCCGTCATCCGGGGGGACGGCCGGATCGATACCGGTGGGTTCGTTCGCCATGGGTCTTCGAGGCTCCGTTATTTCAACAGGGGGTCGAGGCCGCCGGCCGCATCCAGTGCCAGCAGGTCGTCGCAGCCGCCGACGTGGTTCTCGCCGATAAAAATCTGCGGCACGCTCGCGCGGCCGCCGCTGCGTTCAATCATCTGCGTGCGCGCCCCGGATACCGCGTCCACGTCGATCTCCTCGAACGCCACGCCCTTGGACTCGAGCAGGCTGCGCGCGCGCGCGCAGTACGGGCACCAGTCGCTCACGTACAGGGTCACCTTGGGCGCACTCATGCACGCGACACCGGCAGATTGTCGGCGCGCCAGGCGGCCAGTCCGCCGCGCAGTGCGAACACGCGCGTGAAGCCCTGGGCGATCAGCTGGCGGGCCGCCGGCCCGCCGAGCGAGCCGCTCTCGTCGTACACCACGACCGCCTTTTCCTTATGCTTCTTCAGCGTGTCGGCGGCCTTGAGGATCTGCGCGCTGTCCATCTGGCGGGCGCCGGCGAGGTGCCCCGCCTGGTACTGCTCCGGCGGGCGCAGGTCGAGCAGCAGCGCCCCCTGGTTCATCAGCTGGATGAGCTCCTGGGGCGAAACCGAGGCGCGGCCTTCCGTGCGCTGGCGCATTTCGTATACAAGGATCACCGCGAGCAACACACCGGTCGCGGTGGCCAGTGCCGGGTGATGGGCGATGAACTCGAGGACGCGGTCCATGAAACAGGTGTGTCTGCCGGGGGCGCAAAAGGGCGCGCATTATAGCGCCCCGCTGCCGTTCGGCACCCCGGCACGCCCGCCGCCGGCGCGGCCGCGCAAACCGCTGCTGGCGGCGCTGCTGCTGAGCGCTCTGGCTGGCGCCGCGGGCCTGCCGGCCGCCCCGGGCCACCCGGAGGCGGATGCCCGCAAGGCCGAGCAGGAGCTGCAGGGAGTGCGCGCCGAGATCGAGCGCATCACGCGCGAGGTGAGCGCCGAGCAGGTGGAGCGCGACCGCCTGACACACGAGCTCAAGAGCGCCGAAGTCTCGGTCGGTAAGGCGCGCGCGGCGCTGGCCGACGTACGGCGCGAGCGCGCCGAGGACGCGGCCCGGCGCGCAGCGCTCACCGTCGAGAAACACGCGCGCCAGAGCGAGCTCGAGCAGAACCGTGCAGCCCTCGAGGGCCAGCTGCGCGCCGCCTATCTCATCGGCCGGCAGGAGCCGCTGAAGCTGCTGCTCAACCAGAAGGACCCGGCGCTCGCCGGGCGCATGTTCGTCTACTACAGCTACTTCGGCCGGGCGCGTGCCGGGCAGATCCACCTCATCGAAAACGACGTGCAGCGCCTCACCGAGCTCGACGGCGAGCTCGCCGCCGAGGACGACAAGCTCGCCGCCCTCGAGCAGCAGCAGCGCGCGCAGCTCGCCGACCTCGAGCAGGCGCGCACGCAGCGCAGTCACGTGCTGGCGAGCCTCGAGGCGCAGTCACACACCCGCGCGCAGAACCTCGAGCGCCTGAAGAGCCAGCAGGCCGGGCTCGAGAAACTGCTGCGCGAGCTGCGCGCCGCCATGGAGCGCTTCCCGGTCGAGGGGAATGACGCCTTCACGCGGCTGCGCGGCAAGCTCGCCTGGCCGGTGAGCGGTCACCTGCTGGCGCGCTTCGGCGATGCGCGCGCCGGCGGGGTGCGCTGGGACGGCGTGCTGGTGGCGACCGAGCGCGGCACCCCGGTGAAGGCGGTCTGCCAGGGACGCATCATCTATGCCGACTGGCTGCCCGGTCTGGGCCTGCTGGCGATCGTCGACCACGGCGATGGCTACCTCAGCCTCTACGGCCACAACGAGCGCCTCTACAAGGCGGCCGGTGAGCACGTCGAGGCGGGTGACACCATTGCCGCCGCCGGCGACAGCGGCGGCAGTCCCCGGCCGGAGCTGTATTTCGAGATCCGCAAGGGCGGCAAGCCGGTCGACCCGCAGCCCTGGTTCCGGGCCGCCGACCCCTAAAAAGAGGCCCCTGCGCGCCCTCGCCGGCGCGTGATGTGATCGCGGTCAACGTTTGCGGCGGGCGGGCACGCTCCCGGCGCCCGGTTTCGCCAACTTGCGCAAGGACCCGTGCGGGCATAAGTGCAATCGTGGCAGCGTCATGAGTCCGCTCCCCGACAGCGAATACGTTCCCGGCCAGCCCGGTGCACGTTTCGACCCGTACGTCCGCCTGGCGCGCTCGCTCTTGCCGCGCACCTCGGTGGTCGCCATGTTCGGGCCGTCGGGCGAGCTCATCTGGTCGACCGACACCCTGGCGGGCCCGGACCTGATCAACGCAGTGGATGATGCCCTGCTGCAGGCGAACGCCAACTCCGACAGCGCCGGCCAGCTGCGGCTGCTGGAAGGCAACATACCCGCTTACCTGTGCAATCTGCGCGACGAGGACAAGACTTTCGTCGCGCTGGTGGCCGTGCTGTGCCGCCCGAGCGACAGCGCCGAGAAGCGCAATCTCGACTTCTCCTTCGCCTTTTCGCTGCTCGCGCCGATGCTCGAGTGCCTGCGCCGTGAACTGATCGCGCGCACCACCATCGATGAGCTCACCCTCACCGTCGGCGGCCTCGACAAAGACCTGAATCTGCTGCTCGCGGCCAGCCACGGCGAGGCGCACGGCGAGAACGCCAACGAGCTGCACCTGTTGCTGCAGCAGACCATCGAGCACCTGCGCGCCGCGACCGGCACGCTCCTGGTGCCGGAAAAAGGCGTGACGCTGGTGCGCGCCGCGCGCGGCGTACCGCCCGACACCCGTTTCCTGATGCGCGCCCACCGCCGCCTCCTGTCGCTGGCGCAGGGGCAGCGTGAGCCGCTGGTGCTGAACGAGACTCACTCGGCGGAGAATCCCGAGGGCTTCCCCTACCGCGTGCTGTGCTGCTCGCTGCGCTCGCGTGCCGGGCGCTCGATCGGCGTGCTGGCGCTGCTGCGCGAGCCGAGCGCGGAGAGCTTCACCGAGCGCGACGCGCACATCGCCGAGATCCTCGCGCGCAAGGCACTGGCCGCGATCGAGAGCAACTACGACGGCCTCTCCGGGTTGTACACGCGCCAGGCGCTCGACAAGCGCGTGCGCACGCTGGTCGGCGAGCTGAAGGATGCGCACCCCTGGAGTGCCCTGTACATCGACGTCGACCGGCTGCACCACATCAACGAGCGCTCCGGCATGCACGTCGGCGATGCGCTGCTGTCGCAGCTCGGCGAGCTCATCCGCGCGCGTCTGCCGCCCGGGGCCTTCGGCGCGCGCCTCGAGGGCGACCGCTTCGCCGCGGTGCTGCCGGCACAGGTGCACGATGCGCACGGTTTCGCCGAGTCGCTGCGCGAGGGTACCGAGCGCCTCGCGGTGCTGCACGGCGAGCCGCGGCTGCCGATCTCGATCAGCGTGGGCGTCGCGCCGCTGGAAGCGAGCGCCACCGAGCTCGCGCATGTGCTCGCGCCGGCCGAGAGCGCCTGCAAGGCCGCCAAGGACCGTGGCCGCAACCGCGTCGAGGTGTTCCAGCCGAACGAGTCTTCCAGCGTGCGCCGCCCGGCGGACACTGGCATCGCGCAGCAGCTGCGCGATGCCATCGAGTTCGAGCGCCTGACGCTCGATGCCCAGCTGATCCTGCCGCTGTCCGGTGCGGAGAACGCGCGGCCAAGCTACGAGCTGCTGCTGCGCATGCGCGATGAGTCCGGCGGCACCGTGGGACCGGATGCGTTCCTGGCGGCCGCCGCGCGCTACCAGCTGATGCCGGTGATCGACCGCTGGGTCATCGGCCACGTCATCGAGGCGCTCAAGCCGCGCGCCAGCATCCTCGAAGGGCGCGCCTTGGGCTTCGCCATCAATTTCTCCGGCCAGTCGCTCAACGATGAGGGCTTCGCCGACATGCTCATCCAGTCGGTCGAGACCTCCGGACTCGACCCTGAGCTGTTCTGTTTCGAGATCACCGAGAACGCGACCGTGGCCAATCTGGCGCGCGCCGAGGCGCTGATGCGCCGGCTGCGCCGCCTCGGCTGTCATGTGGCGCTGGATGATTTCGGCACCGGCCTGTCCTCGCTCTCCTGCCTGCGCCAGTTACCGGTGAACATGCTGAAGATCGATGGTAGTTTCGTGCGTGACGTGCTCAAGGATCCGCGCGCGGAATCCATGGTGCGCGCCATCGCGCAGCTGGCCCGCAGCATGTCGATCATCACCGTGGCCGAATGCATCGAGACCGAAGCGATCGGTGCACGCATCGCCGAGCTCGGCGTTGACTACGGCCAGGGATTCGCGATCGGCCGGCCGATCCCGCTCGCGGACCTGCTCACCGAGCTGCCGCTGCCGAGCGAGCCGCCCGCGGAGAGCGCGGCAGAAGCAGCGGCGCCCGCCGCGGACGCGAACCCGGACGCCGTCGGCGAGGACATGACGTGGTACGCCGGGGCGACGCGCTGAGGCGCGGGCGCGGCACAGTGAGTTAGTGGGGGGCTGAAGGCATGTCGACGCGCTCGCGCACCCTGTTCACCCTGGTGGTGGGGATCATCCTCGGCTTCGGCGCGGCGCTCACCAGCGGCGCGCTCGCCGAGCGTCCGGCGGAAGCGCGCGAAGTGACACCGGAAACGCGCCCCGGACTTCCCTGGCAGGAAGCGAGCCTGTTCGCCGAAGTCTACGAGCGCATCAAGCGCGACTACGTCGACCAGGTCGATGACCACGCGCTGATGGAGAAGGCGATTCGCGGCATGGTGGCCGCGCTCGATCCGCATTCGGCCTACCTCGACAGCGAAGAGTTCGACGAAATCCGTCTGTCCACCATGGGCTCGTATCCGGGCGTCGGGATCGAAGTGGTGGCCGCAGACGGCGTGGTGAAGATCCTGCGTCCGATCGAGGGGTCGCCGGCCCAGCAGGCCGGACTGCTCGCCGGCGATGAGATCGTGCGCATCGATGACGCCGACATCGGCGCCGACCTCGCCGGTGCCATCGCGCGCATGCGCGGGGCTTCCGGGAGCCTCGTCACGCTCACCATCCGCCGCAGCGGCATGCCCGGGGTGATGCGCTATGCGCTGCGTCGCGCCGAGGTCGAGGTGCACAGCGTCGCCTGCGAGAGCCTCGAGCCCGGTTACGGCTACCTGCGCATCACGAGCTTCAGTGAGACCACTCAGGCCGACGTGTCGCGGGCACTTTCGCTCCTCAAGCGCGACAATCCCAGGGGCATTAAGGGTCTCGTGCTCGACCTGCGAAACAATCCCGGCGGCGTGCTCGAAGCCGGCGTGGCGGTGGCGGACGACTTCCTGCAGGCCGGCGTGATCATGACGGCCGACGGACGCAGCCCCGAGTCGCGCTTCGAAATGGATGCCACCCCGGGGGACCTGATCGACGGGGCGCCGCTCGTGGTGCTGGTGAATGGTGGCTCGGCGTCGGCCTCGGAGATCGTGGCGGGCGCGCTCAAGGACCATGGTCGGGCGCTCCTGGTCGGCCGGCGCACCTACGGCAAGGGCTCGGTGCAGACCGTCATGCCGCTCTCACACGGCGGAGCGGTGAAGCTCACCACCTCGCGCTACTTCACGCCCTCGGGGGCCTCGATCCACGGCAAGGGCATCGTTCCGGACGTGGTCGAGGAGGGTCCGGGGACCGGGCCGGCGGAGCTCGACGGCTCGGGCGCGGTGACACTGCCCGAGCGCGACGCGGATGTGCGCCTGGGACTCGAGCTGCTCAAGCACCACGCTCATCCGGCGGGCGAGCTCCTGACGCGCAACCTCGTCCCCTGAGGTCCCCGCCCCGCGCTGATATTCTCGCCCCATGCTGGGGTGGCTCATCGATCTGGTGCTGCATCTCGACCGCCACCTGGTCGAGCTGCTCGGGCACGTGCATTTCTGGATCTACCCGATCCTGTTCGCGGTCATCTTCGCCGAGACCGGACTGGTGGTGACGCCGTTCCTGCCGGGGGACTCGCTGCTGTTCGCGGTCGGAGCGCTCGCCGCAGTCGATTCCAGCGGCACTCTGAGCGCCCCGCTCGCCTGCGGCCTGCTCGGACTTGCCGCGGTGCTTGGCAACCTCACCAACTATACGGTCGGCCGGATCATCGGGCCGCCGGCCTTCAGTGGCCGCTACCGGCTCCTCAAGGTCGAGTATCTGCACTACACCGAGGAATTCTTCCGCCGCTACGGCGGCATGGCGATCACGCTGTCGCGCTTCATGCCCATCGTGCGCACCTGCGCACCGTTCGTCGCCGGCGTCGGCCGCATGCCGTTCGCACGCTTCTTTGCCTACAACCTCGCGGGTGGCTTCGCCTGGGTGCTGCTGTTTGTCTGCGGCGGCTACCTGTTCGGCAACATCCCACTGGTGAAGCAGAACTTCGGCGTGGTGACGCTGCTGGTGATCGCGGTGTCGCTGCTGCCGATCGCCATCGGCTGGCTGCGCCGGCGCGCGCGCCCGGCCTGAGCAGGGCTCACCCCACGGCGAGCGCGCGCACGGCGCCGATGATTGCGCCCAGCAGCAGCACCACATTCGGCAGAGCGCTCAAGGCGAAGCCGATGCTGCGCTGCTCGGGGGCGCGCACGTAGCCGCGGAAGTAGATGGCCCGGCCGATGATGAACAGGACCCCGAGCGCGGCGGCGAGGTAGGCGCCGAAGTAACGCGCGAACACCAGGATCGAGGGCACGAAGATGACCAGCTGCTCGAGCGTGTTCATCTGCACGCGGAAGTAGCGCTCGAACACCTCGTTGCCGTGGGTGGCCGGAGCCGGCACCTGGTAGCGGCCGCGGGCGCGCGCCACCGCAAAGCCGAACAGGAAGAACTCGAGCAGCGCCAGACCGACGACCAAGTGAACCAACGGCATGGGACCTCCGGCTTTGGCGGCGAGAATGGCACAATGCCTCCATGGCTGACAGAGAGCGGGGCTACGCGCACCGCGTCGACATCGTGGCGGAACCCGACAGGGTGTGGCAGGCGCTCACCGAAGTGGCGCAGCTGCGCCTGTGGTGCTCGCCTGCGGCGGACATGCGCGCGCGCCAGGGGGGCCTGTTCCGCGCCAGCGTCGACCGGGTGACCGAGTTCGAGGCGCACATCGACGTGTTCGAGCCGGGCAAACGGCTGCGGCTCATCTACCTGCCAGCGGCGGAGCTGCCGAAGGCCTCCTCGGTGATGGTCGATGACTTCATTCTCGATGCGGTGCCGGGCGGCACCATCGTGCGGCTGCTCGGGTCGGGGGTGCCGGCAACGCTCGAGTGGGATACTCAGTACCGCCGCCTGCGCATGAGCTGGCAGCAGGCCCTCACCCGCCTCAAGGTCTTCGTCGAACAACAACTGAAAACGGGAGCTTCGCCATGATGGGATTTCTGCTGCGCGCCGTGATCACCGCGATCGGGCTGTGGCTCGCCACTCAGTGGGTGAGCGGCGTGCACATCAACAGCACCACCACGCTGATCCTCGCCGGGGTCCTGCTCGGCGTGGTGAATGCGATCGTGCGCCCGATCGCTTTCATCCTGACGCTGCCGATCACGCTGCTGACGCTCGGGCTGTTCCTCTTGGTGCTGAACGCGGCGATGATCGCGCTGGTGGCGTGGATGCTGCCGGGCTTTCACCTCGACAGCTTCAAGGCAGCGCTGCTGACCGCCATCATCGTCTGGCTGACGGGCTGGGTCGGCTCCTGGCTGATCGGCAAGCGCGGCTTCGAGCGCTACACGCGCCGCCTGTGAGCGCGCGGCCGTCAGGCCGGTAGCGCGCGGCTCACGCGCCGGTAGAGCGCGTAGATCACGCCTGCGAAGGCGATGCCGCCGAGCCAGACGGCGCCGCTGTTGGCGAACGAATCGCCCACCAGTGACAGCGGGAAGTCCTGGCCGGAGAAGGCCACGAGAGCTGCCACCAGCACGCCGATCAGTCCCTCGCCAACGATCATTCCGGAGGCGAGCAGCACGCCCAGCTGCTTGGTGGCCTCCGGGCGCGCGGCGCGTTCGGCGCGCTGGTCGAAGATCCAGCCCGCCACCGCCCCCACCACCACCATCAGCGTGCTCTGCGTGGGCAGGTACATGCCGAGCCCCACCGCGAGCGGCGACAGGTGCGCGCCGGGCTTCACGCGCCGCACCAGGGCGTCGATGCCAATGACCACGACGCCGATGCCGATGCCGATCTCGATCAGGCTCCAGTCGACATTGCGCTGGATGACGCCCTGCGCGAGCGCCGAGATCAGCCCGGCCTGCGGTGCCGGCAGCGGATGCTCGTGGTGCGCGCCGGGGGCGCCGGCGAAGCCGTAGGCCTTGTTGAGAAGATCCAGGATCGGCGGAATGATGGCCGCGCCGGCGATCACCCCGATGACCAGCGCGACCTGCTGCTTCCACGGAGTCGCATCCACCAGCTGGCCGGTCTTGAGGTCCTGCAGGTTGTTGTTGGCGATGGCAGCGGCGGCGAACACCACGGCGGTGACGAACAGCGCATAGGCCACCAGCGCCTTGCCGCCCTCGCCGCTCATGTCGCCGTTCAGGCTGAACACCAGGATGAGCGCATAGCCGATGACCGCGAGGATGCCGATCCCTGAGAGCGGGCTGTTGGAGGAGCCGATGAGGCCGGCCATGTAGCCGCACACTGCCGACACCAGGAAACTCATGACGGCGATGTACACAACGCCGCTCAAGGCGAGCCAGGCGATGCTGTAGTGCAGCCCGCTGCCGGCGGCGAAGCGCGCCAGCATCACCCCGACCGGCAGCACGCACAGGAGCGACACCAGGCCCACGATCCCGATCGGGATGTCCTGCTCGGTGCGCGGCAGCAGCGCCGCGTTGCCCGCCGCGCGGGTGCGCGAGGCCACCATCGCCGAGCGCAGCCCGGCGATCACCGGACCTGCCAGCTTGGCCAGCGTCCAGATGGCCGACACGCCGATGGTGCCGGCGCCGACGAAGCGCACCTTGTGGCTCCAGGTGTCGTGCGCGAGCGCCGCGAGGCTCGGCCCGGGATCGGCGAGCGCCGAGTAGTGCGGCACGCCCCACGCCCAGGAGATCAGGAGTCCAAACAGCATCGCCACGCCCACCCACAGCCCCACGAGGTGGCCGACGCCGAACAGCGCGAATGACAGCAGGAAGTCGTAGCCCGAGACGCCGCGCTCACCGACACGGAAATCGCGCGCCACATCGCTCGCGAAGATGCGCGTCGCGGTGATGAGGGAGAACGCCCCCGACACCACCGAGCCCCACAACAGCGCCGACAACCCGGCGCGGCTCTCTTCGATGCCGCTGCCGTGCTCGCCGCTGCCCACCTTGAGCACCTCGGCGCAGGCGACCCCTTCGGGGTAGGGCAGATCCGACTGCGACACCAGCGCACGCCGCAGCGGGATCGAGTACATGACGCCGAGGATGCCGCCGAACACGCAGATACCGAACGACACCCAGTAGGGAAAGCCGGTCCACCAGCCGATCATGACCATGCCCGGCAGCACGAAGATGATCGAGGAGAGCGTGCCGGCGGCCGAGGCCACCGTCTGCACGACGTTGTTCTCCTGGATGGTCGCGCCGGCCATCGCCCGCAGCACCGCCATCGAGATCACGGCAGCCGGAATGGAAGTGGCGAAGGTGAGGCCGGCCTTGAGGCCGAAGTAGACGTTCGCCGCGGTGAACACCACGGTAATCAGGACCCCGAGGATCAGCCCCCGCAGCGTGAGCTCGGCGCGTGCTTCTTGCATGTCGTTATTCTCCGAAACTGTCTGCCGCGGTGCCGCTGACACCCCCGCTCCGCGCCCGCGGGCAAGCCTATCTGAATACCACTGGAGCCGACACCGGCACGCCGCTAGCGGCGCTCGCGCAAAGCCGCCTCCAGCGCACTGGTCAGCGGCTTCAGGAAGAAGGATTCGGCCGGCATGAGCTGCGCCTGCACGCCGTGACGGGCGAGACTCTGCGTCACCACCGGGCCTACGGCGGCGACCAGGGTGCGTGCGAGCGCCGCACTGACCGCCTGCGCCCCGCCGACGGCGACCAGCCGCTCGACCTGCGGACTGCTGGTGAAGGCGATGGCGTCGATCTCGCCGGCCGCCAGATGCCGCAGCAGCGCCTGCACCGCCTCGGTGTCGGCGGCATCCGCGTAGACGTACGGCGCCACCGTGCGCACGCTCGCGCCGGCGCCCGCAAGAAACCCGCTGAGCGCCGGGTTGGGCACGGTGCCGTAGAGCTGCAACCCGACACGGCGGCCGTGCAGATCGAGCGGCTGCAGGCTCTCGATGATGCCGGCGGTGGTGGGGACCGTGGCGGCGATGTCAGGTTTCAGGCCGAGTTCGCGCAGCGCGCGCGCCGGCTTCGGCCCGCGAGTGATGCGGCGCACCCGGGCGAGAGCGCTGAGGAAGTCGGGCTTGAGCGCCGGCGCGTGGCACTCGATGCAGCTGAGCAGGCGCCGCAGTCCCTCGCCCGTGGTCAGGATCAGATCATCGCAGGCGTCGCCGGCGAAGGCGTGCGCGAACTCGAGCACCGGCTGCGGGTCGGGCGCATCGCGGATGGCCACCAGCGGGCAGCGCAGCACGCGCGCCCCGCGCCGCTCCAGCATGGCACTGAACACCTCGAGCTCGCGGGTCTCGGGGACGGCGATGGTGCGGCCGGCGAGGGGCGCGGACTCCATGGCGCCCATCTTAGCCGCCGCCGGCGCCGTCCGGGCGATGTGCGCGGTATGCTTGCGCCCTCGGGCTCACGGCAACAACAGGACAACAACGGGCCATGAAAATAGCGATCGGTTTTCTGCTGGCGGTCGTCGTGGCGCTCGGCGCCTTCACCTGGATCACGCTGCACTGGTCGTACTCCGACGGCGAGCGCTCGGGCTTCGTGCAGAAGTTCTCGCGCCGCGGCTGGGTCTGTAAGACCTGGGAGGGCGAGATGGCGATGGTGACGTTGCCGGGCACGGTGGCCGAGAAGTTCGCCTTCTCGGTGCGCGATCCGGCGGTGGCCGACACACTCAACGCCAGCATCGGCAAGCGCATGACGCTGCACTACGAGCAGCGCAAGTGGATCCCGACTTCGTGCTTCGGGGAGACCGAGTACTTCGTCACCGGCGCGAAGCTCGAGCCGCAGATTCCCTGACTACCAGCCGCACTGCCGGCCCTGATTCTCGCTCTGCAGCCACTCCATGAGCGGGGCGAAGTAATCGCTGATGGCGCTGGCATCGATGCTGCGCGTGCCGGTGAGCTTCTCGAGCGCGTCCTGCCACGGGACCGAGGCGCCGAGCGCGAGCATGTCCTGGAAACGCCGCCCGGCCTCACGGTTGCCGTACACCGAGCACTCGTACAGCGGCCCGTGGATGCCCGCGGCTGCGCACAGCGCCCGCTGGAACTGGAACTGCAGGATGTAGGAGAGGAAGTAGCGCGTGTAGGGCGTGTTCGACGGAATGTGGTACTTCGCGCCCGGATCGAAGTCGGCCTCAGTGCGCGCCACCGGCGGGGCGATGCCCTGGTAGCGCCGCCGCAGCTCCCACCAGGCGCTGTTGTAATTCGCAGGGGTGATCTCGCCTGCAAACACGCGCCAGCGCCACTCATCGATCAGCCGGCCGAACGGCAGGAAGGCGATCTTCTCCAGCGCCATCTTCATCTGCTGATTGATGAGCGCCTCGTGGCTCGGGGCGACCGCGCCGATCAGGCCGAGGCGGGCGAGATACGCCGGCGTGACCGACAGGTTCACCGTGTCACCGATCGCCTCGTGGAAGCCGTCGTTGGCGCCGTCGCGAAACAGGTAGGGCTGATGCGCGTAACTGATGTAGTAGTAGTCGTGACCGAGCTCGTGGTAGATCGTGTAGAGATCCTCCTCGCTCGCAGCCAGGCATACCTTGACGCGCACATCGCCCGCCTGCGCCATGTCCCAGGCGCTCGCGTGGCAGACCACTTCGCGGTCGCGCGGCCGGGTGAGC
>Ga0070761_10001083_pt1 | contig 17116 bp, 17 predicted proteins | sample HubBroMetageREF1_FD_66724 | JGI IMG/M metagenome (GOLD analysis project Ga0070761, IMG submission 66724) | Reference soil microbial communities from the Hubbard Brook experimental Forest, New Hampshire, USA - Hubbard Brook CCASE Soil... | ecosystem: Environmental > Terrestrial > Soil >... | reverse complement strand
GCGCGGAGCGGAAGACATCACGGTTCCCGCCTGCATCGTCATCATATTCAGATCGTTCACGAGAAAGTACGCCTGAAAGGGGCCGACGTAGGTGCCCTGATACCACTGCGGCGGTTGCATGGTGATGCCGGAAAAGGCCTGGACCCATTTTTTCTCGACGTGGAGAGCCATTGCGTAGGGGAGGAATTTTTCGAAGAGCTCCGGAGTTTTCTCGAGGCGTTCGATGCGATCGCTTTCGACGCGGCCGAGAAAATCCTCGAAGCCGAGGACTTTCGCGTAGGTTTTCGCGCCCGCGCTTGTTCGGGCCGTCATGAACCAGCCGAACCCGCAGATGATCGCGCCGCTGGCGATTCCGGCGACGAACCAAGGGAGGTTCGACATGCCGGACTGTTTCGCGAGCCAATTTCCGGCAAAGACGATCACGAATCCGATGACGACCCCTGTGCCCATGTAACCCTGGCGGACGGTGTCGGGGCGATGGAGGTAGTAGCCATCCTGGACGAGGGCGTCGAAGATGCAATCGCGAATTCCGGGAAGCTGGCGGTAGAAGCGGTTTTGCAGGTTGGAGAGCGCGACGCTGGCTTGCGGAGCGGAAACTGTTCCTGAGGCAAGCGAGTAATCCTGGACGCCGGGCGATTGCGATGCTGAAGCGGGAACAGGATCGGCGAGCATTGAGTCGCCGCCGAACAGGCCGCTCAGCATGGCGCGTTCGTGGGGGCGAGCATCGTTCCACTGAGCGAAAGGCTTCTTCAAGTGGAAGACGTAGTCGTGGTGATGCGTGAGGCCGAGCATGCCGGTCTGGTCTTTTTGCTCGATGGTGATGTAGCCCTTGACGGCGAGATCGACGAGCGTGGCGGTGATGTCGCGCATGGCGGCTTGGTTGTCGACGAGAGTTCCGCACTCGCCGGGCGAGAGCTTGTCGGGCGGCTCGTATTGCACGGTGATGACGTCGCGCTCGGGATCGCGGCCGCGCGTCCACCAGAGCCAGTACATTACGAAGAGAACAATCACGGGAATGAAGAGGGGCCAGTTGCTTTGGAGGAACAGCGCGATGTGCTGCGACGCGGTGGGTTCGTGAACGAGGCCCTTATCGAAGCCGACGACGGCCGTGAGTCCCTGGCGATAGCCGAGCGGACGAGTCGCGCGAATCTCGACGACATTGTCGTTGACCGTGACCTGTGCGTCCTGCGCGCGCGAAAGGTAGGCGCCGGTATACGCGACGGCGTGAAGTCCGGTGGGGCCTTCGGGCAGTTCGATTCGCGCGCTGGCGGATTGAATTGTGGCTTGCCACTCCTCCCCGGTGACGTTCCAGTACAGCTCGTCATGGTCGGCAAAGAAGCGGAGAGCGTCGAGAACGCGATAGTGCAGGATAATCGTGCGGGTCGAGTCGTCAGGCTCAGGGACGTAGATTTTGAACTTCACGTCGCGGCCTTCGTGGCTCTGTTCGAGCTTTAGCGAATTGCCGTTTTCGTCGGCGGCGGTGACGTGATCGAGGAAGAGCGTGTAGTTGAATCCTTCGGGGTCGGTGTATTGAATCGGGATGGTGCGATAGATTCCGTGCCAGCCGGTGCCGATGAATTGCGCCTGGATCGTTTCGGCTACGTCGATGGTGCCATCGCGGTGGACGGTGACTTGTTCGTCGAAGCGCTGAATGACGATTTGTTTCGCCGCGGCGGGAAGAGCCGCCAGGAGGGCGAGGGCGCAGAGGGATAGCAGGCGCTGCGAGATTCGCATGTAGCCTTAGCTGGCCGTGCCGCCGAAGCTGACCTTCGGGGCTTCGCGCTCGGCGGGTGCTGTGATTTCGAAGAATTCGCGGGGTTTGAAGCCGAACATGTTGGCGATGATGTTCGACGGGAATTGCGCGATTTTGGTGTTGAAGTCGCGCACCACGGCGTTGTAGTAGCGGCGCGCGTTTTGGATGCTGTCTTCGATCGAGTTCAGGGTGCCCTGAAGCTGATTGAAACTCTCGACCGCGCGCAATTGCGGATAGGCTTCGGCGAGGGCGAACACCTGGCGCAGGGCGGCGGTGAGCATTCCTTCGGCCTGCGCTTTCGCCGCGGGACCTTCGGCGGTCATGGCTTGATTGCGCGCGGTGACCACGCCTTCGAGGGTGCCTTTTTCGTGCGCGGCATAGCCCTTCACGGTTTCGACCAGGTTCGGAATCAGGTCGTAGCGGCGCTTGAGCTGCACGTCGATGTCGGACCAGGCGTTGTCGCACTGGACCTTCAGGCTGACCAGGCCGTTGTACATGCTGATGACGAAGACCACCAGCACGACAATGATTATCAGGGGAACAAGCAGCATCGTCGTTGCCTCCGCAGCCGAGAGGCGGCTGCACAGCTTGAACTCGCGGGCTAAGAATACGGCGGCTGGCGCATGGTGTAAAGCGGAGCGCAACCCAGTTGTTCGCAATTGCAAGATAGCCAGCCATGAGCGGCCCGGCAGGCCGTCTGCTATATTAGCCAGTGCATCTAGGCTGGCCAGCCCATGAAATTAGAAAAGGGTTTTCTCAGCACCGTTCCGCGAAAGTCCCTGCTGACTTTTCTTCTCGGCGTTTTTCTTGTCTTCGGCACAGTGGGGCTGGCAAACGATATGGCGAATATGGGACGGCAGCCGATCGTGACGCTTGTAGTAGCGATCCTGGCGATAAGCACGTTCACGGTGGGCTACGCGATTGCGGGGTTCTTGCTGCGCGGACAATCGTGGAAGGTCATTGTTCCACTTTTCATCGTACAACTCGTGGTGATGAACATACTGTACCGGTTACTGCCATCGTTGCCGTCTTTCCAGCAAATCGACGCAAGCACCATGGTACAGGTGCGCAGCAGACTGAGTATCGACGAAATCGCAATCGTGGCCGCCATCGCACTGGGCTATACATGCTTCGTGCATGCGACTGTTACCGAAGGGCGCCGCTATTTTCGCGTACACGCCGAGATCGCGCTGGCGCGGGAGATTCATCAGGTGCTGGTGCCGACGATCGACGCGAAAATGGACGGATTCGAGTTTTACGGACAATCGACGCCGAGCAGCGAGGTGGGCGGAGACTTAATCGACCTGGCGGGAACGCACGCGAAGTGGGTGGCGTACCTGGCCGATGTTTCGGGGCACGGAGTGGCGCCCGGCGTCGTGATGGGGATGACGAAGAGCGCGTCGCGAATGTTTCTGAGATCTGACAACGACACCGAACACCTGATGCCGCGGCTGAATGAAGTGCTCTTTCCGCTGAAGAAGCCGGACATGTTCGTAACGTTTTGTTTTGTGGCGTCGAGCGGCGGGCAATTGAGCGCGGGACTTGCGGGACATCCCTCGATTTTGCAATTTTCACCGCAAACCAACGAAGTGACGGAAGTCGAATGCCCGAACATGCCGCTCGGCATCGTTCCGTCCGGGGAGTTCGTGTCCTCGCGAATTGCGGCGGAGAGCGGAACGCTGTTCGCACTGTACACGGATGGACTTCTCGAGACGGCAAACGCCGCGGGCGAGGAATTTGGAGTCCAGCGGCTCAAGGCGGAGTTGAAGCAGCACGGCAAAGAGCCACTCGACGCGATTTGCCGGTCGATTCAAGAGAGTGTAAGGCGTCACGGTGCGCAGTTCGACGACCAGTCGGTACTGTTGATCCGCAAGTCGTAGGGCCAGAAGTGACGTCCGATTCTCAGGGCTCTTCCAAATCGATGAAGATCCTGGGGCGCGCCAAACGATAGCGAGAGCCGCACGGGCTACTGGCGTGGGGTGCGGTTTTGGGATAGGCTTGCGGCCTAAACTGCGATACCCATGTTATTCAAAACGTTCAGTGCGGCTGTGTTTGGAATTGACGCGTACCTCGTGGAAGTTGAGGTGGATGTCGCGCCCGCGTTCGAGGGGCGGTTCAATGTGGTCGGCCTGCCGGATAACGCGGTCAAGGAAAGCCGCGAGCGAATCCGGTCGGCGCTGCGAAACTGCGGCTTCGATTTTCCGTCCTCGCAAGCTGTCACCGTAAATCTTGCTCCCGCCGACATTCGGAAGGAAGGCTCCGCGTTCGATCTGCCGATGGCGCTGGGTGTGCTGGGCTGCCAGGGGACATTCTTCGGCAAGGTTCTGGACTCGTACGTTTTTCTGGGTGAACTGTCGCTGGATGGCGGCGTGCGTTCGGTGCGCGGAGCGCTGTCGGCGGCGCTGGCGGCGCGCGAACGCGGGATACCGAACGTGGTGGTGCCGGAAGCGAATGCGCGCGAGGCCGCGGTGGTGGAGGGGATTCGCGTGTTTGGGGTGAAGTCGCTGCCGCAAGCGACGGACCTGATCAACGCGCCGGAATCGTTTCAGCCCATTGGAGTGGACACGTCGCAGATGCTGGCGGAGGCGAGCCAGTATGCGGTGGACCTGCGCGACGTTCGCGGGCAGATGTCGGCGAAGCGGGCGCTCGAAGTGGCTTGCTCGGGGAGCCACAATATTCTTTTGATTGGGCCGCCGGGCGCGGGCAAGACGATGCTCGCGAAGCGCATCCCGACGATATTGCCGCCGATGTCGCTGGAAGAGGCGATCGAGACGACTCGGATTCACAGCGTGGCGGGGCTGCTGGACGATGCGCGTGGGCTGGTGGGCACGCGGCCGTTTCGGTCGCCGCACCACACGATCAGCGACGCGGGGTTGATTGGCGGTGGCGCGATACCGCGGCCGGGCGAGGTTTCGCTGGGGCACAACGGCGTGCTGTTTCTCGACGAGCTGCCGGAATTCCAGCGCAACGTGCTGGAGGTGATGCGGCAGCCGCTCGAAGATGGCTGCGTGACGATTGCGCGCGCGGCGCTTTCGGTGAGTTTTCCGTCGCGGTTCATGCTGGCGGCGGCGATGAATCCGTGCCCGTGCGGATTTTTCGGTGATCCCACGCGAGATTGCCATTGCTCGCCGCCTCAGATTCAGAGGTATGTGGCGAAGATTTCGGGGCCGCTGCTCGACCGGATCGATATTCATATTGAGGTTCCCGCGGTGAAGTACAAGGAATTGCGCGGGAACGAGGAGATCGAACCGTCCGCGAATGTGCGGCAGCGGGTGTTGCGTGCGAGAGAGATTCAGATGGAGCGGTATCGCGGCGAGAAAAAGCTTTATGCGAACTCGCAGATGCCGCCGAAGTTGATTCGGAAGCACTGCGCGATTTCGGCGGACGGGGAGAAGCTGCTCGAAACGGCGATACAGCGCCTGGGGCTTTCGGCGCGGGCGCATGACCGGATTCTGAAAGTGGCGCGGACGATCGCGGATCTCGAGGCAGCGCCTTGCATCGAACCGAAGCATCTGAGCGAGGCGATTCAGTACCGGACTCTGGACCGGACGTATTGGGCGTGAAAATGGGATTTCAGATTTGAAATGCGGCAGAACCTTGGGAACCACAGATGAACACAGATAAACACAGATAATTCAAAGGCAAAAGGCAACCGCGAAACATTACCGCAGAGACGCAGAGAAATTCGGGAGGGCGCGGAGAGACTGGGTTGAAGCAGTAGAAAAGGGCTGGGCCGCATCCAAGGGATGAGAGGGTATGGGAACTCGTTGACTCGCGCGCGTCCGCTGTGGTACGCATACACGCGCAATTGGCTTCTGTTCTCGGCGTCTGCAAGTGCAGGCGACTATCATTGCCACCTGTAAGTACAGGTGACTGTTCTTGGTGCCTGCAAGTGCGGGTGACGGTCATTGGCACCTTCAAGTAAAGGTGACGGTTTCTCCTCGACTCGGGATGGCGCCCACAGCCCAACGCATCGAGGTCACGCTGGAAACACTGCTGGAGAGCGTGGACCTTGCCGAAAGCATCGTCATGCGAATCGCCGAAGCCTCCGGCTTCGACGAGGATGACGTGCACAAAATTGGTATGGCCGTTCGCGAGGGCGTGATCAACGCCTACAACTACGGCAACCAGCACGACCGGCGGAAGAAGATTCTGCTGACCGTTGAGCTCGGGCCGGAGCGGATGGTGGTGCATGTGCTGGACCAGGGGCATGGTTTTGAACTGACCGAGGTGCCGGACCCGCTGGCGGAAGAGAACCTTTTGCGCACGTCCGGGCGGGGGATTTTTTTGATGCGGGCGTTCATGGACGAAATTATGGTTCGAAAGTCCCCGGCGGGCGGAGCCGAGCTGATTATGGCCAAGAACCTCCCGCATATAGTTTCTGATAACGGCCGGCGCCAGCCGGAGTAGAATGTAGGCCGCGAGGTTTCATTGTCACTGCAAGGTACATGCCGCGAAGTGGGAGATGTTGCCGTGGTGGATTTCAGCGGCAAGATCACGCTGGGTGAAGGCAGCGCGACACTGCGGACGACGGTCCGCGAGCTGATTGAGCGAGGACATCGCAAGATCCTGTTGAATCTGGCCGACGTCGATTACATCGACAGTTCGGGGATCGGCGAGCTGGTGAGCGCGTACACGGCGGTGCGCAGCGCGAGCGGCGAGATGAAACTGCTGCAGCTTACGCGGCGAGTGCACGATATCCTCCAAATCACGCGGCTCGTCACCGTGTTCGACGTGCAGGCTGAAGAAGACGTCGCGGTCCGCAGCTTCCGCTAGGGCCCGACGCTGAGCCCCCCGCTCGGCGTCCCGCAGCGGCGGCGATTTGGCTAATCGGTACTGCAAGAATACCCCCCCACGTTTTGACTATTAGACTGGGTCTCGGGTGAATGTTTTCAGTCATTTTGCATCGATTTCTAATCGCGTTCCGGTTATTAGAATTTCCCTCTTAATTTTCATAGATTCGAATTCTCGCCCCTCGTTCGGCTCCTTGTATTGGCGCCTGCAAGTACAGGCGACCTGTCAATTTTGCAGCTCATAAAAACGCGCCATGGTAGCATAAAATTCGCCGGATGGGTAGTTACAAAGTTACGGTAGTAGTCCTATAACTCACGGAACAAGGGGCTGGCCCATCCGCCGATATTCAAGAGCCAGTGCTGGCGAGAATGCGGTTCAAAGTTGACAGTTTACAGTTGAGAGTGAAACCGGGTTAAGGCCCCCCGATCCTTCATACTTCGAAGGATCGGCCACCCTGAGATTCAACGGCAACCCAGGCGCGAAGGATGCTCCACCCGCCTGGCAATTTTGGAGGCCCTCTCACCTATTGGCGAGCAGCCAGCGGACCATCAGACCTAAGCCGAAGGTGAATAAGAGAACCCAGATTACGAGTGCGAGACGTGAGGGATACCCAAGACGGTTACGGATTAGAAACACGATCCCAATTAGAGCGCCGATAAATATCGCGGATTCTTGTGCGTCGGTCATTGCGTTACCAAAAGTATGGCCGCAAACGCTTTGCCGGAAGCCAAGCTCGTATGATCCAACTGCCCGGAATTTTGGGCATAGGTCTCCCCCCAACCGCGTTACCGTGTAACGCTCGGTAGGGATTGGCCTTGATGCAAAATCACGAGACACAATCCAAGTCCGAACGAGAGGCCGACCACTCCAAAGGCAAACATCTTGATTGCGATGTCCGCCCCCGAGCAGATCAGTTCGATCTTTGCCTCATCCTGCTCAGTGAGAGCTTGTTTCCTCATGCGAAATAGCTCTGTGAAAAAAACATAGGTCGCAAGGACGAGGAGAAAAGCTCCGACGAGAAGCAATTGCTGGATCGATGCAGTGAGCGTCCCCAGCTTGCGCATTAAATGCCACACATCATACATGTTCCATACGGCCAAGAACATGAATAACACGGCAACCCAGAACGCAGTAGAAGACGCGACAGGACCGAGGATCAGGTTCCTAATAGGTGGACGGATGTTTGCCATTTCGATTCCCTTTCGACACTGTTGAACAGCCGCCTTCTATTGGTTTGAGCAGCCGCCTTGTGTTTGTTCGTATTTGTAGCCGATAGCTGCAAGCTCGAAGGCGAGGGAGACAGGCTCTGCGCCGGACAGGAATGCCGCGACGGCCAGAACCTCTGCGCTATCTTCATATGAGGCCAAGTTCGCGCACTGCTGGCTGGTCAAGCCGCCGCGTGACGGCGGTGTTGGCAGCTGAGGCTGAACATTCCACCAGTTGGGTGGGGTGTTGACGGGCGCCGAGGTGTCGACGGGCGCCGCGGTCGTCGTGCAGGGTGTGTTGGCTGCGGACCAGCAGGTTGTGCTTGGATCGCTGCAATTAGTAATGACACCGGCGCTGTCATAGCAGCTTTCCGGCGTCTGCGTGTTGGTGCAAGTCGGATCATTGGTGTCGCAGTCCGCCGTCTGCGTGTTGTCCGTAGTTTGGCAGTCATCACAGTTGACGATGGCGCCGTCGTTACCGCTGTCATCGCCCCCGTCGGCGCCTAGCCCAGCGCAGCCGCTGCCATCGCCGTCTTCCTCCTCGAGGGCCGGGCGAGGGGCTCGGCGATAAGCAGCAATAATGCTGCTGCTGCAGCCTTCATCGTCGCCAGGATCCAAGCCAGTCGGATCGGCTAGGGCCATCGGGCTGTTGCGGACATAGGCGTAGCGATTCCACGTCTGGGGGTCCTTGACGTGGGCGGTGGAGAGCCCTCCCGGATCGGGAGACGGCCAGCGGCCCTGGATGCCGTACTCGCGGGCGGGGAAGTCGTAGACGTTCGCGGCCGTGTCCTGGTTCATGCCGGTAAACGAAAGGTCCGTTGTGCCGGTGTTGGCATATTGCTCACCGAAGGGGCCGTAAGCACCGTCATAATACACCGTGCGTGTCGAAGTCGAAGCCAGGCGCGAACTGCCGAGCCAGTCCGAATGCCTGTAATAGGCGAGTCCGCTCGAATTGTAGACCGCCGCGGTCCCTCCGGTAAGCGAAACGAAGGCTTTCTGGAGCGTTGTTCCCTGCATGATGGCAAGTTTCGTCCCGAGCGGGCTGTACACGATCTCGGAGTACGTGCCGCTCTTGTTCTGCTCCACCATCCGGCCCAGCGCATCATAGGTCACGCCGACGGTGTCCACTGTCACAGGCCGTCCATTTGAGTCCCACGCGTACGTATTGAGGAAATCATTCGTCACGTTTCCGTTCGCATCGTAGGTGGGCGTATTGGAGCCGATCGACGTCATGCGATTCGTGCTCGCGCTGTAGGTTGGTAGAAACGACTGCGTTCCGCTCTTGCTGATGTTCCCAAACGCATCGTATGTGAATGTCTGTGACCATCCGGAACCGCAATTGTCGCTTGCGATGCGGGACAGGTCATCATGCGTATAGCCGCAAGTCTGCGCGTCGGTGCTAGGATTCCCACCGCGCGATCACGGACGGTGACTCCTGGAGATTGCTTCTAGCGGGATACCCCCTTTAGGAACTGCCTGAGGGTAGCACTGATTGCTCCGGCCCGTCCGCGGGCGGCCGGGGACTAAATCGGTTCGGCAGCTTCAAACTCTGGACAGTGATTTCGGATTGTGCAAGAATCCCCGCCGCCGAGAGGTCTTGCGGTCCTGCGGGACGGGAGTCTTGCGCGAGCGAGATTCTCAGTATTACCGGCGGGCGTTGCAAGCACCGATTCGGGAGATCATTCAAGAGGAGCGTCAAAGTTGGCTCGAGAACAGGGTGTGGTGAAGTGGTTCAACGCGTCGAAGGGCTTTGGATTCATCCAGCGCCAGTCGGGCGAAGATGTGTTCGTTCACTTCTCAGCGATTCAGATGGACGGATACAAATCGCTGAATGAAGGCCAGCTTGTGGAGTTTGAGGTCAAGCAGGGCCCCAAGGGTTATCAGGCCGAGAACGTCACAGCGGTTTAGCAGGGTTCGATTTTCAACGTCCGTCTCGTTGCGAGACGGGTGGATTGCGACGCCCGGCCCTTTTCAAGTTTGCGAAGGCGTGCGGCGGTGGGGTGTGCCGCGGTGACCGTCGAGGGTCTGGGATCCCTGCGCTTTTTAGCAGGTGCCTCGACAATATGCTAAAATTGCGGTTCTGAAGGTTCCCGCGAGGTGAGGTTTTGGCTCATATTTCCCGGAAAGAACTGAAGACGGATGAGGTGCGCGAGACGTTCGCGCACGGCGCTGAGGCTGTCCTTTCCCATCAGCAGGGGATGACATATGTCTTGATTCTGGCCGTCATTGTTGCCGCGGCCATTTTTGGCTGGAAGACGTATTCGGAACGCCAGACGGTGAAGGCTTCGGCCGCGTTTGACGACGCCATGAAGACGTTTGAGGCGCCGGTGGGCTTTACGGGAGCGCCGCCAGTCCCCGGCGAACCCACTTTCTTGAATGAGACGGCGAAGTTCACGATGGCCGCGCCGAAATTCGAGGACGTGGCGAAGAAGTATCCGCGCACTCGTCCGGGACAGCTCTCAAGCTACTATGCGGGCCTGTGCCTGGTGCACGTTCAAAAAGATAACGAGGCGAAGCAGTGGCTTCAATCGGCCGCGGACAGCGGCGACGCGGATTTCGCCGCGATGGCGCGGTACGAACTGGCACAGCTCTACGATCGAACCGGGCAAAGCGACCAAGTGGTGAAGATTTATCAGGACATGATCGCGAAGCCGACCACGCTGGTCCCAAAGTCCGTGGCGATGCTGGCGCTCGCCGAACACTACGGGCAGAAGAATCCCACCGAAGCAGCGAAGCTTTACGCGCAGATTAAGTCCGAGTACCCCGACACGCCCATGGCGCAGCAGGCGGATCAGGAACTCGCTCTCCTTCCTGGGAAGACGTAACCGCAGAGGATGGCCTTGACGATGCCTCTCGCGCCCTATGCCATGGACGTGAAGGCGTCGCGCGGACGCCGTTATCCTGAACCGCAGCATCCCTATCGCAGCGATTATGCGCGGGACCGCGACCGCGTAGTCCATTCGCGAGCCTTTCGGCGTCTCGAAGCTAAGACGCAAGTCTTCACGACACGCTTTTCCGATCATTTTCGGAATCGCCTGACGCATACGCTGGAAGTGGCGCAGATTGCGCGAACCGTGGCGGGAGCGCTCGAGCTGAATACAGATCTGGCTGAGACGCTGGCCCTGGTTCATGACATCGGCCACCCACCTTTTGGACACGCGGGAGAACATCGGCTGGATGCGCTGATGCGCGAGCACGGCGACCGTTTCGAGCATAATTTGCAGGCGCTGCACATCGTGGAACAGTTTGAGCAGCGGTATCTGGATTTTCCGGGGTTGAATCTGACGTTCGAAGTGCGCGAGGGAATCGTGAAGCACTCGCGGGATTATGTAGCCGCGGATTTTCCGGAGCTGAGCGAATACGCTCTCGATCAAAAGCCGCCCGTGGAAGCGCAGTTGATCGATCTTGTGGACGAGATCGCATACAACACAGCCGATCTCGACGACGGGTTCGAGGCGCGGTTGATTGACCTCGACCGGCTTCGCGCCGAGGTCCCCATTTTCGGCGCAGCCTACTCGGAAGTGGATCGAAAGTACCCCACCGGACGGCGGAAGCTGAAGTTCAACGAAGCACTAAAGCACGTTCTCGATTTGCTTGCTACTGACCTGATCGAGAACACGTCTCGAACTATCGGCACGAGCGGAGTGAAAACGGTGGAGGACGTGCGGTGCCAGCCGAATCGGCTGGCTGAGTTTTCACCCGAAGTGGCCAAGCAGAACGCTTCGCTGAAAAGTTTTCTGCTCGCGAACCTTTACTCGCAGCCTACGATCGCGGAGGACCGAGACCGTTCCGTGGCAGCTCTCGAAGCGCTGTTCCGGTTTTTCCTGGAGCATCCAGAGCGCATGCCGCCGCAGTATGCCGAGGCGGCCGGGCGCGAGCCACGCCATCGCGTGATTTGCGATTACATCGCCGGGATGACGGATCACTTTCTGCTTCGCCAGGTGCATGAAGTGCTGGGCGTTCCTGCGGCGCATTCTTAGCGAGCGCGTTGGCGCTCTTTTGACGCGCTGCACATTGCCCGTTTGGTGTCAGCGAAAAATCTGGGCAGCAAGGCCGCCTTGACATCGCGAGCACGGGTCATATAATGGACTTTTGCAGCGAAAATGCAGGGGAAATACGATGTTTCTTGATGTAAACGAACTTGCCGTCCGAAAAACTCGCGTCCGGAAGAGTTACTCACCCGGGACGCTCGATTTCCATTCGGGCGAGTTCCGCCAGCTCGAACCGCTGGAGGTGCGGGCGACCGCGGAGTTGGTAGACGGCCAGATTCGCATCTACGGGAACCTGCACACGCGTGTGGAACTGGTGTGCGCGCGATGCCTGGATACGGTGGTGGAGGAGATCAGCCGGGATTTCGACCTTTTCTACAAGCCGATGACGTCGATCGCGCATGACGAGGAAGTGCAGTTGAATCTGGACGACACGGATATTGCGTTCTTCGAAGGCGACGGGCTGTTTCTAGCCGACGTGCTGGCCGAGCAGGTGAATCTGTCGCTGCCCATGAAAGTGATCTGCCGAAGCGATTGCCGCGGACTTTGCCCGCACTGCGGCGCCAACCTCAACAACGAGGAATGCCGTTGCGAGAAGCACTCTTCCGACCCCCGCCTCGCGCCGCTGGCCCGCCTCAAGCAGGAGTGGTTCAAAAAGCAGTAAGTAAGCTACACTAGCTGTTTGCACTTATGGCCGCGTGAATCTGCGGCCCGCCAGAGGAGCCTCATGCCGAATCCAAAGAGACGTCACTCGAAGCGGCGCACCAGCAATCGCCGCGCGCACGACCATCTACAGCCACTCTCGCTTGCCGAATGCCCGAATTGCCACGAGAAAAAGCTGCCCCACCGGGCTTGTCCGCACTGCGGCCACTACAAGGGCCGCGAAGTGATTGACACTTCGGCCAAGACGGCCTAAGTTCTCCCTCGCCTGCCTTTTCACACCGGAGCATAGATGACAACCATCGCCCTGGATGCCATGGGAGGCGACCATGCACCGCGCGCCGAAGTGGAGGGCGCGATCATGGCGGCGCGCGAGTTTGACGTTCGCGTGCTGCTGGTGGGCGTCGAGGCTACGGTCCGGCAGGAACTGAACCGGCACCGGTATCGCGCGCCGTCGATTGAGGTGGTGAACGCGACCGAAGTGATCACGATGCGCGATTCGCCGTCGCAGGCCTTCCGGCGAAAGAAGGATAGTTCGCTGCACGTGGCGGCGCGATTGGTGCATGACGGCAAGGCAGACGCGCTCGTCAGCGCGGGAAACACGGGCGCGGCGATGACGGTGGCGCGGTTCGTGCTCGGGACCTTGCCCTCGGTGGACCGGCCGGCGCTGGCCGCGGCGTTCCCGAACATGAAGGAAAAGGTTTCGGTGATTCTGGATGTGGGCGCGAACGTGGATTCGAAGCCCGCGCAAATCGAGCAGTTCGCGGTGATGGGCGAAATCTACTACCGCACGATTTTCGGGGTGCGAAAGCCGCGCGTGGCGCTGCTCTCAATCGGCGAAGAGGAAATGAAGGGCAACGAACTCACGCGCGAGGCCTCCAGCCGGCTGAAGCAGACCTCCTTGAACTTTATGGGCAACGTGGAAGGCCGCGACGTTTTTCGCGGGAACGTGGATGTGATCGTCTGCGACGGATTCATCGGAAACATCGCGCTGAAGATCAGCGAAGGATTGGTGGAGCACATCGGCGGGATGCTGAAGAAAGCGATCAAGAGCAGCCTGAGGTCGCAGCTGGGATACGCGCTTTCTAAGCGGGCCTTTGATGATTTTCGCAAGCGAACGGACTATTCCGAATACGGGGGCGCGCCGCTTCTGGGCGTGCGCGGCATCACGATCATTGGGCACGGGCGGTCGAATCCCAACGCCATCAAGAATGCGATTCGCGTGGCGACCGAGCTATGCCGCTCCCGAGTGAACGAAAAAATCGAACAGGAGCTTTCCGCCGCAACGGCGGCCACGGCCCACGCGGCGCGCGGCTGACCCCCGCGGAAACCCCGACTCGCATGAGCAAACTCGCCTTCCTGTTTCCCGGCCAAGCCTCGCAGTATCCCGGCATGGGCCGCAACCTGGCCGAAACTTTTCCTGAGTCGCGAGCGGTATTCGATGAGGCTGACGTCGCCCTGGGATTCTCGATTTCGAAGTTGTGCTTTGAAGGGTCGGAGGACGAGCTCAAGCAGACGGAGAATACGCAACCTTGCATTTTGACGGTGTCCATCGCCGCGTATCGCATCCTTGAGAAGCGCGGAATCGTGCCGGATTTCGTGGCCGGCCACAGCCTGGGCGAATATTCAGGACTGGTCGCGTCCGGCGCGCTCTCTTTTCCGACTGCCGTGAAGCTGGTTCGGAAGCGCGGCCAATATATGCAGGAGGCGGTGCCTGCGGGCGAAGGCGCGATGGCCGCGATTATGGGCATGTCGCCGTCCGACGTTTTCGAGATTTGCCGGAAAGCGGCGAATGGCGACGTGGTTTCGCCGGCAAATTTGAATTCGCCCGAGCAAACCGTGATTTCCGGTGCGGCCGCAGCGGTGAAGCGTGCAGTGGAAATCGCGTCGCAAAGCGGCGCGAAGCGCGCGGTGATTCTGCCGGTGTCGGCGCCATTTCATTGCTCGCTGATGGCACCGGCGCAGAAGCGGCTCGAGCCTGATTTGCGCGAAGCGGCGTTCAGCGCCCTCCTGTTCCCGCTGGTTACGAACGTGGATGCGGAGGCCGTGACGTCCGGGGAGGAAGCCCGCGACGCGTTGATTCGGCAGGTGACGATGCCCGTGCGGTGGCTGGATTCGGTGCACGAAATGATCGAGAGTGGCGTCTCGATTTTCGTCGAGGTTGGCCCGGGCAAGGTTCTGTCGGGTTTGCTGCGGCAGATCGACCGTTCGGTGCGCTGCTTCAACGTGGAGGATGCGGCGAGCCTGCAAGCGACGCTCGACAAGATCGCGCAAGCGCGGGCGGAAACGCCGGAATCCTGAACTCATGTTCTCACTCAAAGACAAAGTTGCTCTCGTTACCGGTGCGTCGCAGGGGATTGGACGCGCGACAGCACGAGCCCTCGCGGAAGCGGGGGCGAAAGTGGCCGCCGCCGCGCGGAATATCGACAAGCTTGCTTCGATCGTCGCGGAAATCGAAGCCGCGGGAGGAGAAGCTTTTGCTGTGCCGATGGACGTGGCCGACGTCGCGCAGGTGAAGAATGGTTTTCAGCAGACGCTCGGGAAGTTCGGTAAGCTCGACATCCTCGTGAACAACGCCGCGATCACGCGCGACACGCTGGCACTGCGGATGAAGCTGGAAGATTGGGAGGCGGTGCTGCGCACGAACCTTACGGGCGCTCATCTTTGCACGCAGCAGGCGCTGGGGGCGATGCTGAAGCAGCGCTCGGGGCGGATTATTAATATTACGTCGGTGGTGGCGGAGACGGGCAACGCGGGGCAGGCGAATTATGTGGCGTCGAAGGCGGGCTTGATTGGGCTTACGCGGGCGATTGCGGTGGAAGTGGCGTCGCGGAGCATTACCGTGAACGCCGTCGCGCCGGGATTTATCGCTACGCCGATGACCGACCCGTTGCCGGATGAGCTGAAGGAGAAAATGAAAACGCTGATCCCGCTGGGGCGATTTGGCTCGGATCGCGATGTGGCCGCCGCAGTGGTGTTTCTCGCGAGCGATGAAGCTGGTTACATTACGGGCCAGGTGCTCGGTGTGAATGGCGGCCTGCACATGGGTTAGGCCGAAAGATTGAAACACAGAGGACACTGAGAAGGGCTCGAGGACACGGAGAACGGTGCGAGGGGGAAACGCGGAGCTCCCATGTCGATTGAATCTTACGAAGAACTGATCGCGCTGAAAGAGGTGGGGCACATCTGCCATGTGGCGCTGCGGGCGATGGCGAAGTTCGTTCGCGCGGGCGTGACGACGCGGCAAGTGGCTGACGTTGGCGGGGACGTGATGCGCGAGAATGGCGCGCGGTCTGCGCCGGCGATGGTTTACGATTTTCCTGGCGACGTCTGCATCAGTGTGAACGACGAAGCGGTGCACGGAATTCCCGGCGAAAGAGAGATTCAGCCCGGCGATCTGGTGAAACTCGACGTGACCTTCGAGAAAAATGGGTTCATGGCGGACGCCGCGATCACGGTTCCCGTGGAACCAGTGCCCGACGAGGCGCGACGCCTCGCTTTGTGCGCGGAGCGCGCGTTTCAACAGGCGATGCGCGTGGCCAAAGCAGACCATCGCGTGAGCGAAATTGGCCGCGCGGTGGAGCGCGAAGTCCGGCGCAGCGGTTTTTCGGTGATTCGGGCGCTCGGAGGCCATGGCATCGGGCGGACGATTCACGAGAGGCCCAGCATCCCGAACTATGACGATTTCACCGCGCGGGAACGGCTGACGCCGGGACTCGTCATTACAGTAGAGCCGATTATCACGATGGGCGCGGGGCGGTCGGTGACGGCTGCGGATGGCTGGACGGAGCGGACGGTGGATGGCAGTCTTGCGGCGCATTTCGAGCATACAATTGTGATTACCGAAAAGGCTCCGATTTTGCTGACGGCCGTGTAGTCGTGAAAGATTCCGTGAGTTGATCTAAAGTGGGTTGCAATGTTGACCCGGAATTGCGCGGCTAATAGAATGGGCAGGGCGAACGTGCTATAAGATTAGGAATCAACGGGGGCAACCCCCGCCTCTCGAGTGCCCCGGGGGCTCAAGATCGCCAATAGCGGAGGAAGATCAGAATGGCCAGCGTCGAAGAACGCGTAAAGCAGATTATCGTCGAGCAGCTCGGTGTGGATGAAGGCGAGGTGACTCCAACGGCTTCGTTTGTGGATGATTTGGGCGCCGACTCGCTCGACACCGTCGAGCTGGTGATGGCATTCGAGGAGGCTTTTGGCATCGAGATTCCGGATGAGGATGCGGAAAAGATCGCCACGGTCAAGGACGCCACCGATTACATCGAAAAGCACTCCAAGAAGTAGCTCGCGGGGCCTGTCCGCTGAGGCGGGTCCTTCCATCCCGAACAGGAGAATTCCGTTTTGAATCGCCGAGTTGTCGTGACGGGGGTAGGGTTGGTCTGCGGGTGCGGCATTGGCACCGACGAGGTGTGGAGCAACTTGCTCGCGGGCAAGAGCGGCGTCGGGCCGATTACGCATTTCGATGCCGCGGCTTTCGACTGCCGCATCGCCGGGGAAGTTCGCAATTTTGATCCCCTGAACTGGGTAGAGAAAAAAGAAGTGAAAAAAATGGGCCGGTTCATTCAACTGGCCCTTGCCGCGTCGGATTTCGCGATGCGAATGTCTGCGCTCGAAATCACGCCCGAACTTGCGGCGGCTTCCGGCGTGTACATCGGCTCCGGCATCGGCGGGTTCGACGTAATCGAGCGTGAGCACACGAAGTACATGCA
>Ga0070761_10001082_pt1 | contig 17117 bp, 20 predicted proteins | sample HubBroMetageREF1_FD_66724 | JGI IMG/M metagenome (GOLD analysis project Ga0070761, IMG submission 66724) | Reference soil microbial communities from the Hubbard Brook experimental Forest, New Hampshire, USA - Hubbard Brook CCASE Soil... | ecosystem: Environmental > Terrestrial > Soil >... | reverse complement strand
CTGCGTGTTGGCGTTGACCTGCACGGGCACGCCGACGCCGTCCTCGTCCTCGACCGTGATCATGTCGGTGGTCGTGTTGACGTTGAGCACGTGGCCCTCGGGGCTCACCCACACCGTGTTGAAGGTGCTGCTTGCCCAGACGCGCACCGCGACCAGCGTGCCGTTCTCCTGGTAGCGCGCCGCGACGCGGACGTAGCGGCCATCGAGCGTATTCGCCTGCGCCGAGAAGTTGGTGATCACCGTGCGCGTGTGCGCATCGAGGTCATAGAAGATCGTGCCGTTGGTGGCATCGGCGAGGATCTGCAGCTGCTCGCTGCTGGTGATCTCCTTCTCCGGGTTGCTCGGCGGCAGCACCGGGAAGTCCTTGTCGATCGTGATGGAGGCGTAATTGTCCGACTCCGACGCGACCGCCGTGACCGTACCGTAGGTGTGCCGCAGCACCAGCCAGCGCAGGTCGTCGTGCGGGTGCCGGCGCACCGGGCCGTTGAAGTTCACGGCCCAGAGCGTTGCGCCCATGGCTGCCGGCGGATTGTGCGCGACGATGAACGCCGGATGCGCCAGGTCGAACTCGAGATCGAGCGCGTTACTGCCGCTGGTGGTGACATCGAGCGGATTGGCAAAGTTGACGGTGATCGGCACCGTCAGATTGCCGGTGCTGCCCTGCTTGCCCTGAATCTGGATGGCATCCGCGGGGATGGTCTCGCCCGCCGTGCCGGCGAAGCCGGCTTCGGGATTCGAGGACGCGACCAGCAGCAGCTCTCCGGGGTTGGCCCCGACGGTGAGAATCGCACCCGAGTAGTTACCGACCGGCACGCTCACGTTGCCGAGAATCTCGCCCAGCTGATCGAGCTGCTCGAGGTTGATCAGCGGCGCCGGTGACGGCGCCGTCCATACCGTGACGGGGCTGCCGCCACCCTGCGGCACCAGCGCCACACTCAGCACCGTGACCCCGATCGTCGCCCAGTCGTCGCTCGATGCATCGCTGATCAACAGCTGCATGTTGGCCATCTGCGTCGGTGGATTGGTCGGCGCGTTGCCGGAGCTCGAGTCTCCGCCACCGCCGCACGCCGCAAGCACTGCGGCAAGACCTGAGACCAGCGCGCCGCACAACGCGCGCTGCGACATAATGCGCTCCATGTTTGCTTCCCTCCGTTGGGGGTGAAACATCCGCTCACCCTTCGCAACACTAAAGCGAACGAGGAGGAAGTTGGTTGACGGAGATGAGAGCGAAGCGGTCCATTGGTGTCGCTGGCAGCTGTCGCCCGCGGGCGACAGCGACGCGAGTCAGCCGGCCCGCTCAGGCGTGTTGCAACAGTCCTGACACGTAGCGCTTGGCCTGCTCGCAGGCGCTGCGCAGGCTCAGGTTGGCGGCGAGTCCCGCCGCGATTGCCGCAGCCAGCGCGCACCCGGTGCCGCGCCGCGTCGCGCGCAGCCGCGGGGCCGACAGGCGCTGCACGGCGCCGCTCGCCGTCACCAGCAGGTCGACCGCCTGCGGCCCGGTGCCGTGCCCGCCCTTCAAGAGCACCGCTGCCGGACCCAGGCGGCACAGCGCCCGCGCCTGCGCGAGCAGATCTGCGTCGCTGTGCGCGAGCGGCGACTCGAGCAACGCCGCCGCCTCCGGAATGTTGGGTGTCAGGAGAGTCGCGCGCGGCAGCAGCGCGCGGCGCAGCAGTCGTTCCCCCGCCGCGTCGATGAGCCGGCCGCCGGAAGAGGATGCCAGCACCGGATCCAGCACCAGCGGCACGCGCGCGCGCGGCGGCAGGCTGGCGAGCACCGCCGCCACGGTGGCCCGGGTTGCCAGCATGCCGATCTTGATGGCGCCGACGCGGCGCGTGTCGAGAGCCGCGGCGATCTGGGCCCGCAGCAGCCGCGGCGGCACCACGTGCACCGCGCGCAGCTCCTGATCGGTCTGCGCGGTCACCGCGGTGACCGCGCACAGCGCCACGCCGCCGAGATCGCCGATCGCCTGCAGGTCGCGCATGAGTCCCGCGCCGCCGCTCGAGTCGACGCCGGCGATGACCAGCACCGCAGCGCTGCGGCTAGCCGAGGGCAATCAACGCCACGTTGCGATGACCCTGCTGCTGCAGCGCGCGGGCGGCGCGCCAGGCGCGCGCGCCGCTGCGGCAGCACAGCACGATGCGCGAGTCGCCGGGGAAGGTCATGCCGGCCTGCTCGAGCGCTTCGACGCCGATGCGCATCGCGGAGGGAAACGGCGATGCCGGCGCCTCCTCCCGGCTGCGCAGGTCGATGACGATGTCGGTCAGGGAAACGTCGGCCGGCGCGATGAAGGCGAGGCGGTCGGCGGTCGGCTCGCGCGCGTCCTGGAAGGCGAAGCCGCCGATGCGCAGGCTGCGGAAGTCGACGCTCAGCAGCTGACCGAGCACGGACGGCTGCCATCCGAGCAGCAGCGCGAGCGCCATATGCGCCTGCAGGGTTCCCATGACGCCGACCGCGGTCCCGAGCACACCCGACTCGCTGCACGAGCCCGCCTGGCGCGGCATCTCGGGGAACACCGCGCGGTAGCTCGGCGCCCCGCCGCAGAACGCGCCGACGTAGCCCGACAGGCCGAGCACCGAGGCGCTGACGAGCGGCTTGGAGAGGGGCTCACAGGCATCGCTCAGCACGTAAGTCACCGCGAAGCTGTCGGCGGCGTCGATCACGACGTCCGCGCCGGCAACGACGCGGGCAGCGTTGGCGGCCGTCAGGCGCTCCTCGAGCGCATCGATGCGGATCGCCGGACTCAGGGCCTGGAGCGCCTCGCGCGCCGCCGCCACCTTCGGCTGGCCGAGATTGCTCATGCGATAGAGGGGCTGGCGATGGAGGTTCGATTCCTCGACGCGGTCGTGGTCGACGACTCTCAAGCGCCCGACGCCGGCGGCGGAGAGGTACTGCAGCACCGCGCAGCCGAGTCCGCCCGCTCCCACCACCGCGACGCTCGCGGCACCGAGGCGCGCCTGGCCGGCGGTGCCCACTTCCGGCAGCACGATCTGGCGCGCATACCGGTCGCTCATGGCCGGGGCCCGCTTGCGCGGCGTGCGACCGGGCGGGTCATGCCGCGGCCTCCGCCACCGTCAGCCACTGGCGCACGCGGATCTCTGGCTGCGAGTTCCTCACGATGTCGGTCACCACGGCGGCGACATCCGCACCGGCTGCATAGACGCCCGCCAGGCGCTCGAGCGTCAGCCCGCCGATGGCCACCAGCGGGATCGCCCCGAGGCGCCGTTTCCATTCGCTGAGACGCTCGAGCCCCTGAGGTTGCCACGGCATGGCCTTGAGGAGCGTCGGGTAGATGGGCCCGAGCGCCACGTAGTCCGGCCGCAGCGCGAGCGCCCGTTCGAGCTCGCGGTGGTCGTGCGTGCTGACGCCGAGCCGCACGCCCACGCGCCGCAGCGCGGCGACATCCGCCGAATCGAGATCGCCCTGCCCGAGATGCACGAAGTCGCACTGCTCCTCGAGCGCGAGCTGCCAGTAGTCGTTCACCACCAGCTGCATGCCGGCGGCGGCGCATGCCTGGCGCGCGCCGCGGATCTCGGCGCGCAGCTGCGCCTGCGGTGTGTCCTTGATGCGCAGCTGCACCAGGCGCACGCCCGTGCCGGCGAGCCGCGCGACCCACGCGGCACTGTCGACGATGGGATAGACGCGCGCCAGAGTCATCCGAGAAACGCCTGGCCGATCACCGGGGTCGAGGGGGTACCGAAGTCCTTTGGCTCGATGGGACCGGCCGCGCGCGCGGCGTAACCAGCCTCCACCGCCTGGGCGAACGCCGCGGCCATGGCCACCGGATCGCCCGCCTGCGCCACCGCCGTGTTGACGAGCACCGCATCGAAGCCGAGCTCCATGGCGTGAGCGGCGTGCGAAGGCACGCCGAGGCCGGCGTCGATGATCAGCGGCACGTGCGGGAAGTGCGCGCGCAGGGCGCCGAGCCCGAACAGATTGTTGAGTCCGCGTCCCGAGCCGATCGGCGCGCCCCACGGCATGAGCACCCGACAGCCGGCGGTGAGCAGCCGCTCGGCCACCACCAGGTCCTCGGTAGTGTAGGGAAACACTTCGAACCCCTCGCCGCACAGGATGCGCGCGGCTTCCGCCAGCCCGAACACGTCGGGCTGCAGCGTGTCGTCCTCGCCGATCACCTCGAGCTTCACCCACGGGGTCGCAAACACCTCGCGCGCCATGTGCGCGGTGGTCACCGCCTCCTTGACCGAGTGGCAGCCGGCGGTGTTCGGCAGCACGCGCACACCCAACTCACGGATCAGCGACCAGAAGCCCTGGCCGGCGCGCTCGGCGCCAGCTTCGCGCCGCAGCGACACGGTCACCACCTCGGTGCGCGCCGCCGCCACCGCCTCCTTCAGCACCGCGGGCGAGGAATAGCGCGCGGTGCCGAGCAGCAGCCGCGAGCGGAGCGTGGCCCCGTAGAGCTCGAGCACCTCAGCCTCCCTGCATGGGCGCCAGCACTTCCACGCGATCGCCCTCGGCAAGCGTGGTGTGGGCGCGTGCCTCGGCGCCGACGAACTCGCCGTTGACGGCGGTCGCCACCACCTGGTCGCCGTAGCCGAGCTCCCCGAGCGCGACAGCGAGCTTCACCGCCTCGGTGTCATGCCAGGCGCCGTTGACGAGGATCTTCATCCATCACCTCCGCAAAATGCCTGCCCTCGAGCAGCACCTGCGCGGCGCGGCGTGCGAGCGCCGGCGCGAGCAGAAAGCCGTGACGGTACAGGCCGTTGACGTACAGCACGCCGCCGCGGCGGATGAGCCGCGGCAGGTTGTCCGCAAAGGCGGCGCGCACCCCGGTGCCGGTCTCGAGGACTTCGGCTTCCCCGAACGCCGGATGCAATGCGTAAGCGGCCGATAGCAGCTCGAGCAGTGAGCGCGCGCTGATGCGCCCGGGAGCCTCGCTCTCGAGCATGCTCGCGCCCACCATGAAGACGCCCGCAGCCCGCGGCACCACGTAGACCGGCAGGCGCGGGTGCAGCACCCGCACCGGACGGGCGAGCGAGATCTCCGCCTGGCGCAGCAGCAGCATTTCTCCCTTGACGCCGCGCAGCTCGGGGAGCGCGGTGCGCGCCGCAAGTCCGGTGCAGTCGAGCACCGCGCGTCCGGCCAGCATCCCGGGCCCGACCTCGACCCCGAAGCGCACCGTCACCCCGAGCGAGCGCAGGCGCTCGAGCAGCGCCGCGAGCGCGGCGCGCGGATCGAGGTGCCCCTCCTCGCGGAAATAGAGCGCGCGCCCGAAGCGCTCGCCGAGCTCGGGTTCGAGCGCGGCAATCTGCGGCGCGCCGAGCGCCTCGAAGCCGCGCGTGCGTCGGCCGAACTGCCGCAGCTCCGGAACATCGCGGTCGTGGGCGAGCAGCAGCGTGCCGTTGACCGTGGTGCCCGCAAACCGCTCCCGCCACCACTGCGGCGCCTCCGCCCCAAGCTCGGCGATCAGAGGTGGCGAGCTCTCGAGCTCGCACCACGGCGCCAGCATGCCGCCGGCGAACCACGAGCAGCCCGCCGCCTCGAGTCCGGCGCAGCGCTCCAGCACCTCCACCTCGGCGCCGCGCTCGGCGAGCTCGAGCGCGCAGGTGAGGCCCGCGACTCCGGCGCCGACCACGGTGACACGCATCAGCTGCGCTCGCGATCAGCCGTTGCCATCCACGGGCACGTACAGCTCGCCGCCCGCGGCGCGGAACTTGTGCGCCATCTCGGCGAGCCCGGCGGCCCGGGCCTCGGCACGCACCTCGTGCGAGATGCGCATGGAGCAGAACTTCGGCCCGCACATCGAGCAGAAGTGCGCGAGCTTGTGGCCCTCCTTGGGCAAGGTCGCGTCATGGAAGGCGCAGGCGGTGTCCGGATCGAGGGACAGGTTGAACTGGTCCTGCCAGCGGAAGTCGAAGCGCGCGCGCGACAGGGCGTCGTCGCGCTCGCGCGCCCCGGGATGCCCCTTGGCGAGATCGGCTGCATGCGCGGCGATCTTGTAGGTGATGACCCCGGTCTTGACGTCGTTGCGGTCGGGAAGCCCTAAGTGCTCCTTGGGCGTGACGTAGCAGAGCATCGCCGTGCCGAACCAGCCGATCATCGCCGCACCGATCGCCGAGGTGATGTGGTCGTAGCCGGGCGCAATGTCGGTGGTGAGGGGACCTAAGGTGTAGAACGGCGCCTCGCCGCAGGTGGCGAGCTGCTTGTCCATGTTCTCCTTGATCTTGTGCATCGGCACGTGCCCGGGCCCTTCGATCATCACCTGGCACTCATGCCGCCAGGCGACCTGGGTGAGCTCCCCGAGCGTCTCGAGCTCGGCGAACTGCGCGGCGTCGTTGGCGTCGGCGATCGAGCCGGGGCGCAGGCCGTCGCCGAGCGAGAAGCTCACGTCGTAGGCGCGGCAGATCTCGCAGATCTCCTCGAAATGCTCGTAGAGGAAGCTCTCGCGGTGGTGCGCCAGGCACCACTTCGCCATGATCGAGCCGCCGCGCGAGACGATGCCGGTGACGCGGTCGATCGTGAGCGGAATGTAGCCGAGCCGCACGCCGGCATGGATGGTGAAGTAGTCGACCCCCTGCTCCGCCTGCTCGATCAGCGTGTCGCGGAACACCTCCCAGGAGAGCTCCTCGGCCACGCCGCCCACCTTCTCCAGCGCCTGGTAGATGGGCACCGTGCCGATCGGCACCGGGGAATTGCGCAGGATCCACTCGCGGATCGTGTGGATATTGCGGCCCGTGGACAGGTCCATCACCGTGTCCGCGCCCCAGCGTATCGCCCACACCATCTTGTCGACTTCTTCCGCGGTCGAGGAGGTCACCGCCGAATTGCCGATGTTGGCGTTGATCTTCACCAGGAAGTTGCGGCCGATGATCATCGGCTCGGATTCCGGATGGTTGACGTTGGCGGGAATGATGGCGCGACCGGCGGCGACTTCGGCGCGGACGAATTCCGGCGTCACGTAGTCGGGAATCGCCGCTCCCCAGGAATTGCCGTCGCGCGTCGCGGCCGTCGTGCGCGGTGCGCGGCCGAGATTCTCGCGGATCGCGACGAACTCCATCTCGGGCGTGATGATGCCGGCACGTGCGTAGGCGAGCTGCGTTACGGCGGCGCCGCGCCGCGCTCGCAGCGGCAGGGCGCGCACCGGGAACTCCGGGGTCGCGTGCGCACCGGTTGCATGGCCGTTGTCCACCGGCTGCACGCGCCGCCCGGCGTAGGCTTCGGTGTCGCCGCGCGCGGCGATCCACGTGGCGCGCAGCCGCGGCAGCCCGGCATGGATGTCGATGGCAACCTCGGGATCGGTGTATGGACCTGAGGAGTCGTAGACCGCGAGCGGCGGTTCGCCGGACGCCGGTTGCAGCGCGATCTCGCGCACCGGGACCTTCAGACCCGCGTGCAGGCTGCCGCTTGAGTATCGCTTGCGCGAGGCCGGCAGTGACTCGGTGACGACGTGCAGTGCTTCAGCGTTCATCGGATGCTCCTCGCTTCAAGGTCGCAAAGAAGATCCGGCGAACACCGCACGCAGGAAGCTTGAGTACGCCCACCTGCCGCTCGAAGGCAGGCCCGAACGGGCTCCACGAGGACTTTCCTACGCCAGCATTAACTGGATCAGGTTCAAGGGTCGCCACGCGCGTCGGCCCCATGCCGCCGCCGATGGCCTCTCAGCCCCCTGCCGGGGCTCCCCTAGCTTGCTTGCCGGAAAGTAGTACGACTCGCCACGGCGGTCAATGCCGCTGCCTGGGAGTCAATGCTCCCGGCGGGGACCTGTGTGAAACTGCGCGGGGCGGAGTCAAGGAGTCGGGCGATGGCCTCCTGGCAGGCGTGGGCGCTGATGTCGGCGGTGTTTGCCGCCCTGACGGCGATATTTGCCAAGGTCGGTGTCGAGAATGTGAACCCGGATCTCGCCACCCTGATCCGCACGGTCGTGATCCTCACGGTGCTGGCCGCCGCCGTGCTGGTGACGCGCGGGTACGCAGCGCTCCCCGGCATCACGGCGCGCGCCTACGCGTTTCTGGCCCTGTCGGGACTTGCCACCGGTGCGTCGTGGTGGTGCTACTTCCGGGCACTGCACCTGGGCGATGCAGCGCGCGTCGCCCCGCTCGACAAGCTGAGTGTCGTGCTGGTTGCGATCTTCGGCGTGGGTTTTCTCGGCGAGCGGCTGTCAGCCGTGAACTGGCTCGGGATCGCCATGATCGCCGCCGGCGCCTGGTTCGTGATGCTCAAGGCGTAGCGCCGTCTGGCGCGGTGGCGCGCGGCCGCCACCGCCGCCCGAAGCCCAAGCGTGCATGTGGACGGCCGCGCTAACTACAGCCGGTTGGCGGACGAATCAGTTTCCGCTGAATCGACTGCCGCCGTGGCTCGCCTGTCCGCCTTTGCGTCCGGCCTCGGCGGCCAGCTCCGGATGCTGCGAGAAGCTGCGCTTCTCGTCCGGCACGCTCTGGCCACCCTTGCGCCCGGCGACCGCCGCGAGCGCGCGATTCTGCGAGAAGCTGCGCTTGGAACCCGGTACGCTCTGGCCGCCCTTGCGGCCCGCTTCCGCGGCGAGGCGCCGGTTCTGGGAGAAGCTGCGCTTCTCGTCCGGCACCGCCTTGCCGCCCATGCTGGCAATTTGCCGCTGCCGTTCCGTGTTCATGGATGCGAAGCCCCTGTGCGACATGCGTCCTTCGTGACCGATTGCTTGAGCCATCTCTCGCTCCTTCCTTGATGAGGCAGATCCTCGTGTCCGAGGATACCCCGCATCGGGCGTGGGGAGAACAGCCCGCAGCGGCTTTTTCCGGGCAGTCACGTAGGATTCATGGAACGGCGCAGCACGCTCGGAGCCACGTAATACGCTTGGAACCGCGTAAGACTCCCGGAACCGGGAGCCACATGAGACTCATGGTACGACGTGGTCGATGACCACACCCACCAGTTGATCCTTGCCGACCCGGTACGCGGCCTCCCCGAATGGGTCGCCGCTCGCGCCCACGGGGTTCCCTGAGCGGGCGATCCGCGCGACCACCTGCACACTCTCTCCCGCCGCAAACTCCCGCCCCGGCATCATCGAGTCCCCGGCAGTCAGCTCGACGGTCTGCGGAAACTCGCTCGCGAGGCGCTTCACCGCCAGCGGCGGCCCGGGACGCGACGGATCGCGCACGAACACGAACAGCGGCGCCGACCCGTAGGTAGCCGCCATGGAGGGCGCGAGCGTGATGCGCACCCGCACCGAGGCGCCGGCGCCCGCGCCGGATGAGGTGCCGCCGGCCGCGGGGGCGGTGCCCGCGGCACTGGCCGCGCCGGCCCGGCGCGCGAGCTCCTGGTCGAGAAGTACGATCTGCTGCTCGATGAAGGGCCGGACGTTTGCGGGCGGGTTCTCGGTCAGAAGCTTCGCGAAGCGCTGCCGGGCGAGTGGCAGGTCACCGCGCCGCGCGGCGGTGGCCGCGCCAAACAACAGCGCCTTGCCCGACTGCGGGTCGAGCGCGAGCGCCTGCTCGATCAACCGGCCGGCGCGCCCGTCGAGCTCCGTGGGGTCGCTCATCGCGAGCGCCTCGGCCTCGCCGGTGAGCGCCTCGGCGTCACGGCCGCCGCTCAGGCGGTCGGCGCGCTCGAAGGCGCGCAGCGCGAGCGGATACTCCTGCAGCACGATGTAGGAGCGGCCGAGCATCAGCCACCCGTCCCGGTTCTGCGGATCCTGCTCCAGACGGCGCGCGAGATGCGCCACCATGCCCTGCGGTGAATCGGCCGCGGGCGGCGCATGCCACAGCCAGTTGCTCCAGCACACGTACAGCACCGCCGAGCCCACCACCAGTACACCGGCTGCGGCGAGCGCGCTCCAGGTCGCGGGCTCCCCCGCCTGCGCCGGCCCACGCCGCAGCAGCGGTACCGCGATCACGGCGACCACGGCCACGGTGAGCACCGCCGCCAGCAGCACGAAGCTAAGCATCAGGTTTGCACGTCCTCTTCCACGGGGTCGGAATCATCGGTGAGGAGGGCCGCGCGCTGGCGCAGGACCCGCACGCACACCAGTGCCCCGACGAGCAGCAGCACCCCGGGAGCCAGCCATACCCAGGCGGTGCGCGCGTTGAAGCGCGGCCGGAACAGGATGAAGTCCCCGTAGCGCGCCACCATGAAGGCGCGGATCTCGTCGTCGCTCTTGCCGGCGAGCAACATGTCGCGCACCTCGGCGCGCAGGTCCGCGGCCAGCACGACCGGCGAATCGGCGAGAGATTCGTTCTGACACTGCATGCAGCGCAGCTCGTGGGTGAGCGCCAGGTAACGCGCCTGCAGCTTCGGATCGGACAGCTGCGTCGGATCCACGGCGTACGCCGTGGCTGCCGCGCCCACAACGAGCAGCGCCGCAAGCAACACTCCTGTCAGGCGGGTCAGGCGGCGCCTCATGAGCCCGCCACCGGGTGGCCCGGAACGCGCGGCAGGATGTCGTGCGTCCACACCTCGTGGGTCAGCGGCCCGACGTACTTGTAGACCACGATGCCCTGCGGATTGACCAGAAACGTCTCGGGAGCCCCGTACACGCCCCAGTCGATCGCCGCGCGGCCGCTGTGGTCGACCGCGACCACCTGGTAGGGGTTGCCGAGCTGCGCCAGCCAGGCGCGCGCCTCGCCGTCATCGTCCTTCCAGTCGAGACCGACGAGCGGCACGATGGCGGCATTGCGCACCTCGAGGAGCGTGTCGTGCTCGGCGCGGCATTCAAAGCACCACGTGCCCCACACGTTGAACAGATACCAGCGCCCGGTGAGGCTGCGCGAGTCGACCGTGTGCGCGGGATCGGCGAGATCCGGCAGCGCGAAATGCGGGGCCGGCTTGCCGATCAGCGGCGAGGCAATGATGTCCTTCTCGGGTGCGTGCCGGATGCCGATCGCGAGCACCACTACCAGCAGCGCGAACACCGCGAGCGGCAGCAGAAAGCGGCTCATGCTCACGGGCTCTGGATGGCGGGCCTGGCGGCACCTGCGGTGGCGGACTCGCGCGCCCGCTCGGTGCGATAGCGCCGGTCCGAGGCCGCGAGCGTCCCGCCCACCGCCATGATGAGCGCGGCCAGCCAGATCAGACTCACCAGCGGGCGGATCTGGATGCGCAGGCTCCAGCGGCCGGCCCCGAGGTCATCGCCGAGAGCCACCAGCAGGTTGTTGCCGCGGCTCATGCGGATCGAGGTGACGCTGGTCAGCTGCCGCTGCACCCAGTACTGACGCTTCTGCGGTGTCAGGATCGCGACCGGCGCACCGCCGCGCGTCACCACCACGAGCGCGCCGGTACCGCCGTAGTTCGGTCCCTCGACGGGGCGTACGCCCTCGAAGCGGAAATCATAACTGCCGACCCGGGCGCTCGCGCCGGCGGCGAGCGCCACGTCGCGCTCCACGGTGAAGGACTGCACGGTGGCGAGGGCGATCACGGCGAGGCCGAGACCGACGTGCGCGACCGTCATGCCGAGCACGGCGCGCGGCAGCGACAGGCTGCGCCGCCAGCGGTCGAGCGGATCGACCAGCGAGGCGAGAATGATCCAGATCCCGAGCATGACTCCAACCGGTGTCAACACCTTGCCGTGAGCGTAGATGCCGAACACCACGGCGCAGGCGAGTACCGCGGCCGCCAGCAGCGTCAAGAGCAGCGTGCGCTCTTTGTCCTTGAGGCGCCCTCGCTTCCAACCGGCGTTGATCCCGAGCGCCAGCAGCGACAGCAGCGGCAGCATCGACAGCATGAAGGTCGGATTGAAGTACGGCGCGCCGACCGACAGGGTGCCGAGCTTCAGAGCATCGGAGATGAGCGGCGCGAGCGTTCCGGCAAACACCGTCGCCGCGGCGATGACCAGCAGCACGTTGTTGAACAGCAGGAACGACTCGCGCGCGCCGAGCTCGAACCCCGCGGTCGATCGAAGCCGAGGTGCCCGCCATGCATACAAGGTCAGTGCACCGCCGACCATGACGACCAGGAACGCGAGGATGAACACCCCGCGCCGCGGATCGGCGGCAAACGAATGCACCGACACCAGCACGCCCGAGCGCACCAAGAAAGTGCCGAGCATGCTGAGCGAGAACGCCAGGATCGCCAGCAGCAGCGTCCAGCTCTTGAAGAGTCCGCGCTTGTCGGTGACCGCGAGCGAGTGCACCAGAGCGGTGCCGACCAGCCACGGCATGAAGGAGGCGTTCTCCACCGGGTCCCAGAACCAGAAGCCTCCCCAGCCGAGCTCGTAGTACGCCCAGAAGCTCCCCAGGGCGATGCCGCAGGTGAGAAACGCCCAGGCGACCGTGGTCCAGGGGCGCGTCCAGCGCGCCCAGCTCTGATCCATGCGGCCCTCGAGCATCGCGGCGCAGGCAAAAGCGAACGCCACCGCGAACCCGACGTAGCCGGTGTAGAGAATCGGCGGATGCACCGCGAGCGCCGGGTCCTGCAGGATCGGGTTGAGATCCGCACCGTCAGCGGCCGGGGGGTCCAGGCGCAGGAACGGGTTGGAGGTCGCAAGCGTGAACAGCAGGAACCCGAAGCTCACCACCCCCAGCACACCGAGCACGCGCGCCGCGAAGCGCGGCGGCAGCCGCCCGGCGCCGACTGCCACCGCCACCGTCCAACCGGCGAGCAGCAGGATCCACAGCACCAACGATCCCTCGTGTGCGCCCCACAATGCGCTCACACGGTAGAAGAGCGGCAGCGCCGAGTTGGAATTGTCCGCGACATAGGCGACGGAGAAATCGTTGCCGACGAACGCGGCGATGAGACAGCCCGCGGCGAGGGCCACCATGACGAACTGTCCGGCCACCGCGGGAGTCACCGCTGCCATCCAGCGCTCGCGCCCGAGCATCGGGCCCACGATGCCGAAGAACGCCTGCAGCCCCGCGAGCAGCAGCGCGAGGATCAGCGCAAATTGGCCGAGCTCGGGCAGCATGCTCAGCCTCCCGCCGCGGTGGTGCCCGCGCTGACTGCGGACGTCGGCGCGGCCCGTGATGCGCCGTTGCGGCGTTTGAGCGAGCGCGCAACCTCGGGCGGCATGTATTTCTCGTCGTGCTTGGCGAGCACCTCGTCTGCCACGAACGTCCCGTCGGCGCGCAACCGGCCGTGGGCGACGACGCCCGCACCCTCGCGGAACAGGTCGGGGAGGACCTTGTCATAGACCACGGGCACCTCCCGACTGAAGTCGGTGACGACGAAGCGCACCTCGAGGCTGCCGGGCGCTCGTTTCAGACTGCCCTCTTCCACCATCCCGCCCAGCCGGAAGCGCTCCCCGGGCGGGACCTTGCCGCTCGCGACCTGGCTCGGATCGAAGAAGAAGGTGACGTTCTGGCGGAAGGCGCTGAGCGCCAGCGCGCCAGCGATGCTCACCCCGGCGACGATGCCGACAACCAGCGTCATGCGGCGCTGCCTGGGCGTCACGCGCCCTCCCCCGATACGCTCTGCGCGCTGAGGCGCCGCCGCGCCGCTGCACGCGCCTGCGCGAGCAGGCTACGCGCCCAGATGATGTTGAGTCCCACGATGGCGAGCGTCACGGCGTACGCCGGCCACACATAGGCTGCGTAACCGCCCATCTCGAGGAACTGTCTCATGCCTGCACCGCCTCGCGGATCCAGCTGGCGGTGCGCTCGCGGTTGAGGATCTCGCCGCGCAGTCGTACCAGCAGCAAGGCCGCGAACAGCAGCGTAAAGCCCGCCAGCATGATGAGCAGCGGCAGCAGCATCGCAGGCGGCATGGCCGGTTTACCTAAGCGCATGACCGAGGGCGTCTGGTGCAGCGAGTTCCACCACACCACCGAGTAGTGAATGATGGGCACGTTCACCACGCCCACCACCGCGAGCAGCCCGCTGGCGCGGTCCGCACGCTGAGTGTCTTCGATCGCTCCGCGCAATCCCATATACCCGAGATAGAGAAACAGCAGGATCAGTTCCGAGGTGAGCCGCGGGTCCCACTCCCACCATGTGCCCCACATCCGCGCACCCCAGAGCGAGCCCGTCACGAGAGCCGCGAAAGTGAACGACGCGCCGATCGCCGCGCAGCTCGCCGCGGCCGCGTGCGCCACCTTCATGCGCCAGATCAGTCCGACCGCCGCAGCGACCGCCATGGTCGTATACACCATGAGGGACATCCACGCACTCGGCGCATGGACATAGAGGATGCGAAAGTCGTTGCCCTGCTGGTAATCGGGGGGTGCCAGCACCAGGCCGCCGTAAAGGCCGCACAGGATCAGGAGCGCCGCTGCCCAGCCGAACCACGGCGTGAGGCGTGCTGCCAGCCCGTAGATGTAGGGCGGGGAAGCAAGCCGATGAAACCACGTCCAGCTCATTCTGCGGCTACTCCAGACTGATGCGCACCGCCGCGGCCGCCGCCAGCGGTGCGAGCGTGATGCCGAGCACCGCGAGCGCCGCCAGCAGTTCCAGCGGCGCCGTGAACGGCAGTCCGCGGATCGCGAGCTCGGTGGCGCGTGCGCCGAAGATCAGTACCGGCAGCGACAGCGGCAGTGTCAGGAGCGAGAGCAATACGCCGCTGCGCCTGATTCCTAACGTGAGCGCCGCGCTGATTGAGCCGATGAGACTCAGGGCGACCGTTCCGACCGCCACCGAGGCGACCACGCCCGCAAGTCCCGTGCCGGACACGCCGAGCGCCTCGGCGGCCAATGGCGCGATCAACGCCAGCGGCAGGCCGGTGAGCAGCCAATGCGCCGCGGTCTTGGCGAGCAGCAGCCAGGCGAGCGACTGGCCCGAGAGACTGTACTGCTCGAGCGTGCCGTCGTGAGCGTCGTCGCGAAACAGGAACTCGAGCGCGAGAAGCGAGGCCAGGAGCGCTGCGACCCACAGTACCCCGGGCGCGATCTCGCGCAGCCGCGACAGCTCGGGCGAGACGGCGAGCGGGAAAAGCGTAGTCACGATCGCGAAGAAGGCGAGCGGCTGAATGAGCTCCCCGCGCCTGCGGAACGCGAGCGTCAGGTCGCGCAGCAGCGCCAGGCGCGCAGCCGCCAGCGCCGGCGTGCCCACGGGGCTCGCCGGCCACCCGGAGGCATCGAGGTGCGGCGCAACCGGCTGCACGGCGGCGGTGCGCGCACTACTCAAGGGGCAGCTCCAGACGACGCACGCGCGCCGCGCTGACCGGGAGCTCCTGGTGCCCGGCGGCGACCACCAGGCCACCGCGGACGAGCTGCTCCTCGATCAGGTTGCCGACCAGCTGCTGCCCCTCGGCGTCGAGGTTGGTCGTCGGCTCGTCGAGCAACCACAGCGGCACGGCGAGCAATGCGAGCGCGGCAAGCGCCACACGGCGTCGTTGTCCTGCTGAGAGCGTTCGCACCGCGCGCGTGCTCCAGCGGTCCGCCCCCACCCGTTCAAGGGCCGCCTGCATCACCGAGCGCTCCACGGGCTGGCGCACGCCGATCCAGAAGCGCAGGTTCTCGAGCGCGCTCAGATCGGGCTTCAGCGGCGGCTCGTGGCCGATATATAGGAGGCGCGCATGGTAGGCGGCGGGGTCTGCCCGCACGTCGGTGCCGTCCCAGAGGATCCGGCCGGCTTCCGGGTAAAGAAGGCCGCACGCCGCCCGCAGCAGGGTCGTTTTGCCTGCGCCGTTGGCGCCCCGCACCTGCAGACATTCGCCGCCGGCGAGCGAGAAACCCACGCCGCGCAGCACCTGGCGCTCACCGCGCCAGAGCTGCAGGTTCTCGGCTTCGAGGGCATGGGACACGGCGCGGGAGTCTCGCAAATTCAGCGGCTTAGCGCCATCCATTGTCTGCCGGCGGCGTCAGTGAGCATGGATCGTCCACACACCCAGGGCGATCGCAACCACGGCAAGGACGCGCACGGTGGTTATGCGCTCGTGCAGGATCACAACCCCGAGCGCCGTGCCGAACAGGATCGAGGTCTCCCGAACGGCGGCGACCGCCGCGACCGGCGCGCGCGTCATCGCCCAGAGCGCCAGGGTGTAGGAAGCGAGCGAGCACGCGCCGCCCAGGACGGCCGTGGGGAGCTGGCGCCGCAGTTTTTCCCAGCGCGGTGCGCGTGACCGCGCCGTCGCCCAGATCAGCCACGGCAAGGCGACCAGCAGAAACAGCCAGAGACTGAAAGCGATCGGGTTACCCGAGACGCGTACGCCCAAGCCATCGATTGTTGTATAGGCCGCGATCATGAAACCGTTGAGCAGCGCCAGACGCGTCGCGGCGGCGGAGTGACCCCGCAAGCGAGCGTCAAAGAACATCGAGAGGATGCCGCCTGATACCAGGGCCACCCCAATCCAGACGCCTCGCGACAGTTGCTCCCCAATCAACGTGCCGCTCCCGATTGCGACCAGCAGCGGCGCGGTGCCGCGCATCAACGGATAGGTGTGGCTGAGATCACCGACCCGATAGGCGGCCGCCAGCAGGACTCCATAGATCACCTCAAGCACTGTTGACGCGGCGAGGTAGGGCCAACTCGCCGGGTGCGGTACAGGCAGGAACGGCAATGCGAGACCGGCAAGGAGGCCGGCGCTGATGTAAACGCCCGCTATCGTGATACGTGTGTCGTGCCCGCTCTTGACGAGCAGGTTCCAGCTTGCGTGCAGGAGTGCACCCAGCAGTACCAGCAGCAATACGCTGGCGTTCACCCTTCAGGCCCTGACTCGCGGGCCACTGCCGGGCGGGTTCTCTGGTGCCTGGGGCCGGACTCGAAAACGCAGCGTAAGCGATTGAATGATCTGCGGTAATGACAGATAGCGACCTGAGGGTACCCGCCGATGTACCCGCGCGGTGGAAACCGGCCTACTTCCCCCGCGCAATCCGGCGCTGCACCTTGACCGGATCGATCCCCAAAGCCTCGCACCATTCGATGAATTCGGGTAGGTCCAGCCTCCGGGCGCCGGTCTCAATGCGCCCGACGTAGCTGTGAGCTCGGCCAATGCGGCGGGCCAGCTCCCGCTGCGTGACCCCCGCTTCCTCCCGGATCGCCACCAGGACGGCCATGACGCGCTCGTGGCGCCCCGTGCGTAGCTGCTTGGACACTCCCGCCCCGTCCCCTAACTGAGAGCGCCGTAGCAAAGCATACGGCTCGCTTGCTGCGATTTAGGGGACAGGTCTAGACTGCTCTCAATTCGGGGACACTCCCGAAAGCGCCGCCCGTCGAGGCTGTCACCCCGACGAGCGGCTAACCACGACCGCCTGTTAGGAGGCAACCATGGCTCAGTCCATTCTAGCGTCTGCCAGCCAGCCAACCGACCCCGCCCGGCTC
>Ga0070761_10001080_pt1 | contig 17131 bp, 13 predicted proteins | sample HubBroMetageREF1_FD_66724 | JGI IMG/M metagenome (GOLD analysis project Ga0070761, IMG submission 66724) | Reference soil microbial communities from the Hubbard Brook experimental Forest, New Hampshire, USA - Hubbard Brook CCASE Soil... | ecosystem: Environmental > Terrestrial > Soil >... | reverse complement strand
CGGCGCGGGCGTACAGTTAGCCTCGTCTCGATGGACCAGAGCGGCTCGCTCGCGCGCATAGCCCTTCGAAATCAGACCGGTGGTGGGTATCTGCGCGAAGCGTGGATCGGCCACATACCGCCGCAAGTCCTGGTACGCCAGTTTCTGTGCCTCAATCTTGAGGTGCAGATCTTCCACGCTGGCCGGCGCATATTGGAACAGAGGAAACGTCTCCAGGATGTTGAGCATCTCCAGCGCCGCGATGCCTTGGCTGTTCGGCGGCAGCTCATACACGCTCCATCCGCGATACTCGGTGGAGACCGGCTGAACCCATTCGGATTGGAACTCCGCCAGATCCTCGGCGGACATCTTCCCGCCCAGCCGCGCAGACGTCTTGAGGATGGCGCGCGCGATGTCTCCTTTATAAAACGCCGTGGCGCCCTGCGCGGCGATCAGCTTGTAAGCCGCGGCCAGCCGCCTGTTTCGAAATATCTGGCCCACCGCGGGCGGCCTGTCTTCCGGCAGGAAGATCTGGCGCCCGGCCGCATCGCCCCAAAGCTTGGATGTCGCCGATTTCCAGGTGTCTTGGATGATCTCGGTAACCGGAAAGCCCTCTTCCGCGTAGTAAATCGCGGGCTGGAATAACTCGCGCCAGTTCAGCCGGCCGAAGCGTTTGTGCAGCTTCTCCCAACCATTCACGCAACCCGGCACGGTGACGGACTGGATACCGTCCTGCGGCATCCCGTAGCGGCCTTGCGATTTCAGGAAGTCGATAGTCAGACCGCGGGGCGCCCATCCACCGGCGTTGAGGCCGGTGAGCTTGCCGGTCTTGGCATCCCAGTAGATGACGAAGAGGTCGCCGCCGATACCACAACTCATGGGCTCCACTAGGCCCAGCAAGGCATTGGCGGCGATGGCGGCATCCATAGCCGATCCGCCGCGCGCCAGCACCTGGGCGGCGGCCTGCGAGGCCAGCGTCTGGCTGGTAGCGGCGATTCCGTGCCTGGAAATCACCATGGATCGCGCCTGGGTACGTTCCTGGGAATGGGAGGGCATGGCAACACACAGCGCGGCGCTACAGAATGCCGCGATTCGAGACCGGGAAAGCATCGGAGATTCCGATGATAGCAGGCCCACCGCTTCGCCGGAACACCAACCGCGCCGAACTGGTAATCTTTAACAAGACTATGGCATATCGTTTGAAGTTGGGCGAGACTGTCCCCGCGGGAATCAGGCGCGTCGTGCACGAAGAAATCGAGGCGGCGGTACGCCATTTGAGCGGCCAGGGAGCCGCCAGCCGCGACGAAGCAATCCACGAGACGCGCAGGAGCGTCAAGAAGATTCGCGGCGTGCTCCGCTTGATGCAGCCGGAATTGGGTGGAATCTATCGCCTGGAGAACGTCCACTTTCGCGACATCGGCCGGCAGCTCTCGCAGTTCCGGGATGCGGGCGCGATGGTCGAAACCTTCGACACGTTGCGCCCCAAGTACCACGGCGAAGTGGACGGGCGCACGCTGGCCCGGATGCGCCGCCACTTGATGGCGCGCAAGGAGCATACCGAGAAGCAGGCCAACATCGGCGAAGTGTTGAGCGGAATGGCGGCCGTACTGCTCCAGTCGGCGGCGCGGGTGAGTGCGTGGCCGCTTTCCGTAGACGGTTTTCCGGCTATCGCGCCGGGTTTGGAAGCCACCTTCCGCCGCGCGCAAAAAGCGATGGCCCGCGCGCGCAGGCATCCGCGGCCGGAAAACTATCACGCATGGCGCAAGCGCGTGAAGGAGCACTGGTATCACATCCGCCTGTTGGAGAGTCTGTGGACTCCTGGGATAAGGGCGTACGAAAAGAGCCTAAAGGATCTGGAGACATTTCTGGGCGAAGATCATAACCTAGTGGTGCTGCACGAGAAGGTGCTGGCCGATCCCGAGTCCTACGGCAAGCAGGCGGAGATCGCTCAGTTTGTCCAACCGATCGGCAAATACCACGAGGAATTGCGGGACCGCGCTTTCGCGCTGGGTGAGCGCCTCTACGACGAAAGACCAGGCCACTTCACCCGGCGCATCCACCGTTTGTGGGACGCCTGGCAAGCAAGAAAAACGGCCGCCCGAAGGCGGCCGTCTATGCGCCGGTCCGAAATGTTTGTTCCGCCAGTTACCGCCGGCGGTAATCAAATCGACGGTCCCAGCGGATTGCAGGGCCTACCCAAGGGCGTGCCACAATGACTGGAGCGGGAGCTACGGCCACGACCGGAGGGTACGCCGGATACACGGGATAAGTGTAAGCCGGCACGCCGATCGCGACGCCGAATCTCACGGCGGCCTTCGCCTGATGCGGCGCCATTGCCAGCATGCCCAGCAGCGCGATTGCGGGAAGTCCGATTTTCTTAAGCATCTTTTTCATCCTCCACTTCATTCGACGCAACAATGGGAAGGAAGCATGTAAATGATTGTCAACGCCGGCTGAGCAAGCGCCAGTTCCCTCATTGCAGCAGAATTAAGACCGTGTAAACGCCGGAGCCCTCGCTAGTCTCCGTTTCGATAGCGATATCGAGACGTCCGTCCCGATTGAAGTCGGCTACGCCAAGCACAAACCCAAGAGTGCCATAGTACAGGAACGGTTGGAATGTGCCATTTCCGTTTCCCAACAGGATGCCAGCCCCCGGCCCATTTGTCCCGACCCCCAAGTCGAGCTTGCCGTCGCCGTTGAAATCGCCTGCCGCCAAGCCATAGCCGCTGCCCAGGTTAATCTGCACCGGCTGGAAGGTCCCGTCGCCGTTGCCGAGCAAGATCCCCACGCCGGCTGTGTACAGGGCGGCCGTGCGGACCAGATCCAGGTTCCCGTCCCCGTTGAAATCGGCGGTCACTAATGCCGTCGGGAAATCGCCATATTCACCGGTGGGATAAACCGTTTGCGGCTGAAACGTACCGTTGCCGTTTCCGAGCAGAATGGAAATCGAGTCGTCGGAATTCAGCGCGGCCAAGTCCAAGAAGCCGTCGCGGTTGAAATCTCCGACGACCACCGAAACCGGATCGCTCCCCACGGTGTACGGGACGGCTTTCAGGAAACCGCCCGCGGGATTGTGGAGCATGACGTACACCGCGCCCGAACTGGATGTTCCTACCAGATCGAGGTAGCCGTCTCCGTTGATGTCTCCGGCTGCCAGACAGTTGAGATGGATGTCCGTGATCTTGTGGGCTGGGCCAAACGTTCCGTCGCCGTTGTTCGGCAGGATCTGCACGCCGCTGGTTCCCGCCACGGCCAAGCCGGGCTCACCATCGCCGCCGAAATCGCCCACCGCGATGAACGCGGGAGACCCACTAACGGGATAGGACTGCGGGGGTCCGAACTGGCCTCCGCCGGTCCCCAGTGCGACATACACGTTGCTGCCATTGAAGGTGACGAGGTCGGGAATGCCATCGCCATTCAGATCCGCCACTGTGGGAGGTCCGGCCAAGGGTACCGAAGAACTTTGAAAGGCGACGGTCTGCTCGGAAGTGGTAATTCCAAAGGTCACGGGGTTCGATTTGTGGCTCGGCGGTCCGGGATTGGCGACCGTAACAACGGCAGTCGAGGCAATGGCGATATCCGAGGCGCCGATCCGCGCGGTAAGCTGCGTATCGTTGACAAAAACTGTCGGCCGCGGGCTGCTATTCCACTTGACTACGGACTGCGCGGAGAAACCGGTCCCATTTACCGTGAGAATGAAGCCTCGTCCCCCGGGCGCGGCAGTGGCCGGGACGAGGGGGTCGTTCACGAATGGAATGGGATAATTGGCCTGTGCGAACAACTGCGTTGCCAGGCAAAGGGGCACTCCAAGAGCGCTGAGAACACCGATACCAATGGTCATATTAATTTGATCTTCCTCCACGTAAGGATAGTGTTGCGGAATCGCGGAACGTTTCAGTTCAGGGTACCGCAGTCAGTGAGTCATGGCATAGACCACGTAATTCACGCCCAGGCGAATGGCCAGCGCGGAGAAGTTTTCGGGGTAGTGGGGTGCGTCGGCCCACTCCCAGGCGTCACCCAGGTCGGAGTTATAGGAGATGGCCACCATGATGCGGCCCTTGTCGTCGTAGATGCCGCGCCAGTGCGCGCCTCGCGCGGCGGCCCCGTTGTTGCTCTTGTAGCCCGGCCCCAGATGCGCCTCGCCGGGAACCTGGTAGCGCTCGTCCAGATCGTAGACGGTGTGAAAGATGGCGTCCTTATCCTCGATTTCGACGATAGGACGATCGGGGAAGACGCGCCGGATGCGTTGTTCGAACATCTCCCACTCGAAGGTGCCGTGGAAGTCGTCGGCCATGAAGAAGCCGCCGCGCAGCAGATATTCGCGCATTTCCTGGGCCTGGGCATCGGTGAGGCCCCATTCGCCGACCTGGACGGCGTAGAGCCAGGGCCAATCGTAGGCGTCGCCTTCGTCGAGGTTGACGGGCTGTTCAACGGAGCGCACCTGGATGCGGGTCAGACGGCGGAGAGCTTGGGAAAAGTGGCGGTCGGCGCGGGGGTAGTCTTGGGTCCAGAGCGAGAGACCCTCGCGCCAGTCGCCGTCGAAGCGGCCGGCGTAGCCGTCGTTGGGACCGGGCGGGTACATCAGGCGGGCGAAGGCCCATTCGGCCGGCTGGTTCCAGTCTTGGGGGACTTCGAAGTTCTCGTATTCGACGCCAGGAAATTGACGGAAGGGGCGCTGGAAAGCGTACAGCGCGGCGAGGGAGGCGATGCCCAATCCAACTCCGCACAGCGCCTTCCGGAAACGCATAGGTACGCCTTATTTTGAGGATAGCACTTGAGGATACCCGCTCCGTTCCCCTTCTTAGCGGCTAAACCACCTTTTGGCCAGGGCTTTCATACGGGCGTAAAAAGAAGGCTTTTCGACCGTGGGGCCGGGAGCTTGCGGAGGGGCGCCGGCCACTGCGATTCCCGCGCCAGCCGCAACTCCGCCGGCCGCCTCGCAGGGCTGCTCGCCGGTGAAACGCACGGTCGTCACGACGAACGAATAGCTGCGCCGCATGCGCGCTCCGGAGTTATTCACGACGCAGACCGTGAAACCCGCGGGCCCTGCCAGCACGGGAAAATAACCCTGCACATTGCGCTGGATGTAGGCCGTCTCATAACGGTGGCGCCGCAGGCTCCAGGTGAAGACGCGGAAGCTGTCGAAATCAAAAGGATGGTCGCCGCTTGAGATGGTGGTCCACAGCCAGTTGTGTTTCAACACTTCGCCGTCCCGTACGTCCGAGAGCGCGAAATACGAGGTAATGCGATGGCCCTCGGCATACTGCGCCACATCGTCGGGGATGGCCATGTAGAGTCTTCGGCTCAGCACCCATCCGCTCTCGCCCTTGGCATTGCGGACGAGGCTCCAATCTTCCTTGGGCGCGGCATTCGCGGCACGCTTGTCGGCGATGGCCTGCTGCACTTCCGGCGGCGTCTTGGAGAGCTCCTTCCAATTCGGCGGTGGCGGGGGCGCGGGCGGCATCGGCGGGAGCGGATATTTTGGCTCGGCCCGCTTACGTCCGGGTGGGAGCGCCTTGGGCTTGGGCGGAATCAGCGGCTTGCGTTCGGGCGGCGTTCGCGAAGCGCTGGCGTGCGCCACGACGTCCACTTTTTCGCCTTCTTTGACCTGCAGGAAGCTGGGAGAGAAACGATTGGGCTCGGTGTGTACGTTGAGCAGTTCGTAAGTGCTGGCCAGCCCTTGCGAGGGCATTGTCAAGGCGCGCCGCTCGACATCCTTCAAAGCGGCAATCTCTTCGGAACTCAGCAGCAGGTGGTCTTCGATCCAGCCTTCGGCGCCGCCCGGCGCGCGGACCTTCAGGAAGCGGCGGCGGCGCTGCACGATCTCAAGGCGATCGCCATGTTTGACGGTGGCCACCACCGGCGACTGCAGCGGAATATCGCGGCGCAAGGCCAGCGTGGCCGGGCCGGCATAGGCCTCGCCGATGGCCGGCGCGCGGGGTTGGCTACTGCGGCACGCGGTGGTGGCGAGCAGCAGGACCCAGCACCCAGCACCCAGAAGCCAGCACCCACCACGCATCGCATCACCGTCTTTCCGTCGCCACCAGGCGGCCATACACCTGGCGAAAAACCTCGCTCGAACGCTCGGCCGCCCACTGCTCCAGGCTGATATCGGCCGTTGCGGAGAGTTGCAGCACAACTTGCCCGTCGCGTATGTGGCAGCTCAACGATTGAATGCGCTCCTCGTGACTGACATCCAGGTTGTCGGCCAGCCGCAGCAACGGAATCAGCAGCAATACCACGCGCTTGTCATCCGCATTCAACGACTGCCAGTTGGAGTGTACGGGCGTGGGCATGCTCTTACGGTGATAGCGGCACAGATTGGCGATGAGCCCGCGCTCGCGATTGGTGAAGCCGGGCATGTCGGAATTGTTTACCAGATAGTAGGAATGCTTGTGATGGTTGGAGTCGGACACGAAGTGACCGGCATCGTGCAGATAGGCGGCGGCTTCCAGCAGCTTGCCGAAATGCGGCGGCAACTGATGCAGCGGTTGCAAGTCGGTGAACAGGGTATGCGCCAACTCGGCAACTTTACGGGCGTGCGGCACGGGCACGCCATAGCGGCGGCTCATCTGCTCCACTTCCTTGCGCTGGTCGCGGCTGAGCTGCGCCAACTCGCGCCCCACCCCGCGCGCGTGCAGGTCCGCGATGATGCCATCGCGCACCCCAGCCGCCGAATAATACAGGCACGGCAGCCGGAAATCCTCCAGCACGCGCAGCAGCACGCTGACGCCCGGCACGATGATTTCGGCGCGCTTGGGCCCGATCCCGGTAGCCTTGCGGCGCTCCGCCAGATCCAGCACGCTCAGCTTCTTATAGAGGCGGCGCACCTCGTGCGTGGAGGCGCGCATGCGGTCGGCCTGGTCGCGCTTGGTGCGGGGGATGCGATTCACTGCGCAGACCACCGCCGAAGCCGTGGCCGAGGTGGCGATCGCGCGGTCCCAGTGGGTGTTGCCGAAACGCTTGCCGATACCCGTCAGCTTCTCCTCGATATACTCGCGCATCTGGTGCAATTCGTCCGGCAGGGGCGGATCGTTGCGCAGGAAAATCTCGCGCAGCCGCACCGCGCCCAGCGGCTTCGAGAACGAATCGCGTAGCTTGCCGTGTTCGCCGGCGATCAGTTCCGCGCTGCCCCCGCCGATATCCACGATCAACAGCCTGCGGTTGGGATGCGGCCAGCGGGCTTCGACTCCCAGGTGAATCAGCCGCGACTCCTCGCGTCCGGAAATAATTTCCACCGGCGTGCCGATGGCAAGGGACGCCCGCTCGACGAATTCGGCCTGATTGCGGGCGTCCCGCACCGCGCTGGTGGCTACCGCGCGCACTCCCACCACGTCCAGCTTTTGATATTGCTGGGCCATCCGCGCCAGCACCGTGCAGGTCAGCTCCAGCGGTTCCTGCGCCAGGATGCCGTTGCGAAACACGCTTTCCCCCAGCCGCGTGACCACGCGCTCGGAAGCCAGCACGCGCATGGGCTGGCCCGGCAGCACTTCCGCCGCGGCCATGCGAATGGAGTTGCTGCCGATGTCGATGGCCGCGTAGCGGGACATATGTTTTCTATATCCCAGTCTAATTCAGCCAGTTCGTTGCAGGTTGTAGCAAATCGCCTTCGGTGCTAGCGTTGATGGGCGAGCTAATCCCGAATTCCCCGCGCAGCCCGTGGCTCCTGCAGATGAACGTCCGTGTGTGGGCGTCTAACGCTGACTGAACCTTTGCAAATCGAGTATTCGTGCGTCCGCGTAATGAATGACCGACTCATGTTTGATGAAGGGATGGTCGCCAGCACTCAGACCTACGGTCGTGTCGGAGTATGGCCGTTTGGTCGTTACGCTGACGCACACGGCGTTGGCGTCTGCATCCGGTTCCGTTATTACGATCCAGAGATGCTCAATGTCTTCCCCTCGCTTCGGGATCAGGAAGGTATCGCCACAGGTGAGCAACGGAATGCGCCCGTTTTCTAGCGAGGTGCGAACATTTGTTCGACTTCAGAGAGCGCCGACAATTCCTCTTCAATGGCCGCAATCTCTTCAAGAGGCTTCTTGATAGCCTTCAAGATGTCTCGATACGTAATTGGAATTCTGCCATGCTCAACTGCTTTCCACTCTTCCAATATCTGGTGGAGATGGGTAGCCAAATCGAATTGATTGTAGCGGCCGAATTTCTTGAAGGTGGCCTCAATGACCTCTTCCTCGGCTTCCGAGAGTTCGTCATCCCCCGGGTTCGCTGCAAGTTCGACCACGTGGTGCACGGGATCCGAGATATGCTTCGCCCAGTAGCTGGCGCCCGTCGGATCCGGCATGTCGGTGATGAGATCCAAAACCTCGCTGAGTACTGGGCCATATTTCATTGAGAAGTAATCGTCTCCTGTGACGGGCCGCCCCCATTGGCTCAGAGCTTTCCGGTCCAACAGGTAAGCAGCTTGATGAGCAGCATGTAATTCATGCGCCCACCGGCAAGCGCGAGGAAGCGAGCTGCCGCCTGGGTGGTCTTCTTTTCGTTAAACCGTCTCTCCGGCATTGCACTCGCTCGCATGCTCCCATTATCGGACGATTCGTCGCCATTCTCAAGGCTTCGCGCGAGTGAACGCATAAACTCCCGCTAGCCGCCGGGCTCCGCTCGGGGGAGCTTAGCCAGCCCCTTCAGCACCAGATAAATGATCTCGGTGATATATGGCGTCGTAAATAACACCTCGTTATCGCTGTCCGATAGTCGGTTGTTCAGCCCCGCCACTCCTTTCTTCGCCAGAAAGTCGCAAACTTGGTCGATGTCGATCGGTTCGGGACCGTTCCTGCGGTAATAATCGATCAGTTCGCCATACGATGGATCGTTCTGTTCCTGAAATTTCCGCGATAACGCCGGAGGGCTTTCTCCTTTCAAAGCCAGGATGATCTCCCGCGCGGCGCCGCCAAACCCGCCGCACAAATACAAGGCTTCCCCATGTTGCATCGTGATCAGGGCCTCTTCCAAAACGCCCGGATACCGGCCGACGAAGCCTTGCACGCGGCCCCCCATGATTACCCTCGCCCGCAGATCGGAGGCTGCATCCATCTGCTCGCGCATCAACGTGAGACCGCGCGCCCAGGCATAGCGCGCCTCCAGTGTATCGGGCTTGAAGTAGGTGCTGGCATCTCTCTTGAGGTCCGCCGGCTTCTCCGTGCGCGTGAAAATGGCGTCCGGCTTATAATGCGCATTTAGCTTTGCCCATTCGGCGGAATCCTTTTCCAGATGGATGGGCCACGATACGTAGCTGCGGATCCGGTTCCAGGGGTCGTGCCCCGCCAGGCGGTAGGTCTGCACCAGGTCCAGCAGATTCTGGGTGAACCCGCCTTTTCTAAGATCGCCTCCATACGCCACGATGCCGCCATTCGCCAGGATGTGCCGCGCGAATTCCTGAATTGCGTCGTGCAAATGTTGTTCGCCCATGCCCAGCGCGGCCAGATCGGGACTGTCGGATATCGAAACGGCCACCGCCGTTCCAGCCAATGGACCTGCCGCCGATTTCGTCTTCACCCAGTGCGCGCTCGAGATCGGAGTGGTCAACTGCGCATCCGGCCACATCGAGTGAAGCAGTTCGACTTCTTCATCGCCCAAGGGCGGATCGGGATAGATCACCGGGCTCCATCCCGCTTCCGCCGTGGGCCCCACCCGTGGCAGGCCGGCGTACGTCAGAATCTCCGGCGGTCTGTTGAGCACCTGGTATTCGGACGGAATGATGCCGGCCATTTGCAGCTTCTGTACGTGCCGCTGGAAGTAAGCGCTCCGAAGAACTTCGCGCAGGGCCCGGTCGATCGCGTGCTGGCATCGACGGGGATTCGCAGGGTCCCATCGGATGGTCGGCACATTACCGAGGTACGGAAAGCTGCGGTCTTCCTCTTTGTCCACCGCCAGGAGCACCAGAATCGGGCATTGATATTTCTTTGCCAGAAGAACTTCGCGGCGGCACCACTCGCGCGAGGCATATAGGTCGCTGTGAACGATCAGCATCGCGCTCCCCTTTACGCCCGCTTCGATCTGCGTCCGAAAGCTAAAGCCCGCCGAGATCGCGGTGTTATCGAACCAGCCTTCCACCGGGGAGTTCAAACTCAGATAAGCCACCAGCTCATCTATGATAGGTAAGCCGTCCTGCTTTGCGTGGCTAAAGAACAACTGCACGGGCGCCTTGCCCTCGCCGGCCTGTACACCCGCTTGCGGAGCCGGGTTCAAATTCTCGATCAACAGCCGGCACAGTTCGTGTGTCAGCAAGGCCGTGAGGCGCTGCGGGTAGTCCTCCGGTGGTTCCGCGTTCAACCGCAGGAAGTTCAGTTCGCCTATCTTGTCGCTGACGTTGTAGGAATCGCCCGAAAATGCAACGGGCAGAAACATATATTCCCCAGCGGCAAAACCCGGGGCTGCCAGGATGCTTTCGAGTTCCTTGGTCCACTCGTCGCTTCCTGCCATATTGTCGTCCACAAGCGGCGCCACCACGGTAACGTCCGCTTGCGCCGCCCCGATCGCCTGCAGCAGCGCGCCTGGCTCGAGTGCCCGCCACGTATGAAAGAACACCGGGATTCCGATGCCGCGCGAGTTTGGACTATCGATGTCCCTGCATAGCTTCGTATACACGAACTTCGCAATTCCGTCTCCCGCCTTGAAGTCCGCGTGCCATAGTATGTGGCACGCCACCACTGGGCGCCATTTCAGCAGACTCACCGTGCTCGGATCCACCGCCCCTGTCATTTGCTCCAACCTCCGGCCCGAATCGGACCATTCTTATGATACGCCTGAGCGGCAACCTACCAAGACCGGGGCTGGGTTACCAGTCGCCTAGCGACTCCACGTGCGCGGCCGAGCCATCGCGCAGCCAGCCATCGAGCTGGGCCGGCTCTTTGAGTTGCTGGCCGCGATTGCGCGAGACAGCCACAAACCGGCAGTCCAGCTCGGGCAGCCCGGTCATGTCGCCCCACAGCTTTTCGAACTGCGCGACGGGGAAGATATCTTCCTGCCCCTTGCCCCAGCGCTTCTTCACGTCCTTCAGGGTGATGTAGGCCGGCATGCGCGCGGCCAGGGCGCGGACCGCCGCCGCCACCTTGTCGTCGCCGGCAGGGTTCGTAAGATCCGCGCGGGTCAGCGAGAAGGCCGGCAGCAGGCGATCGAGGTCAATCCAGTAAGTCGCCGAATTATAGTAGGAGAGCTGGAATTCGATGCGTTCGTCCGGCAGCGCCAGTCCCTCGACCAGGCGCACGCGGCCGTCTACACGAGCCAGTCCGCCGCCGCGGTCCTCGATCTGACGGGCGATCACTTCGGTGGTTAGCGCCGCGCCGGATTCGATGTGCAGCCCGAGCAGATCCGGGGCGAGGTCCGCGCCCAGCGTGTCGATGTTGTGCAGCATCAGATAGCGCAAGCGCGGGCGCTCTTCCAGCAATTGGGCCAGCACGCCGTTGCGGAACAGGTTCGGCAGTTCGAACCAGTGGCCCACCGGATGCAGACACTGCACGGGCAGATTGTCGGTATAGTTGCCGGCTTCGCCGGCCTGCTGTGCCCAGGCGATCAGGCTGGCGTGCAGGCTTTCGCGCACTTTTTGGGCCTGATCGTCGAGAAGTTGCTGCGGCATTTCCTCCCAGGCAAAGCGCAGGTCGCGCACCATCGGGACCAGGCGAATTCCGATGTTGCGTCCCGGCGAGAGCCGCAACGGGCCGGGATAGCCGTAGTTGGCGGCGGCGGCCAGCCAATCGGCAACGGCATCGTGCGTCAGATAGCTGGTGGTGACGACCTGCGGCAGCGGCAGGCCGGCGATGCGGCTGGTGCGGCGGCTTTTCGCCAGATGCGCTTCGATGAAATTGCGGTGGCGGCCGGCGATCTTCGCAAATGGGTGCAGCGCTTTCACCACGCCCGCGCCCTTGGTCCAGCGGCTGCCCGCGCCGCCTGCGAGCGTGACCACAGCGGCCATGCCCTCGGCCAGCGCCTGCATGCCGGTCTGGCGATAGCGCGCGGGCAATCCGGCGGTGGCATCCGCGATGTCGTCCGGCGCGATATCTTCGATACGGCTGGTAGCCGGCAGGCGGTTCTGGGCCAGACCGATGCGGCCGCTCCGCAGATCGGCCCGGATCTGCTCGTGCTGGGCACGGTCGAAGCCGTGGCGATCAAGCAAGGATGCGAGGCTTTGGGAGGGATCGGCGGCGGCGTGCATTGCGCGCGGCAGCATGTGATCGAACAGGTTCTGCACCATGCCGTGTAGCTCCGGGGCGGTGCGGCAGGCGGCCGCGAAGCGATCCAGCTCGGCGCGGCGGGCGGCAGAGAGCCGCCGCATTTCGGTGCGCAGCAGGGAGGGTAATGCCAGCGTGTAGTAGCCGGGAGGCATCAGCGCGCCGGGACCGCTCAGCAGATCGGCGTGGGTGCCGCGTTCGTTGATGGCAAAATCGTACACCACCGGCTCCATAGCGAAGGGCACGGCGCGCTCGAGTTGCCGCTTAGTTTCGCGCATGATGGCGTCCAGGCGATCTTCGGCGCGCGGCTTCACGGCGGGGTTAAAGATAAATCCCATGCCACCGCCGGACATACCGCCGAGCATCCAGAAGCCCCAAAAACCCACGCCCATTTCCTCGCGCGCACGCCGAATCAGAGTCTCCGTGTAGAGGTTAGTGGCCCATGGAATGATGGTCTGAATGGGGCCTTCGAAGTTGCGCTGGGTGGATGCGCCGATGGCCGCTACGTCACCGGCGCGCAGGCGCCCCAGGATTTCGTCGAGCGTCTGCATAGCTTGTTGGCGGCCTTGCCATTCCGCTTCCGAGCGTAGCAGGTACTTTTCGGTGACCATTTCGAGGATGGGTCCGACATCCTGCGCCATGCCGCCGTGCACCAGCACCAGGCTGGATTGCAGATTTCGGCGCGTCTCGGCGGAAGCTTCGTCCATGCCCAGGATGCGATGGCTGGGCAACAGGCACCCGCGGCTGATACCAAACTCCGTATCGCCCGCCGCGGCCTGGACACCTTCGATCAGCTTGATGGCCGGCCACAATCCGCCGGAATCCTGCCAGCCGCCGCCGGAGCCGCCCAGCCACTCGCCGAGTATGGCGCGCGCCGCCACCAGGCGCCGGTCGCTTTCGTCCAACGGGCCCATGAGCGAGTGAGCCTGTCCGGTGGCGCGCATGCAGACAGAAATCAATGAGGCGAGCAAGTTGGTCGAAACAGCCAGGCGCGAGCCCTTGGGGATGTCGTTCACCCTGCTGACGATTTCGATGCCGTGGCCGGGCCGGCCCGTGAGGACCGCCAGGACGTCGGCCAGGGGCTGGCCTGCGCCTTCCATGCCAGGTGGCACGATGCCGGAGGCGATCACCGCGGCTTTCAGCAGACCGAGATAGTCGCGCGCGAAGTCGAAGACCTCGGCGAGTGTGGCGATTTCGGCGGAGGCTTTAAGATCCACGCTGGCCAGGCGCAGGACTGGCTCGTCGATCACGCGGAACCAGGCCTCCACAGGCGGCTTCGGCGAGCCAGCGCCGCGCACACTGAGGTCGATCGAAACATTCAGCACGCGCGCGCCTTCGGGAAAATCCATGCCCAGGAAGAAGATGTCGCTCCAGCCGCTGTGCGTCAGATCCATGCGGACGGGCGTGGTTTCGCGGAGGATGGGGAAGAGGCCGCCAGTCTGTTCGAGAAGCTCGGGGCGCAGGCGCAGCGGATAATCCGCGGGGTGGCCGGTGCGGAACATCCACTGGTTGCCGCGCACGGTGCGCACACTGCGGCGGACCTGTCCGGCGAGGGTTTGGAAGCCCAGACCCCTGTAGGCAGCGGCGAGCGCGCTCGAGATGGCGGCGCTCGGACCGTGCGCGGATTGCGCCGCCAGGAAGATTTCGATGGCCTCTTCGAAGCGGCGCTTCAGCAGGTGATCGTAGCCGTGGAACGGGATGGTCGCCTGGGCACGGACGCCCGGCTTGAAGGGCAGATGGAAGCGGTGGATAGCGTAGAGGAAGAAGAGCGCGCGGACGCGTTCGTAGAGATTGTCGCTGTCGCGGCGGAAGCGGTCGAGCGCCGCGGATTCACTCTGTAACTCCGCGAGTGTGGCGGCGCGGCAGAAGGCGTCCAGCGAGCGGTTGCGGAGCGCGGGGTCGGCCGCGGCGATGATGCCGGTAAGCTGGCTCATGAGGCCGGCTATCTCCCAGCCGCCTGGGCCTCACGCATGGCCAGCAGTTCGACTAATTGCGACAGCACTTCGTCGCGATCGCGCCCACTGAGCGCCAGGGCGAGTTGCGCGGTCAGCAGGCCGTAGCGCACGCCGATATCGTAGCGGCGGTTGGCGCGCTCCAGCGCCAGGTATTGTTCGCGGCGCGCGAGTTCGGCGAGCGCGGCCGAGAGGCTGACGCGGGGACCCAGGAAGTCCATCACGGTGGGCGTGAGCACGTGCATGCCGAAGAAACAAAGATAGTGTCCGGCGCGCAGGCCGGGGACGGCGAGTCGTTGCTCGGCTTCGGTGGGCGTGGGCTTTTCGATCACGGTGTCGATGCGGTAGAGATCCTGGCTGCCGGCGACGCGCTGGCCGCCGGCCGCGCCGTAATGCGGCAATAGGTTTTCGCGCGTGGCCTGCACGGCCGAGACGGCGCACGCCTGGGCTTCGGCCACCTCCACCAATTGCTGCGCGCAGCCTTTTTCGGTGCGGCTTATATAAAGATGATCGCCGACCAGGTGCAGGAAGGGATCCTGCGCGACGAAATCGCGGGCGCACTGCACGGCGTGGCCATAGCCCAATGGCTCGGGCTGCGGGACGAAGCGCAGACGACCGGCATGATCGCCCGCCACGCGCCCGTAGGGTATTTCGTCGCCGGGTGAAACTACGATGGCGATTTCCTCCACACCGGCGCGCAGGGCTTCTTCGACGATGATGCGAAGGACGGGCTTCTCCGCGCCGTCGCGGTCGATGAGGGTTTGCAGCGGCAAGCTGCGTTGGCTGGGTCCGGCGGCCGTGATCACGGCTTTGCGGATTTTCATGAGTTAGAGTTCCTTAGATATTATGGGCCGAAACGCCGGCTCACAACAGCCGGACGGCAAAATCGTCGCGGTGGGCGGCTCGACGAAAGCCAGTACAGGAGTGTCGTTATCCCGCTTTAACCTGGCGCGATACCTCGGGCTGTAGCGGCGCTTGGCTCTGGCTGCCACCTCACAAAAAAAAAGTCCGCCGGAAATGAAACGTTCCGCCTCCTCACTTCACTACTCAATGTGGACGCTTGTTGCGAGCTGCGCTCCCTCAAGCAAGCAATGGTTCCTCCCCACTCCGTTAGCTGCCTCGGAAACACGCAGCTCGCAGCGCGTTCACATGTTTCAATCTAGTTACAGTTCCGCCGGGAATTCCCGCCCTTCCGTTCTTCCGCAAAAATGGTGTCCCATTCATCAGGCGGTTTTCGCTTACTGTACTGAGGACCCAACCCAGGAGGTTTTGTGAAACTGAAGATAAAGGAATTGATGGCGCAACCCGCCGAAATGCACGATTTGGCATGGCTTCAGACCGCGTTGCAGGCGGCCATTGAACTGGAGCTTTCCACGCTACCGCCATATTTGTGCGGTTTGTACGCCTTGACGGACCAGAAATCGGACGCGGCTAAGCTAATCAGAAGCTCGTCTTGGACGAGATGAGCCATCTCGGCCTAGCCTGCAATCTGCTAACCGCCGCCGGCGTGCAGCCGAAGATTTTTGACGGTTATGACTGGATCGTATATCCCGGTCCGCTTCCGGGTGGCGTCAGGCCAAAATGCGACCCCTCGCTTCGCTTTCCATGCGATCCGAATTTCGAGGTCGAGCTGGGCTTCCCCGACTACCAGTCCTTTGTCCGGATGTGCATGCAGATTGAGTACCCGGAGGACCCCGTTCCGAGACCCGCCTTGCTGGCGCTCACCGAGGAGACTTATCCGACGATCGGGCAGTTCTACGATGCGGTTCTCAACGCGTTCAAGGATCCTGGAAACAAGGTGCCCTATGAGACCGGCAAACAACTCGAAAACGCCTTTCCCAGCATTATCAAAATCGATGGCCTGCCGGCCGCCACTACGGCCATTACGACCATCCAGAAGCAGGGCGAGGGTGGCCCGAGGTATCCGTTTGTCGACCGGCCTCCGGCGCCGCCCGTGCTGTCGCATTTCTACAAATTCGGCGAGATATACTTTGGCAAAGCTTACGTCTTCGACCCAGTCAAGCAGACCGGTGACTGGACAGGAAGTCCAGTGAGCGTGCCTCCGGCCTTCCCCATGACACCCGTGCCGAAGGGGGGCTATGCAACGGGAGCGCCGTCGCAGGTCGCCGATTGCGACGCGATCTTCACCACCATGCTTCGCCAACTGGACACTGCTTGGGCGAACGGCGATCTTACCGCGCTGAACGATGCCGTGGATTCGATGGAGGATCTGAAAACGGCAGTGACCGGCCTGTTGAAAAAGCAAATTGCACGCCCGGACGGCGGGATTTACGGACCCCAGTTCCGAAAAACCACTAAGTAGTTGCCACTGAATTCACACCCGTATCGGACGCCTCGACGGGCAGGTCTGCTACCATAAAATCTAAATTGACCGGCGCCGTTCCAGACGTACTGGCCCGTATTGTCGCTCACAAGCGGGAGCAACCCTCACCCACTCCGAGTGTGCGCAAACAATGGGAGCGGCAGGCCGATCAGGCGCGCGCCGGGCGACGGGACTTCCGCCAGGGGCTGGCAGCGCGGGCGCCTGCCATTATTGCCGAGATCAAGAAAGCCTCCCCCAGTAAAGGAGTGCTGGCGGGGGATTTTGACCCCGCGCGGCTGGCGCGCGAATATGCATCTGGCGGAGCGGCCGCGCTCTCGGTGCTGACCGACGAGACATTCTTTCAGGGCAACCTGGCGGATCTTTCGGCGGCGCGCGGCGCCTGCGGCTTGCCGGTGCTGCGCAAGGATTTCACGCTCGACGACAATCACGTGACAGAGGCGGCGGCCGCCGGTGCGGACGCCATCTTGCTCATTGCAGCCATCCTGGAGACCGGCCAGATCCGCGCTCTGGCTGACTTGGCGTCCGGCTACGGAATGGCGGCGGTGGTCGAGGTGCATGACGAACGGGACTTGGCCAAGGCGGTCGACGCGGGCGCTGGGATCATCGGGGTCAACAATCGGGATCTGACCACGTTCGAAGTGACGCTGGAAACCTCCCTGCGTTTAGTGCGGCAC
>Ga0070761_10001079_pt1 | contig 17135 bp, 9 predicted proteins | sample HubBroMetageREF1_FD_66724 | JGI IMG/M metagenome (GOLD analysis project Ga0070761, IMG submission 66724) | Reference soil microbial communities from the Hubbard Brook experimental Forest, New Hampshire, USA - Hubbard Brook CCASE Soil... | ecosystem: Environmental > Terrestrial > Soil > Temperate... | reverse complement strand
GATGAACCGCATGCTGCTGGTGCTGCAGCACACGGTGGCGCAGGAGGCGGCGATCAAGCGGCTGCTGGCCGACCAACAGAATCAAGCCTCGCCGAATTTTCATAATTGGCTGACGCCGCAGCAGTACGGGCAGATGTTCGGCCGCTCCGACCAGGACATTCAGACGATTACGACGTGGCTGCAATCGCACGGGTTTGAGGTGGCGAATGTTGCACCGGGGCGCCACGTGATCGAATTCTCAGGGGCAGCTTCGCAGGTGCAGGAAGCGTTTCACACCACGATCCATCACTATTCGTTGAATGGCGAAGAGCATTGGGCCAATTCCAACGGTCCGCAGATTCCGGCAGCGCTGGCTCCGGTGGTGGTGGGCGTGAAGTCGCTGTACGATTTCCGCGGCAAGCCCACGTCACATTTTACGGGACTGTACCGGCGCGACAAAGGAACCGGCGCAAGGACGCAAATCAGCGGGCCACAGTTCACGTTCGCCAGTGAAGACTCAACCTTTCTTGCGCTGGGTCCCACGGACTTCGGCGGCAACTTCTTCGACCCGGCGGCATACTGGAGCGCGACGCACGATCCCACGACGCAGGCTTCGGCGCTGCGCTACATTCCGGATCTGCCGTGGAACAACAGCTGCACAAACTCGCTATTTGCGTTCATCGGATTTTCTACGGATCCCATTGCGAACCGCAACAGCGCGAGCCTTGCGGGCTTCCCGACTATCGCCGGAGGGAGCGGCGGAGCGAGCAGTTGGATTTCGTCGAATGGAACTCAGATCAAGGGTTGCACGGGTGGGTATGCGAAACCTTCCTGGCCGACGGGCGTAGGCGTGCCGGCGGACGGCTTGCGCGACGTACCGGACGTTTCGTTGTACGCCAGCACCGGATTCCTGGAATCGTTCTACATAATTTGTGAGGCCGATCTCAGCCCGACAGGAATCTGCGATCTGAATCCGCCGTTTGAGGATTTCGCGGGATTTGGCGGGACGTCGGTGCCGTCGCCAGCATTTGCGGGAATTCTGGCGCTGCTGGATCAGAAGACGCATGCGCGGCAGGGGAACGCCAACTTTGTGTTTTACAAATTGGCGGCGGGAGAGAACCTGGCGAACTGCAACGTGAATGGCAACGCGATCCTGACGACGGCGCCGGCGACTTCGTGCATATTCAACGACATCACGGCGGATACGAATGCGGTTCCCTGTGCCCAGGGTTCGCCGAACTGCGGAGCCGAAGGCACCGCGCCGATCGGGGTGCTCACCGGGTACACGTCCGGAGTCGGGTTTGATCTGACGACAGGGTTGGGTTCGGTGAACGCGGCGAACTTGGTGAACAACTGGAAGTCGGTGACGTTCACTCCGACGGTGACGTTGCTGAAGGTGAGTCCTGAGTTCTTGATTCACGAGCAAGCGGAGAATGTGGACGTGGCGGTGATCGCGAACGGCGGCACGCCCTCCGGACAGATTGCGCTGAAGACAAATAATCAGGACCCGGCGGGCGATTTGACGCTTGGCGCCAACGGAACGATCAAGACGACTACCCATCTGTTGCCCGGCGGTCCTACCTTCGTGACGGCGGATTACTTTGGCGACGGAACCTTCGCGCGCAGTGATTCGAATGCGGTGCCGATTCTTGTGCTACCGGAGCCGAGCACGACGAAAATCTCGTTCTTCTCGTCGAATGCACAGCAGACGGGGAAAGTGCCGTTTACCGGTGGCGGGTGCGGCAGCATCGTGTTCCTGCGAGCGGACGTGGCGGGGAGATCTGGATTTGGTGCGGCCACGGGCAGCGTTTTCCTGAGCGACGACCGCAGGCAGATTCCGGGAAATCCGTACAAGCTGAATTCCGAAGGGAATACGCTGACGCCAAATTCGATCAATACTTTCTCGGTGGGGACGCACACGATTCGCGCGTCTTACAGCGGCGATTCGAGTTTCCTGCCGAACGAAGCGCAGCCTGCGTCGTTTCTGATCACCGAGGGCGTGATGTCCGTTACGCTGACGGCAAGCCCCGCAACTGCGGCCGTGGGCGCAAGCGTGGCATTGACGGCGACGGTAGGCACCAGCAGCTTAGGCAATCCGCCGACTGGCAAGGTGACGTTCACTGCTGGAGGAAAGAAACTGGGAACGGTTACCGTTACCGCCAGCAACGATCCGAATACCGGGTTGGCGTCGGCGACTGCGTCCATTTCGACGACGAGCCTGCCGGCGGGAGCGGATGCGATCACCGCGACTTACAGTGGCGATCAAGACCATGGCGGAGCTGAGGCGGCGATCAGCGCGACCATAAGCACTCCGGAGAACGCGCGACGTTGTTCGGCGGAGCAAGAGTAAAAGTAAATGTAAAAGCCCGCCCTCCTTCGACAAGGGGGTGGGCTTTTTATTTGTGTTGAGTGTGGGAGGCAGTCGCGACCCGGGCAAGGGAAAGACGCCCGCCTTAAACAGCAGGCGGCCGCTACAAGGTCAAAATCTGAATCAGAATGAGAATCAAAGTCAAAGTCAACGGCGCCCAGCTAAAGCTGGCCGCTACAAAGTTAGCGGCCTTGTGTGCGCGTTTTTTTTGCGAAATATGTTGGGGTCAGGAGTTTACGGGGACGCGTTCGAGGACTTCGCGGATTTTGGCAGCTAGCGCTTTCAGGTTGAAGGGTTTTTGCAGGAAGTCCATGCCGCCTTGCAGGACGCCGTGGCGGAAGACGCTGTCGTCGGTGTAGCCGGAGATGTAGAGGACTTTGAGATCGGGGCGGGCGGCCGTGAGGCGCGCAGCGAGTTCGCGGCCGCTCAAGCGCGGCATGACCACGTCGGTGATAAGCAGCTGAATTTTTCCGGCGTGGGCGGCGGCGATTTCCAGGGCTTGCTGGCCGTCGGCTGTCTCGAGGACCTGGTAACCCCGGGCCGCCAAATACTCACTGACGAGCTCGCGCACGCTTTGTTCGTCTTCGACGAACAGAATGGTTTCGGTGCCGGGCTCGTGGCCTTGCACGGTTTTTTCTGGCGCGGTCTTTTCCACGGGCGCCTGCACCATCGGCAGGTACACCTTGAAAGTTGTGCCGTGGCCGAGTTCGCTGTACACCCAAACGTACCCGCCGCTTTGTTTTACGACTCCGTAAACGGTGGCGAGGCCCAGTCCAGTGCCGCGGCCTTGCGCTTTGGTGGTGAAAAATGGCTCGAAGATGCGGGCCTTGGTGGCGGCGTCCATGCCGGTGCCGGTATCGCTGACCGTCAACATAACGTAAGGACCGGGGTCTACGACGGCGTGCTGCGTGGCGTAATCACGTTCCAGCTGGACGTTGGAAGTTTCGATGGTCAAACGGCCGCCGTCGGGCATTGCATCGCGCGCGTTGACTACCAGGTTCAGCGCGACTTGCTCGATCTGGCTGGGGTCGGCCTTCACGCGGCCCAGGTTGGCGCCGGGCAGAAACGCGAGTTCGATATTGGCGCCGATGACGCGCGAAACCATCTGGATCATTCCGGCGACGACTTCGTTCAAATCCAACACGCGCGGCTGTAATACCTGCATGCGGCTAAAGGCCAGGAGTTGACGCGTGAGGGCGGCGGCGCGTTCGGCGGCTTGCTGAATCTGTTCGACGTTCTGCAGGGCGGGATTCTGGCGATCGGCGGAGCCGCGGGGCAGGCGGTCCAGAAGCATTTCAGCGTGGCCCTTCACCACCATCAGCAGATTATTGAAATCGTGGGCGACGCCGCCGGCGAGTTCACCGATGGCCTGCAATTTTTGCGACTGGCGCAGCTGGTCGGCGAGCTGTTTGCGGTCGGTGATATCGAGCGCGACCCCGATAACGCCGACGATCTCGCCATCAGTGCCGCGCAGCGGCCGCACGTGGGATTCGAAGATGCGCTTCTGCCAATGCAATTCGTAGGTGAGGGATTCGCCAGCCAAGGCGCGCCAATGCGCGGCAATGGATGGGTGCTGGGGATCGTTGGTCTGAAAGTATTCGGAGAGCGTCTTGCCGGTAAGGCCGCCAGATTTGACGCCGAGCGAATCCAGGCCGGCGCCCATGCTGGAGGTGTAGCGCAACTCTTTGTCGGTGGTCCAGAGAACCGCGGGCATGCGCTCGATCATCACCGCCAAACGCGCGCGGCCTTCGTGGCGTTCGATCTGAGATTTTTCGAGGTCTTCGAGCATGCCGTTGATGGCGACGCCGAGGAAAGCGAGCTCATCGTGGCCGGGGACATAGAGACGCGCAGCAAGATCGCCGCTGGCGCCGATTTGGGTGATGTTTTCGGTGAGGTTGGCGATGCGCGAAATGACGAAACGCTCGAGCAGGTAGAGAGTGGCGGCGCCGAAAACGAAACCCGCGGCGATCAACAACAGCAGAAACTGGACCAGGCTGGTGTGGCCCTGCTCGTAAATGGTGCGGGGCAGGAGCACGCGGATGATGACCGCGGGCCGGTCGTAGATGTCGTCTAACACTTGGTAAGCGGCGAGAGACTGGCCGTCGAGCGGGTGGATGAAATGGGGAGAACCTTTGGAAATGGCGGCGGCGGCGGTGCGGAAATCGGGGCCCAGCTTGGCGGAAGAGAGAGTCTGTGCGTCCACGGGCATGAGCGTAAGGTCGGCCAGATGCTGGATTTCGGCGGCATCGAGCAGATGGCCCATGATCAAGGTGCCGGCGATGGGTCCAGTGGCATCGCTCGCGAGAATCGGCCGGGAATCCACCAGCGCCGGTCCGCCGGGAAGATCCAGAATTCCTGCAACTTTGCTGTGGGTATCGTTCAGATTGAGGAGCAATGAGCCGGGCTTGAGGTGATCGTCCAGGCCCCCCAGTATGGGCATTTCGCCACCTTTGGTCAGATCGAAGCCGCGGGAGAAGAGTTTGCGGCCGTGGGCATCGAAGATGACCACGAAGCTGATCTTCAGCTCTTGAAAAGTGGGGGCGGGGAACTCGGTTTTGACGTAACTCGGACGCAGGCCCTTGGCGAATTCATACGTCAAATCCCACGTCGCGTATTCGCTGGTGGTCTGGTCGAGCGTGTTCAGTTCGTTGGAAAGGGCGCTGGAGGCGCGGGAGATGTCCCGGCCGGCGAAATCTTCTTCCAATCGGGCGAAGCCGCGCATCAGGACAATGCGCGAGAGAGCAAAAAGGCCGCCGACCAGGCCAAGCATGGTGATGCCAATGATCAGCAGAGTCTTCCGCCGAAGGGAGGACGGCGCACGAAGTTGGGCAATGTGGAGGGGCGCCACGAGAAGCCTCAAGCGCTATTATATCGGGTGCGGGGTGGTGATCGTCTTCACGGTGTCTTAGTCGTACACGGGCGCGGGGCGCTGCGGCGACCGGGTCGTGTTGGGGAAAGGAAAGCGTGGTAGCGCGGGGGCGAGAGGTTTATGCTTGGTGCAGTTTGCTGGGATGCATCTCGCTGGACGCGGGTTGGCATCCTTATTAGCTAGGCAGTCCTTACCGGATCATGGTGAAGAGGGGTCCAATGACCAAAAGCTCGCTTCGCTTGCCGCACGCCCTTCTGTTGTTCCTCGCCGCCGGATGCGCGCTTCCTGTGGCAGCGCAAGATGCGGGCCCGATGCCGCCGCCCCCGGCTGCCGCTTCCTCGAACCAGGCCACAACGCAGAAAACTCCGGATCCATCCGCTGGTGCGCCCTCTTCGGGAGCAGCTGGAGGTCCGGCGCCGGTTGGGTCTGCCGGACCGTCCGCAGCGGGTTCCGCCGCGCCTGCGGCGAACGGCGCGGCTTCTACTCCAGGTGTTCCGGCCGGTTCAGGTGCTCCTGGTGCTGCGGCCGTGGCGCCTGCTGCGAAGATCATGGTGCCAGCCGGGACGCATATTCCGCTGGTGCTGCACAACGCGGTATCCACGCGAAGCGCGCGGCCAGGCGACCCGGTGTATTTCGAGACTTTGTTTCCGGTGATGATTGACGGGAAAGTGGTGATCCCTGCGGGATCGTATGTGAGCGGCGAAGTTACGGAATCAAAGCGGCCGGGGCGGGTGAAGGGCCGCGGCGAATTGATGATCAAGTTGACCACGATGATTTTGCCGAACGCGTATATGGTGAACCTCAACGCGGTGCCCAGCGGCGCGGGCACGGGTGGAAACGAGACCACGGACAGCGAAGGCAAGATCATCGGGGATTCAGAGAAGGGTCACGACATTGGAACGATCGCAAAGACCACGGCGGCGGGCGCGGGCATCGGAGGCCTGGCGACACGGACCGGAAGCGGCGTGGGGATCGGCGCGGCAGCCGGAGCGGCGGTTGGTTTGGCGGCAGTGTTGCTGACACGTGGGCCGGATGCGGAGATGCCGCGCGGTTCTACGGTGGAAGCGGTGATTGACCGCTCGCTCTATCTGGATGCTGATAAGGTGCAGTTCACCGGGCCGGGACAGGCTTCGTCGCTGGCGGGGCCGGCGAATCGCGAGCCGGTGCGGAATAAAGATCCTTTCTAGATTTGCGAGTGGTGGTTCCGGTTCACATGGCGCTGCGATTTGCTTGCGCACGCGCGTGCTGCTGGGAATTTGCTGCGGTGCTGAAGCGCAGCGGCGAAAAACTCTCCGCGTTGAAATTTGATTTTTCTGTGACGATCCAATCGCGCATGATCTTGGCCGTGGCGGGGGCTAGCAGAATGCCGTTGCGGTAGTGTCCGGTCGCTAGCCAGAGGCCTGCGATATCGGTGGGGCCGATGATGGGCAGAAGATCGGGCGTGCCGGGGCGCAAGCCGGACCATTCTTCCACAATTTTCGCGTCGGCGAGGGCTGGAGCCAGGTCGAGCGCGGCGTCGAGAATCTGGCGGACGCCTTGCGGCGTGACTTGTTTTACGAAGCCGGCATCTTCGAGCGTGCTGCCGGCGATGATGCGGCCGTCGCGGCGCGGCACGAGGTAGCCGTGCTGCGAGCGCAGAACTTTTTCCAGCTGCACGGTGGTTGAACGTAGCGCCAGCATTTGACCGCGCACTGGATGTACCGGCGCGTACTGCTGCAGTTGCGGTTGCTGGCGCGCTTCGTGCGTAGCGCCCGCGATAGTGCCGCAAAAACTTCCGGCTGCGACGATTACTTGTTTCGCTGCGATTTTCCGGCCGCCGGCAAATACACCTGTGCACGCGCCTTGTGCATATTGCAGAGAATCCACAGCGCAGTGGGCGTGAATTTCAACGCCGCGCTGTGTGGCAGCCGCGAGCACGGCTTCGACGAGCAGCCTTGGATCAACCGTGGCCTCTTCGGGCAGCCACGCAACTGCGCCGGCGTGCGGCGCGAGCGATGGCTCGTCCTTGCGGGCGTCGTTCAGTGATATCGCTTCGGCGGCTATTGCGAGGCGGCGAAATTCGGCGACCATTGCATTGCGCTGCGCTTCCGCTTGCGGACCGTGGAGCACTTCGAACGCGCCATTGCGCGTGAAATCTACACACTTGCCGGAAATTTGTTCGATTGCTGCGATAAATTCGGGATAAAGGCGCAGGCTTTCTCTTCCGAGGGCAACCAACGCCGAGGATTCGGGCGAATCTGGCCCCGGCGCGAGCATTCCGGCCGCGGCCCAGGAAGCTTCGCGGCCAGGCTCCTGCCGATCGAGCACCGCAACGCGTAATTTTTCGGACGAAAGCTCGAAGGCGATTGAGCTGCCGATCAGACCGCCGCCAACGATGAGTACGTCGTAAGCGCTCACCGATTCATATTATCAGGAATTGATGTGTTGATATTGCTCGACGAGGCAGCGGGCGAATTTCTTCGCGGCATACCCGGGTCGGGTGCGAATTTCGCATCAAAGCGAGTCAACGAGCTCGACCGAGAGGAGACGGGCTTTCTGGGCCAGCGTCTGGGCGCGGGACCAGTCGCCGGCTTTTCCGGCTTCGTCCGATTGGGCCAGGAAGCTGCGAATTTTTTCCTGCAGATCTTGCTGCGCAGCGTTCAGGACTTTGCCGTTGGCCTGCTGCAGATTTTTTTGCGCGACATCGGCGTCCACGCCTGTGCTGCGGCGCATGCTGGCTTGATCGCCGGGCGAAAGTTGCGGCGAGATTTGCGGCGGCGGAGTGCGCGCGGGCTGCTCGGCTTGCGTATCCGAGGATGCTTCGGTCGGCTGGCGGTGCGGCGGCGGAGGAGGTTTGGTATGCGTCGGCTCGACAGGCAGCGGAGCAGCGACGGTGGCTGCGGGAGTCGGCGGAGGCGCTACGGCTTCGACCGGGGGCAGAGCGTCGGTATCTGGCGCGATGTTGGTGATGGGTTTGGAATCCGCAGTCGAGGGTGCGGGCGCGGCAGTGACCGGCGCGGCGGCTTTCACCGTCGTGTGGTTACACCCCACTACGCTCATCGACAGCCCGGAGAGAAAAAAGGCTGCCAGCAACGCGGATTCCGTTTTTCGGCTGGGCATTGATCTTTTAACTCTTAAATTCCAACAACGTCCGGCCTCTGACCACTAACGTCCGACACCGAACCTCCGACGTCCGTTCCTTATCTTTTCTCTTCGGCGAACGGCTGACCGAAATCGCGATGCTTTCCCGTTGCCGGCTCCAGGGAACGCGCCAGCGGCAGCTCCAAGCGAAAGATGGTGCCGCGTCCGGGCTCGGATTCGAATTCTATCCGACCGTTGTGCAACTGCACAAACCGAAAAGTGTTAGCCAGTCCGATGCCGGTACCTCCGGGACGGGTTGTAAAAAAGAGCTGGAAAATTTTCTTTTGATTTTCGGGAGAGATGCCGGCGCCGGAATCGGCCACGGCGATGACGGCGAAATCTCCGTGGCGGCGCAGGCTGAGCGAGATCGAGCCGCCGGGACTGGTAAAGTCGCTGGCATTCAGCAAAAGATTCAGCACGGCTTGATGAATGAGCTGGCCATCCACCAATACGTGTGGAAATTCCGGGGGCAAATCCACGCGGAGTTCGACGCCGGCTTTTGCGATGGTGGGGCGCGCGGCTTCCAGCACGTCGTCGAGCAGCAGGCGCAGGTCGGTTTCTTCCAGCTTGATTTCCAGCGGCTTGGTGAAATTCAGGAAAGTTTTCACGGCGCGGTCGAGGCGGTCAATTTCGCTGTCGAGCATTTTGACAGCCTGCTGCGGTTCGGGCTCGACGGGCATATTGGCTTTTAGGACTTCCAGCCAAAGGCGCATGGAATTCAGGGGATTTTTTACTTCGTGGGCGACTCCGGCGGTAACGCGGCCGAGAGCGGCGAGGCGTTCAGAAACTTGCAGCTGGTTGCCGATGCGTTCGAGTGATTCCACGTCGCGCAACGTGATGAGCGCGCCCATGGCCAGGCCGTGTTCGCGAATCACCTGGGCGCTAAGGCCGATGCGCTGCGAGCCATGCAATCCGGCGAGAGTGATTTCGGCGTTTTCTATGTGGCCGACTTCGTCGCCGTGAATGCCCAGGGCTTCGCGCGCGGGATGGCCGGGAGGAAAAATTTCGCTGACGCGCAATCCACGCAGGACCTCGGAGCGTTGACCGAGAAACTTTTCGACGGAGGGACTGACCAGCACAGCGTTGCCGCGGGCGTTGAAGAGCAGCAGGCCGTCCTCGAGACCACCCATCACCTGATCGAGATTTTCGCGCAGGGTGCTGAAAATTTCGCGCACGTCGCGTAATTGTTTTCCGATGCCGATTATTTTGGTGCTGACCGCCCCGAATTCGTCGCTGCGTTCGACCGGCTCGAGATCGAATTCGCCAGCGGAGATGCGGTCGAGTTGCGCGGAGATGCGGTCAATCGGAGCGAGGGAAGCGCGGCTGACGATGAGCGCGAGCAGAGTGGAGAGCAAGACGGAGGCCAGCGCGTAATATCCCGCGGAGACGAGGCCGGGCGAAATTTCGTTGCGGATCAGCGCCGAAGAGAGGCCGATGCGAATATCGCCGAAGGGGCCGTTGATATTGAACGGCAGCGAATCTTCGTACACCAGCGGCGGGCCGTAGAGAGTACGCAATTGCTGGAAGAAACCGCCGCGTTCGAGTGAATCCACGGGCGGGCGCTGGGCAATTTTCTGGCCGCGCAGGCTGGCGTCGCTGGAAACCAGGACGATTCCGTCCAGGTCGCTGATGCTGATTTCGTAGATGGTGGGGGAATATCCGATGGCGGATTCCATCACGGAATTCAGGGTGCTGCTGTTGTCGAGAGCGCGCTGCACGTAGGCGCGCAAGTCGGCGGGACTGGAGGAAGCCGGGGATTCGCCGCGAGCTGCCGCGTCAGTTAAAGAATTCTGGCAGGCGAGATAGATTTGGCGCGCGACGAAGTGCGCGCGGTCATCGGCCTGGCGCAACGTCTGGCGCGTGAGGCGTGCGATGTAAAGGCCAGAGACCGCGGTGACGACCGCCAGAACCAGCAGGGAAGTCGCCAGAGTGAATTTAGTTTTCAGGCTGAGACGCATCTCTCCGCCCCGCCTCGTATTCTTTTAATTTGTTGTGCAGAGTTTTCAGGCTGATGCCGAGAAGTTCGGCGGCGCGCGTCTTGTTCTGGCTGGTGGCGCCCAGAGTTTGCAGAATCAGCTCGCGCTCGACGGCGTCCACGGTGGTGCCGATGGGGAAGCGCAGGCCGCCGAGGCCGGAAGTGGTCATGGCGGTGACACGGCCGAATTCAGCGGGCAGGTGCTGGCGCGCGATCGTTCCGCGATCGGAAGCGATGGCGGAACGCTCCAGCACGTTGCGCAGCTCGCGCACGTTTCCGGGCCAGGGATAGGATTTGAAGAGGTCCATTACGTCGGTGCCGACGCCAGTGACTTTTTTTTCGTGCTTGGTGGAGATGTCGGCGAGCAGGTGATCCACCAGGAGCGGCAAGTCTTCTTTGTGCTCGCGCAGCGGAGGAAGGTGGATGTTGAAAACGTTCAGGCGGAAATACAGATCCTGGCGCAGGTGTCCGTCGGCGACGGCCTGTTCGGGATTTTTGTTGGTGGCGGCCACCACGCGGACGTCCACGGGCGTTTCCACTTTACTTCCGAGGCGGCGAACTTTGTGATCTTCCAGGACGCGCAGCAATTTGGCTTGGGTCTGCGCGGGCATTTCGCCGATTTCGTCGAGCAGCAGCGTGCCGCCGTCAGCGAGCTCGAAGCAGCCGATACGGCGTTCGGCGGCTCCGGTGAACGCGCCTTTCTCATGGCCGAAAATTTCACTTTCCATCAGCGATTCGGGAATGGCCGAGCAATTGATAGCGACGAAGGGGCGATCGGCGCGCGGCGAGAGCATGTGAATCGAGCGCGCGACCATTTCTTTGCCCGAGCCTGTTTCGCCGGTGATGAGCACGGATGCGGTGGACGGCGCGGCAATTTCAACCTGGCGCATTACATCCTGCATCGGGACGGAGGTGCCCACGAGCGTTCCGAGTTTTCCGGCAGAGCGCAGGTCCCGGGTGAGAGCGACGACGGCTTGTTGATTGCGCACGTGACCGAGCGCGCGTTCCAGCAATGCGCGCAGCACCGGCGGCTTCAGCGGTTTTTCGATGTACCAGTAGGCGCCGGCTTCGATGGCTTGCACGACGCGCTCGTCGCTGCCGCGGCCGGTAATAATGATGACCGGAATGCGGAGAATGTCGTCGCCTAGTTGCGTGAGCAGGTCGAGGCCGTTCATGCCGGGGAGCTCGACGTCTGCGAGGATCAGGCTGGGCCGGAATTCCTGAAATTTGGCGAGGGCTTCTTCGCCGCTGCCGACGCCGAGAATTTCCCAGTTCCATTTGCGCAGCAGGGCTTCGTAACCTTTGCGGGCGTTGTCTTCGTCCTCAACGATCAGGATGCGCTGCTGGTTGGGAGTCGAGGTGGTCATCGGAACTTTGAATCTACCAGCAGTATAGCGGAAATCCAATAGAGCCGGGTGGAGGGGCTCGGGGCCGCTTAGGCACAGGCGGATTCCGGTACTGCGAAGGAATTGCCGCGCGATCCTGACGATGGAGGGATGGCCCGCGACTTAACAGCTTTATTGTCAGCGGCGGCGGGGGCGTGAGTCGGCCATCTTCTTGCAGCCATTTTCACAGGTGAACCATGCAAGAGAACAGGAAGGCTGTGCGCTACGATATCCATGTGCCGGTGCAGATTTGCACGTCGCAGCACTCGCCGCCGGAGTTCCATGCGGCGCAGCTGCGGGATATTTCGCGGACTGGGATGTTGTTTCACTCGGAGATTTTATTCGAAGTTGGAACAACGCTGGAGCTGGTGTTTTGTTTGCCAGCGGAGCGGGAGCGCAATTCGTGCGTGCTCGCTCGTGCCACGGTGAAGACACGGCGCACGTGGGAATTGCCGGGTGAGCCTGTGCCGCTGTACGGAATCGCGGAGACGATTGACCGCATTGATTTTGCGCAGCCTTCCACTTCCACAGGCGCTTAGGTGCTATGCGATTTACATTTGCGGCTCAGCGCCTGATCGTTCTTTAGTTCCAGCCCGCCTAGGTGATTCTTGCCCGCTTAAGCTCCGCCTAGATGCAGGGGACGCTCCAGGACTAGCTCGAGCTTCATGTTTTGCGGCAGAGTGAGTTCCTGGCCTAGGCCGGAAGTCATCATGAAAGCCGTGGCGGCGGAAATGGCTGCGCCCATGGCCGCGTCTTGTTTATCTTTTTTTGCGATTCCCGGTTCCGCGCCTACGAATGCGGCTTCGGCTGCTGCAAAAAAGGCGTCTTCCTGCTTGGAGTTGGTGGCGCGGATTTCGCCTTCGCGATCGTAGAGGACGCGGATGGAATGGACGCCGGGTGCGTCAATCAAATCGGCTACGAGCGGTATCCAACCGGTGGGACTGTGGATTTCATCGAAGGTGAGCCAGAGGCGCGCGCGGCCCACTTTTCCGGCGGGCTGAATTTTGTCAATGTGGCCGCGGACTTGAGCGCCTGCTGGCAGAGTGGCGCCTTCCGCCGTTGCTAACGGTTCAAGGGTGCGGGCTTGGAATTGTTTTCCTACTTTGTCCTCTTTGGTGGAGATGATGGTTTGCAGGGAAACCAAGAAGCGAGTGCCACGCGGTGCGGCGTCGGGTGGCGCGTCTGGGGCTTGGGAGGCGGAATCCTGCGGTTGAGCTTGGGCTGCTGCGGGTGAGAATGCCAACAGAACGAGCGTAAATGCGAATATCCTCCAGCGTTTCATAAACTCCTCCAAATTTTAGTATGGCGCTTTCAGCTGGAGGCGAAAGCGGGTCCTGATTGAGGCGAATATAGCAAATCTGCGGGGTCAAGGCGAGTGCAGTTTGTAGGTGGTGCTCGCCAAGCGGGCGGGATCGCGGAAATTTGCTCGGGCTTTTGGCTAGGGAGCCGCGCGGGCGAGGTTTGAGAAAAAACTGTACAGGAACAGACGGGCGTGAATTATAATCCGCCCAGTTTTACGGGTTCTGGTAGGACACGCCCGATACTCCGTTTTTCGGCCCCCTTAGGAGTCCTGTGCTTTTTCATTATGATGCCTGCGGGGGGAAGAATGGGCGCAATCGTCAGCGCGGTGCCAAGGGGGCGGTAGCTGTGCTGAGGAGGCGTACTTTGAAAGTGCTAGAACGAGCCGCGATCTTAGTGGTGGCAGGGTTTTTTGTGGTGACGGCGGGCTTCGCCGATGATGGCAAGCCGCGGCAACCGGACGGGTCCGCGACCGCGAAGGCTGCGGCGAGCGGGTCATCCGCGGGCGATACGAATGCGAAGGCCGCTGCGGGTTCGGGTGATTCCGCGGCCACAACCGGCGCGTCCGACGCGACAGCTCCCCCAGCGAGTACTTCAGCCGCTGCGCCATCGTCCTCGTCGCCATCCTCATCTTCATCAGCACCAGCGCCTGCCGCGCCGCCCAAGCCCAATTCCGGCGCGGCTAAAGGCAACGCGGCAGTGGCGGCCGACGAAGATTCCGAGCAGCCGAATTTCACTCCGATGCCTGCGCTGGACGGCAATCCGGGATTATTTACATTGGAAACCGGCGAAACGCTGCCTAAGCATGGCTGGTCGCTGGGCGTGGGATTGAATAAGTATTCGCGCATGCCGGGTGACATTACCTCACTGCAGCTGATTCCCTCGGTGGGATACGGCGTCAATCGCTGGTTCTCGATATTCTTTCAGATCAATTCCTACGATTACGTTCACCTCGGCGAACCGAGCCTGCTGAGCCTGGCTCCGGTGAACGCCACAAACCCGCAATACCAGAACACGATATATAACTCGATCATTCCTTCCACTGGTTTTCCTCCGGCTTACGTGGAAGATATGCCGTTCGCATCGCACAACGGCCACGGCGTGGGGGAAATGGATCTGGGATTCAAGATAGGGCTGCTCTCGGAGCGGCGCCGCAAACCGATCAGCCTCTCCATTCGCAATGATTTTTACATTCCTACGGAGACCGGGCTCACCGACCTGCTGGCGAATCAGGTGCAGTACGGAAAGTTTAATTACGGAATTGGTTTGGAGGCGAGCAAGACGTTCTTTCACGGCGGCATTACTGCGACGGCCAACTGGTCGTATCGTTTCACGCGTGATTCCAGCTATACAGCGGTCATCGGCGGCACTCCCGAGACCGTGGTGCTGAACCTGGCGGATCAGATGCAGGTGGGGGCGGGGCTTTTGATTTTTCCCACCAAGCGTTTTCAGATTATGACGGAGTACGACGGCACGGTGTACATCGGGAAGGGAATTCAGAACACTACTTTCGGCGCGCGCGATCCCGTGGACAATATTATTGGCTTCCGGCTGTATGCCTGGAAGTGGGCGGCGATGGATTTGGGCTACCGGTATTCGCTGGACCTGACAAATCATCGCGACCGTAACGGATTCGTGATCAAGGTGGGCGTGGCGCACTGGCCTTCGAAGCCGCTACCTCCGGATGTGGTGACGGCGACTTGCGATGTGGACAGGTCTGCGGTGCGGGAAGGATCCGAGGACTACATCACGGCTTCGGCACACGCGACCGATGCGAACGGTTTTCCTTTGACGTACCAGTGGACCGTGACGGGCGGCTCGATTGATGGAGCGGGACCTTACGTGCGGTGGAATTCCGGCAGCGTGGGTGCGGGCAGCTACACGCTGACGGCGCGCGTGGATAACGGCGCGGGGAAGAACGCGAGTTGCTCGGCAAACGTGACGGTGCAGCCGAAACCGGCGCCTGCTGCGCCCACCATGACCTGCACGGCGGACCGTTCGACCGTATTGGCCGGGGAGCGTGCGGAGATTACCGCGAATGTGAACGATCCCTCGGGGACGGCCATCCGATTCAAGTGGCTTGCGAACGGCGGGCAAATTGTCGGCAGCGGCTCGATTGTGCAATTCGATACATCGGGGCTCTCGCCGGGAATTTATACTGTGACTGGACGAGCGGAAAATGAATTGCACAGCGCTTGCGATTGCACGGCAGCGATTACGGTGCAGGCGCCGCCGCTTCCGCCGCAGGCGAGCAAGGTGAGTGCTTGCGATTTTGCGCCGGGCAGCGCGCGGAGCGACAACGTTTGCAAACGGAACCTCGATGATGTTGCGGTGCGCTTGCAGAGCGATCCCCGGTCGAAAGTGGTGCTGGTGGGTTACGCGGAGCCCAAGGAAGCGCGGGCCGCGAAGCTGGCCGGCGAGCGCGCGGCGAGCGCCCAGAAATATTTACAGGATAAGGGCGTGGACGCTTCGCGCATGGAAGTTCGCACCGCGGCAGGCGAGGCGGGCGCGGGCCAGGAAAATCGCCGCGTGGATGTCGTCTTTGTGCCGTATGGCGCATCCTATTAATTGTGGGTTGATCGCAGGTTGATTGCAGGTGCTGAGGGGGAAAGGAAGCAGCAGGACGCCCGGCGGCAATCGCGGGCGGCGGGATTTCAGTGAGTCGTGTCTTAGTCTCAAGGGCTCGCGATGTGGAAGCATCGTGTTGTTGCGCTCCGCCAGAGTCGGCGCGATGCTTCGAATCGAAGACAATTCACCGCCTCGCGCTGATTCCGCCGTAACCTTTCTTGCCGGGCGTACACGGCCGTTATCCGAACATGACTGCGCGTAACAGGTCCCTCCGGTGGCTTCCCATTTTGCTGTTTAGCTTGGCGTGCATGTACCCGCTTGCGCTGGCGGTGCCAGCGCAGGCGCAGGTGTGGCAGGCGATGGGGCCGGCGGGTGGCGACGTGCGCGCGCTGGCGAGCGATCCCGCGCATCCCGAGGTGCTGTATTTGGGCACGACGGATGGCACGATTTTTACGTCGCGTGATGCTGGGGCCGTTTGGGAGCCGCTTGGGCTGATTGGTGCAAATCAAAATGCGGTGGTGACGGCGATTCTGGTGGACCCGCGGAATTCAGCGCGGCTGTATGGGGCGACTTGGACGCGTGAAGCTGCGGGGGAAGGCGGCGGAGTTTTTTTCAGCGGCGATGGCGGCAAGAGCTGGCGCGATTCCGGGCTTGCGGGCCATGCGGTGCGGGCGCTGGCGCAGGCTGCGTCGGATCCGGAGATGCTGGTGGCTGGAGCGCTGGATGGCGTCTTCGTGTCGCGCGATTCCGGCGAGAGTTGGACGCGGATTACGCCTGCGGGTATCGCCGAGCTGCACAATTTTGATTCGTTGGCGATTGATCCGCGCGATCCGCTGGTAGTTTACGCCGGTACGTTTCATTTGCCATGGAAGACCGTGGACGGCGGCGTGCACTGGAGCGCGATTCACGCGGGAATGATTGATGATTCCGACGTGCTCAGCCTGGTGACGGACCGGGAGAATCCGCGGCGCATTTTTGCCAGCGCGTGTTCGGGGATTTATCGCAGCAACGATGGCGGCGCGACGTGGGAGAAGCTCGAAGGCATTCCGTATTCCGCGCGGCGCACGCCCGTGATTCGGCAGGACGCGGCGCGGCCGGCGACTTTGTATGCCGGGACGACCGAGGGGTTGTGGAAGACGGCGGATGGCGGCGCTTCGTGGCGGCGGATTTCCCAACGGAGCTGGGTGATTAATTCGATGGCGATTTTGCCGGGCGATGGCGGCGGGGAATCACGCGTTTTGTTGGGAACAGAGCAGTACGGAGTTCTGGCGAGTGATGATGGCGGCGCGAGTTTCCACGCGTCGAACGAGGGATTTCATCATCACCGCATTGTTTCGCTGGCTGTGGACCCGCAGGATCCGGAGCGCACCGCCGCGGTGCTGGAAAATGCGCCGGATGCTTTGCTGATGACCGAAGATGGCGGCAAGAGTTGGGTGCCGATGAGTGCGGGGCTCGATGGGGAAGCGGCGCGGCAGATTTATTCCTCGCCGGCTGGCTGGTGGATTGCGCTCGCATCGGGTGGTCTGGCGCGATTTGACGCCCAGCACAACAACTGGGTGCGCATGGGAATCG
>Ga0070761_10001078_pt1 | contig 17136 bp, 15 predicted proteins | sample HubBroMetageREF1_FD_66724 | JGI IMG/M metagenome (GOLD analysis project Ga0070761, IMG submission 66724) | Reference soil microbial communities from the Hubbard Brook experimental Forest, New Hampshire, USA - Hubbard Brook CCASE Soil... | ecosystem: Environmental > Terrestrial > Soil >... | reverse complement strand
GCTCGCGGTTGTAGTAGTCGAGAAGGCGGGTGTCCATGCCTCTAACCTGCCGCGACTTCCATGACCCTCGCTTCGCCGTCCTCGAGATTGAGCTCGGTGCGAAGGTAGAGTCTGAGGGGGAGCGGCTGCGCCCACAGATCTGCCTCGATGCCGAAGCATACCGCGTTCACATCGGCCGACTCGCTCCTCACGACTTGAACCTTGACCGTATTGCGCAAGAGGCGCGGCTCGAACTCCAGGATGGCTCGACGAATGACGCGGACGAGCGCCGGAGCGTCCACGCTCGATGCCGTCTTGCCGGTGAGGTCCGGAATCCCAAAGTTGAGGGTCGACCGCTCGACCTCGGGATGACCGGAGAGATCCAAAACGCTCCCGAGATTCGCGGTGTTGAGCAGCCACGCAAGGTCTCTGCGCACGCTTTCTCGGAGGCGCTCCGAGGATAGGACGCGCTTTTCTCCAGACTCTCGAAGCTGGTCAGGCTCCTCGTCGGTCAATCGGTCGAGCAACGAGGGCTGCAGCCGCTCGGACGGCAGTAGCTCGGCCACCTCAGACTTTCTTGGACGGCAGCTGCGACACGAGTCGAAGCGAGACCTTGAGCCCTTCGAGCTGATAATGCGGTTTCAGCCAGAAATCCGACTTGTAGTAACCCGGATTTCCTTCGATCTCTTCGACGAGCACTTCGGCCGCAGCCAGGGGCTTGCGCGCCTTGTCCGCCTCGCTCGAGTGGTCCGGATCGCCATCGACGTACTGGGTGATCCATTCCTGGAGAAACTGCTGCATCGCGTCGCGCGTAGCAAAGCCACCGACCTTGTCTCTCACGATGCACTTGAGATAGTGCGCAAACCGGCAGGTCGCGAAAAGATAGGGAAGCCGTGCAGAAAGAGCTGCATTGGCCGTCGCGTCCGGGTCGGTGAACTCCGCGGGCTTCTGGAGCGACTGCGCCCCGATGAATGCCGCAAAGTCGGTGTTCTTCCTGTGAATGAGTGGCATGAAACCGCTGTCGGCAAGCTCCTTCTCGCGGCGGTCGGCGATCGCGACCTCGGTGGGGCACGCCATGTCCACGCCACCGTCGTCTGTCGGGAACGTGTGCAGTGGCAAGTTGCCGACGGCACCGCCGGATTCGACGCCGCGGATGCGCGAGCACCAGCCGTATTGCTTGAACGACTTGTTGATGTTTACGGCCATCGCGTAAGCGGAGTTGGCCCAGGTGTAGTTTCGCGGGCCCGCGCCGCTCGTCTCTTCTTCGAAGTTGAACTCGTCCACAGGGTCGGACTTCGCGCCGTAGGGCCGCCTGGCGAGAAAGCGAGGCAGTGCGAGACCGATGTAGCGTGAGTCTTCCGACTCGCGCAGCGAACGCCAGGCCGCATACCTCGGCGTCGAGAAGATGCCCGACAAGTCGCGAGGGTTCGCGAGCTCTTGCCACGAGTCCATGTCGAAAACTTTGGGTGACGCCGCCGAAATGAACGGCGCATGCGCGGCAGCGCAGACCTTCGCTATCTCCCCGAGAAGCTCGACGTCGGTGGGCTCCTCGCTGAAGTAATAGTCACCGACCAGGCAGCCGTAGGGCTCGCCGCCGAGCGTTCCGTACTCGGCCTCGTACATTTTCTTGAAGATCGGACTTACATCCCACGCGGCGCCCTTGAAGTTCTTGAGGGTCTTTCCGAGGTCCTTCTTCGAGATGTTGAGGACCTTGATCTTCAACATCGTGTCGGTTTCGGTGTTATTGACGAGGTAGTGTAGCCCTCGCCAGGCGCCCTCGAGCTCCTGCACGTCCGGGTGGTGCAGGATCTGGTTTACCTGAGCGCTGAGCTTGAGGTCGAGCTCGGCGATGAGGGCCTGAATGTTCTGCACGGTGTCGTGGGACGTCAGCGTCACGCCCGCGAGGGCCTGCTCGGCCAGGGTTCGCACCGCCGACTGAACCTCTTCACGTGCCCGATCGGATTTCGGCTTGAACTCCTTGGTCAAGAGCGAAGCAAAATCGCCCGCCTCTCCCGTGGAAGTCTGTGCTGCAGCCTGCGAATCTCTCTGTTGCTCTGCCATGACGGTTACTCGCTTTTCTTCGGTTCAGGATCGGCCGCTGGTTTTGGCTCCGCCGCCAGCGCTTGCAGGAGCGCCGGGTCCGAGAGCAGACGTGCAATGAGCTCCTCGGCGCCCGCTTTGCCATCCATGTAGGTCACGAGATTGGCGAGCTGCTGGCGTGCCTCGAGCAGCTTGGAAAGTGCGGGAACTTTCTGCGCGATGGCCGCGGGCGAGAAGTCCGCCATGCTTTCGAACTTCAGCTCGACGTTGAGGTTGCCCTTTTGGGTCAACGTATCCGGCACCTGAATGGCAACGCGAGGCTTGATGGCCTTGAGGCGATCGTCGAAGTTGTCGACCGAAATCTCGAGAAACTTCCGATCCGCCACGGGAGCGAGCGGCTCGGAAGGACTGCCCGAAAGGTTCGCCATCACTCCCATGACGAACGGGAGCTGAACCTTTTTTTGCGCGCCGTAAAGCTCCAGGTCGTATTCGATCTGGACGCGCGGAGCGCGATTGCGACCAATGAATTTCTGGCTGCTTTGGTTGCTCATGTTTCGGCGTCCTGTTTCCCAGCAATGGTTTGAATGGTGGTTAACCCGTCCGGCATCATGTCCTTGATGATCTCGAGAAACGACATCGCGGCGAGACGCTTGCATCGTTCGAGGAGTATCGGCACCGGGCTCGATGGCTCATGGCGCGCATAGTACGCACAAACACCCTCGAGAGCCCTAACTACATCTTCGCGTGTCCGAACCTCTCCGCCAGCCAACAGGGCGCCCCGTACACTCGCGACCCCGCCGTCGGCGGCGAGCATCGCACCGGTCGCGGCCGGTTGCCGTTTGGCGAGCCTTTCTTGCATGACGGTGTTGGCCTGGGCGAGGACCTTTCGCAGCTCGCTGAAGTCGACGGCCATGGCGTCAGACCCCAGACGCCGCGACCACGTCTCGGCAAGCGCGCCGGCCTCTTTGAAGCTCTGCTCCGCCGCACCGGCGGCCTCGGAGAACTCCTCAGGGGTGGCCGCCCGAAACACGGCCTCCAAAGAGGCGCCCGCGGCCGCGGCCTCGCTGCCCCGCCCGGGCACCGAATCGAGATCGCGCAAGCTCACGCTTCCAAAGCTCGACTTCACGAGCGGGGCGGCCCGAAGGGTCTGGATGGTGTCGCGATGAACCAAGGTCATCATCGCCGTGATGCGCTGGGTTGGGGCGTCGTTCTCTTCGCGATCGAGCTCCGGATGAAGACTATCCCAAAATACATCGAGCATTTGCTGGACGAGCGAGAGGCCCTCGGCGAGACCCGCGTAGGAGCGCGTGTGGAGCAGCGCTCGAACAAGCTGCACGGCGACACGTAGGTCCTTGCTCTCCTTGAGCAGGGCCACCGAGCGCGTCCGAACGAGATTCCAATCGGGTGGCTCGGCCGGAACGATCGTGGTCCCGCTCTGCCGCTCGGGCTTGCCGGCCGCCTCTCGCTCGAACTCTTGATAGTCCGTGGTGGCGTCGAGGTTGGGCCCCGCCGGCGTGGTCGCGGTTACCGGTTGAAGCAGAGACGGAATGTCCAGCATCGCGCCTACCCCGCGCCGGACTGCGTGTGCGGCGCATCGCGCGGCCCGGCCGACAAAGCCACTGAGCGTCTCGCGCTGAACGTCCGAAGCGCGAAGCGGTGCTATTAGCGGTCAGGTGGCTTGCCTTGTCAAGTCGGTCCCGGAGCGAACCGCGAGACAATGCTATAAGGCGGCCATGAGCGGGCGGCTCTCCGAAGGGCCTGCGGCGATAGCCGAGGCGGCCTTTCGCTCAAATCTTCGCGAAGCGGTCACGGTGTGGCGCGCTCGGCTGGCGGCACCGGGAGGTGTGCCACGCGAGTGCGCCGCGATCGGCAGCGAGGCGGCGGAGCTGCGCAAAGTGGCCGAATCGCGCGGCTGGTGGGCGCTTGCCCAACACCTGGGAAACGTAGAGAACCTCTCGCGCGAAGCCCCGACAGCATTGCTAGACGCAGTCAGCGCGGTCGTCAGACGCCTCGGCCCCAACGAGGACCCACAGCCGAGCCTCTCGCCTGCCGCCCCGCGGGACGTCGACCTCGCGCGTTCCGCCGCATTCGGAGCGCAAAGTATTGCGCTCCCGCCGCTCCTCACCGAGCCCGCACCCCCTCGCGCCGATCCAGCTCCGGCCCCCCCGTTGCCGGCCACGATCAACCCCAGCCCTCCGCCGGAGGTGGCGCCTCGCCACGTGCCGGCCCTCGGCCCGGAGCCGCTTCGGGTCGCTGCGCATTCCCCGCCGATTCCGGTTCCGGTCGCGCATTCTCCGGCGCCTCCGAAGCTTCTGGTCAAAGACATGCTCGGGCTCAATGCGTTCGGCAAGAAAGGCGGGAAGGACGAGAGTCCCGCGAGAGAGAGTCCCCCGAGAGACCGAGGGCTCCTGGGCCTGCAGAAGCCCTTGCCGATTCCCCAAGCCTCGGCTCCGCCGAAAGCCGCGTTTTCTCCACCGTCACCCCAGCGACGGCCTGAGCCGGATCGGGGACCATCGGCGCGTGTCTTGTGGCGTCCACCTCTCGCGAAGGATCGCGGCGCACCGAAGCCATCCGGGATCGGGGCGGCCCGCGCTCGCACCTCGCCCACGGGGGTTCCGAGATGGTTTTATGCTCTTGGCGGCGGCGTCGCTCTCTTGGCCTTGGCCACCGTGCTGATCGTGGCGATGAGCGGCTCGTCGGAGAAGAAGCTCGATGCGGGCCCTCAGTCGGATGCGGGATCAAGGCCACGGACCAAGACGGCCGAGACGGCAACTGCGGCCCCAGAGACGCAAGATCTGGTGCCCCCCGAGGTGCACTTCGGCGAGGAGAGCGAACGACTCCGCGCGGTCATAGACGCGCAGAGCCGACTGGCAGCTACCTGTCGCGGCGAGACGTGCCGCAATCCCTGGACGGCGTTCGCGCGCGAGGCGACGGACGTGCATGCCGGCCCGATTACCCTGGAGCCGGCCCCCGCCGCGGAGCCCCTATCGGCTTGGCTCCGCAAGCTCAAGAAGCCAGAAGACTTCCCGCTCGTGGACCAGCCGCTTCTCAAGGCGACCTTCGACTACGACGCGAAGCACGTCGTCGGCCACCAGCAGTTCCAGAAAACCCTCCGCCGCTGCTCGGCTTACGCGGACATCATCGAAGGCGCGCTCCTCAGGTACGGGGCACCCACCTGGCTCATCGCCGTCGTTTATCAAGAAAGTCAATGCGACCCTACGATCAAATCCCCGGTGGGCGCGCTCGGGCTGTGGCAGTTCATGCCGGAATCCGCTCGCGCATACGATCTCCAAGTGGTGGAGGACGAGCTGGACGAGCGAATGAATCCCGTCAAGTCGACCGACGCAGGAGTGCGCTTCTTGACTGATTTGCACCGCAAGCTGGGCGCGTGGGACCTGGCTCTGGCCGCATACAATGCAGGGCCCTACGGCGTCGCGACGCGAATTGCTCGTGTGGGAGGGCACGCCGGGTTTTGGGACCTCGTCCGCTCAGGGCTCTTGCCCGACGAGACCGCGCGGTACGTCCCTGCCATCGAGGCGCATGCGCTCGTTCTGAAGAACCTAGCCGCCTTGGACTTCACCACCGAGGGGCAGACAGAGGATGCGACTGAGATCCGAGTGAAAGCGGGCACACGCCTCAGCCTCGTGGCGCGCGCCGCGAATACCAGCACAAACCGGATTCATGAGCTCAACCTCGATTTTCTAAAGGAGGTCGTACCCAGCACGGAGCTCACCGTCCGGGTGCCGACTTCGGAGGCCCCGCGCGCCCAAGAGTTTCTGGACCACCCCGACGCCAATGACAAGCGGGACACGTGCGTTCCGAAGAATTTCGATTGGGGCCACGCTGACTTCGAGGACAGCCCCTACGCGAAGGGTTGCGGTCGAGTTGGGCCCCAGTGACTGGGCGCCCCCCGTCACACGCGAAAGGGAAAGCTAAAGAGAGTCAAGGAAGATTTGCGACTCACACGAAGCGAGCCACGCGAAGCGAGCCTAGAGGAGCTTGTTGCCCCCGACGTCCCAACCCTTGACGACTGAGGCGTCGCCGCTGCCGTCGCCCTTCTGCGGTACGTACTCGTAGTTCATGCTCGCAAAGGTCAGGGTCACGGTTTCGGTGATGAAATCGCTGTTTTTGTCTCCGCTCGGGGTCACGGACGTCACGAATGCCTGGTTCAAGGTGATCTTGACGTACTCGACCGGCGTGCCGCCTGCCTTGCGGCAAGTGAGCAGCGCCTTGTTGATGTGCTTGCCCGCACAGCACATCTGAAAGAGCAAAGGGGATGCCCTACAAAGCTGCTTGGTGAACGTGAGATCGGAAACGTTGGCCTTTCCGACGCCAATGCCGCCGCCCTGTGTATTCCCGCTTTGCGAGACGCCCCAGCTCCACGAGAGAACGTCGATCTCTCCCTTGTGCTTGTCGTCTAGCGATTCGCCTTTGATGTCATCAAGCTTAATGAACATGTCAGATGCCATGCGTCGCCTCTCTTTCGTTTTGATCCTTTGATGGTCCGCCGCCCCCACGCACTCTAGATCCACGAGGACACGCCCACAATAGTCGCACCGCCCTTCCGCACCCCGCACCCCTCGTGTATAAGTCACCCCCTCGATTGCATTCGCGTTTTCACGCGCAGGTCCCAGCCGATGTCGCTCAAGCCGATCTGGACTGAAGGCCTATTTCTAAGCCAACACCACTTTCAGGCCCAGGATCTCTACCACGAGCTCCTGGTTCGAGACCGGATTGCGGCGATTCGCCGCTTCGACTGGGGAGTCCTGGAGCTGGAGGTGGACGACCGACTGCTACTGGCGGGGCAGTTCCGTCTGCGGCGACTGGAAGCCATATGGCCGGACGGGATCGTGGTGCGCTGCGGAGGACCGTCGGACAGTCCCGCGCCGGAGGCTCGCTCGTTCGAGGCGCTGTTCGGCCCTGAGCGCACATATCTCGACGTCCACGTTGGCGTCCCTGACGAAAGTGGCTCCACGGCAAACGTCGCCGCGTCCGGTGAATCGGCCGCGTTGCGACGATTCTCTCGCGGGTCGAGGAGCGTGGCCGACTTCAACACGGGCGGAGCCCTCCAAGAAGTCGAGATTGCCGCCCCCAACTTGCGCGTCTTTTTCGGTAACGAGCCGCGCGAGAAGATGTCGACTCTACCGGTGGCGCAACTCGTGAGGCAAGCCGGCGGCCGCGTCATCGTGCGCGACAACTTCGTGCCTCCGGTCCTCCGCATTTCCGCCGCGCCCTTTCTGACGAACGGCCTCCAGCGAGTGCTTGGCGCGATGACCTCCCTGCAACGAGAGCTCGCCGCAAAACGCAAACAGCGAAACGTGGGGAGCGTGGAGTTTCACCACACGGACGCAACCCAGTTTTGGCTTCTTCACACCCTCAATGGCGCCCTACCGGCACTATCGCATCTGCTCGACACGCAGAGGGCCCACCCCGAAGAGATCTACCTTGCGTTGACCGCGCTGGCGGGGCAGCTCTGCACGTTCGCCCCGGACACCGACCCCACGACTTTGCCACGCTTCAACTACAACGAGCTCGGCGAAGTGTTCGAGACGCTATTCGCGCTTACGATCTCTCTGCTCAAAGTGGCCATCGTGCCCGGCTATGCCGAAATTGCTCTGGAGCGCCGCCCTGACGGCAGCTTCGTCGGAAGGATTCCGGAACCGCGGCTTCTGAATCACGAGTTCTTCGTGGCAGTCAAATCCAACCAACCCGAAGCCGTGATGCGCGAACGCGTCCCTGGCCTTCTCAAGATCGCGGCGTGGGACCAAATTCAAGAAGCCCTGAGGGGAGCTGGCTACGGCGTGCGTTGCGAGGTCGATTTTCAACCATCGAGCTCGCTGCCTGTCAAACCGGGGGTTTGTTTCTTCCGGCTGATTCGGCAAGGAAGCTATTGGGAGGGAGTCGCCAAGACACGGACGCTTTGCCTATACATTCCCCGCGAAGCAGGCTGGGGGGACCTGCTCCTGTCGGTCTATGCCCTCGACCCACAGTACCTACGCTGAGAGGTGAGCCGTGGACGCGATCTACTGGGCAAGCGCGGAGGTACTCATTGCCGCCGCGCGACTAGGGGCCGATCGTGACATGCCCGCGCCAGAGGCGTTGCGAGCGGAGCTTCTGCGCATGCTGCAGCAGATGGTCTCGCGCTGCCGACAAGCCGGTATTACCGACAAGGAAATCGCCGAGGCGCGTTACGCGATCGTAGCTTTCATCGACGAACGCGTCCTCCGATCCAATTGGCCGGGGCGCGTCGAATGGATGAACCAGCCGTTGCAACTGCAGCTCTATAACGAGTTTGCGGCTGGCGAAAACTTCTTCATCCGCATGAGGGCGCTGATCCAGGCGGGCGAATCGAGAGCCCTGGAGGTCTATTACCTGTGCCTCGCGCTGGGCTTCGTGGGGGCCGCTGGGGCAGCTGAGCGAGCTCAATCCATGATCGACGGGGCTCGCAGCCGCCTCGTCCGCGTGGCCGCCGGCACTCCCCTCAGCCCGCACGCGGTGCCGGCCGATCACTACACGGCCACCACGCCTCGGAGGCCTTTGGTGCTCGCGCTAGTGCTGAGTTGCGTGCTGGTCGTGGGCCTCGGCGTGGGTCTGCTTCGGTGGTCGCTCAGTACCAGGCTCGAGAGAACGGAGCGCGATCTCGCGGCTGCGCGGGCCGTGCGTGTGGAGGAGCCGGCGAACGAACCATGAAAGCGATGCGCTGGGTACTCATCGTCCTGGGCTTGCTGCTTCTCCTCGGCGTCTGGATCGCCAGCATTTTCGCGCCCGAGCTTCGGGGACTGGCGCAGGCGGTCACCGCCGGCGTGGTCTTACTCGTCCTGGGATTCTTCTTCGCACGCTGGCTTCGCGGGCGCCTGAAGGCGGCCGCGATCGAACGCGAGATGACCAAGCAGAAGGAGCCTGCCACCGACCCGAGGGTGGCCGAGCTCCACGCCAAGATGCAGGCCGCGGTCGACGCTCTCAAACGCCGCCGAAAGGGTGCCGCTGGCAAGCGGCCCTCGCTCTATGCCCTGCCCTGGTACGTCATTGTCGGCCCCGCCGCAGCAGGAAAGAGCACGGCCCTCGGTCGGTCCAGCTTGCAGTTTATCCCGACCGACGACGGCGCTCTGAAGGTGCGCGGCACGGCGGGTACGCGCAATTGCGACTGGTGGTTTTCGCCAGAAGCCATCTTACTCGACACCGCCGGCCGGTTTGCGACGGAGGACAACGACCGAGACGAGTGGATGGCCTTTCTCGGCTCGCTGCATCGCTTCCGGCCCGAACGTCCGCTCGATGGGCTGCTCGTCGCGGTCAGCGTTCCAGACATTCTCTCGGCCGAGGGTGAAACCCTGGGCAAGCTCGCAGAGAAGCTGCGAGCACGCCTCGACGAAGTCCTGCAACGCCTCGAAATGGTTCTCCCGGTTTACCTCTTGCTCACCAAGGCGGACCTGGTCGCCGGATTCGTCGAGTTTTGGTCGGATCTAGGGAAGTCGCAACGCTCGCAGGTGTTCGGGGCCTCGTTCGAAGTCGATGACCCGCGCCTCGCCGAGCCAGGACCCGCCGCGGAGGCTGAGTTCGATCTCTTGCTCGACGGGCTGCACGCTCGGCTGCTCGACCGACTCCCCGCCGAGCGCAGCCCCGAGCGCCGTGCCCGCATCCTCCAATTCCCCGTCGAACTCCGTGCTCTCCGCTCACCGTTGGCGACCTTCATCGAGGCCCTGTGTCGGCCCGACGCAGAGGGCGCAAAACCGCTTCTGCGGGGCTTCTATTTGACGAGCGGCACGCAAGTCGGCCGTCCGGTTGACCGCGTCATCGCCGGGATGCGCCGGGGCTTCGATTTGCAGAGCGCTTCGGCGTCGCCCAAGGCCGCGACGGGAGAGGAGCAAAGCTACTTTCTGTCGGACGTTTTTCGCTCGGTGATCCTGCCCGATCGCAATCTCGCGGCACGATCCGCCGCAGGCACCCAGCGGCGCTCCACGCGAGAGCTCGTGGTCGCCATGACCGCGCTCGGCGTCGCGGTGTTTCTTCTGGTCCCAGCAATCGTCAGCTACGTACGCAACACGCAAATCACCGAGGACGTCGCCGTCGCCGCGCGAGCCCTTGGCCACGTCGATGCCGCTAGCGTTCCCGGGGCGCGCGGTGATCCGGTCGAGCTTTCACTCGACACCCTCGAGCGGGTGGACCAGGAAGCCAGCGGGTTCGGAGTGGCAGGATGGTTTGGGCCGCGCGCGGCGCGAGACCTTCGCCAGCCCTTGTGGGGGGCATACACCAAGCGTCTCGACACCGGTATTCGCGGTCGCGTTCAACGGGATCTCAACGAGCGCGCAACCGAGATCTCCAAGTCGGCTGGACGGCCAGACCCGCCGACCACTCCCCCGGGAGCCCGCTCGGCGCTTCGCGAAGACTACGACGACATCAAGCTTTACGCCACTCTCGTTGAGCCGGCCGGGCACGTCGATCTCGCATGGACGCCCAAGCGCCTAGCATCCGTATGGAAGCGCACGCTCACCGGCGTCGATACCGTCGACGACGAGCGCTTGCTTCGTCATGCGACCGAGTACCTCACGGCCGTTGCGCTCGACCCCGATCTTGCATGGACCGCTCCCCGGGCCTTGCCCGGCGCCCGTGCAAGCCTCAAGCGTTCCGACGCGTGGCAGCTTCCATTCAATTGGGTGTTGCGCCACGCGTTCGAAATCCCTGGCCTGGTCGCCAACGACGTCATCGGAGCGGGCCAGTCCATTCGCTACGTCACCTGCTCTCCTGGCGAGCTTGTGCCCGGTGCGTACACCAAGAATGGCTGGCGCAAAATCGAGCCAATTCTCGACTCCTCGGACCTATGGCCGCCCGAGGCCCAGATCGAGCCTTGGGTCGTGGCCGACACGAGAATTCCAGATGACATGGACAAGGTCCGAGCCCAAGTCAAAGACGAATACTTCGAGCAGTACGTGCTCGCGTGGATGCATCTTCTCGACAATTGCGCCGTCAGCAAGGCGCCCGATCCCGGAGTGTGCGGCAGCGAGCTCGAGGCCTTGTCGGGACCGACCGGCTTCTACGAGTCTCTTTTTTTGCAGTTCAAAGACAACGCCATCAAGTACAAAAAAAAGGACGGGATCGCGTCGCTCGTCACGCAGGAGGGTTGCTCGAGCAAGATGCCTTGGAGCAAGGCGGACGCCGCGTCTGAGGATGCCCAGTCCCCCGTGGAAAAGGGCTTTCGCCCAATCCTAGCCTTCGCTGGCCTTGCGCCCCCCGAACCGGATGCTCCCAAAGCGGAGGGGCCCCCGCCTCTCCAAAAATACAAGCAGATCCTGCAGGCCCTCATGCCGCTCATGGCGACAGCGAGCGAGCAGAAGGCGAGCGAAGTTCAGCCGCAGTTACGGACCGCACGCCAAGGCCTGGAAGGGCTCCTCAGCAGCGTCGAAGATCCGGCCGCCAAGAAGAGGCTCGGAGACCTCTTGAGACCCCCGATCTTGTGTGCGAGCAAGGTAATCGTCGGAGGTCCTACGGGCCCGATGGGGGAGCAATGGAGCGCGCAGGTGTGGCCAGCGATCCATTCGCTGCTCGATCGGTACCCCTTCAACAAGGCCCCGAACGCGCATCGAGACGACCCGGCGACTTTCGAGGCATTCGCCGCTTTCTTTCGACCCCCCGACGGAACTCTGGGCGCATTCGTCACAGGGCCTCTTTCAGAATACGTGACCGCGGGGGCCGCCGGGGTGCCTGTCGCAAAGCCGGGCTACGTCGTCGGCGACGACCTTCTGTCGTGCCTGAAGGGAAGCGAGAGCATCACCGAGGCATTCTTCCCGACGGGCGAAGAACGCGGCACGAAGCTGGCCGTGCTGGTGGACTGGTCTGCCTCCGACATCACCGACGTAAAGTTTTCCATTGGCTCGAAGATCACGGTGCTTACCAAAGGCGAGTGGTCCCCAAGCGCGAAATGGGCAGGAGAGGAGACGCGGCTCTCCTACAGCGAGGCGGGAACGTCGCAGCAGATCTTGGGCCGGGGCTCATTCTCGCTCTTCGATCTTTTCGACCAGCTCGGTGGGCTAAAACCGACGGTCACAGCAAACTATGTGGCGCGATCCACGTCGTTCCCCTTGACGGTCAAGGTACGCTCCGAGTCCCGGCAGGACCCGTTCAGCGCGGATTTCTTCAGTCGGTTGCGCTGCCCCGCTGAGATCCATCCCACGGTACGCCAATGACCGGAGCCTCCGTGAGCGCTGCCGTGCTGGGAAAGGTTCCGTGGCACCCCGAGTTTCTCCCCGGCTCGCAACTCCCCCCGGAGATATGGGCATTCGACGAGTGGCTGTTTCGAAATGCCCAGTCGCAAATGAGCGGGGCCGCCCGCAAGGCGTCGTACGGGTTCTTGCTTCAGCTCGCACCAGTCCACACGGGTACGAACGCAATTGCGGGGGTGATTGGCCCAAGCCACGACCTGGCGGGTCGGCCCTATCCGCTCGCGATCGTGGGCCGCGTCACGGTTGCTCGCAATATCGCTACGCACCCCGAGGTCCTACCGATTGTGTTTGAGGAATACTGGCACGCAGCCGTCGAGATCCTGCGGGAAGCTCGCACCGGTCCCCCGAATGGGGACGACTGGCGCTTGCAACGGCTATCGCAGACGCAGGTCTCGCTCGATACGGCCTTCGACCTGTATGCCAATTGGGCCGAGCAAATGAGCGTCTCTCAGTTGTGCTCGCTCATTGGGCGCCCTGCAGATTGGCTCGCCATCGCCGCTTCGAGGATTGCGCTGGCTGCGGGGCCCCAGGGAGGCGGACGCATGCAATCGATCCGAGTTCCCCTCGGTCACGCGGCCGGTGGCGCATTGTGCTTCTGGCTTGATGTCATTCGTAGGGCGACGGGGTGGCAGGTTCACGTGCCAAGCTTCTTTTGGTCACACGATGAGCAGGGCGGCGATGCTTTGATCTTCATCGGCCCGCCAGGAGACCTAACCCTTGCGACGATTTGGGGCGACGAGGCGTCGCGCAACGACGTCTGCGATCTGACTGCGCTCGAGGATGCCCTAGGCGTCGCGTCGTCTCTCGGGTCCCCGTCGGAAGGCGACGCCGAGAGTAGCCTTTGGCCGCTTCTCGAGAGCGTCGGTGCGCTCGTCAAGGCGCAAAGTAGTCTATAGCCTGGGAGCCGAAAGGGGCCTTAGACTGTCGGCACATGGCCCAGGCGTTCCGCGTTCGCTATCGCTCAGCCGACGCGACGGTGCAGGGCGAGGACACTTGTTTTCAACTGCCGATTCGGATGGGTCGGAACGAGCTGAATCATTGTCGCATCGTCGACAGATTCGTTTCGGACTTTCACGCTCAGGTTGAGCTCGTGGGGGACAAGCTTTGCGTTCGCGACCTCCACAGCAAGAACGGCGTTTTCGCCCCGTCCGGAGCGCGGGTTGGGAACGATCCGCCGTACGAGCTCAGTCCTCCGGACCACGCCTTCATCCTGGGCCAGTTCGTGCAGGTCCAGATTGAAGTGTTCGAGCAGGGTCGCAGCGTGGCCGACGAGCGCATGTCGCGCAGCATCGGCGCGGTCTTGGGCAACCAGTCGATGCTCCGACCTGGCGCGAAAGACTCGATGCCTCTTTCTCAACCGGCACCCCTACCTGCCCTATCGATGATCGGCGGCGACCCAGCGAAGCGAGTGGCCGCCGCGCCGTTGGCGCCTTCGCCGCCCGCGCATCAGGCGTCGTCCTTCATGGCCAGCTTGCCCGGGCTCTCCGCGTTGCAACCAAGCCACGAGCTTCCTCCGACTCCGTATGCGGGCCCCTCGGCCGCTCGCCAGGCGCTCCATGGGACGCAGCATTTCCAGATGCAAGCGGACACCCTGGCCTTCCTCGGACTCAAAGAGCTTGCCGGCTCGCTCGTCCCTGGTTCGACGCTCGAGACGACGGGCGACGTCGCACGCTTGATTACGAAACTGCACGATACGGTCGAAGTATTCTGCCGCTGCTTCGTGCCGCTGCGCGAAGGCTACTCCCAGTTCGTGTCGCAGCTCGACTTGCGCCGCGCGGCCTCGCAGCGCACTTTGAATCGCTCGCCGAGCGCCTTGCGCGTAGAGGCGGCGAAGGATCCCGCAGCCCTGGCAGCGGCCCTGCTCGACTGGCGCAATCAGGACTACGACGTACCGCAGGCCGTCGAGGGAATCTTCGCTGATCTGATGATTCATCAGATCGCAATGATCGACAGCGTGATGCGGGGTGTGCACGCACTTTTGCAGGAGCTTTCCCCCGAAAAAATTGAACAGGCCATGGACGGAGAACGCCGCGGCGTACAGGCCCTCTTGGGTCGCTACCGCGCTCTTTGGCAGGCGTTTGAGAAACGCCACGAAGAACTGTCGAATGAAACGCGAACGTTCGATGTCGTGTTCGGTGCGGATTTTGCGTCGACCTATCGCGAGCACGTTACGCGAGGACGATCGGGGTCATAGACCCGCGCTCGCGGCCCCCTCTCAGCGGCGTTCGGCCTGAGACCAGATGGACTCCGTGTTGGCGACAAGGTCGCTGCCCCGAAGCGTGAAGACGCGCTCCGCTTCCAGTTTGCGCACTTCATTGTCGCCCGCGTCGTGCACCGAGAGCTTCTCTTTGACGCGTACGGACTGCGGGTCGAAAACGGGCGGCTCGGTCGTCAAACGCCACTTGACGCGGCCCACGTCCTTCAGGCTGCTGTACTTCAAGCGTTCCGCAGGCGTCGTGGCCGCGGGGAGCAGCGCTCCACCCGCCACCACATAGAAAGAAAGCGTGCTCTCGCACTCGACGTCCACTTTGACGTCCGCGCATCCTTCGTCGCGGAAGGCCGCGACTCGCGCCGTCCCTACCTTCGCGAGGTCGAATCGAGAATGCGCTGTGCTGCCGGCGTACGAACCAATCGCATACACGTCGAGCTCGGATGGACGGGGACGCACGAGAGCTACGGCACCCGACGCCACCCGATCGGAAAGCATGAAAGTGCGGAGCCACACGAGTTGCGTTCCATCGGGCAAAGGCGACACGGTCGAATCCGCGGAAGAGACGTGAATCGCCACCGGCGCCCCCGTAGCGGCCTTCGTTGGACTGAGCGGTTGCCCAATGCAATCGACCGCTTGAAAAGTCGTGTTGAAGCCCTGAAAGCCGGGCAGAAGTGCGCTCCAGTAGGCCTCGACGACCGGGACTCCCGAGGCGTCTACATCGGTGGGAGCGAGAGGCTTGCGACACACGGCGATGGGGACGTCGCGACGGGCCTTGTCCTCGACCAGCGATCGCGGGGGCGGCGCCGACTTGCTGCACGACAGCAGCAGAGTGGTCAGCAGCACGGCCGACGAGCTTCGAAGTGAGCGACCCGTGCCTCCACGCCTCATCGCTAACGGACCTCCAGGCGCTTGAGAACCTCGAGTACCTCGCCGCCGATCCGGGATAGCCCGTCCTCTTCGGTGACCACCTGGACGAGGACCACGCGGCGATCGCCCCGGAGCACGAACTCTCGGCTGCGACTGCGGGCTTGCATGGCCTCGACTTTGCGCTCAATGGTATACGCTCTCCCCTGGTTTGCATTCGTAGCCATGGCGATGCGCCTGCCCACTGCCTTTGCGCCTGCTGCGGCTACGTCGACCTCGTAGCGCTCCAGAATGTCGTGCCACGAGTCCGTGGGCGAGTCGTTCGTCTCGTAAATCGCAAACGAGTACGCGTGCGGCGACACGTACCGGATAAACCTGTGGCCGGCTTCGTCGCTGGCGTCGCGAATCATCCAGCGGGCCGGGCGGGCGAAGCGAACCCCGTCGTTCAAGATCGACACCCCCACCAGAGGTTCGCTTGCACCAGACGCCGCGACGTCCAAAATCGGCAGGGGGCGCTCGAGAGCCATGGACCCGACCGCTACGATGTTCGTCCCTTGAACGGTCGGATCAAAGACCGTGCGAGCAGGAGGCGCCTCTGCGCCTCCGCACGCGCTCGGGACGAGCGCCGCCGCCATCGTCAATGGCCACGCGTGCGCGTTATACCTGAAACGGATCACGGCTCCGAATACCCTCCTGGGATTACGATCGCTTCGCCGCCGTCGTCCATCGTAAACGTTCCCCAACAGGCAAGCTTGCTCGCGGCCGCCACAGAGATGTCGTCCTCGGTTGAACCGGCGGGACCGAGCACCGCCAAGTTCGACCGGTGGATACCCCAAGAGCCGCGCCCCCGCTTGTCAATCGCTTCGCTCAGCGCTCGACCGGCTTCGTCCGCGTTCGGCAGGGTCGCGACACGAAGCGACAGCGGCTGGGCGACCCCCGGGATGGTGACGAAAAGATAGTTGAGATCGGGGTTCTGGGCCTCAACCGCCTGGTGCTGCACCTGCACGTCGAGCCTTTGATCTTGAAGGAACCGGATGAGACTTGCCTCGGTCAACATCGAGTAGTCGGGCCGAAGGTCGTAGGCCACGCAAACGTCGGAGCGAAACTGTGTCGCGCGGAGCTCGCCGCGCCCGGGTCGTTCCACCACGTAGCGATGCCAGTCGACACCTTTCACCTGCAGCGGGAGCGCTTCGCTGCAGGCAGGGACAACGAGCGCGACAAGAAAGAGAAGTCCAACCTTGCGCATTTCGGGCCTCAACCTTACGCGGCGCCACTGGAAAAGAGAATACCCAGAAGGCGCCGCGGGGGGGGGCCGCTCGGGTTGCGAGCGCACTGAATCTCTCGCTGACCCAGCAAGGAGCCAGGACGGGCGAGCCTCTCAGCGGAGCAGATGCCGCGGGCTCGTAGCCATACTGCTCGACTTTCACTGGCAGGCCGTCGTGAAGGTCCCAACGCCGTCGGGGCCGGGGCCGAGAACGAAGGAATGGGGCAAGGGCCGCTGAGCGCCGTCCGGTCGGGTATGATGCGGGCCGTGAAACCTAGCGCGGTTCTACTCAGCGCGGCCCTCACCGCGTGCTCCAGCCAAACGCCCGCAGGAGGCGGAACGGCGTCAAGCGACGCCGCCGTCTCGGACGCGAGGGCAAACGACGCCGGTGCGGAGTTCACTGGGCCGTTCGACGCCGCCGATGCGCCGTCAAGCCTGCAACGCCACCGCGCCGGCCCCCGACCCGACCAACCGACCACTCAATAAGTTACTGGCAACCTTGAGTTAGGTCAGGAAGATCATCGCAGAAGCACATGGGGGGTGGCTGATCACCAGCATAGCCG
>Ga0070761_10001076_pt1 | contig 17154 bp, 14 predicted proteins | sample HubBroMetageREF1_FD_66724 | JGI IMG/M metagenome (GOLD analysis project Ga0070761, IMG submission 66724) | Reference soil microbial communities from the Hubbard Brook experimental Forest, New Hampshire, USA - Hubbard Brook CCASE Soil... | ecosystem: Environmental > Terrestrial > Soil >... | reverse complement strand
CCGCGCTGTTCGGCGCGCGACCCTATGCCGAGGTGGTGTTCGCCTGCCTCGACGGGCGCGAGGTGGGCTTCGCCCTCTTCTTTCACAACTTCTCGACCTTCCTCGGCAAGCCCGGCATCTACCTCGAGGATCTGTTCGTGCGACCCGAGTCCCGCGGGCGCGGCGTCGGCAAGCGCCTGCTCGCCTGGCTCGCTGCTCTCGCGCTCGAGCGGGGCTGCGCGCGCCTCGATTGGGCGGTGCTCGACTGGAACGAGCCGTCAATCGGCTTCTACAAGGGTCTCGGCGCCGTGGCGCTCGATGACTGGATGACCATGCGCCTCACCGGTGAGGCGCTCGAGCGGCTGGCGGGCTCGGATCCCCCGAACCAAGCCACGGGTGATCAGGATCAATCTCCTTGAGGGCATCGTGCAACCAGGCGCGCGCCCGGTCATCGAGATGCGGCGCAACGCGCTGAAAGTCGGCGTCATCCGCTGCACGCACGCGATTTGCTTTGTAGAGAAGCTGAAGTTCCGGCGCGAGATACGGAATCCGCTCTGAGTTATGCGAGATCGCCAGGTCGAGAGCACACCGAATTTTCCGTTCGCGACGAAATACCCATGAGTCTCCCTCGGACTCGTCAAGCATGAGCTCCAGCACCCACTGACTCTGACCGATCGGACGGCTCCAAAGGGAATGCACCTCGAGTCTCGGCTCTTGTTGCTCGAGGCGGTATAGGCGGCCCTGCTTCGCTTCAAAGAACTCCCATCCCGCCATCGAGTCCAGGACCCGACGCGCGTCGCGGCGCAGGATGCCGATATCAAGATCCTTATGGGGCCGACTCTGACCCCCGACAAAGAGGTCCAATGCCCAGCCACCGGCGGCCCACCATTGAGACGTCACGGAAGAAAGCAGCCGCGGTGCGTCCCGAGGATGCTTGGGCTGCCAGGATCCTGCAGCGGGTTCGTCTACTTGGTGCGCCAGACGGCCTCGCATTGCCCCTTATGGCCGCCGGTAGACGACTCCGCCCTTCATCACAAACACCACGTGCTCCACCGCGCTGATGTCGTGCGTCGGGTCGCCGCTAACCGCGACGAGATCGGCGAGCAGCCCTGTACGCACGCGCCCAAAGCTCGCTTCCTGCCGCAGGATCTTCGCATCCGTGGCGGTGGCGGCGGTGAGCGCCTGCACCGGCGTCATGCCGTCGCGCACCAGCCACTCGATCTCGCGGTAGTTGGTACCGTGGGTGTATACACCCACATCGCTCCCGCAGCCGATCGTGACGCCCGCGTCCATGGCGTAGTGGAATGCCTGCGCCACCTGCTTCATCTCCGCGGTCGGCGGGCTCACCCCGCGCACGTAATGCTCGAAGTACTCGCTGTAGGCTTCCGCCGCCGTGATGGTCGGCAGGTAGCCGACGCCGTGCGCCGCCATGAGCTTGAACACTTCGGGCGTGCCGGCATAACCATGCTCGATCGTGTCGGCACCGGCGAGCACCGCGCGGCGCATGCCCTCCGCGGTCATGGCGTGCACGGCCACCGGCCGGCCCGAGGAGTGCGCGGCCTCGACCGCGGCCCGAAGCTCCTCCTCGCTGAAGGTCGGCTGCTGTGTGCCGCCGGGTCCCCAGCGGTAGTCGGCGTACAGCTTGATCCAGTCGGCGCCACGGCCGGCCTGCTCGCGCACCGCGCGGACGATCTCCTCGACGCCGGTCGCCTCCTCGGCCCCCTGCGGGGTGCAGCAGACATCGGGGCGCAGGCCGCGCGGCGCCGGTCCGTAAGTGCCGGTCGCTACGATGGCACGCGTCGCGACGAACAGTCGCGGCCCCTCGATGAGCCCGTCCTCGATGGCACGCTTCACCGAGAGGTCCGCGTACTCTGCCCCTTCGGTGCCCAGGTCGCGCAGCGTCGTGAAGCCCGCGAGCAGCGTCGCTCGCGCCTGCACGCCGGCGCGCAGAGTGCGGTACGGCACCGGCTCCTTCAGCACCTGGTCGTTCCACAGGGTCTCGTTGTAGGGGTGCAGGAACAGGTGCGAGTGCGCATCGATGAGGCCGGGCAGCAGCGTCGTCCCCGGGAGGTCGATCGGCTGTGCGTCCGCCGGTGCGTGCACGACGTCCGCGGCGCCCACCGCCACGATGCGCTCGCCGTCGGTGAGCACCACCCAGCCGGCGTGCAGCGGCTCACCGGCGGTCCATACCTGCGCCGGACGCAGCAGCAGCGGATGAGAGTTGGCGGCAGCGCCGAAAGCGGGCGAAGCGAGGATCGCGATGCCGGCGATCAACCGGCGCAGCGGCGCGCTGCTCATTGCTATTCCCCTGCCCCGCTTAGGCTAGTTGCCCATCAACACGGTCGTATCGTAGCTCTCGAACCCCTGGATGGCGCGGCCGTAGGCGTTGAACACCAGCCGCTCGGCGATCTTGTCGGCGCGCGGCGCGAGCAGCATGCGCAGCACCACCTCGTCCGCGGGCCGCGTCGCCTCCTCCGCCAAAAGCTGCTCGATCACCCGGGTGAGGCGATGCACCAGCTCGTTGACGAAGCGCAGATGCGCGGCGTCGTGCACCTGCTCCGCGCCCGGGCCGTAGGTGCCGCGAGCCTCTTCCGCGAGCTCGTGCAGGACCATGGTGAGTAGCCGCGCCTTGTCGACGGTGCGCAGGTCCGCGAAAAACTGGATCTCCGAGTTGAGGTTCATGAGTTGCCGCCTCAGGTCAGGCCGACGTCGGGAAGAAGTCGATGGGCTTGGTGGCCGTCACCGCGTCCACGTCCTCGGGCTTGAACTGGAACAACCGCACGAGCGAGATGATCTCCCGCTCGAGGTCGGGGTCCTTGAGCTCGCTCGATACCACCCGGCACATGGTGACGGTGCCATTCGGAGCTATAGTGAACTCCAATACCACCTTGCCTTGCAACTCGGCGTTGTCGCGCAGCGCCCGGGCGTACAGGTTGTAGATGCGTCCCTTGTTGCGATCGAACACCAGCGCGATCTCCTCCTCGGAGCGCGCCGCCTTGCCGCCGCCGCCGTTACGGACGGCGTTGTGGTTGTTGAGGCTCGAGCTCGCGATGCTCGAGCTGACCGCGGTCGTGTCGTGTCCGGTAAGCGAGCCGGCGCCGGTGCCGAAGCCGCGGCTCGAATTGGCGGAGGTGATGCCGCCGCTCCCGGCGCCGATGTTGGAGGTGATCAGCGAGCGCTCGGCGTGCGAGTCGGCGCCCACCGCACCGCTGAGATTCTTGGTCTCGAGCGGAGTCAGATTCATCTCCTCGCGCAGGTCGGCGAGCTCGTCCTTCACCTGGTTCAGCTGCCGCTCCGCCTTCTGGTGGGCGCGCTGTCGCTCCTCGACCGGCGGGACCGGCGTCGGCTTGGCCTGCGGCTTCGGCTGCTCTTTTGGCGCCGGCGGCGGGGGCGGCGGGGGCTTGGGCTTGTTCTCGAGCATCACGCGCGCGAGCACCTGCGGAACCTCCGGGGTCTGCGCGCGCTTGGGCGACGGCAGCAGCGGGAACAGGATGCCGAGCACCAGCAGCGCGATCAGCAGTACCCGCAGGATCTTGCGGAAGCGCTCGCTCTGCTCCGGGTCGCCGTCCCAGGGCAGGTCGAACTCGCGGTAATAGGGCGCGATCACCATGCGCGCCTCAGCTGCCTCTCACCTGGCCGGCGGCTACCGTCTTTTCCTTCTCGATCACGGCCAGCGAGATGCGGCCATAATCGGCGTCGGTGCAGGTCTGCATCACGCGCTTGAGTACCTCGTAGGGCAGCACCTTGTCCGCCATGATGGTGATCTCGCGCTCCTGCGCGGCCTTCTGACTCATGTCTGCGCCGATCAGCATCGGGCGCTTGAGCGCTGCGGACAGCGGTGCGATCAGCGCCTCCCGGTCCGCCTGGATCTGCGCAACGGAGGTGATGTACTCGCCCTGCACGAACAGATCGGTCTTGGTGATCATGACCACCACCGATTGCTTCGGCGCGGTCTGCGCGATCGACTGTGGGATCTCGATGCCCTTGGCGTTCTGGATGACCTCGACCTCGGTCGAGTAGACCAGCAGGAACGCCACCATCACCGACAGGATGTCGATGAGCGGAATCAGGTTCAGCTGCGCATCCGCCCGGTTCCGCAGGTGATGCTGCGCCATGCGCCGCGCGCGGTTGGACATACTCATCGCTTCACTCCGGGCTGGGGTGCGGGAGCGGCCGCCGTGGAGCCTGCAGACGTCGCACCCGCTGCGGCTGCGCCCGCTGCGGCCGCGGGCTCGGTCGCCGGCGCATCACCGATGGAGATATCGGGAAACAGCTCCGCCTGCACTGAATTCATGCCCTGATTCACTTCGAACACGCGCACCCGGTCCATCACCTGCACCAGCGTGTCGTAGGGCGTGTCGGACTCGAGCAGGATCGTGGCGTCGGTCTTCTCCGGGAACTTTGCCTTGACGCGCTTGAGGTAGTCGGTGAGCGCCCCGTAGTCGTAGCCCCCCGGCGTGTTGGGGATGGTCGCGAGCGGCCCGGTGTTGCGATCGGCCACCTGCAGCAGGTCCTTGCGCACCATCACTTCCAGCTGCAGTCCGGGCGGCGGGTCGCGGAACACAGTGTTCGGCGGCGGCAGGTTCAGCTGCAGGATCACGGTGCGGGAGAAAACCGCGGTCATGAGCAGGAACGTGACCAGCACCGTGAAGATGTCGATCATGGGCACGAGCAGCAACTCGGCGGGCTTGCGCGAGTGGCGCTCGAGCTTGCGGCTCTGGTACGAGCGGCGCATGGGTCAGGGCGACTGAAATGCCATTGGGTCGGGCGAGCCTGCGGCGGCTCAGGCCGCGGCGGGCGCGGCGCTCTGCCGCTCGGTGATGGCGTTCAGGAACTTGACGGACGCCATCTCCAGGCTGTCGATGAGCTCAGTCGTCTTGGTCTGCAGCCACGCGTGGATGAACAGCAGCGGCACCGCCGTCATCAGGCCGAAGGCGGTGCAGTTCATCGCCACCGAGATGCTCGCCGACAGGAGGCTCGCCTTCTCGGCGGGATTGACGGTCGCGACCGCGGCAAACGCGCGGATCAGGCCCATGACCGTGCCCAGCAGTCCCAGCAGCGTGGCGAGATTGGCGAAGGTGGCGAGATAGTGCGTGCGCTTCTCGAGTCGCGGCACCACCTCCATCAGGCTCTCCTCCATCGCCTTCTCGATGTCGTCGCGCCGGCGTGCCGACTGAATGCGCGCGAGTCCGTAGTTGAGGATGTGGCCGATGGCCGAGTTCGACTTCGAGGTGGCCTGCGCCACCTGGCGGAAGTTGCCCTGCGCGAGCAGTGGCACGATCTCGTTCCACAGGCCGCGGTTGCGCACGGCGATGTTGGTGAGAAAGATGTAGCGTTCGATGGCGATCGCAAGCCCGACCACGAACACGATGGCGATCGGGTACATGAAGTCCCCGCCGCCCTGGAAGAAACGTACGATCAGGTTCCACAAGCCCATGGGACACTCCCGCTAAAAAGTCGGTCACAGAAGACGAAATTACCGTTAAAACTGAATGACATAAGCCCAAAAAGCTGCGATCCAGCTCTCATACCTGAGCGGCGCCTTCCCTAGGGGGAAGGTTTGTCGCTGGAACCCTGCACTGAGCCCGCCTGCGGGTGCGCGCGGTCGGGCTGCAGGGCGTCGTAATAGCGGTTTTGCCGCAGGAAAACGTCGCGATCGATGGGTTGCAGCACCTCGTCCACCAGACTGTTGGGCGGCTTGCCGACGAGATCGCCCAGGTCGGAGCGCTTCCACGGCACGATGTACAGCACCTTCGGCAGCTCGCGGTTGCCGGTGATGTCCGTGGTCTCGAGCTCGACACGATCCGGCGAGGCGCCGCGTGCGCCCCCGGCGGCGGCCTTACCGGCAGGCTTGTCCTGTCCCTTGGGCTGGCGCCCCGCAGTAGCCACACCGGCCGCAGGCGTAGCCGGCGCCCGGGCTTCGGGAGCAGGAGTGGCGGCGGGCGCCGGGGTCGTGTCGACCGCGGGATTCACATCCTCGGGGGACGGCAGCGGCTGCGGCGCGGGCGCAGAGCGGACGGCGGGATTGTCCTGAGTCGCCGGAGTCTGCTGCGTCTGAGGATTTTGCTGCGCCCAGGCAGTTGCAAGTGCCAGCGAGAACATCAGCGCGTATATCCAACGCATGATCAACCTCCTGCGGGACCGGCCGTGGTGGCGGCCTTCGGGTTCGCGGGAGCCGGTGCGGTGGCTTCCGGCTTCTTCGCCGGCGGCATTCCCAGCCGCTGGCGCAGTTCGGCGATCCAGTTGCTCACCGGCTTGTCCTCCCCCGTGAGCTCGCGATATCGGGCGAGCGCGGTCAACGCGCGTTGCGGATCCCCCAGATAGAGATCGGACACAACGCCGAGGTTCCGCCACGCTGGAGCGTATTGCGGATCGGCCTTGATCGCCTGCTCGTAGGAGTCGGCCGCGTCCTTGAACTCACCGCGCATCCGCTGCGTCACGCCCAGCTCCGTCCACGCCACCGCGCTCCCGGGCTCGCGCTCGACGCCGGTTTTCTGCGCCTGCTCGGCCTGATCGAGATGACCAGCGTCGCGATAGAGGATACCGAGATTCGCCCAGGGTGCGGCGAACTGCGGGTACTGCTGCGCGATCTGCTTGAACCCGACCTCGGCTCCCGCGCTGTTCCCGGCCCGCATCAGATTCACCGCGCGCGTGAAATCCGCCCGCGCTTCGGGCGGCACCTGCGGTCGCGGTGCGGCAGCCGCGCCCGCACCCTGGCTCTCGCCCGGGGCCGGTGCGCCCGCGGCGCTCGCTTGAGCCGGCACGGCGGCCGGCGGCGTGCCGGTCGCGGCGGGCGCAGGCTGCGGGGCGGCGGTCGCGCCCGGGGCGAGCGGGTGCGTCACGGCGGCGGGCGCCGGCGCCGGCGGCGGCGGCCCCTCGGGTCGCGTCGGCGTCGAGCTGCAGGCCGCGAGCGCTGCGAGCACGATGCAGCCCAGCGCCGGCGCGGTCGCGCGCCGGCGCTCGAGCCAGGCGCTGCTCGAGTTACTCGAGGGTCGCGACCACATCGGACACCTGCTCTGTCTTGCCGTAGCGGGCGGGCTTGAGCTGCGCGAGCGCCTCGAAGCTCTTCTTCACCCACTGGTCGTACACGCCGTCCTTGGCCCGCGCGGCGTTCAGCTCGTGCACCTTGATCGCCTGCTCCTCGAACGGGAACACCTGCTCCTCCAGCAGCGAGTTGTACTCATCCAGTGCGTCGCCCTTCAAGCTCTTCGGCCGCTCGGAATTCAGCACATCGTGCGCGAGCGTGCGGTAGAGCTCGGCCATCTCGTAGGTCGCGGCCGTGGTCACCTCGGCGACCTGGTAGTCGGCGGCGAGTCGGTAGCCATCGAGCGCCGCATCGAGCGCGTGGCGCTTGACCTCCAGGCTCTTCTTGAGCGGCGCGGTCAGGCGTACGGCGCGGAAGGCATCGCGCGCCGGCTCGGCGAGAGCGAGCTGCGCTCTGGCGGCAAGATAGTGGGTGCGGTCGGTGCGCGCCGCGCCCGCCGCGGCGTCCGCCTTGATGATCTCGCGGTACCAGTAGTCCCGCCGCGCCGTGTCGCCGCCGCTCACGGCGTAGTCCGCCAGGCGCTGGCGCGCTTCCTCCGCATCGACCAGCGGCGAGGGATTCGCGGCAACGAACTTCTCGAGCATCGTCACCGATTTGCCGGTGTTGCCGGCCTTGGCGTACAGGTCCGCCGATTGCATCAGCGCCTCGCGCTGCACCGCATGGTCCTCGGCCGGGTTGGCGGCGATGCGCTCGAACTCGGCGGCCGCCTCCCCGGGATGGTTGCTCTCGCTGTAGGCGACCGCGAGCTTGCGGGTCACGTCGGCCGACAGCGGGCTCTGCGGATACTGCCGGCGGAAATCCTCGAGCACGCTGATGGCATGATCCCACTGCTTCAGCGTGAGGAGCTGCGCTGCAGCATCGTACTGGGCGTTGGGGACGATCTTCGAGCCGGGCGCCACGCTCGCGACGCGCAGGTAGTCGGCGACCGCGCCGTTGGCATCGCCGGCCTGCTGCTTGGCGGCGCCCTCCTTGTAAACAGTGGCGGCGAGGCGCTCGGTGAGATCGGCCTGCGTCTTCTGGTCGCCGCCGGCGAGCGCCCGCGCCTGCACATAAGCCGGCTCGGCCGCGGCGTACTCGCCATCGTCGAAGTGCGACTGCGCGATGATCGTCCAGGCGATGCGCTGCTTGGCGTTGTCGACCGGCGGCTGCCGCGCGAGGATCGACTGGGCGATGCTGATGGCGCGCAGGTGATCGCCCGAGGCAAAGATCTCCTCGTCGGCCCGTGTCAGCACGCCGGCGCTGTCGGGATGCTCGGGGAAGGTCTGCGCGAACTTCACCCCGGCATCGGTGGCGCGCCGGTGCCAGGCTTGCTTGTCGGCGCCGCTCAGACTCTCTTCAGCCTTCTGGTAGCAGACCAGCGCCGCGTACGCCGCGGTGGCCGACTTGTCGTTCTTCGGATAGCCGTAGGCGGTGTGCTCGTACTCGGCGGCGGCATCCGCGTAGTCGTGGCTCGAGAACAGCGCCTCGGCCAGCAGGTAGTTGGTCGCCGCGGAATCGGGGTCCTCGGGGAAGGATTTGAGGTACGAGCGATACCAGCGCGCGGCCTCCTGGTAATCCTCGATGCGCCCGGACTTCTGCGCGCTTGCATGGAAGTAGGTCGCCACGTCCTTGAGGTTGACCTTCAGCTCCTCGACTACGCGCGGATAGTCCGCGCGCCTGCGGTCCTTCCAGAACGGCGAGTCGAAGTTGTAGTGCTCGACGAACTCGTGCTTGCCGTCGAGCACCAGCTGGCTGAAACCGCCCTTGGCGTAAGCCTCGATCGCCGCGTTGGCGAGGTTCGGCGCCTGGTCGGTGTAGGGATCGCGCGCGACGTAAGCGCGATACGTCGTGGCGGCGTCCTGGTAGCGCTGCTTGTCGACGTACAGGTCGCCGAGCTTCTGATACAGCAGGTACTCATAAGCCCGCTCGCCGTGCGCCTGCAGGTACTTCTCCAGCGACGCCGCGCCTTCGTCGTAGGAGAAGGTGATGCTCATGACGCGCAGCGTGTCCTCGACCAGCTCGCGGTCGGCGCGCTTGAGGCCGCCGAGCGGCACGCCGCCGCGACCGCCGCCGAGCGTGCCGAGCTCGTGATCGAGCACCCCGCCGAAGGACGCCAGGCCGTCCTCGGCCCGCGACTCCTTAAAGAGCGACCAGCCGTGCTTGTAGAGCCCCTGCTGGTAGAAACCGGAGGATGGACCGCGCGCGATCACCGCGGCGTAGGCCTGCTCGGCCTCGGGGTAGCGCTTGGCGGAGAACAGCAGCTCGCCACGGCGGAACTGCACCTCGGCGAGCTCGGGCGCCTTCGGATAACGCCGCACGATCTGATCGAGAGTCGCGAGCGCGGGGTCCGCCTGACCGGTAACCTCGTAGGCGCGCGCCAGCTGATAGAGCACCTGGTCGTTGCGCGGATAGTCGGGGTAGGCCTTGAGGAGCGTGGTGTACAGCCGGATCGCCTCCGCGCCAGCCAAGTCGGTGGCGGTCACCTCCTCCTGCATGCGCTGCATCTCCCCGGCATCGAGGTTCAGATCTCCGAGGCGCCGCATCGCTTCGGCGCGCAGCCGCGGGTCGGTGTTCTGCAGCTCGAGGAAGCGGCGGTAGTTCTCCATCGCCTTGGCGACGCTCGGGCTGGCGAGCGTGTCGCGCTGCACCTCGACCTGGTGCGAATTCAGATCGCCGATGGTGGCACTGGATCGGCCGCCGGGCTGCGACTGCGCCACCGCGCTGGCGCAGCCAAGCAGCGCCAGCAAGGCGAGTCCGGCTGCAGCCGCGCCTCTCACCGCGGCGTCTCCGGGGCGGGCTGCACTGGCGGCGCAGGCTGCGCCGCCGGGGCGGGCGCCGTCCCGGGCGCAGTCTTCCCGACCGGACCGTTGGCCGCACCGGCCGCGCCCGCAGCCCGATCGTAGATCGTGGCAAGAGCGAAGCGCGCCTGCACCTGATAAGCCGCGAGCCGCGACTGCTCATCGCGCAACTCCCGGACGGCGATCTGCGCCAGGTACTCGCGCTGCTTGTCCTCGAGCGCTGCCAGGCGCGTCTGCAGCGCCTCGATGCGCGTCTTGAGGGCGGCAGCGCGCTCGGCGAACTCGCCGGTGTTCTGCGGCGTGCTCTTGCGCGCCTGCTCGACGTGGATCCAGCGGCTCTGCGCCTCGCGCAACGCGAGGTCCAGGTCGCGCAGCGAGCGGTGCTCCTGCCATAGCCGCGCGTTGAAGGCGTCGTTCAGGCGGTAGTACAGCACGCCCTTGACCAGCGCCAGGCGTTCGCGCAGGTCGGCGTTGTCGGGCGTGTCCGGGGCGCCGGCCAGCGCCGCTTCGAGGCGCTGGATGCGCGCCCACTGGTCGCGCTCCTCGTCGGCGCCGAGGGCGGCGACGTCGTGCTGCGACTCGATGATGTGCAGCCGGCCGGTGAGGTCGACGTCGCGCTGCTGCAGCTGCCCGACCGCGTTCGAGGCGAGCAGCGCGTCGACCCGCGGCAAGCGCTCGGCGTAAGCGCGCTCGCGCGTGCCGATCATGTCCTGGAAGGCGTCCATGCTCTCGTCCCAGCGCCCGAGCAGGCCGCCGAGGTACTTGAGGTCGCGGTAGTTGTTGAGGCCGTCCTGGAAGTCATAGCCGGCGAGCACGGTGTACAGGTAGCGCGACTCGGGCGCGTCCGGCACATCGCGCAGCTGCTGCAGCCAGGCGCTGGGCGCGCTCGCCGCGCGGTCGCGGGCCAGCACCTGATCGAGCATGCCGCCGGCGCGCACGCGCGCGATCGCGGCATCGAGCCGCGCGTTCTCGGCATCGAACGACTGCACCGCGGACTCGTAGTACTGCACCGACTGCGCATTGGCGTTCAGCTTGCTGAAGGCATAGGGCACCGCGAGGTACGACTCCTGCACGGCCGCATCGAGCACGTCGCGGCTGCGCAGCTCCATCCACGGGTTGAGGGCCCGCTGATAGTCCCCGAGCGCGGCGTCCGCCCAGCCGGTGCCGAGCAGTGCCTTGTTGGAATACGGGCCGTTCAGGCGCACCCGCTCGAGCGCCGGGCGCGCCCCGGTCGGATCGTTGGCCTGCAGAGACGCGAACCCGAGGGCGAGGTTGGCCCGGTCACGCAGTGCGAGCTGCTCCTCGGTGCGCGCCTGCATGGTGCCGACCTGGGTGAGGAGCGGCGCGGCCTCGTTGAGGCGGTTGTCGCGCGCCAGCGCGACGCCGAGGTTGAAGCGCGCGTACTGCGACCAGGGATCGGTGCCGCGCCAGGCCTCGAGCACCCGGATCGCCTCATCGAGGCGCCCCTGGTGAATCAGCACGTTGCCGACCAGCAGCTCCCTGCGCCCCTCGAGGTCGGGGAACATGCGCCCGTTGATGCGCTGCAGAGCATCCGCGGCCCGATCCAGGTAGCCGCGCTCGTACCAGACCTGCGCCAGATAGAACCAGGCGCGGTTGCGCACCCCGCTCGGCACGTCGTTGGTGAGCAGCTGCGCGAACAGCCGTCCGGCCTCGTTGTGCATACCGAGCTCGAGATACAGCCCGCCCTTGAGCAGTGCCGCCTCATCGGCGTGATGCGGCATGCGGTTCCAGTGCTCGTAGGCCAGCAGCCGTGTCAGCGCCTCGAAGTCGGTGGCCGGCTCATTCTGGAAGTAATAGAAGAGCACGTCGCCGTAGTGCAGATCGTGGATGCGCGTCTCGGGAAGCTTCTCCGGATCGTGACGCCGGGCGCCGGCGGGCGCGGCGACGGCGAGCGCCGCGGCGAGCGCCACAGCCAGCAGAACTGAGCGCGTGCGCAAAACTACTCCCAGTCCTTGATCTCGAACTCCGGCTGCAGCTTTCTCTGCCGGTCGTCGATCTTCAGCTCCAGGTACTTCGCGCCGATGCCCTTCTCGAACTTGATGGTGGCGCCGCGCTTGTAGGGACGGTCGTTCGGGCCCTTGCCGTCGAAGAACGCCACCAGCTCGTGGGTGCCGACCTTGAGGTTGCCGACGTACAGGCGCTGCACGCCGCCCTTGAGCAGCGCCTCGACTTCGCGCGGGGTGTAGAGGTAGTTGATGACCTCCTTGTTGTCGATCTTCAGCTGCACCGAGTCGAGCGCGAAGAAATCCCCGACGTCCACCGACAGGAACACCGCCACCTGCGTATTGGCGGGGAACAGCAGCTCCTCCTGCAGAATGAACAGCTCCTTGTTGAGATCGACGGCTTCCTTCTTAAGCCCCTGTACCTGCTCGTCGAGGCCGCGGGTGTCCGCTGCCGCGTCCGGCGCCGCCGGCGGCGGCGTGGCTGCAGGCTCCTGGGGGGAAGCCTCTGGCGCGGCCTGCGATGCGGGGGCGACCGGGGGTGCGGGTCCGGCCTGCGCCGCATGTGCAGCCGGCGATACGGCTGCCGCCAGCGCGCAGCAGCACAGTACCAGCGCGGCGGGCACGATCAGGCGGCGCGGGTGCGCGCGCGGCGCGCCCGGAATGCGATCGGCATGACAGTAGGGCATGGTGGTTCCCGTCATTCGTTCAGCAGCACGCGCACCTGCTGCAGGTAAAGAGCATCGCTCGCGCGGCTGTATTCGCGCAGCACGTTGCGGATCACTCCACTGCGGTCGATGAGCACAGTCATGGGAAGACTGTCGACCTGGTAATCGCGCGCGACCGACTTGGAAGGATCGAGGAGCATGGGAAATCCAACGCGCACATCGCGCGCGTATTCCGCCGCCCGCACCGGATCATCGTCTACTCCGACGCCATACACCGCGAGCCCGGCCGAGGCGTAGGTCGCGAGACTGCGATTGAGCGCCACCAGCTGCGCCCGGCAGCCGCCGCAGCCGGCGCTCCAGAAACTGACCACGACCACCTGGCCGCGATGCTCGGACAGCCGCGCATTGCTGCCGACCGCGGCGCGCAGCGTGAAATCGGGCGCGGCCTGATTGAGGAGCCCGTAGCCGGGCGCAGCGGCAGCGGCGACCGCGCCCGCGACGGCAAGCACCAGCGCCGCGCAGCGCCCGGCGGCGATGAAGCGCACGCGTGATTTCAGGCCACGCGCCGCGTAGGCCTTCGGCCGTTGCAGGCTCAAGCGAGATCCTTCGGACTGTGGAGGCGAGCTCGCGCGCAAGCGCACGAGACCCTCGCACAGCGCACGCGAAACTGTCAACGAAGCAGCCGGTAAATCTCGCAGCGCGCCGCCCACGCCAGGCGGCGTCGGCCGCGTGCGACAGCGCGGGCGGTGTGCCCGGGGCGCGCGGCTTGGCGCGCGTCAGATGATCGGCTCGAACACCGTCATGGCCGCGAGCGCCGACGCCGGTCCCAGTCCCTGCTGCGGGAACAGGGTCTGGAACTGCGGGTCGGTGCCCATGAGCCCCATGTAGTTGAGGATGATGAGCTCGGGGATCTGGTTGACGGAGTTCGCCGCGGGGCTCGAGGTGACCACCACCGAGCCGTCGGAGCTGAAGTAGCCGATCTGCTGGCCGGCCACGCCGTTGCGCAACGCCGGGCGGCCCTTGGGGCTGTAGACCAGGAACACGGTGGCCGCCACCGAGGAGTTGTCACCCTGCCAGCCGAGCTTGTCGCGTCCGGCGGCGCTGGTGTCGACCGTGCTGTTGGCCGACAGCGAGCCGTCGCTCATGATCTGGATCATGACCGGCGTGTTCTTGCGCTGGGCGTACTCCAGCACCGCGCCGATCATCTGCCCGGCCTGGAAATTGCGGGTCTCACCGGTGGCGCGCGTGCCGTCGTGGTAGTCGAAGGAGCCGAGCGCGATGGTGCCGGCGCCGGCGTAGCCGTCGATCACCAGCTTCATGACCGAGGCGGTCATCTGCACGTCCGGGTCGGTAAAGTCCGCCGCGGTAAAGATCGGCGAGCTGCCGCTGATGATGAGCGGATCCTGCGTGGGATCGAGTCCGGCGGGACCGGCGGAAAAGATGTTAGCGGTGTTGGACGAGGCTACATAGGCGCAGCGCACCTGGTTCTTGAGCGCCGCGTCGATCTGCGCGTTGCCGGCGCCCGGGTAGAGCTGCACGCCCGGAGTGCTGCCGTTCGGGTCGGTGAGCACGCCGGTGAACTCGCTGCCGGTCGAGGCGCTGCCCTGGTAGGGGTTGACGCCGCCGGTGATGCGCGCCTGCGACTCGAGCTCGGCGAGCGCCAGCGGATCCACCGTGCCGCTCGGCGGCACCGGCGCGAGCGCGGTCGCGTCCGAGGGCTGGGCAATGGTGGCCGGCTGCAGCGCCGGGTTGACGGTGTACATGAGCGGCGCCGAGTTGCCGCCCGACACCGAAGATTCGGTGCCGATCAGATCCAGCACCGAGCCCTTGGCGCCGGCCATCGCGATCCCGTAGATCGGATTGATGGTGTTGGCCGCCGTGTCGTTCTGCGACATCGCCGGGACGACCGCGCCGTTGGTGTTGGCGGTGGTCGCAGGCGTCGTGGCCTTGGTGAGAATGCCGCGCAGAATGGCGCCGTCGGAGTGCCACAGGAGCCCGAGCGCACTGCTCACGAAGCCGGTGGCGCTCGGCACCATGTTGCCCGGCACGCCGAGCTTGTTGAAGCCGGCGGTCGAGAGGAAGTTGGCCTGGCCGCCTTGCACGCCGACCAGCGCCTCGGAGCCGACCAGATTCGCCCCGCCCGCGAGGTCGAAGCAGATGAAAGGCAGGCCCGACGAGCCCGAAGGAATGTTGCACTGGCCGTTGCCGGTCAGGGCCTGAATGTCGGTGGCCAGGCCGGCGTTGGCCTTGCCGGACCTGAGCAGGGCGCCGAGCCACGCCGGCCCGATGACCATGCCTTGTGCGCCGAGGAATCCGGCGGCGAGGAAGTCACGGCGCGTCACCGGCCGCGGGTGGTTCTCGTGCCGGAACGGTGTGCCGGGCCGGTGGGGTCTGGGGGGCGGCTTGCGAATGAGCATGGTCCTAGCGTCTCCTCATCCCCGTTACTGAAGGGTGACCACCGCGCTGCCGAGCACGGCGGTGCAGGCGGCCACGGTCGCCTGGCTCACGGTGGCCGTGGGCTCGGGCGACTGCGCCCCGGTGATCAGACTGATCAGGTTGTCGACCTCGCTCTGCACCGCGGTGGCCGAGGCCGGAATCACGTAGACGCCGGTCGTGGTGTTCATGCCGACGGCGTTCTTGAGCAGCGCATTGATGACGATGGCGCGCTGCGAGCTGCCGCTCGCCCCGAAGAAGCTCGCGGCGCTCTGGGTGAGGCTCGCATCGAGCCCGCTACCGAAGAACGCATCGCGCAGCGACTGCGACGCCACCATCTCGCTGCAGTAGGCGTTCGCGAGCTCCGAGACCGAGGTCTGCTCCGAGGCGAGGAACGACGAGATCAGCGGCGTCGAAGCCATCGACTGCTCCGAGGTGTTGAAGAGCGCGAACACCACCGGGTCGGTGATCGGGACGCCCGTGATGCGCGACAGCGAACGGTTGACGCGCTCGTAAGTGGCGACACCGTAGTCGGGCTGCGGCGTGCTATTCGGCGTCGGTGCCACGGGCGTGCCGGGCGGATCCGGCAGGAAGTAGCTGTGGCTGCCCAGCTGGTCGAACTGCAGGAAGAACAGGTCGTTGGCCGGGCCGAGCTGCACCGGGATCACCGTACCCTCCGGCGACAGCAGCTGGCCGTTGGTGGCGTTGTAGTTCGAGCCACCGAGCGTCGTGTTGATCGTGGAGAACGACTGTCCGGTGGGCGCCAGCTGGCCGTTGACGCCGATGCGGATGTCGGCGAGCGACAGGTTGCCGGGAATGGTGGCGTTCGCCGCCAGGCTGATGAACTTCGGCTGGTAGAACAGGTAGCTGTAGTTGTCGTACTGCATCGCCGTGAACAGGATGTACGACTGTGCCACGCCGGTGAGCTGGCTCACGCCGAACAGCAGGTAGTACTTCTGGCCGACGCCGGCCGCGAAGTTCTGCGCCACCTGCGCCGGGGTGAGCGCGGTGTTGTAGATGCCGAGGAACTGGATCAGGCCCTGCCACTGGCGCTGACCGGTGGTCTCGTTGCCGAGCACCAGCGCGAAGGTGCTGTCCCAGTTGGCGAGCGAGCCGCCCGGGGACGGGTCCTTGTCACCGGTCCACACGCCGTTGACGTAGATCTTCTGGCCGTTGATCGGATCGTAGGTGAGCACGATGTGCTGCATCGCCGCCTGCGCCGCGCCGTTGGCGGTCGTGGTCACGAGCGGCGGCGTGCCGGCGGTGCTGGTGGAGCTGCTGCGCGCGAAACCCTCGTACTGCTCGGCCGCCTGGCCGAGCGTCATGTTGCGCGTGGTGTTGCTGCCGGAGTAGCTGACCAGCCAGGCGTTGGTCTGGGTGACGTTGGCGGGCGCCGCCCATACCTCGATCGAGTACTCGCCGGTCGACTGGATCATGTTGGCGAATTTCTGGCTGGAGCTGGTCGAGGCCTGCGCGGCGCCCCCCTGACCGAAACTGAGGCCCCAGGCGCTCGACCAGGTGACGTTGCCCGAGAGCGTCAGGTCCGCCTCGGGTGTCACACCGCTGGTGTCGTAGGCGGTCGAGCCCTCGCCGGTCTCGAACATGTACTTGGCGATGATCGAGCCCTCGTAACGGCTGCCGCCTGCGGCGATCGTGCCCTGAGTGAGCGTGGTCGCGTTCGACACCACCAGGTTCGGATTGATAGGCGTCACCGGGATGCCGTTGGCGAAGGCGGTAATGGCCGCGAGCATCGTGGCGGCGCTTCCCGGACAGTCGGGCGCGCCGTTCGAGGTCGGCGTCGCCCAGCAGTGATGGAAGTCGTCCGCCAGGCGCTGGTAGAAGCGCGACTGGTTGGGCTGCGCCAGGTCGATCTTCGGCTGCGCGGCCAGGTAGGCCGCATCGATGTCGGCCGGATTCGGATCGGCGAAATACGGCTGCTGCGGGCTGCTCGAGCTCGGGTTGTGGCAGCCGGAGCAGAACTTGGTCACCAGCGGGTAGATCGTGCTCTGGTAGCTCGGATTACCGACGGTCGGATCGGCGGGGAACTGCTTGCCGCCCCCCGCTGCCTGCACCGGCGGCGGCACCAGCGTCACGCTGGTGAGGGAGGCTGAGCCCTGGCCGAGCCAGTTCTGGATCCACTGCAGCATGGTCGCGGCGCACGCCGAAGGATCCGCCACCCAGCAGTTGTGGCCGCCGCCGACCCTCAGCACCAGCGTCGACTGGCTCGGATTGGTGAGGCTGACCAGCGGGCCGGCCGCCTGGTAGGCGAGATTGACATTGTCCGAGCGCGC
>Ga0070761_10001075_pt1 | contig 17155 bp, 14 predicted proteins | sample HubBroMetageREF1_FD_66724 | JGI IMG/M metagenome (GOLD analysis project Ga0070761, IMG submission 66724) | Reference soil microbial communities from the Hubbard Brook experimental Forest, New Hampshire, USA - Hubbard Brook CCASE Soil... | ecosystem: Environmental > Terrestrial > Soil >... | reverse complement strand
CAACATTCCGCAGCATTTCCCGACATTGGGAAGAGTAAGTGGCATTGGGCAGGGTGCCTGCGCCACATGGGTCGGTCAATACCCTTCATCCCGTAGCCGCTCGACCGTCAGCCGCGGCTTCAACTCCAGGTTGCGAATCAGTTTCTCGACATGCTTGGCCAATATATCGCACTCGATATTCAACCGGTTTCCCGGTTGATAAGTGCCCAGCGTAGTGTTCTTGTAAGTGTGCGGAACGATAGTAACCGACAACAGATCGCCTTCGAGCGCCGCGATCGTCAGGCTGATGCCGTCGATGGCCACAGAGCCCTTGTACACCAGGTACGGATCGAGTTCGGGTGGGAACCGCACTTTCAGCCACCAGTTCTCGTCGCCCAGCGCCTCCAGCGATAAGAACTCGGCGGTAGCGTCCACGTGGCCCTGCACGATGTGCCCGCTCAGGCGGCTGTCCGGCAAAAGAGGCCGCTCCAGGTTGACGCGCGAAAGCGCGCGCAATGCGCCCAGATTGCTGCGCTGCAGAGTCTCCGGCGCCAGGTCGGCCGAGAACGATTCCAGATGCACTTCCACCGCGGTGAGACACACGCCGTTCACCGCGATGCTGGCGCCCTCGGTCATGTCTTCCAACACCTTCCGGCAATGGATCTTCAAGCGCGCGCCGGCCGCCCGGCTTTCGACGGATTCCACTGCGCCCATCTCTTCGACGATCCCAGTAAACATTCAGCCTTCTTTGACGATATAGCCTTCCACGGCGAACTCGTCGGGAGCGATGCGGTGCAACTCGGTGCGGTGGATGCGGATGGCGTCGGCGCGCCGCCGCCTGCCCACGCCGCCCGCCATGGACAACGATTCGAGTCCGCCCAGAATCTTGGGCGCGTAATAGAAAAAGACCTTGTCGGCCACGCCCGTTTCGAGCGCGGCCCAATTCACCTTGGCGCCCGCCTCGATCAACACCGACAGGTACTGGCGTTGCGCGACTGCGTCGATGGCGGCGCGCAAATCGGAACGCCCGTCGCGCCCATCCAGAGTCAGCACGCGGACGCCGTGCTCCTCCAAGGCCTTGCGCCGTTCCGCCGGCGCCGCCGAAGTCCCCACCCCCAGCACATCGCCATCGGCGCTGCGGACCATCTGCGAATCGAGCGGCAGCCGCAAGCGCGAATCCAGGATGATGCGCAGCAGAGGCCGGCTGCGCGGCAAGCCGGAGCGATCCGTGAGCAGGCAGTCGTCCGCCAGCACCGTTCCGATGCCGGTAAGAATCGCGTCGGAGCGGTGCCGAAGCAACTGCACGTCCGCCCGCGCTTTCTCGCTGGTGATCCAGCCGCGGTTATCGTCCGGGGCGGCGATTTTGCCGTCCAAAGTCAGCGCGGTCTTCAGCGTCACGAGCGGCAGTCGCGTGCGCATGAAGTGCACGAAAGCCTCGTTCAGCTTCTCAGCTTCGGCGGAGAAGGCGGTGGCGATGTCGGCCTGGATTCCGGCCGCGCGCAGTTGCCGCAGGCCGTCGCCCGCTACCAGCGGATTGGGGTCTTCGAGCGCCGCCACCACGCGCGCCACGCCGGCTTCGATGAGCGCGGCTGTGCACGGTCCCGTGCGCCCGCGATGGCAGCAGGGTTCCAGATTAATGTATAAAGTGGCCCCGCGGGCCCGCTCGCCGGCCTCCCCGAGTGCAAGGATCTCAGCGTGCTTCACGCCGGCCCACGTGTGGAAACCGCGTCCCACGGCTTGCCCGTCGCGCACCAGGACCGCGCCCACCAGCGGATTGGGGCTGGTTTGGGCGTCGCCCTGGCGGGCCAGGTCCAGCGCCTCGCGCAGATACCCCGCGTCAGTTTCCTGTTCTGCGATGTTCATTTTTCGAAAAGGGATGCGATGAACTTCTCGGCGTCAAACGGCAGCAGATCGTCTGCCTTCTCCCCGATGCCCACGTAACGGATGGGGATGTTCAACTCGCGCGCGATGGCGATCACGATGCCGCCTTTGGCCGTGCCATCCAGCTTGGTCAGCACGATGCCGGTCACGCCCGAGGTTTCAGTGAACTTGCGGGCCTGCTCCAGGCCGTTTTGGCCGGTGGTGGCGTCCATTACCAGCAGCACTTCGTGCGGCGCATCCGGAATCACGCGCGCGGCGGTGCGGCGCATTTTCTCCAATTCGGCCATCAGGTTGGTCTTGGTCTGCAGGCGGCCGGCGGTGTCCACGATCACGTAGTCGGTTTTGCGCGCGCGCGCCGACTGCAATGCATCGAAGAGCACCGCGCTGGGATCGGAGCCCTGCTGCTGACGGATAACGTCGGTGCCTGTCCGCTGGCCCCAGATTTCCAATTGCTCGATGGCCGCGGCGCGAAACGTATCGGCGGCACACAACAGGACGCTGCGCTGCTCGTTACGGAAGCGATGCGCGAGTTTGCCGATGGTCGTGGTTTTGCCGGAGCCGTTTACGCCCACCACCAGAATTACGGCGGGCGGCTCGGCCACGCGCGGCATGGGGCGCTCGGAGGCTTGGAGGATTTCGAGCAGGTGCTCGCGAATGAGCCCTTCCAACTCGGCGGCGTCGCCTACCAGCTTGCGGTCCACGCGCTCGCGGATGCGATCCAGAATTTCCTCGGTGGTGCGCACACCGATGTCCGAACCGATCAGCGTGAACTCCAGCTCGTCCAGCAGATCGGCGTCGATCTGCTTGGCGCCCTGCAGCATGTCCTCGAGGCGCGTGACCAGACCCGCGCGGGTCTTTTGCACACCGCTCTTCAAGCGCTCCAGGAGTGAAGGCTCTTGTTCGACTGAGCCGAATAGCGTTTGAATCATTTTGGACTATGGCGTGTTCCGCCGTTTATGCGACTATTGTAGCAATCATGGAAAAGGTAGCGATTTTTGGCGCAGCCGGACCGATCGGCCGGTTTGTGGGCATGGAATTGGATCGCCGAGGCATCCCGTTTCGCGCCGTGGGGCGCACTGCAAGCAAGCTCGCTGAGACGTTCGGCAAGCTGCCGCATGCCGAGGTTGTAGCCGCCGATCTGTCGGATGCTGGCGGGGCCACGCAGGCGGCGCGCGGCGTGGATACCATCGTCTATACCCTGGGTGTCCCGTACACCGGCTTCCAGCTTTATCCGAAGCTGATGCGCGTGGCCGTGGAAGCGGCGGCGGCCGCCGGAGTTCGGCGATTCGTGCTGATTACCGGTATCTACAGTTACGGCATCCCCCAGACGCAGAAAGTGGCGGAAACGCATCCGCGCGTGCCGGTGGCGGTGAAGGGGCACTTGCGCAAGGAACAGGAAGATATCCTGATGGCCGCGGGCGAGCGTGGCCCGCTGCGCACCATGGTAGTGCGGTTGCCCGACTTCTATGGATTGTACGCCGATAACAGCCTCGCCAATCCTATCTTCCGCGCGGCGCTGGCAGGCAAGACCGCTAACTGGCTGGGACCGGTTGGCCCGCTGCACGAGTTCGTGTTTGTGCCGGATGCGGGCCCGGTGATCGCGGAACTGGCCGCGCGCGACGATTGCTACGGCGAAGCCTGGAATTTCGCCGGCCCGGGTGAAATCTCCACGCTGGCCTTCATCCAGAAGGTCTACCAGGCAGCCGGACGCGAGCCGAAATTCCGTAGCGCCGGCCGCACCCTGCTGAGCGTGATGGGGTGGTTCAATCCGTTGATGCGCGAATTGCCCGAGATGCTGTATCTGCAGGAGACGCCCGTGCTGCTGGACGATGCGAAGCTGAGAAGCAAGCTCGGGCCGATACACAAGACCAGTTATGACGATGGCATTCGGCTGACGCTCGATTGGATGCGAGGCAAATAATCCTGTTTTTCCGTGTAATGATTGGCCGGCTTTTTGCACTCTATTCGCATGAACCCAACGAAGCCTGGTACACCAAGCGTTCCTCCGGCGGCCAAGAAGCCGCCAGCGGCAGCTCCTAAGCCGCCGTTGCACACCGCGATCCTGAAGCTTCCGCCCACCGATGTGGCGGCGATGCGCAAGGAACTCGCCAACCACACCGTTACGGTGGCGCATTTCGGGCCCGCGTTTGCCAAGATTGCAGCGCAGAGCCCCCAACACGCGGCCACTTTTTCCGCGGCCTATGCGCGCAATCTGGCTACCTCGGAGGAGGTCAGTCATTTCTTCGGAACCGTAGCGGTGGCCGCGCCTGCCGACCGGAAGGCCATCGTGGTGGCCAATCGCGAGAACCAGAATGGCATAGGAGTGGTCCACGCGGTGGGGACCTTGCCCGACGCGCAGGCCGAGGCCATCATGCGGGATTTTCTCCTGGAAGAGAATGCGTCCGTGAATCTGAAGGCCATCGACAACCTGGGCGAATGGTTCGCGGGGGCAGGCGAGGCTCTGTTGGCGGCGCATTTCCCGCTGCCGGAAACGGCCGCCGCCCATGACGGATTCTTGGACAGTGTCGGCAACTTCTTCAAAGGCGCCGCGCAAACCGTCAGCCACGCCGTCCAGACGGTGGGTAAAGCCGTGGGGAGCGTTCTAGGCGGCATCGCGAAGGGTGTCACGCACATTGTCGGCGCCATCGCCACCTGGACCGTAGACCAGACAAAGAACCTGATTCACGGCTTCCTCCAGGCTGGCCAGACCATTGCCGGCATCGTTGGCAGTGCGGTCCAGGCAGGTTACGCGGCCCTTAAGAAGACCCTGCAGGGAATTCTGGCGCTGGGACGCGCCGTAGGAGAAGTGTTGCAATCCGTCGCCCATCTCGCGATCGACGTGATTGCCAATACGCTGCGCGCACTGAAGGAGCTCGGTCAGCAGATCGCGTCCGTTTGCGCATGGCTGGTGGGCAAGGCCTTCGACGTAGTGAAGAATATCGTGCAAGCCATGATTCACATCGGCGAAAAATTGGCCGACATCCTGGCGGCGGCGGTGCGTTTCGGAGCCGCGCTGGTAAGCGATACCGTGAAGGCCCTCATAGCCGTGGGCCAGGCTGTCGGGACCATCCTGGTAGCCGCGATCACGCACCCCGGCGATATCACGCAGGCCGTGGTGGTGGCCTTGCAGCACCTTGGACAAACCGTGGAATCGCTGCTGAATAGCGTAAAGGCGCAGGGGTTGCAATTCGTGCATGCGGTTACCGTATCGATTGCGAAGATCGGCACGGAATTCGCGCAACTGGCTGCGTATTTGGCCACCGCCGCGGCGGATGTGACCAAAGAGATCGTGAATGCGGTCATCAACGCCGGCCGCAAGATCGGCGACCTGATCTTCCACGTGGCACAGTCCGCAATTGCCACGGTGCGCAAGATCGTGCAGGCGGCCTTCGAGCTCGGGCAGAATATGCTGCAGGTGGTTCGCGGCCTGTTGGATGTGACCGGCAACTTGCTGGTGGCATCGGTAAAGGCGATCTTCGAGTTGGGCAAGACCATGGCGGACTTTATCCGCGCGGCGGTCGCCAACAGCATCGATCTGGCGGAGAGCCTGATTGCTGCGGCCGTGCAGGCGGGAGAGGCTGTGGCGCAGGTTTTCGCGGCGGCCATGGCGGAGGGATTGCAGGTTTTGCAGCGCGCTCTGCAGGGCGTCTTTAAGCACCTGGGACCCATCGGCGCGGCGCTCGATTGGATCCTGGCTCAAGCCCAAAACGTGACCGCGATGGCTTGGAAAGCCGTCGTCGACGTCTTGGATACGGCCGGCCGCGGTATCCACCAGATCCTGGACTGGGCAAAAGCCAAGTCGAACCAGGCTCTCGGGCTGGTCGTGGCCGCGCTGCACGGCGCCGGCAATGTCCTCGCCCAGATCCTCGATTGGGCGAAGACCGCGGGGGATGCCGCCATTGAACTCGTTAGCGGCGCTCTATTGCGCGCCGGGCAGACCATAAACGACATTCTGCTCTGGGTGGAGAAAAGCGCTCTGGGGGCCTTACAGACCTTCGTCAAAGCCTTGCTGGCCGCCGGCGCGGCGGTCGCGGACCTGGCGATCTGGGCCGTTTCGCGTACCGTTCAGATCGCCAAGGATGTCGTCACGGAACTGCTGGCCAGCGGAGCTACTATGGCGCAACTGGTGGCGGACACGCTGGCGCATCCGGGTGACTTCACCAAGAACCTGATGGCGGCATTCGGCGAAATCGGAAAAACCCTGAAGGAGATGGTCGAATCGGCCATCGTGCAGCCCGCGGAGGATGCCGCGAAGCGCGCGCTAACCACTTTGAAAGAACTGGGCAAGTCCGCGCTGGATGTGCTAAAGGCGGCGGCCGAACTCGCTGGCAGCGCCCTAGGTACGGTCTTCACGCTGATCCTTGAATGGTTTCCCGGCTCCTACCGGCCGCTCTCAGCCACCGAGCTTGCGGCGGGAACGGTCGTGTTCGGCAACTCCGTCCCGCTCGACCAGGTGCGCCTGGCGGTTCTTTCGATCCCTGTCGATGTGATCGAGTGGATTGAACAGGAAGTTACCGGGCAGCAGGGGCGGGCCTTCACTACCATGACACTCATCAACTTCCCCTCCTGGGAGAATCTCATTACCGATACTGTGGTGCATGAACTGACGCATGTCTGGCAAAACTTCCAGGTCGGCCCCATCTATATGGTGGAGGCGATCGAAGCGCAGATGTCCAAAGCTGGGTACAACTATGGTTTCACCGACAATGCCACCGGATGGACTAATGGAGAAGGAGGCCAACAGGCCCTGATCGCCGCAAATGGTAATTTCAATTCGTTCAACCGGGAGCAGGAGGCCATGATCATCCAGCATTACTGGGTACGGCGCTACGGACCCGCTACTGAGCAGGCGGAGTATACTGAGTGGCAACCGTATGCCGACATCGTGCGCGGGGCGCGGGCTGCCGTGGCGTAAATGCTGGAGCATCAGCCGGCAACCTGGGTGGTGGCGGGCACTACCGATGCCCGCCGCCGCATCGGTCCACTGATTGCGGCGCATCGCAACTACCGGGCGGTGCGCGAGGTGGATCCGTCCGTCTTCTGCGATGCCGATCTCGACGATGCAGCGGGTGCGCTGATCGTGGGAGATTCGCGGAACTCCCCGCGTTCGGCTCTGCCGGGCCCGTTTCTGCGGGCCCGGAACGGGCGGCGGGTTGCCGCCGGCTGGCTGCCTGACATCGGCGAACGGTTGGAGATCTTCGCGCACGCCGCGGCCCTCGTGCAGATGCGGCAAACGCCGGAGGCGAACCGCGGTCCTTTTGTCCTGCTGGGCGGGAGGGAAGAGCGGGCGCTCGATTTGGCTGGCCGTCTCGCGGACGGATTGGCCGGTACGGCCCCTGTATTTCAGTGGACGGCCGAGCGCATCCGCAGGACGGATCTGACAGCCGCATTACAGGGCGGAGTGGGAGCGGCGTTCTACGTGGGGCGCGGTGTTTCGGCCGGCTGGGCCGCGTACGGCGGCTTCGATGCGGGCGATGCCAGGCTATCCTGCGGACGCCCCATCGGTGCTGTATTCTCCCTAACCTGCTCCGTGGCTAGCCGTTCCGGGACAGAGTTGAGTTTTTGCGAAGAGATGGTTCTGGCAGGGTTTTGCGCAGCCGGACTCGGCGCCGTGGGACTTACTCTGCATCGCCACAATGTGGGACTCGGTCTGGCCGCCGTGCAGGCATTACGCAACTCGACGACATTGGCCGATGTCCTGCTTGGGCCTGGTATTCCGCCGGCGCCGTTGAGCCGCTACCGTATCGTCGGCGATCCTCTGGCGCCGTTGATCGGCGATGCGCTTTCGTTGGAGAAAGCGCGGCGAGTCTTCGCACCGGCTCCGGATGAGGTCTTACCGATAATTCCGCTATCTTCCTGGTCATAGCCTCATGGCTATGCGCCGGCAACGCCAGTGTTACTTTGCGCCCAGATAGTAGCCGGGCCGCGTACGAGTCTTCACGTCCTTGCGACCGGCGATGATCACAGAGATCGTATGGAAGCCGGCTTCATCCTTGTTATTGGGATTGTAAGTGATCATGTACTGGCTGTGCAGGTCCGCGCCGAGGCGCTCGATGGCGTCCTCGAGGCCCCGCTGCCGCATGAAGCCGAACTGCTCGCCGCCGGTCCCCTTAGTGAAGACTTCCGACGGATTCTGCTTGAAAATGGCCTTGGCGTCCTTGAAGACTTCCACCATCGCCGGGACGAATTCCGCGCTGCTGCCCAGACTGCCTGTCGTCTGCATCACGGTATTGGGAGTTTGTGGGACTCCCGACGGCATCGGCGTCATGGCGGGTGGCCGGTTGTCGATATATCCCGGGTCCTGCTTGGCCATCAGGGTCGTCACCATGCGCGAGATGTCCACAGTATAAACGTCGACATTGGACAGTTGGACGAAGATCAGCGTCTCCTTCAGGCGCGCCTCGCTGGATTTGTCGCGCGTTTCGCTCACTAGCAGGATAATCCGGCGGTGATTCTTGGGCCGGGTGCGTAACATGCGTGCGCCTTCCTCTACCGCATCGATCATGCGGTTCTGGCTGCTGCCCGCATGAATCTGCTTTAGCGCCGCGGTGATCTTGCCGGAATCGGAAGTGAAATCCTGCATCAGCCGGATGCGCGAATCGAAGGCCAGCACGGCCGCTTCGCCCTGATCGCCGATCACGATCGGCTGGATCATGTCGCCGATTTTCTGAATCTTTGGCAGCACGGATTCCACGCTATCGTTGGCCTCCACCGCGATTACCAGGGAGATGGGCGGGAAGGCCACGTCCACGTGGATATCCTGCTCTTTATCGTTGTCGAATAAGTGGAACTGATCGGGTCGCAGGCCGTCGACATTATCGCCGTTGCGATCCACCACGCTTACCGGGGTCACCACCACGTCGACCGGCACTTTGATCGTGTACTGGGCGGCGTCCTCGGCCGGTTTGGCGGAGTCCTGCTGGCCTTGCGCGAACAGAGTGGCCGCGAGCAGGCCGGCCAGTAGCCATCGAAGAGTCATGCAATTCCAGACGTTACGGATTTCCAAAACGTTGCGCATCCCGATGCTCCGTGCGGCCTCCCAGCAAGTCGAGCACATGAGGCACTAACTCTACGATAGCATCCAATGACTCCACCGCGCCCTTGGGCGAGCCCGGCAAATTGACGATCAGCACGTTGCCGCGAGTGCCGCCAGTGGCCCGTGAGAGCGCTGCCATGGGCGTGGAACGCGATCCGCGGGCGCGCATCAATTCGCCAAGGCCGGGAATCTCCTTGTGCAATATCGTACGTGTGGCTTCCGGAGTAACATCTCGCAGTGCCACGCCCGTGCCGCCGGTGGTGAAGATGGCGGACACGCGCTGGCTGTCGGCCAACTCTGCCAGGCGCCGCTCAATGAGCGCCGCATCGTCCGGGATGACTTCGGTCACCGGGACGCCCCAGCCCAACTGTTCGAGTCTCTGGCGCACGGCCGGGCCGGAAACGTCGGCGCGCGTGCCGCCATGCACCGAATCGCTGATGGTCAGCACCGCCGCATCGATCATGATGCGAGTGTACCGCAAGCGCCTGTCAGCAATCGGAAGGCGCGCCGCGCCACAATCAGTTCTTCGTTGGTGGCGAGGGCCATCACCGCCACGTGGCCGTTCGATACGACGCGATCGCCGTTGCCGCCTTCGTTCAGGCCCGGGTCGAGCGCGATCCCCAAAAATTCGAGGCCTTTGCAACAAGCCGCCCGTAGCGTCGGCGAGTTCTCGCCAATGCCGCCCGTAAAGGCCACGGCGTCCAGTCCGCCCATGACGGCGGCGTATGCGCCAATCGTCTTCTTCACCTGGTAGACGAAGACCTGTAGCGCTTCGGCGGCGCGTACATTGCCCGCGGCGGCGGCGTATTCCAGATCGCGCACATCGCCGCCTTCGATCCCCGAAAGACCGGCTAGCCCACCGCCTTGGGCGAGTTGCTCCCGCACCTGTCCACAGGTCCAGCCGTGGCGCTCCATCATGAAGAGCACGGCGAAAGCGTCCAGATCGCCATGGCGCGTGGCATTCTCCAGGCCGGATTGCGGCGAGAAGCCCATAGTGGCGTCAATGGACCGGCCGCGGTCGATGGCGCACATCGACGAACTGCCGCCCAAGTGGCAGCTTACCAGGCGGGTCTGGCGGCCTAGCAGCGCGGCGGAGCGCTCGGCCACGTACTGATGCGAAGCGCCGTGGAATCCATACCTGAGCACGCCCTCCGCGCGCCACTCGGCGGGCACACCGTAGAGACGCGCGTACGCGGGCATGCTGGCGTGGAACTCCGGCTCAAAAGCGGCCACCAGAGGGATGCCCGGCATGCTCTCGCGGAAGGCCCGAATCGCCGCCAGATAGATGGCATTGTGCGCCGGGGCGGCGGGCAGAAACTCGTCCAGCGCGAGCAGCACCTGGTCGTCGATGACGTGCGTGCCGCAATATTGCGGTCCGCCATGCACGGCTTTGAAGGCCACCGCATCCACCTTAACGCCGCCTGCGCCGATCTGCCCGATGGCCTCGCCGTAATTGCGCACGCGCTCGAAGCGGCCGCGGCCGAGCACTTTCTCGGAAGGCATCTCCAGAATCTGGTACTTCAGCGACGTGGAGCCCAGATTCGGGACCAGCAGGTTCATTTGACGCCGTGATACTGAGTTCGTATGGCGACCAGATTCTTGTTGGCCTGCGCCTGAAACCGGCTGCTCACGGCCGCGCACGCCTTAAAGAAAGTATAGGCGTCCTGGATTTTCTCCATCTTGTAATTGGCCAGGCCCAGATAAAAGAGCACCTCCGTCTTCAACGCGACGTTGTCTTCGGCCAGCGGCAGCGCTTTGCGCAGTTCCTGATCGGCCGGCGCCAGCTTCCCTTGGTTGAAGTACTGTTCGCCGTTCGTGGAATAGGCATAGACCAGAATGGTGTTCTTACGCTTGGTCCAGTCCGCGTCGGCGACACCTTCGGGCTTGGGCTTGGAACTCATGACCTCGACGAGTTTGGCGCAATAGGTGTGCACCTTCTCGCCGTCTTTCTTTTTGGCGGCATCGTCCGCGAGAACCAGCAGCATGTCTTCGCTGGGGTTTCCGGTCGCCGCCACCTGCTGCGCCAGGGCCACCGCCTTATCGGTGGCGCCGGACTTCTGATAGGCGACGAACAGGGTATCGACGGCTTTGGCCAGATACTCGCTCTTGGGATTGCGCTGTTGCAGGGCTTCGATCAGCGCGGCCTGCTTCTTGGGGTCGGGGGTTGCGACCGCCATGGCGTACAGCGAGTACTCGGTGTAGGTGTTGACTTGGCGGGCGTAGTCCACGCGCGCCTTCCAATTCTCTACCTCGTCGGCATCCGTCGGCTGCGGTGAGGCGATCACCTTTTGCGCCAGTTCGGCGGTTTTGGCGGACCATTTCAAGACCAGGTCGGGATCCTTCTTCAGTTCGGCCGCCTTGAGGGTCTGCTGGGCGTCTTCCACGCATGCCTGAGGCATGCCAGCCAACTTTTCGCCCACGGCCAGCGCCTTATCCGCATCACCCGCCTTGACGTAGGCGTTTAGCAGTTGCTCATAGACCCAACCGGCAGCCTCGTGCTGCGGATATTGGCTGACGAACTCCTCCTGGATCGCCAGTTTCTTGGCGGCATCTTCCTCCAGTCCGGCTTTCTGGAGCAGTTGTCCCTCCGGCGTCGTGCTGTTGATCTCCGTGAGTTTGTGACATTGCGTCCATCCGGGCGCGGCGGCGAGCGCTAGGGCGAAAAGGGCGGCGATGGTTTTCATGGGACCTCCCTGAAGTGGGGAATATTAACACAATTTGGGGCGGACGGCGATCAGCCTTCTTTTTCCACTTTTCCACAGGGGGACTGGCTGGATGCCCGGTCTCTGCTAAAATCGACTTGGGCGCGTAGCTCAGGCGGATAGAGCATCTGCCTTGGGCGCATAACGGTCGGCTTCCAACGGTTCTTTCGATTCTCTACACTTTCAGTTTTTTCAACAATTTGGGGAATCTGCTTTTCGCTCGAAGCTAACTCCAACACCTCCAATGAGAGGAGTTTCGACACGGTTTTGACACGGTCGTAGCAGGTCATGCAGCCCGACCGGGTTCCACGCGCTTAATCAGCTTCGCGATCTCGCCTGGAGTCGCTCCAATAGCTAACAGCGACCGCATCATCAAGTCGACGGTCACTGACCGGTCCGCCGCTTCCATCTTGGCAACACGCGACTGGCTGGAACCCAGTTGCTCCGCCAGAGCGGCCTGAGTCATTCCATGTTGCTCCCGCAGTCGCCGGACCCCAGCGGCAAGTGCCAACTTCAATTCAACGAACTGTGCTTCCTGCGGGTTAAGATTGAGGAACTCAGCCGTGTCCCCCACGGTCCACCCTTTCCGTTGCAATCGTGCCTTCTTAAGGCTGTTCATTTCCGCTTCCTTTCGCCGCCTGAAGCTACCCGGATGTAAGCTGCAAGGCGTCTTTTACAACTTGTCAAAACCTCGTTTGGTGTCGCCGCAGTCTTCTTGCTGAACACCTCGAGGATCACCACGGCGTCGGTAGCAACGTGGTAGACAATCCGCCAGGTTTGGTTCTCGTCGTTGACACGGAGTTCATGGCATTGCGAGCCAATTGATGGCATTGGCCGCGAATGCGGCAGACCGAGACTCTCCCCTTTCTGCAATCTGCGCAGCAGGAATCCGGCTTCGACCCGAGCTTCGGCACTGAAAGGGGGCGTCTTCACCTCGCCTCTCAGCCAAACCAGCGGCGTGTTCGGAGTCCGAGCCATGGTCTCTTATGTCTAATATGACATAAAGTGAACGAACCGGGTGAAGGGCGTGTGTATGGCCACCCCTTTGTGGCTACCACCAAGGTTCCGTAGGGGCGAACGAAAGCTTTCCCTTAGCGCCGGTAACGCGTGCAGCGCGAAACGCGGCGAAAAATCCTCTTGCGCGGGGATCCACAGGATTGCGCACGCCGGTCGCAAGAAAGCTGCGCACCGTGGTGTAGCTGGCGGGGACGCTCCATAGCCCCCAATAGAAAAAGGTTCTCGTTCCTCTACGTTCCGAGCCGACTGTTACTGGGTGGCGCTGTCGCGGAACCACCGGAAGACCACCGAACGCGGCAGCAGCAAGTGCCTGGGCGCCAAGTTCGGTCCGGTAAGATGCGTCGCTGGATACCGGGTTGTCGAGGCGAAGAGCATATAGTCGTTCATCGCTGGGGTCGAGTCGCAATGTCGGCTTCCTGTTGCCGAGACTGAGTTCCAGGCGGTCCTCAGCGGTGGGTTCAAATTCAAGTGCCCACGGGTGACTTATCGCGGGTAGCAACAAATGGGTATGCCGTTCGAGGAGCGCAAGAACATCGCGCATCGAAAGGACCAAATTTTGGTGTCCTGCGCCGTTGGCGGCGCAAAGCGTGGATTCATGCGCCTCGCCACCAATGTTGCAGCCCAGCCCGGCTAATTCGTCTAGTGTGCAATCGTCATCGGATTCCCCGATTCTGTCCACGAGTTCCTGGGTGAGATCCGCCGGTCGACTGACCGAAGCAAAATCATTGATCAGCCGTTTTCGAAAGGCCCGTAACTCCCTACGGACGACCTTCTCAAGAGATCCGACAGAGGAGACACCATCGAGGCTCGCGGAATAATCGCGCTTGTCAAAATAGAGCCGCGGCCGAAAACAAGGGTGTCGAAGAGAAGCCTGGTGGAGAAGCCGCAAGAGGCCGTAGGCTGCAAGAAAGCCGAACAAGTGAGATCCATCGAGTCCATGCAGTTTCAAGGAGTCCACTGCTCAATCTCCTACTTCGCTTTCGCTTGCTCGGTGATCGGCAAGCCGGAACACTGTCTCCAACCAGCAGAGTTCGAGCCATCCGTACTTAGCGATTAACGACCAGAAACGATCCGCAAGCGCGCTGTCCAACTGGTGCAGTTTGTGCGCTGACGTTACCGTTCCAAAGCAAAACGTGCCGAACGCCCCGCTCTCGTGTTTCCCAAGCGAAATGTCGACGGGCTCGGGGGCAACAACCGCTGGCGCAAACGGACGGCAGTGTCCGTGGTGGCTTGCCACAAGATGCATTACCAGATTGAGGTCGTGCGCCTTCGCCGCCGCCACCTGTTCCATCGCCGCTTCCATCATCGCCACCGACTGCACTTCGTGCCGCGTTCCTCGTGGATAGCCGCTGAGCCTCTGTGCTCTCTGGCGTTCGGCCTTGCTGGCGGCAGGTATCCCCGACTTAGCCAGAATCCTGCTCTCGTCGCGGTAATAGGTGATTTGGCTCCCACCTCTCAACATGCACTGAAAACGCAGATCTGCTTTCCCAACATCGTGAAGCCATGCAGCAAGCGACAGGTCGGCAACGAGATCATCCGAAACCCCGAGTCGGTTGGCGTATCCCCGCACACGCTCCTCGACGTTCTTAGTGTGGTCATCGAGTGTGACCTCAGAACCAACATATGGGGAATCTTCATCTTCGGTGGCTGCCTCAGTTCCTTGTTCGATCGATGTTCGACTCCACGCATCCGGCCCCAACGCATTTCGTAGCTGTTGCGTATTGACGCGCTCGCCAGTGATAACGAGCCATCCATCGTCTTCGCTGCTTTCGAGAGGAACAGAAAACGTCTTTCGGCCTCTTCCAAGCCGCTGTGCCCAGAGCCGCTTCCATCCATTCAGATCATTCACACGAGCCGCCAACTGCCGGCGTGCTGCGTTTGAATCTTCGCGATCCAGGCTCAATTCGAGGCCGAGTAGCACTCGGGGATGGAGGCGCAGCAGTGGACGGCCACGCCCCATCAGGGAGGCCCGCTCGGCGAGGTCCGAGACTTCCTGCGTAGCGACTGGATCGAAGCATCTGCTTGCTGCGTCGATGCCGCCATAGCCACTTGGAACGATTAGCGTATCTCCCGGACGGACCCGCGATGCATCTACAATCTCGCTCTTGTCACCGCGCCATCGCAACGCTCGTCGCCCGCCCGGGTTCGGGTCCTTGTCATCTTGCGTCTCTTCGTTCACGTCGAGATCCGCTGTGCTTTCGATCGCACGCGTCGCTTGCGTCAGCCATCGCCGCGCGCCGACAAACGGAAGCGAAATCGCTTCAAGGGAGGATGGTCGTGCCGCTGCCACCGCCGCCACCGTGTCGGCTACGTACTCCGATTGAAATCTCTCGTCATCGAGGTCGGCCCGCCAAATCACTTGTACATCCGCCGGCCCACTCCGGGGTCCATGGAGGAACAGGCCCGGCTCGGGAAACGTGAACGGCTCTGGGGCGGTCTGGGACCAGAGATCAAGATATGCGGGCAGGAGTGTCGGGGCGCTCTCCCTGGGTGACAGCAACTCCTCCGGCGCGTCCAGGAGCGAACGGCTTCCAAAATCGACTTTATGGCCAGCACTGGCCGACGATTGAGATGCCTTGGATTTCTTGCCCTTTCCTTTGTCTTGCTGCGTCTGGAGCCACTTGATGGTTTTTATGATCGTATCCCCATAGATTGGATCACCTTTGGCCATAACCAGTTGGCCACCTTTTCGTACGACCTTCCCGCGCTTGTCCTGCTTCGGGATCTCGGCAGCCTGATCATGAACGATCACCCCCTCGGCCTTGCTGTTGTCTTCCTCATCCTTGTATTCGCCAAGCCGGTTAAGGCGCCCGAAGCGTTGCCGCAAGCTGTCAAAGCTGGCCGACTCAGTGACCATCGCGTCAAAGTCGAAATCAGCACCTGCTTCGATGCACTGCGTACCAACGACGACGAGCTTGCCTTCCGTACCCGAGCGGCTACGCATCCCGGCGGTAATCCGGGGTTTGTAGGATGCGAGCACGTCATCGCGATCAAGCGGTCGCATTCGTCCCGTCAAGAGGATCACGTCCGCTCGTTCGGCCATCATCTTCTTCAGTTCGCTAAAGACCGAAAGTGCTGTATCGACCCGATTCACAACGGCTGCAACAACATCGTGACTTTCTGTCAGGCCCTTGGCTTCGCTGGCAACGCGTTTCGCAAGGTCTTCCCGTCCTGATACCTCCAGGATGCGCGTCGGCTTTTTTGCGTAGAGTCTTGGCCCGAGCGCGGACTTAGGTGCGAGTTCCGCGGGCGCTAGCTCAAACCTCGCCCCCTCGGCATCCCCCGGCGTTGCGGACAGGAATGCGAACTGGAACCGCTGGGGTAACCCATTTCTCCTGTGGCGTTCACGCAGCCTACCGAGCCGTTCCAACGTCTGCTTGAAAGGCTGGGAAAGATGTACCTCATCAAGCAGGATAAGTATATCGTTGCCTGCGAGTCCGGCGTGCACTGGTCGCATGCTTGGGGAAACGCCATAACCCTGTATCAGCAGCCGCGAGCCAATTTGATCGACTGTGGATGCGATGACCAGCGGCTGATCTGGTGTCCTCGCCCAGCCGTCATCTTTGGGGATACCGCCTCGGAGCGTGAACACACCGAGCGGCTCCTCATCGGGTCCAGTGAGCGAGGCGAGCGCGTCCCGCACCGCGATCACCTCGCGGACGCTTGACGTAGTGAGTGCGCTAAGCAATTTATGCCCACGCTCCGCCGCCTGGTCGACGACAACCCGCCGGTCCACAACCATTGCGATTCGGCGCGGGCACCAACGCTCCTGCGATGGAGTGGAGCTGTCAAGTGCCAAGGCGAACAGGGCGATGTCAATGCAGGTCGTCTTGCCGGAACCAGTGGGAAGGTCAAGGACACGCGGCCAAGCGCGCTCACTAACGATTTGCCGAAGGAGCCGATCCTGCCAATCGAACGGTTTCCGGCCATTGTGAACCGCCTGATGAAACGCCTCGAAATCGTCTGCGGAAAGGCTCATGACGTTGTCCCTTCCTTACTTGCCGTGAAGTCGGCAACAGGCAAGCAGAGCCCGAGTCCGAAGTAGCGGCCGGCTCCAAGCAGCACCGGGCCACGGACTTTCTCAGGAAATTCGATCTCGGCGTGGACACGCGCGCGCCTTGCCCGATCAGGTTGCGGAGGCCAGGGAGCGAAATGCCGGACGTGTTGTGCGCCGGGCAGAAGCGGCGCAAGCGAGATCGAGACATTCGATGGTCGTGGCAGACCGATCCGCTCGCACGCGTCCGCGATGGCGAGCTCTGCCTCGGTGGCCGCCCTGTGGGCAGCGCGCTCGACATTGCTGCGCAGGTTGCCTGGATGACGGTCGAGCGCGATTGGCGTAGCGGTGACGAAGTTGCGCGAGGGTTTGCACCATCGCGCTGCGTTCAGCGTGGTTCTGCTTGGCACCTCTATGCGCCGGAACCGCACTTTTATTGGTCGGCCGAGATCGGCTGGCGTACCCAGCTCGACAGCCCAGTTGTCACTAACATCTCCGCGCTCGACTTCCCATTTGGCGATCAGACGCAGGAGGCGCTCTCGATCC
>Ga0070761_10001074_pt1 | contig 17160 bp, 14 predicted proteins | sample HubBroMetageREF1_FD_66724 | JGI IMG/M metagenome (GOLD analysis project Ga0070761, IMG submission 66724) | Reference soil microbial communities from the Hubbard Brook experimental Forest, New Hampshire, USA - Hubbard Brook CCASE Soil... | ecosystem: Environmental > Terrestrial > Soil >... | reverse complement strand
CGCGACGTCGGCAGCGTCGTCCGCCGTGATCGTCCGGGCCGCTCTGCTAGCCCCCGCCGCGCCGAGCGTGAGTTCCACCCAGCTCGATGTGAACCAGAGCCTCACCGTCACCGCCGCGCTGCCCACCACCGGTACCGCTCCGTACCGCTGGCAGTGGCTCCTCTCGGTCAACGGCGGTTCGTTCGCGGACGCCACGCTCTGCGCGGTCAACAGTGGAACGGGCGGGGCGGCGTCGGGCGCGGTGACGTGTACCGTCGCCGGCGGCTCCCTCACCGTCTCGGATCGGTACGTCTTCGAACTCCAGGTGACCGACAGCGCCACCTCCCCCGAGGTCGCGGTGTCCGGAACATCGTCCGTGGTGACGGTAAGTTCCGCCCTGGCGAGCCCGCCGGTCCCCACGCTGAGCGCGAGCCGCCTCGATGTCGACCAGGTGCTGACGGTGACGGGCACGCTCCCCTCCGGTGGCAGCTTGCCGCTCGCGTGGCAGTGGCTGGACTCGGTCAACGGAGGGCCGTTCACGACCGCGTCCGTCTGCGCGACCCCGAGTGGCACCGGCGGCTCGTATGGCGAGCAGGTCACCTGCACCGTGCCGTCCAACGCGCTCGCCGCGAACAGCACCTACACGTTCGAGCTGACCGTGACCGATGGGGCCACGTCCGCCGCCTCGCTCACGTCGGGCGCGTCCCAATCCGTCGTCACCAGTGCTCCGCTCGCCGCCGGTGCGCTCACTCCGACCACCCCGACCATCGATGCGGGTCAATCGGTCACCCTCACGGCGTATCCTACCGGCGGGACCGCGGGGTACACGTACCAGTGGTACTCGGGCGCCTCGGCCGCCGCCTGCTCGGACCTTTCGAATCCGATCTCGGGGGCGACCTCCCTCTCCTACACCGCGAGCCCGGACGCGACCACCTTCTACTGCTACGCGGTGTCGGACAGCGCGTCCGCTCCGGAAACCGCGGTCTCGGGCCCGGTCGCGGTGACCGTCCACCCGGCCCTCTTGGCCCCCGCCGCGCCGACCGTCAGCTCGGCGTCGATCTCCTCGAGCCAGGGTCTGATCATCACGGGCACCCTGCCCACGACCGGGACCCCGACCTACGCCTGGCAGTGGATGATCTCCACGAACGGTGGTGCGTTCGCGGACGCGACCCAGTGCGCGGTCGACAGCGGGACCGGCGGTGCGCCCGGAGCGACCGAGACGTGCGCGATCCCCGCCGGAAACCTGGCGGGCGGGAACACCTATGCCTTCGAACTCACGGCAACCGACAGCTCCTCCACGCCGGCGTCGGTCTCCTCGCCCGCCAGCCCGGTCGTCACCGTCGCGGCGACGCCCGCGGCGGCGTTCAACTGGTTCTGGGTGTATCTGCTGATCGCGGTCGTCGTACTCGTCGCGATCATCGCGGTGCTGTTGGCGCGCCGGCGCCGGACCGTGGTCGTCGCCTCCGCCCCGATCGCCGAATGGGACGAAGGTCCGGAGTCGCCGCCCTCGGGCGCGGGAGGCCCGACCCCCCCGCTCACCCCGGCGCCCGTCCCCGTGCCCCGTCCCACTCGCCCCGTGCCGCCGCGGAGCACGGCTCCGACCAGCGGAGCCACGGGCGCTGCTCCCCCCACCGCCGCTCCGGTCCCCACTCCGCCCGCGGCCGCCCCGCCCGTGCCCGAGCCCGCGGCCCCGGAGCCGCTTCCGGGCGCGCAGGAACCGCTCCCCGAGATCGACGCGTTGATGGCCGAGCTGGACCGGATCAGCGGGGACATCACGAAGAAGCCGACGCCCGCCGCGAAGAAACCCGCCGGGTCGAAAGGAAAGTCCGCGCCCGCGACTCCCGCGGAGTCGGACGAACCGGCGGACGGATCCCCGCCGAGCTCCAGCTCCTAACCGACGAGTAACCTGAGCCTCAAGAACGGGGACGGCGTCCCCATGCCAGGCGTACCGTGCCCGCGCGGACGTACCACCTCGAGATTCGCGTCGACGAGGACGGCAATCTCGTCGGCTCCGTGCCGGACCTCGTGGGGGTTCATTCCAAAGGGCGTTCCCTCGAGGAGCTCGAGCGACGGGCCGACGACGCGGTCGCCGACCATCTGGACCTTGGTCCCGAACTTCGCGGTCGACGGAGTTTCGTGCGGAACGACGCGACCTCCGATTGACCCCGTCGCTCCGCCGTAAGTTCCATACATTCTAATACCGGAGGCTTCCATCGGCGGCCGGGTCAGCATGTCGAGCGGTTCAGCTCCCCCGTCCTATCCCGCCCCGCCGTCGAACGCGCCCGCGCCAGCGTATGGCGCTCCCCCGACCGGGCAGTGGCCCGCGACGCCCTACGCGACGGCCCCTCCGGCCGGCGGCGGCTGGATGTCGGGCGGTGGGTGGATGTCGCGGGGACCCAAGGTCAAGAGCTACTGGACGACCTTCGTCTTCGCCTTGATCTCGATGATCTTGGTCGCGGTCGGGATCGGACTGTCCTGGATCACGGCGAGCGTGACCGAAGACGGCACCACGATCACCGAGCAGTACTACATCACCCAGACCGCGTGCGGGTCGGGCGGTGGGTATTCGGCGTGTGTTACCCCGAGCAACATCCCCGGGGCGTCCTACGGGGCCGAGGCCCTGATCATCATTGGCCTGATCCTCTCGATCTTCATCGTCGTGCTGACGATCGTCGGCGCGCTCGGGCTCACCCTCAAGGGGCTCCAGATGAAGCTCATCTGGATGTTCACCCTCCTCTCGATCCCGATCACGCTCGCGGCGCCGTTCGTGTTTCTCGGCGCGACCTATTCGAACACGAGTTTCTTCGGTGCCGGCCTGTTCGCGAGCCCGAACACCGCGGGCGCCGGTTGGTACTGTGCGATCATCGGCGGTGTGTTCCTGCTGATCACGCTGTTCATGCTCCGCAAGTCGATGGCCGATCAGAAGGCGGCGGCCGCCGGGTGGACGCCCTCGTACCCGGCCGCGGCTCCGATGGCGGCCCCGGGCTACGGCTCGCCCCCGAACTACGGAACCCAGCCCGCCTACGCGGCCCCTCCGAACTACGCTACCCAACCCGCCTACGCTACTCAACCGGCCTACGGGTCGGCTCCGGCGATGGGCGGCTACGCGGCCCCCGCGGCGGCGGCCCCCGCTCCCTCGGCGGTGCCCAACTGCCCGAAGTGTGGTCAGCCCGCGACGTACATCGCGCAGTACCAGCGGTACTACTGCTACACGGACCAGCTGTACGTGTAAGCCGGGCCTCGCAGCAACCCCTTCCTCCGCCTCCCATCGAGTTCTGTGACCACGATCCGTACGGTCGCGGCCCACGAGGTCGTACGCGCCACGTATCCCCGTCCCGTGACGGAAAAGGACGAGCTCGGGATGGCCGTCGGTACGGCGATCGACGACACCCTCTCCCACTTCAGCTACGAAGTCCGGGAGGGCCGGCGAGCGAGCGTCGCCGCGATGAACCGCTGGGCGGAGGCGGTACTGGACCGTCAGTTGGAGGACGCCGACGTGGTCCTGGAAGCGCCGGTCCGTACGACGCAGCTCGAGGCGATCTCGAATGTCCTCCAGGCGTTCCGCAAGACCGAGATCATGGGGCTCGCTCGTCCGCGAAGTCGCCTGATCCTGATCAATGAGGAAGTCGGCGTGTACGCGCAGCCGGACTACTGGGACGGCCGGGACCGCTTCTTCGAGATGAAGAGCTACCTCGCGGTGCCGCCCCCGCCCGACGTGGAGCTCCAGATGCGACTGTTCCAATTGGCCTTCGCGGGGTTCCACTCCTTCCTGGCGTGCTTCGACCGGCACGCGACGCCCGTGACGACCACCATCGTCGAACTGCCCCCCCTGCCGGCGAGCGGGTCGGCGGAGATTCTCCGCACCGCGCTACGGGTGGGCCGCGAAGTCGGGCTTCCGAAGGTCCTCGAGTACGTTGACGCACCGACGATGCGGTACACGGTTCCAGCGTGACCGCTCGGTCGGGATCCTTGCGAAGAAAGAGATAGGAAGGGGTTCGCCGCGAGAGGGCTCGGGTCCCTTACGGGTTGCCCGGCCCGCCCATGGGCGGCGGAGGCGGGGCCATCGGGGCGCCCGCGGCCGCGTTGTACTGGTTCATCGGGGTGGGCGGGCGCTTGCGCGCTCGCATCACGACCATCGCCGCGACGATGCCCACAATGACGACGACCACAACGCCGATGATCAGCCAGCTCCACGGGAAGCCCGAGGAACTGGATGACGAACCGCTGACGATGCCGTTGTACTGCCCCTGGGCGCGGCTGACCGGCTCGGGGCCGGCCTGCAGGTTGACGTTCGGAGCGTTGGCGCCCGTGCCGATCGGGATCGTGGTCGCGCCCGTAGCGACGGCGGCGCCGACGAAGCCCGTGCCGGGCTCGAAGTACGCCGTCTCACTGGACGTGAGGTCGCCGATCCCCTGAGCGGGGGCGGCCGTGGCCGGCAGGATACCGCTCATGGGGTGGGCGAGCAGGTCGTCGAGGCTGCCGAACAGCCCATCGGGAATGAGGACCCAGCCGTCGGCCATGCTGAACTCATCTCCCGAACTGAACGAAACCAGGATCTCCTGCGCCGTCACCGTGGTGACCGGGTTGGTGTAGTTGTCGTACAGCGTGAACGCGCCGAGATCGGTGCCGTTCTCGAACAGCTGTCCGCTCGGGGTCACTACGCCGGACGCCCAGGATGCGTTGGTGTACGATCGGCTGTCGGCCGTGTAGGAGATGGTGAACCCGGCCGTGTATCCGCCGTGGGCCGAGTAGCTCGCGTTCGAGCTCCAGGTGTCGCCCGGCTGCGGGTTCAGAGGAACGAGCCCGAGCGGAGTGCCGAAGGCGATGCCGCTGCTCTCGTTACCACCAAAGTCGAAGTTCGCCGACTCCGAGACCGCTGGCGTGCTGTCCTCCGCGGGGGTGTTGACGTTGAAGTTCCCCGAGAAGTTGTACAGTTCGCTCGACGCCGCGTTCATGATCGCGTCCGCGGGGACGTTTCCCGGCGTGCCGGTCACCGGCGTCAGGAAGACCGTTCCGGCCGACGTGACGTTCGTGAAGCCGACGCCGTACTCGTTGCCGTTCACGGTCGCGCTGGCCGAGAACGTTTGGCAGGGGGTCGAGTTGGCGGTGAAGCACTCACTGAACGACAGGGATGCCGTCGCGCCAATGCCGGCCTGGATCTCCTCGGTGGTCTGGGTCGACGAGACGTTGGTCTGCGTGTAAATGACCGCCCAGGTGATCACGTAGTTGTAGCTGAAGGACGCACTCGAGAAGCCGGTCGTGTTGCCGGCGCCGAAGCAGGACGCGGGGGAGTTGCAGCTGTAGCTGATCGAGGCATTGCCCCCGAACGCCCACTGCTGCACCGACCCGTTCGCGGGAGTGACCGCGAGCTGCGCTGCGGCGGCGGAGTGGATCGGGGCCACGAGTACAACGCCCGCGAGTACCATCGCGAGGACCGTCCCCAGGGCCACGCCCACAGAAATTCCTATCCATCGACCCTTTCCACTATCGAGATTCGTCACAGTCGCCTCGTGCTCGAGACCTCTGTCGGGGCAGATAAAGCTAACCTTCTTCGCTCTCGGAACGTATCGCCGCGGACGGTGCCCACGACCCGTTCCCGGGGCTAGCCGGAGGCGCGCGGCAACGGGTCGGCGAGGTGGAGAAGCTGCTTCCCTCGGTTCTCCCCCGCGAACATCCGGGCGAGGGCGCGCGGCGCGTTCTCGAGGCCTTCCGAAATGTCCTCTTCCGATCGGAGCTGGCCGTCCCGGAGCCAGCCCAGCATCACCTTCGTTGCTTCCGGGAAACGGGGGACGTAGTCGCGCCCGAGGAGTCCCTCCATCCGGCCGTTCTTCATGATCAACGAGCTGTAGCCGGAAGGCCCGGGGGGCGTTTCCTTCGCGAGATACCAGGACGTGATACCACAGAGGACTATGCGGCCCTGCGGTCGAAGACGTTCGAGCGCCAGGTCGAGGACCCGGCCCCCCACGTTGTCGAAAAAGACGTCGATTCCGTCCGGGCACAGCTCGGTCAGCCGAGCCCCCACGTCCTCCGAACGGTGGTCGATGACCGTGTCCACGTGGAGCTGGTCCCGCAGCCACGCGCTCTTCGACGGACCGCCCGTGATTCCGATCACGCGGGCTCCGAGGATGCGGGCGATCTGAATCGCGATCGAGCCGACCCCTCCGGCCGCGGCCGAGACGAGGCACGTCTCGCCCGGACGCGGTCGACCGATCTCGACCATCCCGAAGTAGGCGACCATGCCGGTCGTGCCGAGGGTGCCGAGGGCGAGATTCGGCGAGACTCCGTCCGGGACCTTCTGAGTAGGGATGAATCCCGTCCCGTCGATGACCGAGTAATCTTCCCAGCCCGCCTCCCCGCGGACGAGTTCGCCCGGCCGGAATCCGGAGAGATTCGACTCGAGCACTTCCGACACCGTACCGAAGCTTTTCATTACGTGACCGATCGGGACCCCGCCCTGCTCCGGCGGCGCGCCCATCTGCAACACCTGGGTCGGGTCGAACGAGAACCAGAGGTTGCGGACGAGCGCTTGCCCCGGGCCCGGTCGCGCTATCGGCGCCGAGGCCCACTCAAAATTCGCCTCGCTGACGCCCCCGTCGGGACCGCTGCGCAAGATCCACCGTCGATTCGCTGAAGCCTTCGTGGAGTCCTCCCGCCGCCGCTCCTGCCGCCTCGAAATTGACCGTCGTGCCGCTAATGAACCTTAGCGGTGCGGGGGGCGACCTCGAGTCGAACGAGGCCGCGCACGGGACGCGGTTTTGTACGATGCGGCGTATCGGACCTCGCGATGGGTCCGGCTCCGGCGACGTCGAGCGTCGCGACTTCGGCGCCGTCCCCCCGAGCGTTCGGCCCCGGTCGCGCCCCGGCCCTGGCCGCCGCCTCGGCCGGAGTCGGCCTGTTGATCCTCGTTCTGGGGATCCTGTCGGCGCTCGTCGGGCCCCCCGACTTGTACCGTAACGCACTCTCCGGCTACGACCCCCCCTTCGACGCGATATCGGGACTGCTCCTGTTGGCCCTCTCGTTCCGGCTTCGGGAACGAAGCCCGGTCGCGTGGCTGTTTTCGCTGCTGGCCCCGATTCTCACGGTGTCGATCGCGATCCTGAGCCCGAACGTCTTCTCGATCACATCGGCGGTGGCGTCCACCGTCCTCGTCGCGGCGTTGTATCCTTCTCGGGCCGGCTTCTTCCGCGGCTCGGGCACCGGCCCGGAAGCGACCGAGCTGCTGGTCATCGTCGCGGCCCTCGTCACGATCCTCTTCGGTATGGTCGGCGCGCGCGCCCTGGGGGACGAATTCTCCCCGCCGATCCAAGGTTGGGTGGAATCGCTCTACTTCACCGTCGCCACGGTCTCGACCAACGGGGCGAACTATACTCCGATCAAGGACAACGCGCGCTGGTTCGCCACGCTCTTGATCGTCTTCGGGGTGGGAACGTTCTTATCGGCCGTGGTGGTCCTTTTTCTTCCATTCCTGGAGCGGCGACTCGAACTAATCGCGCGTCAGCTGGAACGAGCCCAGATGGAGGAACTGTCCGACCACGTGATCATCTGCGGGACGTCGGCCGAGGGACGCGCGATCGCCGACGCACTCCGCGCCCACGGCGTGCGATCTGTCCTGATCTCCGCGGACTCGGCCGCCATCGAACGATTACGGACCGACGGCTACCGCGTGCACTCCGGCGACCCGTCGTCCGAAGAAGAGCTCGGCGCCGTAGCGATCTCGCGCGCGCGCTCGCTGGTCGCGACCGGGGACTCCGATGCCGAAACTCTGCTCACCGTCATCACCGCCCGGGGCCTCCAGCCAAAACTGCGCATTGTGGCGGTGGGCACGGCCCCCTCGAGCCTGGTCAAGCTACGGAAGGCCGGCGCCGACGAGGCGATCAGCCTTGTCACGGTGGCGGCCCAGTTGATCAGTGCCGCGGCGCTCGAGCGGCGGCCCCCGGTCGATCTCGCTCCACCGTCGCGGACGAATCCCGCGCACTGACGGTCGAGGACCGCTGGTCCTTCGGAATTTCGAGAAGAAAGGAAAGAAAGGGTTGGTCTCGAGCGAACGCTCGCGTCTACGGGCAGGTGCCCACAGCCCCGCACTGCTGCGCGATCTCGGTCACGCTGTTGAGCGTGATCGTCGCGGTCGCAGCCGAGCCGAGGTCAAAGTAGAACGAGAACGTCGCGCCGCCCGCGGGCGGAGCCGCCTGCGTCTCCACGTACGAGGTGATCGTCGTGATCCCCGCCGCGGTGTTGACCGAGAACGAGAGCTCGAGCTCGGTGTTCGCGGTGGCGCCAGCGGCCTCCGTGAACTTCCAGAACTGCGAGACATCGTTCGCTACCGCGACGTTGATGCCGTAGTTCGCCGCCGCGGCCGCGAGGACCGTCGGCGTCCCGACGACGTTCGAGGCGGTCGCCGGGAGCGCGGTCGGCTGTACCGACACCCCGACGTCCGTCTCGGCCCACCATGCGATGGCGTTGGTGGCGTGATACTCTCCGCCGCCGTTCAACGCCGGCCCGGAGGTCACCGTGAACGCCGCCATGCCGAAACCGGCAATGACAGCGAGCAGGGCGAACCCCGTCGCAACGTAGACTGTTCGGCGCGCGAATCTCTTCCCCGGTTTGGTGTTGCCCATCTTCAGCCGACCTCGGCAAGAGTTGCGCGGAAGGGGTACATAATCCTCGGCCCGGGAATGAAGGTCGTAACTTGCGGATAGGACGGAACAAAACGTATATACTTGTCAATGCGCGTCTATGCGCATTCGTCACCTCAAGAGGCAGAAACGGCTCAGATTGTCGTCACGGACAAACGCCGATCGCCGTGCACGCTTGAACGGTGACCGTCATGGTCGCGATCTCGAGGCCCGTCGGAGCGACCGCCCCCGCGTCCCAGTAGAAAACGAAGGTGAGCGCGGCCACGGGGGCGCGCGCGCTCGTCTCGAGATAGGCGACGATCGTGCTGGCCGCACCCGTCAGTCCGTCCACGAACGTGACCATGAGTTCGGTCGAACGAGGCGCGGTCGTGGCTTCGGTGAACGTCCAGACGACGCTCGTCTGACCCGCGGTGCCTGCGTTGATCGAGTAACTGGCGCCCGCCAATCGGGCGAGGCGGGTCGGAGCCCCCACGGTCGTCGAGACCACGCGCGGAACGGGCGTGGGCATCGTTCCGATCACGGTCGATGACCAACCCCAGTAGGCGAGTCCGTGCTGCGTGACGTCGGAGCCCGCGCCGGTCTCGGCGCCTCCTTTCAGGACCTGGGAGCCCAATCCCGCCGCGATCCCGAGCCCCGACACTGCGACCGCGACGGCGGTCGCGAGCGCATACAACGCGATCCGACGAGAGGACGAGGACGCCGAGCTCACGGGCACGTTCCTACCGCCGAGCATGCCTCGGCAATCTCGGATTCCGAGACGAAGGTAATGCCGGTGGCGGCGCCCGCATCCCAATACAGCGTGAACGCGACCGCAACCCGAGGGAGCGTGGCCTGCGTCTCCACGTACACCTTGACCTGCGCGGAGTGCGCCACGGCTGCGACGTCATACTGCACCGAAAATGCGACCTCAAGTTCCTGGTTGGCCGGGATCCCGACGGCTTCCGAAAATGTCCAAGCTACCGCCTGGTCGCCGACGGTGCCGGCGTCGAGCAAGTATGAAGTCGCCGCCGCCGCAAGGCGCGTCGGAGTAGCGGGGAGGATACTGAGGACGACCGGTAGGGGAGCGGTCGTCGTCGAAGCGGCGACTCCGGTCTCGGGGAAATCCGGAAGCGGGCTGGCCGGGTTCTGCTCTCCGCCCGCCCCGCCGGAGTTTCCACGAATGACGAAGGAACCGACGGCCAAGCCCGTCACCAGGAGTGCGGCCACAAGGCCGATCACCAGCCACCCGGCCGGGCGGCTTACTCGAGGGTGCGATGTCGCCTGCATGGTGCGTTCAGTTCGGAAACCTACCCTCCTTCGGCCCGCCGTCTCCGGGAATTCGGCAGCATCCCGCTACCTCAGTTGTGCGAGGAAGTGGTTCTTTAACCCACTGGACCGCGGGAGGATGCTCCCCGACGCGAATCGGGCGGTCCGTGAGCTCGTTCGGCGCGCGGAGAGGTCCGCTAATATGGGCGGTCGCTTCCGGGACCCGTCAGGGGTCATGGTGTCCCGTTCGAGCACGCCAGTCCGCGGGCCCGTGCTGCCCTCGAGCTCTCCCGCCTACGTCTCGGCTCCCATTCTGGCGGACATCGAACGGCTCTTGAGCCAAGGACAGGTCGCGGAGGCGTTCCGCGTGGCCTACCTTACCGCGGAGGACGATATTCGCCGAGCCTTCGGGCTCAAACTGCCCCGCCAATGGACGCACCGGGAGTTCCTCTCGCGGTACCTCCGTCCCGATATGGGGTATGTCACCGTCCTCCTCCCCCAGCTTCATGCGCTGTTCGAGCCGGCCCGATACGGGAACACCAAGGATCTCCCAGCGGCCCAGCTGATGCCGTTGATGCGCGCGCTCTACCAGGAGCCTCCGCTCCGGAGCCTGGGACTCTTGCCCACCGCCGGACCGTCGCAGACCTCGCGGTCCCGCGTAGGATCTTCGGGGGGCCGGTAGGCGAGTTCCATGTCCGGACTCGAAGGGGCCCTGATCGCCTTCCTGTCGGATCCGACCTATGGCATACCCCTCTTGATCGCCGCCGTCCTGACCCTGGCCGTGAGCTGGTGGAGCCTGTCTCGAACCGCCACGCCTCCGCCGCTATTGCCGGGCGTCGCCCCGGAGTTCTGGCGGATCCAGATGGATTCCCGCGCGTACTACACGCTCGAGCGCGGCGAGTACTTGGTCGCGGTCGATGCACTCGGCCGCCGACTCGGCGGGGTCGTGGACCAGAAGTTCCACATCAAGATCGGACACCGGGCGGACCTCGACGCTCCCTCGGTGGACCGAGTGCTGCCGTCCCCCCTGACGCTACGGAGCCTGGTCTCCGACCTCAGCCGCGCCTACTATTCGGCCTACTGGGCCGAGGAGCCGGGCTGGCTCTCGGGCCGATGGCCGTGGCTTCACCGGCGCGTGCAGCGACGCGCAGCCCGCGACTTTCGGCGCGTAACCGATGAGATCGCCCGAGCGCTCCCCGCGTTGGAGGCGGCATGAGCGACGGGGCCGCCCCGGAATCCGCCCCTCCCACCCCGACCCCCGGGACGGGTGCGCCGCTCGAGCCCGGGGCGTTGTTCCGCGAACTTCGGACGTCGATCGCCCGCGAGATCGTGGGGTACGAGGACGTGGTGCGTGCCCTCACGATCGCTCTGATCTCCGAGGGCCACATTCTCCTCGAGGGCGTGCCGGGGCTGGCCAAGACCCAGCTGGTTCGGGCGTTCTCCCAGTCGCTGCGACTGAGTTTCCGGCGGATCCAGTTCACCCCGGACATGCTGCCGTCCGACATCCTGGGCGCCACCGTACTTCGCCCGAAGGACCAGGCCTTCGAGTTCCGGCCCGGACCGATCTTCGCGAACGTGATCCTGGCGGACGAGATCAACCGAGCTCCGCCGAAGGTCCAGTCAGCGTTGCTCGAGGCGATGCAGGAGCGCCAGGTCACGCTGGACGGCGTGAGCCACCCCCTCCCGAGCCCGTTCCTCGTGATCGCGACCCAGAACCCGCTCGAACACGAAGGAACGTACCCGCTCCCCGAAGCGGAACTCGACCGGTTCCTGTTCCGCTGGTTGATGGACTACCCAACGGCCGAGAACGAGGTCCGCATCCTGAAGACCCGGTCGCTGCCGGCCGCCGACCAGACCGCCCTCGCCGTCCTCCGTCCGGAGGACATCGACCACGTGCGCGAACTCCACGGGGCGGTGTTCGTACACGACGACCTCTACGCGTACCTGGCGAACGTCGTCCGACAGACTCGCGCGGACCGCCGACTGCTCCTCGGCGCCTCCCCTCGAGCAAGTGTGCAGTTCCTGCGGGCCGCTCGCGCCGCCGCGCTGCTCGACGGCCGGTCGTATGTCCTCCCCGACGACATCCGCGACCTCGTCTTTCCGGTGTTCAATCACCGGGTGATCGTGCGGCCCGAGGTCCTCGGACGCTCCGCCGGCCTCGGAGGCGCGGGCGGGACGATCGGGCAGATCACCCAGATCCTCGCCGACGACCTGGACGCCGTGGACGTCCCGCACTGACCGGGAGGACGGTCGGGCGGCGATGGCACGCTCCAAGGTTGCCTTCACGGCGCGCGGTACCGGCGCATTGATCGGTGGCCTGCTGGTGCTCCTCCTGGCCTTCCTTTCCACCAACGTTCTCCTCTTCGTTGTCGCCTCGTTCCTGATCGGGTTCGTCCTCGCGGAGATCGTCGCCTTTGCGGTGGCGACGCGAGGGTTCGGTCCGGAAGCGTTCTCCGCCGAACGCATCGAATGCAGCGCGCTCGTCGCGGTGGGAGGGGCCGGACTGATCTCGCTCCGGGCGACGTCCCGCTTGCCGGGTGGATTCTACGCGGAACTGAACGACACGATCCCCGGTCCCCTGAACGTGGTCGAGGGCGACCCGCACGTACTGACGTGGTGGGGCCCCGGGGAGACGGTGGCCCTTGCGTACGTCGTTTCCCCCAATCTGCGGGGGCTGTTCCCGGTCGGGCCGACCGTAGTGCTCGCCCATGACCCGCTCGGTTTCGCGTTCAAGCAGGCGGGGATCGACCGCTCGTGGACCGTGGAATCGATCGTCGAGTCCGCCTCCGCGCTCCCCGGTCACCCGACACGTCTCGCGAGCCCGATCGTCGGTCAGACATCCCTCTCCGCCCGGGGCGCGGGATCCGACTTCCGCGGGCTTCGCGAATACCAGACGACGGACGAGCTCCGGCGGATCGCCTGGACGCGATCCACCCAGGGCACGCTCTTCGTTCGGGAGTTCGAGCGGGAGAGCCAGCAGGACCTCGTCGTGCTCCTCGACGTCGGGAAGGGGATGGCGACCGGCTTGGGGTTCGACAATGCGCTGGAGAAGGCCGTGGAGGCGGCGGCGCGCGTCCTCCGCGTGGCGTTCGACGAAGGCGGCCGCGGGGGTCTGCTCGTCTACGGGTCGCGCGTGCTCACGTACGTGCCTCCCGGGCGGGGTTCGAACCATGAGTTCCGCGTCTTCCGGGAGCTGACCGGTGCGGAGCTCAGTGGGGCGACCTCCACGCTCGCGGTCGCGCTCGACTACCTTCGCGTGCGGGCCGAACGACCGACGACATTCTTCGCCTTCAGCGGTCTGACCGAGGATCTCAACAAGCTCGCGAGCGCAACGGCCACGCTTCGGTCGGAAGGACACCGCTTGTACGCGCTCGTACCGGAGCCCGGGCGCATGTACGGTGAGATCGTCGACCTCTCGAACCGCGCCGCGTTCGACATGATCGTCGAACCGGAGACACGACGATCCCTGGCGGCCGGTCGCGCGCTCGAAGCCGCGGGCGCCGCGGTCGGTTTCTTCGGGCGCGAGGACGCCGTCGGCGCCGTGGCGGCGCTGTACGCCCGTCAGGCCGGCGCCGGGAGGACTCCGTGAACGTTCGACCGGTGGCCTTCGTCCTCCTCGCCCTTCCGTGCGCGTGGCTGGCCCTCCTGGTGGTTCCGAACCTGACCCACGCCTCCCTCCCGGTCGTGCTGGTCCCGTTCGTGGTCTGCGTCGGGTTGGCGACGTACTCGGCGGTCCGCACACAGTATCCGGACCTTCTCGTCTCGGCGGTCGTAGGAGCGATCGGGCTCCTCGCCGTCGGGACCGCCTCTTCCGGGGCGTTCGGTTGGGAGGTCGGGCTCGGACTGGTGCTCGGGCTACCGTGGGTCCTGGCCGGCTACATCGCCCGGACCGACACGGCGCTCGGACTTCGATTCCTCGGCTTCGGCGGCTCGGTCGCACTCGGTCTCTGCGTGTTGGCGACCCGGGCCGACCTCGGAGTCCGGAGCGGATCGCTGTCCGCGCAGACGCTGTTGCGCGGGGTCTACGTGGTGATGGGGGATCAGGGCCAGGTGTTTGGCGGCCTCCTCAACGGGACGGCGATCCCGAGCCTTCCTCTGCTCGATTTCTTCGACCCCGTGTTCGCCGGACTAACCGGGGCGGCGGTGCTGGGTCTCTGCCTCGCCGCCGTGCGCCCCCGGACCGGACCGGGGGTGCTGCTCCCTCTTTCCATCCCCCTCCATCGGGTGCAGGGGGAGGGCTCGGAACTCCCGGCCGCGTACGGATTCACGCCCCGCCAGCGGGCCGTGTTCGCGGAGAGGACCGTCGCCGAACCTCCGCTCACCGCGTGGCCTCCCGGGCTCGGCGCGATCCTCTGCGGAGCGATCGGGGCGAGCTTGTTCCTGGTCGTGGCGTACGTCTACCCCTTCCAAGCAGTTCTGGTGCTGACGCTCGCGCTCGTCGGCGTCTCGGTCGCCACGATGGTGCTCGCCCAGTTCCCGGGGATCCTGCGCCTCCCGACGCGGACGCGACGTCGTTCCCGGAGCCTGTTGCTGAGCGCGCAGACCCCGCGGGTCACGAAGGAGTTGCTCACGTCGCCGAGCCTCCCCGTGAACGAGGCGCCGCCGCCCCCGCCGTCCGCGGAAGGCTGAGCCGACCTGCCGGGTCAACGGGGCGGCGGAGGCCCCGGGGTCTTCTTCGCGGAGGACCGTTCGGCGTCCCGCTCTCGCATCGAGGGGGTCCGCAGCATCGTCAGGTAGACGAGTACCCCGAGGACGGCCGCGACCGGCACGAAGGCGAGGGTCCAGAGGGTGAGAGTGTCGGCCGGAAGGATCCGGAGCCCCGCGTACGGCGCCGGCGGCAACGGCTTGAGATACATCGTCCAGGTGAACCCGTGGGGATTGAACTGGAGCACGAGCGTCGAGCTGTTGGAATAGTACCCGACGGCGTTCGCCGTGACGACCGTCGTCGCCGCGGGTACACCGGAAAAGTTGGACCATCCGAACACCGTGCCGATCTTCACCATCGGCGCGTACGGTTGGCCGTCGGTCAGGTTCAGCGTGGTGAAGTTCAGCACGACCGTCGCGCCCGGGATCGCCGGGTGCAGGGGCGTGGTGCTCTCGACCAGGACCGTGAGGTTCGAGTAGCCGATCGGTTGCAGGTAGATCTGTCGGACATACTGTTGTCCCGAGAGCGCCGTGAGGACAGGGCCGGTGGAGTTCTCCTGGTATCCCGGGGCCGACGCGCGGAGCGTGTAGTTCCCCACGGGCGGGAAGAACGTGACCGTGCCGTTCGTCCCGGTCGTGAAGTTCCCGAAGTACCGGCCGGTGGGCAGGAACCCTACGTTCGTGACGTTCACGGCGGCGTCCTTGAGGAGCACCTGGGCATTCCCGATCGACCGACCGAGCACCTCGACGATGATGCGGGGGTACGGCTCGGCCGCCAGGGTGAGGTTGACGCCGGTGAGACCGGTCGGGGCGACGACGACGGTCTTCTGGCCGGGGAGGAACCCGTACGCCGAGGTACGGAAGGTGACCGACCCCTCGTCGCTCGTCGTTGTGTTGAGCCATCCGTAGGAGTTCGTGAGACCGATGAGGAACTTCGAGGCGGTTACGGGAACTTCCTGGAGGCCGACCGTGCCCGAGGGGCCGTTCCCCACCACGTGGATCAGGAGGAGCGAGAGCGCGGTCAGGACGACCGTGAGATACGTGGCGATCCCCGGCGGAAGATACAGCCGCGTCGTATTGTTGCGGTAGGCGGGATCCTGCACGTTGATCGTCGCGTTGCCGGACGGCACCGAGCGGAACTCTACGTCCCCGTTCGCGTTCGTCTGGCGAGGGCTGCCGGGGAGCAGGTGCCCCCCTTCGGTCACATTCACGAACGCTCCTTCCACGGCCGAGTCGTCCACTCCGATGACCGAGATCACGATCGTGGACTGGGCCAGCGGGCGGACGGCGAGTGTCAGATTCAGCGACGAGTTCGGTGCGAGCCACAGGGAGATCGAGCGGGCCGCGTACCCGGGGATGTTCACGGAGACGCTCACTTCCGTGGCGGGCAGCAAGGACTCGCTCACGTACCCGGTTAGATTCGTCGTGAGGACCGCCGCTCCGATGCTCACCGGTTCGCCGGGGAGCGCGAGCCCGGAGGTGGCATTGGTCAGCAGTACCGACAGGCTCGCGACCTGCGCCAATCGCCAGGTGTCCTCGAACGGCAGTCCTCCCGAGGTACCGCCGGTCAGAAAGATCGTCGCGTTGTTGGTCGCATTCAAGAAGCCGCCCGTGGCGTCCCAACGCGCGCCCGGTGAGGGGGAGAGCGACGTCGATGTCCATTCGGCCGCGACCGGGTCGAAGTAGCGGGTGTCCCCGAACGTTCCCGTGCCGTTCGTACCCCCGAACAGCACGTCCACGCCGACGGCGGGGTCCCAGCTCCACACCGCGTTCATCCGGGCCTCCGGAACGGCGCCCGCGACGTCGACCTCGCTCCAGCTTCCCGAGCTGGGAGTGAACTCCCAGACCGCGGAGGAACACGGGTAACATCCGCCGAACAGGAGGAAGGCGTTGAGCGTCGGCTGCCAGAGGAGAGCGGCGCCGCGGATCGGCCCCGGCGAGGGGCCACTGAGAGCCACCCGGGTCCAGTCGTGCGTCGACAGGTTCAGCTCCCAGGAATCGGAATAGGTGATCTCGCCGGTACCGCCAGCGTTCGCGCTCCATCCCCCATACAGCAGCGCGACACCGTTCGCCGGGTCGATCGCGAACGCCGGGTCCTGCCGGGCGGCCGGCCCGCTCGAGCGAGACGCGTTGAACCAGGTGCTGTTGAGGAAACTGAACACCCAGGTGTCGCTGCCGGTCTGATTCGTGGTGAGGTTGAGAAGACCCCCGAAGAGCACGGCGGTGCCCGACCCGGAAGGGTCCGCGGCGAGCCCGAAATCACTCCGGGGAGAGGGTGCCGGCGAGGCGGTGAGAGATGTCCAGGTGTTGTTCGACTCGTTGTAAATGGCCGACATTCCCTCGAGTCCGGAGGAGGAAATCCCGCCGAATAGCAGCCCTGTTCCCAAGTTCGAAATGGGGGCAAAACCGGAGCCGTACGCGGCCCATGGCGCTTCCGGCTCGAGGGGGGACCACGACATCGAATCTGCGAGCGGATTCGCGCTCGGAGTCGTCGACCCTCGCAGGTTCGAGTCGTGGGTCGGCGCGGACATCGGGGCGATCGGGGTCCGCTCGCCCATCCCGATCGACGGGGTCGGGGGCGAAACCAAGAGCGGTGCCAGGGGAAGGAGGAGCACGACGACGGCAAAAATGGCCGCGAGCTCCCCGCGACTAAGAGGGC